>Ga0268246_10000002_pt1 | contig 365885 bp, 329 predicted proteins | sample AgamicOrSfe_FD_200242 | JGI IMG/M metagenome (GOLD analysis project Ga0268246, IMG submission 200242) | Agave microbial communities from Guanajuato, Mexico - Or.Sf.e (v2) (version 2) | ecosystem: Host-associated > Plants > Phyllosphere > Phylloplane/Leaf | place: Guanajuato, Mexico... | reverse complement strand
TGGGATGTCACTACCGGCTACTGCGTCAAAACAATCCGCGGTCATGCTGATTGGGTCAGAGACGTTGCATCCAGCTTCGACGGAAGATGGCTGCTCTCGGTCAGTAATGACCAAACCGCTCGACTGTGGGATACTGCGTCCGGCGACCAAAAAGTGACCTTTGTCAGCCATGAGCACGTTATCGAATGCTGCACATTTGCACCACCTGCGGCATATTCGAATCTGGCTTCCTTGGCTGGACTGAAGAAGCCTCCATCGTCATCATCAAGTGCTGAATTCTGCGCGACAGGGGGTAGAGATAAGCTTATAAAAATATGGGACTGCCGCGGCACATTAATCAAAACCTTGGTCGGGCACGACAACTGGATTCGAGCATTAGTCTTTCATCCTGGAGGAAAGTACCTCTTGTCATGCAGTGACGATAAGACCATCAGATGCTGGGACCTCAGTCAAGAGTGCAAATTAGTCAAGACCGTGGAAGACGCTCATGGTCATTTCGTATCATGTATGAGGTGGGCGCCAAACACAATCAAGGATACGCCGAAAGTCAACGGTGACGGGAACGCTGCGACTACAAATGGAACAGCAAAGGCTAAAGAAGAAGACTTGACCTCTGGTATTCGATGCGTCATTGCGACTGGTAGCGTGGACCTACACGTGCGAGTGTTTGCTTCATGAATTTCTTCAGTTGTTCTTGCACTTTCAGCGAGGCGTTGGTGGCTAGAACAGCCGGGGGCATGGCTACCGATGGTACATACTTTTGTCAAGCATAAAGTACCTTACATCCCTATTCCTCGAAATGATCACCACATCATTGTGTGATTGGGCCCGACTCCGTGATGGATCTCATGTCAGTAGCGTGTACTGCTCGTACCTTCATGACAGACTCTTTCCGTCACAGCCGATTTCATCGTGCATTTAGACTGCCTGGACGCATCTCGGCATCCAGTACTGAACATCGGATAACGGCACCAAAAACATTCCGTGTATATCTTGCCCAAGGCCGCAACGGTCGTTGTGAATCCTTATCTGTCGTTGCCAAGGGTCTGTACGCGTATGCTGAAGTAGATTCCGGGGGCGAACAAGTTGTCGCACTGCATTCTTGAGAGGGAGGAGGGTGGCCAAGGGGCGGAGCGGACGGCCAAATTAGGCAGCGGAAAGCCAAGACCGCACTTCCCCGCAATTCCTCGAATTTTAAGCCGCATCACGTCACTTTGTCTTGGTGAACAGACCCACTTCCTCCTCTCCTTACTTTACAGGACTTCGAACCCGGCTTCGCATTCTACATGACTTTTATTGGCTGAAGTCACCTCAGAAGGCAACACTTGTCTGACACTAATCGAGAACGTGTAGGGTTACCTTTCGACCTTCGACAAGCATGTGGCATGGACCGTCGTGCGCCAAGGGCAGTATCACACAACACCTCCTTGGCCATGCGATAACGTGCTCGTCCTGAGGTAAATATTGAGAAACGGTGCGAGTATAAGTACTTTGGGTAGGTCCCATGATGGAAGGCTATTTACACAAGCGAACCTCGATCATTATCCACTTCCCTATTGAACACATTCGCTGTATAACACTTTCAACACACCAAATCTTATTTCGTACCCTCTCTATAAGCCTTGACCTCTACAACTCCCTATCCTACCACAAGCAATGACACAGAAGGATGGCGACAGCCAGGTACCTCGGACGCAATTCACCTCTCACCCTTTCAAGTTGTCTGTTGAAGAAGTCGTTAGACAGCTCAATACCAGCACCGAGACCGGCTTGACTAAGGCAGCTGCAGCCGAGCTCCTGAAGAGCCATGGTGAGAACAAACTCCAAAGTGATGGTGGCGTCAAATGGACCACCGTTCTGCTCAAGCAAGTGAGCAACGCCATGATCTTGGTAAGCATCTGTATCTACGTCCCCTTCTTCGCAAGCTAATGGGCACCAGGTACTGCTCCTAGCCATGGCTGTCTCTTACGGAGTCATGGACTGGGTTGAAGCCGGCGTCATCACAGCTGTCATAATTCTTAACATTACCATTGGTTTCTTCCAGGAATTCTCGGCAGAGAAGAAGATGGATTCTCTCCGAGCACTCTCCTCACCATCAGCGACACTGCTTCGAGATGGCGAGTCTGACACTATTCCATCCGCCCAGGTCGTGCCAGGTGATGTCGTCATGGTCAAGACCGGTGACACCATTCCAGCCGACCTTCGACTGTTCGAGACCATGAATCTCGAATGCGACGAGAAGATCCTCACCGGCGAGGCGATACCTGTGGCCAAAGAAGGCAAGGTCGACGTGTCTGAACTGGAAGAGACGACGACTGCCATCGGTGACCGTGTCAACATGGCCTATTCATCTTCCACAGTCACCAAAGGCAGAGGTCGAGGCATCGTCGTTTTCACAGGCATGAACACCGAGATTGGAAAGATTGCTCAGTCGATGACCGGCAAAGATCGCAAAGCCAACCGATCCATGTCTCGCGACGAATCCAGATTCCAGCCCGTCAAGGGATTTGGACTCAGAGTCTGGGACGCAGTTGGTGCATTTCTCGGACTCACTACCGGCACACCACTCCAGAGGAAGCTCAATAAGCTTGCATATCTGTTGTTTTTGTGCGCCATCATCCTGGCCATCATCGTCTTTGGTGTTAACAATTTCAACGTCACCAACGAAGTTGTCATTTACGCTATCTCCACAGGTAAATCATCCAATGTCCCCAACAACTAAATCGTACTGATAGATTACAGGTATCGCTATCATCCCCGAATCCTTAATTGCAGTCCTCACAATTACCTTTGTCGTCGGCATGACGCAGATGAGAAAGAAGAAAGTCGTCACCCGCCAGCTATCTGCGCTCGAAGCACTCGGTGGCATTACCAATATCTGCTCCGACAAGACTGGAACCTTGACTCAGGGTCTGATGATCACGCGCAAAGCTTGGGTGCCTGGCGTTGGCATCTACACAGTCACTGGCTCCGAAGATGCTAACGATCCGACCCAGGGCAACGTTCACCTTGCGCCTGCGAAATCGAAGAAAGAGGCCAAGGAAACTGAGTCCGCTCGTGGAGAGATCCGCGACAACGCACGAAGCACCGCTGCTCTGAAATTTAATGTTCCTGACAAGAAGAGTGAAGAGGATCCGGAGAAACACACCGGCGGTGATGGCGATGAGATTGACATGAGCAACGTCGGACCGGAGTTTGACGCTTTCCTGCAGTCGGCAGCGCTTTGCAACCTCGCAACTGTCCGATACAACGATAACGACAAGAAGTGGCAGACAACAGGTGATCCGACCGAAGTTGCCTTGCAAATATTCTCTCACCGCTTCAACTACGGCAAACCCACGCTTGAACAGGCAGGCTGGAAGCAAGTCACCGAATATCCTTTCGACAGCAGCGTCAAGCGCATGTCAGCAATCTTCCAACACCAGCAAGAGACCATCGTCTTCACAAAGGGCGCTGTCGAGCGTATCCTCGACCTGTGCACGTCGATCGGCTTTGGCGACAACAACGTATCCATGGACGACTCGATCAAGGCCAACATCGAAGAACAAATGTCCCAGCTCGCGGACCAAGGCCTCCGAGTCCTGGCGATTGCCCGCCGAACCTGGAACAGCGAGATCAGCGAACACTCTCTCATCCCACGCGAGGAGATCGAGCAAGACTTGACCCTGCTCGGCCTGGCCGGGCTCTACGACCCACCTCGTCTCGAGACCAAGGACGCAATCAGGGAATGCACCGAGGCCGGCATCAGAGTCCACATGCTGACAGGTGACCACCCGAGTACCGCATCGGCCATTGCAAAGGAAGTCGGCATTATCCCCCGCAACCTCGCCACTCTACCCGCGGAGACCGCCAAATCGCTCGTCATGGCCGCTAGCGCCTTCGACGCTCTATCCGAGGACGAAATCGACGCCCTTTCCGAGCTCCCGCTCGTGCTCGCCCGCTGCGCGCCTGACACTAAGACGCGCATGATTCGCGCGTTGCACCGTCGCGGCCGCTTCTGCGCCATGACGGGCGACGGAGTCAACGACGCGCCCTCGCTGCGCGCCGCAGACGTGGGTATAGCGATGGGCCTCGCGGGCAGCGACGTGGCCAAGGGAGCGGCTGACATCGTGCTGACGGACGACAACTTTGCGTCGATTGTGGCGGCCATCGAGGAGGGACGGCGCATGTTCGACAACATCCAGAAATTCGTGCTGCACCTGCTTCTCTCCAACGTTGCGGAAGTCGTCGTTCTGATCTGTGGTCTCGGCTTCCAGGACCGCTCGGGCCAGTCGGTGTTCCCGCTGTCGCCGCTGCAGATCCTCTGGATCAACATGATCACGTCTAGTTTCCCGGCCTTTGGGCTCGGCAGGGAGAAGACCACCTGGAACGTGATGCTGCGCCCGCCACGGGATGGCAAGAAGGGCGTCTTCACCTGGCAGGTGGTCGTCGATATGATGGTCTACGGTATCCTCATGGGCGTCCTCTGTCTCGGTTCCTTCGCGCTGGTCATCTATGTCCCCTCATCGAACGAGACCGGCGGCTACCTGGGCTTCGACTGCAACCGGGCGTATAGCGACACGTGCGAGAATGTCTTCAGGGCGCGCGCGACCGTGTTCGTGGCACTGACTTGGAGCATTTTGTTCGCGGCGTGGGAGATCAAGAACTTGAGACGCAGTCTCTTCAGACTGAATCCCATGGCCGAGGCAAAGTTCACGCTGTTTAGCGATCTCTACGACAACAAGTTCTTGTTCTGGGCCGTCGTTATTGCCTTCTTCAGCGTGTTCCCCGCCGTCTACATCCCTGTCCTCAACACGGATGTCTTCAAGCACAGCGGTATTAGTTGGGAATGGGGCGTCGCTGTCGGCTTCACGGTTGTCTTTGTCATCGGTATGGAGACCTGGAAACTCGTCAAGAGAGAGATGCACTGGTTCAATGATGGCGAGGACGATGGACGTCCGAACCAGACTGAAAGCGGTGGCAAGAACGGACTCAACCTGAGACAGGGCTTCTTCTCTTTCGCAAGAAGTTTCAGCAAGGATGATTTGTCAAGGAAGCGCACTGCTGAGTCGGGACTCTCCCGGAGCTCGACTCAAATGCAGCAGGTTACGAAAGATATTGTCTAACAAGATTGGCTAGCCCGCGGTTGACAAAAAAAGTGTCGCATACAACACCAGATTGGGCCTTTCCAGGACACCGTGTATACTATCAGCTGTTTATTTTCTTTGGCGTATAGCTGTTGTATCTATCTAATTTAATTACTAGTCATCTTATCATCGATTTATTAATACCTTTGCATTTTTTAGGCATTGAATGTATAGTCAAGTTGACCTTTGCCTATTATGGTGTGAAACTTATTTTGTCACCCGTGTGGCTAGATATCAGGACAATAGATCCATAACGGATCTCAGCGATTACGTTGATGAATTCATCACTGGGTATCAGGTGGTAAATATTCTTCTTCGAGCTCCGTGACTCTCACAACTTTCCTTCCTTCCCTCATGTCGTCGTCTTCGAGCCGCCTCTTCTTGCTCGGCCCAATGAACGAGTCCACCCAGTCTCTGACTTGTTGCACTTTGTCGACTATACTGGAGGCTACTGCTTGACTTGCGCTTGCCGCGCGAGCTTGCTCGATCGCGTCCCTGTCCACGACGCTGAACCTCGTGACGTTCTTGGTGGTCCTCCAATTCAGCGATTGCCCAAAAACTTGGTCGCGGAAGACGCTCAGTGCCAAACGCTCGATTGCGACCACGTCGCCTGTCTTCAGTCGCTGCAAGGCGCGTCTCATGTCTCGAATGACGCCTGATTGGTTGGATGTCTCTGGTGATAGCCAAGTCGAGATAGTGAAGCCGGCTTTCGTCTCGTCGCCTACTGTCATTTCGACGACATCCATCTCGTAGTTACCACGACGGACAGTGACAGTCTTTGCTGGAGCTATGGCGATGACACCGACGATCAGATTTCGAGTAATTGTTTGCGGACGTAGTGCGATGAGTTGAGCGGCTCTTGGTAGGGACTTGATGCTGGCGATTGGACCACTGACAGTCATCAGCTGTTTCCCTTGCGTCCTAATCGCGGTGCTGTCGAAAGAAGAGAATCCAGACTCGGAGATGGGGCTTTCTGTCATGAAAGAGTTCGTCGTAAGAAAGGTGACCTCCTCTCCATCGACGGTGTCATCATTCGGCTCAATCTGCGATGACTTCAGGTCGTTCAGCACCGCAAAGGAATGGCTCAAGAAGTCGTGGTGGTTGTCTCGGAAGGGTGAATGATATTCTTCACAGGGCACTTCTTCAACGACCGGAGTTGCGTAGAAAGGGTATGCTCCGCCTGGGAGTATGCGCCAATTGGCCACCGGTGCAGAAAGCGAGGAGGGTATGTGAGTGGGAGCAGGTTCGGTGCTGAGACCAAGATAGACTTGAAAAACTGAGGTGAAAGACTTCAGGAGCTGATCCTCTTGCCAGTTGAGATTTGAAGACTTAGGTGCTCCTGTGAAGAACTTGACCTTCTTACCGGACATATTCTCATCGATGGCTCTGGCTCCTGGACAGCATCAAGTCGTGCAATGGTACTGAAGACACGTCCATTTCACACAATCCACATCTTGTGATGACCTCGAGCTCCACATGACTTGTCGCGACTTGACCGGCTCAGATAGATCGACTCGTGGACAGTCAGGGAGTCACCTTGCTCCAAAGTTCAAGAAGATGGCATCCGACCCAGTGTCAAGATGGTTGATGTAACTGCCTAGAATATCAGATGCGACGCGTCGCGTGCCTCGCGGCGGGAATTGGCGTCAAATCGAGGGACCTGCATTCAACCACATCCAGGGTCCGCTCCGATTCCAAGCTTAGGAAAGTGGGCCGATGATTATTTACCATACCGACAACACTTGTCTCGACCTTTGCTCTACCCTTGCGATAATAAAGCACTAGTTTCTAATCTCTCACGACGTAGTATCTGTCAACAACAAGAAGCGCCTCGTCACACTGCATCGTCAATTGCACGCAATGCCAGTCACTCGCAAGGAGTTCGAGGATGTCTTTCCTCAATTGGTCGACGACTTGGTCGCGAACTGCAAGCAGTCCAACCTCCCAGAGCAAGCACTGAAATGGTACAAGCAGGTATGAAAAAATCCATCCTTTTTCATCCTTGTAACCAGACAGTCACTGACCACGAAAGTCCCTCGAGCACAACTCAATGGGCGGTAAATACAACCGCGGCATGTCAGTAGTGGACACGACATCCCTCCTCCTTGGCCGCGAGCTCTCGAAAGAAGAGTTCTTCAAGTCAGCAACACTGGGCTGGATGATCGAGCTGCTGCAAGCCTTCTTCCTCGTCTCCGACGACATCATGGACAGCAGCAAGACCAGGCGCGGTGCGCCGTGCTGGTACCTGATGCCGAAGGTAGGCATGATCGCAATCAACGACGCCTTTATGCTCGAGACATCCATCTACATCCTGTTGAAAAAATACTTCCGCCAATCGAAGCACTACGTCGATCTCATGGAGCTGTTCCACGAAGTCACCTTCCAGACGGAGATGGGCCAGCAATGCGACCTGCTGACGGCGCCCGAGGACCACGTCGACCTCGACAACTTCTCGCTGGAGAAGTACACTTTCATCGTCATCTACAAGACGGCGTTCTACTCGTTCTACATCCCCGTTGCGCTGGCGCTGTACTACGCCGACCTCGCGACCGAGAAGAACCTCAAGCAGTCGGAGAAGATCCTCATCGCCATGGGCGAGTACTTCCAGGTGCAGGACGACTACCTCGACAACTTTGCCGATCCGGAGACGCTGGGTAAGATCGGAACGGATATTCAGGACAACAAGTGCAGTTGGTTGGTCAACCAGGCGCTAAAGAAGGCGAACAAGGAGCAGAGAGCTGTGTTGGAGGAGAATTACGGCAGGAAAGACAAGGTCAAGGAGGCCAAGGTGAAAGAGCTGTTCAATGAGTTAGAATTGGAGAAGGTGTATCAAGAGTACGAGGAGCGGATAGTGGGTGAGATCAGACAGATGATCGATCAAGTGGACGAGAGCGAGGGATTGAAAAAGGAGGTATTTGAAGCGTTCTTGAAGAAGATCTACAAGAGAAGTAAATAAACGACATTGGCGTAATATCAAGCTAGTAGATATAGGGCAGGAGCTTATAAGGCGTACTGCGCTTATACTCCTCATACTGCTCACCATACCTCTCCTCGCAATAATGCTGCAACACTGGGATGCCCCTCTGCGTGAAGTCATACGCGAAGAACACCGCCTGAAACGCAGCCCAACTCCACCCACCAGCAGCGAGCGCATAGCCCGTCCTCCACATGATATAACCAGCATAGTTGATATGTCTCGCCAGCCCAAACAAACCGCCCTGATACACCTTGCCCTTATTCTGGCTCTTACTCTTGAAGCTCTTGCGCTGCTGCTCAGAGACAGTTTCCGCGAGGAGACCAGTCACGTACAGGGCCGCGCCGACCAGCAGCGGCGTTTGCGGGAAGTGCTCGCCGTTGGCGGACGCGGACGTGACGTCCGTGATGAAGAACAGCGAGTTGAGACCGTTGAAGATGGTGTTGAAGGCCGACACCATGACCGCGCTGCCGGCGGGCATCTCCTCGTTGCTGATGGCTGCGATCCAGTAGTTCTGCTTGAGGGCGCTGCCGGCTGCCATGGAGAGCAGGATCAGGCGGTAGGGCGACAGTTGCAGGCGGTCGAGGAGCGTGTTGGTGATGAGCGCGGGGCCGTGGGGCAGGGCGCGCGCGCCGGTCTTTGCGATCAGTGACGAGCCTAGGTTGCGGCTGAGGATCATGTATTGAAGGGGGATGTCGGCGAAGCGCAGGCCGATGAATAGGCCTGTGCCTAGGTTGTTGGGCTGTGTTGCATGTCCGCGCTTGATGTTGTCGTTTTTGGCAGAGGTTTCGTGGTAGGATGGCATGTTCGCGGTGGACTGCTACCGTGCAGTCGTGCAGTGGAGGAGGAGAGATGGACGGGTGTGGTCGACCGATGAAGCTCTTGGGGTATAGCCAATGACGTTGCGCTTTGGTGGTCTTCTCCAACAGACCCGGGAAGCTAGGCCAAACATGAGCACGTGATGGTTCAGCCTGCCAAACAAGATGCGCCGGACGAACATTTATTTTAGTCTTATTTTAAACTAGATAATAACAAGTTCGATCTGAAAGTTTCGATTGATAAGCTAATATACATGAAAGTGAACCGACGTAAGTGCCTGTTGTAAAGCTCCTAGATGTATGGAGAATGCCAATCGACAACTGGAAAATCCGAACATAGGTACAAAGAACTGTTGAGACTGGGAATCAGAAAGGTGGCTGAACGGTCGGGTCTCCGGCATCATCAGGGTAGACGTAAAACGCCAAGGCAATGATGATATAAGTTCCCAGACACATGGCACCCTCGAGGTAGTTGCTTTTTCCGTCCTGGATCAAGTAGTTAACAACCAAGACAGAGAGGAAGAAGACGACAGTTTCGAAGAGCTGGAAGTGAAGAGTCATTGGTTGACCAATGATCCAGCCGAGAATGACCAGGAATGGAGTGACAAAGAGGGCGATCTGCATGGATGAGCCAATGGCGACACCGATGGCAAGATCCATCTTGTTCTTGTAGGCGACAACACAGGCCGTAACGTGCTCGGCTGCATTTCCAACGATTGGGAGCAGGATCAGTCCGACAAAGGTCTTGCTGATGTGGGCGGATTGGACGATTGCGTCGATGCTGCCGACCAGGTACTCGGCGCAGACTGCGACACAGATGGTGATGATGATAAGAGCAATCGCTGCAGGGATGGGAGTCAAGACCTCTGGCTCTTTTGGCTCCTCTCCGTCTTGAGACTCCTCGTCGAAGAAGCTGGCGTGGGTCTTGAGCTGGAAGAACAAGTATAGGCAGTACAAGATCAGAAGAATGATCGAGGTGCCATGAGAAAGAATGAGGATGTTCTCGTCCGAGCTGGCTTCGGATCTCGCAAGGACGGCATAAAGAGTGGCCGGAATGATCAGAGAGGCGGAAGCGACAGCCATGAGAGACGACATGGTCGAAGCCACAGTAGAATTGAACGTCTGTTCTAGGCGGTTGTATCCGCCTGAGATGAAGCAGCATCCGAGGACGAGCAAGATGTTGGAGAGAATGCTACCGAGCATGCTGGACTGTACGATACGGATCTCACCCTTTTGAAGCGCAACAATAGAGACAATCAACTCGACAGCATTTCCAAAGGTCGCGTTCAAGAGACCTCCGATAGTTTGACCCAGCTTTACACTGAGCTCTTCCGTCGCGAAACTGAGAAGCGCGGCCAGAGGGACGATGGCCAAGAAGTTGACGATGAAGATGGCGGTAGGGTCGATGTCCAGCGCACCCAGGACGATACCGACAGGGACAAACACCAAGAGCACGTTGACGTAGTTGCTAGCGAGGACCTGCCATGTCGTGTGCAAAACTGCCATTGGGTATCTCACCCAAGCTCTTTCATCCTGGTATAATGGCTTTCCGCCGCCGGAAGCACCAGTCGAGCTGGCGAGGTTGCCCAATCGTGAGCGGGCAGACTCAAGAATAGGGGTGCGCTCGTCGGTATTGTCGTCGGCGTCTGCAGCATCGCGCATACCTGCTTGCGTGCTTGGTCTTGGTCGCCCAAGCTTGTTGAACTGGGACTTGTAGTGGGAAGATTCTGTAGGTAACAGTGTTAATGAATGCTACACCATACAGATCAATTGTCGGTACTCACTAGGCATGGTGGAAGATTCTTGAACAAAAAGCGGTCGTCGCTAAATAGTCTTCGAATCGACACAGTCTGACAGGTGAAGGAGCGGCCGATACTACCGTCTGCGGAAACGCTGTTCTTTAACAGCCAAGGTCTTGGTGAGCGATTTGTTTTATGCGCCTGTATCTAGCGCTGGACGTACAGCAGAGTGTGGCTTTGCTCAATTGAACAATGGTAGGAGAGGATGCACAAGGTTGAAACAGCTTCGTATGGCTCCTCCGTCTCAAGCTTGGAAACAGCCATGCGATGTTGGATTTCTGTCAGGTACAGCACTGCGTCATTGGCTTTGAGCTCGCACAGCCACGCTTGGCGCCCCAGATCTTCATGAATTCAATCTGTGGTGGCCTTGGCGAATGTCACCAAGGCCTCAGGAAGAGAAGAGACCATTAAGTCGAGGTTGGCAAGGAATATCTTGAGTGGTAGAGATCGAAAGAACGTCAAACTGTGTCGCATGTATTGTTGACCCTATATCAAGTACAAGAAGCCTGAACCTCGCACCAGTGATAACTCCACCAAGTGCATCATATCATGATCCATCACCATGTCCGCTTGTACCAATGCTCTATTCCTAGGTGTGTATTGACCTGCCGTGCTGTGTATGTCGAAGGAGGAAAGGAGGAAAGTCCATCAAGACCCGGTGTAGCCAAGAGCTTGTTCAGGTGCTTAGGTCACATGGTTTGACACCGCCACACGTGCCAATCCAAACAATCACCTGTCTTCTATGCCATAGCCATCACCCCTTGTGATAGTCACCCGCCGCGTACCGGCACTGCCCTCGTGGATGAGCTCGTACAGTCTCGCCTTTTGAGCCTCGCGAGTTGCCCTGAGACTCAGATATGTACCCTCAAGACCCTTGATCTGCTCGTCGACGGTGAGGGTACTGGAGTCGTTGCTCCGTACAAGTGGACTGACGAGCTTTTTCCTCAGGATTTCTAGATTGCTGCGAAGCTGTAGTAGTCGACCATTGTGATCTACTAGGACGTGCTTGTTCTGTACTGTCCGCTCACGAAGAGACGCGAGGAGCGACTTGTTCTTCTCGAACTTCCTAAGCCGAGATGCGTTTGCACCGACAAGACGAGACCAGAGTGATGCGAGCACTTCGCTTTCTTCTCGCTCTTGGGCGTCTGTTTCGCGCATGACAGTTCGCTGGAGGTTCAAGAATTGTCGGTCGATGGCCTCGAAATGGGCGAAAAGACTCATGGAGGCGCTAAGTTCATTGTCGATGCTTTCTTCCATGACACTGAGAAAGTCCATGAACGTCCGCTGGAGGGTGGACCTTGTCATCTGAGGCGTGGTCTGTCCGAAGAGATCCTGCACCAGTCGACCGACCTGGGTTTGTGCGCCCGTCCAAGGGTTCTCCAGAACACCAACCTTGCTCAATATAAGGTGGAGGTTAGAAAAGGCCAGCGAAAGTTGTGTCTGTTGGATGGTGTTGACCTTTGTCAGCTCGCGTTGTGCCCATTCCATGACGATCAAGATGCTGTCAATGTCTCCGTCAATGCTTGCGAAGAATCTGGTGAGCTCAAGAGCGAGTGTCTTCAGCGATTCCGACAGCTCGTCCAGCTCCTGGACGATGATCGGTCCAGATGTCATGTTTGTGTAGCGAACACTTTCGCCTAGATCCCAGACTGCCACGCCTGTTTCACCCAAACGGACTACCTGGCCATGACCATTTTCGCTGTAGTACATCAAAGGCTCGAAGGATTTGGCAAGTCCAGCCACTTTGACGAGATCCGGTGTAGGGCCTGTGACGGGGTCCTGGATTAGGACTCTGAAGAATGCGATGGACAAGAAGCTGACAAGGAGAGAAACAACTAGGTTGAATCGTGATTGGGTGACTCTTTTATATCCGCGTCGGAAGTACAAGACTGCTTCTTCTATCGGTTGCGTTCGGTGTTGTACATCGGCTCGTACTGAGAAACGAATGTCTGAAGGCATTAGTGAATGAGATTGTGACTTGAGGCAAGACGTATGACCTACAGTTATTCGGTGACTCAGACCTTGTCTCTGGAGTTTCTTGCCGTCTGCTCCTTCGCGTCGGCGCTGGCTTCATCTCTGCTTCTGGTGTCGCGAGCGTCTTTGCTGGACTAGTACTTCTGCTGACACTACGCCCTTTGATCGGACTTCCAGGTAGTGGTATTTCGGCGGCAGTGGTAAGATCTTCGTAATTGCCACGTCGTACAACATCATCGTCCTTTTCTGGAGTTCCTTCGCGACTCCTCATGGGTGAAGCCAGGCCTTGGTGATGCTTGAACCAACCGCTGCCGGCTTTGCGCCAGGCGGGCGGCGACCATGAATCTCGACCGTGCATATCCGTAACATCGCTGTATTCCGAGGCTGCTGGGCTGCGAAATTGGAGGTGAGAGCGCGACTGATTCCTCGACAGTTGACGTGACAAGCCATGCGATTCGAAATCCTCCATCGAAGCGGTCAATGATGGTTGTGTATCCCAAACGTTGTAGTTTGGGTTCGTGCTCATGCTTTGATATCGTCCCGCGCGGTTACAGCTCTGGGCGGTTAGAGGTGCGGGTAATCGGTGAATTTTCCGTTGATAAGGATCTAAAATATGCGCGATGCAGGGTTGGTGAAGGTGAGGTTCGGAGGTAGAAGATACTTGAATGCAGAAAGTGCTATCAGGTTCTGCAAGGTGAACGTGATCGGAGAGTTTGCGCATGCGGGTTGCACATGCGTCGGTCGGCGGGCTGATTGCTGCCTGCTGCGGAATTGGCTCGAATTTCCGTCACAAGCAAGCTATGGATGAAGGAAAGGATTGATGCCGTTTTGTCGCAGAATGCAGGTCGAACTTCGGAATCCAAGGTCGTTATATTGTGACGCGATCCGATAGCGAAAGGGCAATCCGCAGTCATTCGTCAGTCCAATTCACTTTCAGGTGGCAGGAAAGTGGAGCGAAGGAGGTGACAGGCGTTGTTGTGATTGGCTCGTGAAGCTACTCCGCAGGCGCATTAGCGTCCGTCTAATCGATACTCCGCTGCCGGAAACTCTCCCGCCGCGCTTGATCACTTCAAGCCGGATTTCCCATCTTCCAAGGAGACGAGGATACGATGGCAGTACCAATAATCCAGCTCTTTGCATAACCACGAACAGTCTGCGTCAATATAAGCACTTCGACAGCTTTCTCTTTCACAAGGGCGTGGGTTCGAGGGAACCATCGACGGGCTGTGCTGCTGCGACTCAACGCCCAAACGCGTCGACGCGTCCACGCAACGGCTTGCACGCGTGGCTCCACTCGATGAGCACATTGAAGCGACATGCAGGATCATAATCATGATCTTTCGCACGTCATCAACCTGTCGACTACAGTGCTGGTGAATCCCATGCATCACGGTTGATCTTCATGAGGTTGCTTTGCTTGTGCGGAAAGCTGATCTCCCTCTCCTTGAAAAAGCCCACGGACTCGCAGTATCTTTTGAGCCTAATTTCAGTCAGTAAACTCGCAGAAACACGAACGTAGGAGGGCGCACTTCTCGTTGTCTACACGCGGCTCAAGCATGACAGTCTCGGTCCGCGAGTCCGCTAACCAGCAGTAATGACACAGAGCACTGAGCCAGACCTGAACACGATGGCCACCTCGAAACTCCTGCTCGCCGACCAAGAGATGCACACCACGGTCGTAATCGCCGACATTTCCACCTAGATAGAAACCTAGTCTGTCTTCTTTGACCCAGTATATCTCAAAGTAGGCGAATGGCTTGCCGTCGAAGCAGCCAATGACTGGCATTGAATGCTTGTTCTTCAGACCTGTCTCGAGAAATCTTTGCTGATGCTCCATGGGTCCGTCCTCACCCCATGAGTAGGCCACCCTTGGATCGTTCATCCACTTGTGGAGCAGCTCTACATCCGACATTCCCAGCGACGCGACATCCCCAGCCATGGTCTGACCGATCGACTCATTTCGGTGAGCAGAGTTTCCCGAATTGTAGATAGGTCCGTCGTGAGGCACCGGTCTTGAAGATAGCGAGGCGACTCTGAACGAGAGGTATTCTCCTAAGCTCGGTATAAAACGGGTATAGAAAGTCTCGCCCTGGCGCGGTGGCTTCGGTCGCAGTGGATGACGGATGTTTTCTGTGAAGACATACTGGGTCGGCGGTGGTGGGTAGTATGTTGGAAGATTCGACGAGGAATTGAAAGGGTCCGTGGTGCCAATTTGACCGTGATGTGTTCCAGTGTTAGGTGTGCTGGGCCGCGAATTCACACCTTCTGAAGTATTGTGGGTCAATTGCTTTGGCGTTCCAGGTCTAGAAGTACTTGCAGGAGTAGGTGCGAACGATGAACCAAAAGCTGGTGAATAGGCAAACAGATACAGTCGTGGGTCCAATTGCCAAAAGTGCTGCTTCGACACAAACATACGTGACCAGCTGTCCGAGGTAGCTTCATCCTGGTTGATACCGACACTCGAGTCTTCGTTACAGATGAGGCCCATGCGCTCCAACTTCTGAATGAGATGCTTTCCTTTGAAGATGCCCTCGCGATTGATGTACACCCTCCAGTCTCCCTTTGGCCTACCTGCCTCGGCTGTGCTCTTACTTGCAGCATTTACCAGACGTGAGTCGGGCTCAGGTTGATGAAAGTACCACCAAAAGGTTGTCCACAGCATCATGGCCATCTGTCTCGCTGGGGAGCCGGTGGTTTTGAAATCGGTGTTGGCCGGGTTTGAGATGGACGAAATAAAGATGTGATCATTGCGCAGAGTGGGTGTTCTGAACCTGTGGACGCTTCGCTTCCGTGACAACCCCAGCTCTTGATCAGTATTCCCCATGGACCCGTCGCTCTGGGCCTCGTCTTCATCGTGCTCTGAGTGAATGACGATTGTCCATCCTGGAGGAAAAGGCGATTGGTGAGGAGTTGGCTCGACAGACTTGAAGTTCAAGCCTCCAAAGACTGGAGTCACCGAGACAGTATGGCCATTAGGAAGGTGGATTGTTGACATCTTGACGTTACTACCATTCGCGACACTTGCACTAGGGACATACAGTCGGTTCAGTACACACAGCGCTCTGGATAAGGGACTGACCGTGTAGCTGACTGCTAGGTATTTGCGACAGCTCGTTTACGTGGATATCTAAAACACTGTGTGCACAGTGCACACGAGCGTGGCATGACGTGCACTAGCGCAGAGATACGGTAACATCGCTGCCCGAGCTCGAGATGTCTAAAAAATGCTCGAGATCTGGGGCCGCTTGGCTCCCGAGTCGTGAACAAAGATCAACCATTATTTGATGTCGCCCACCCGTTTCGGCACGCTTTTGGCCCATTTTGCAATAGTAATAATAATCTGAGGCATGGTAGCGATCTGACACCAAGGTCCTTTCGGTCCATTCGTGATTGTGCACGATCAAGGTCAATGTCTTCACAGTCACCATGAAACGGACGAGCGCCATAAAAGTGAGGTTTTGCTTTTTTGGCGTGTCCGGCAATCAAACGGCCTGACGAACTGCTTTTGAGTTGGAATCGTCGCGTCTTGACTTTTAAGAGGGTCTCGGACTTCTTCATAGCTACGGTAATACGCTCCCGAAGGCCTTGTTCCGCCTGTACCGCTCCCTAATAACAAGATACACGTCCCTCTGGACTTGCTTTTATTCGCGACACGTCCTTGTCTTCGCCGGTCTTGTATTTGACAAACTGGCTTATGATGACCGTCGCGACAACAGTCAACGTCTGAGGAGCCGCTTTTCTACTCCTGCATAAATCATCTTCCGGGGCATGGTCCTCATGCTTGGGTGACTACTTGTACTTTCGCATGCTGCAGACATGGAGGTCTGATCATCCGATTCCTTCACCCACTCTTTCCAACTCATGGCATATTCTCAACAGGCCGGGGCTCGGGGACAGGCATCGAGTCCGGCATTGTCATCCCCCTCGAATAAATATAGCACCCCAAATCTTTCCTCAAGTACCTCGAATACATCGGCGCAATGGACCACTTCCGATCCCCCATCTCGCTCTCCGATTTCATCGCTTCCTCCTACCTTACCTCCAATTCCAAGGGTCTCTTCTATTCACTATAATCCTACGGACAGACCTCAGACTCTCAGAACGCAGTCAGAAGCAGTCGAGACATATGGCAGGAGACGGGTTGACAATGTGACAAACAGCACTGCTCTATCACCTGTGATAGCCGCATCGCCCGCATCCAGCGCAGCAAGGTCACCTGTCGTTGACCAAGAAGAGCAGATGTCCTCTCCCACAAGCAAGACTACCCGCTCGGTATCGTATACCGCAATGCCCACGCAATCTCCACCGTCAAATACTCAATCTCCAAAAGAAGCACGCTCCGTCTCTCTGGCCATACCTTACGCGAAGACGGCAGCCGCCGCACAACCTGTTCGAGGGAATCGTCCACATCAGGCAGAGACTAATGTGAAAGGAGTTCCACAACATGCCCGGACTTCTACCATCATTGAACCCTCCGCTTCTCCCAAGGCTGGAAAGCGTGGACTGAGCTTGAAGAACCCGGTTAGCCTACTTTTGAGACGACGCTCTTCGCAGGTGCCAAGTGCTGTGCAAGAGGAACCAAATAGATTCAAGGGGCCGACCATTCCGCCAATGGACCTGCCCGAGGATTTTGATCCGAGAATTAGGGGCAGTGTTGTGCATGATTTCAGTGCACCAAGGCCGAAAAGACACACATCATATATTCCGACGGGTCCTCAGATCTTGGAGTCTTCGGAATCTACAGTACCCACTGATCTGAACACAACTATTGGAAATGGTCAAAACGAGACTACAAATGCGCCAACAACTGCCACTGGCAATGGCAGAGATGTGACCGGAATTCAACAACATTTCGATGAGCCAGTGGGTACAGGAATTCGCGAGTCGGCGATCCCGGCCGAATCGCTCGCTAACCACGATTTCCTGTCTCGAGTCTCATGGCAGAGTCAAGATTCGGGTGCGCTACCAATCTTTGCGCGTAAAAGTCAGCAGCAGCAATCACGGGAATCCAATGACGACTGGAAGACTCGATTGAGCGGACCTTCCAGTTCATCCAAGTCCGACATCAGTGCGTTGAGCCGCCTCCCTACTACTGATGACTTCGGTTTCAATTCACCAGTCTCCTCTGCTACTGCCACCACTCAAGATCGATCTTCGCTTCCGATTTCCAACGATGCGTATACGAGGTTCAGCTCAGCTTCATTGCAAAGTGGCGATGGTCAAGCTCCAATTGCAACTACGTCGAGCCCACCCAAGTCGCCCGACAGGGGTGATACAGATCTCAACATTCCCAAGCATGTTAAGAGTAATGCTTCTCGGTTCAGTTTCCAATTGTCGGGTCAAGATTCGATCGCCGAGGAGATGCTACTCGAGGCAAAGGCTAACCTGAAACGGGAAAGTGCCGGTTCTACTAAGCAGGGCGTGGTCAGTGACGAAGACGAGGACGTTTTTGATGAAGATGCAATGTACGACCACGATGAATTGGAAGATGACGAAGCTTTCGTCCAGGATGCTCGAGACCCTGCTCAGCTAGGCTTGGGCATTACACATAATCCGGCAAAATCCGGGATTGCTTCCAATTATGCTGAACTGTCATCGTCCGGCATCTATCGCTCTGACGGGCAATTCGGCGGGGACGAGGGAATACCTCGTGCCTCTTCTGAGTATGGAGATAGCGACGATAGACCGACAGTCACATCTTTCCAGGCATCGAATATGCTCAAGCCTCAACATGTCGACACGAATTCCATAACAAGATCTCGAGCCTCCCACGATTTCGACGATGACTTGTACTGGACTGACGGTGCTATCGCATCAGTCAATGCAGAGGACGTATCTCGGGTCAACGAAGAGGACTTCGACCGTCCAGACTTTTTGAAGAAGGACAACCCTCAGGAGACCACTTCCGCTCACTCAGCTTTCGACCAGCAGCAGTCGACCGCGGACGATTTCAAAGTAGGCGCCACCCGTTTCGAAATACAGGATCCTGCCAAGACCAACATACTCAAGGACTCACCGATGACGATGGACCAGCCAAAAATGTTCAATGAAGATTTAGAAAGACCGGGAGATAGATGTCCTGCTCCAAGCAGACAAGACTCAGCACCAGGCAAGAACACCTTGACTGCCTATCACAGTGCCTTGGCGGACTCGGTACAAAAGGCTGCTTCTAATGGACGATTCACTCGCCAGACGAGCGATGCGACTTCGGCATCAGCTTATTCATCACACTCTCCAGAGCGCGGACCGATCGAGGGTCCCGCTGGGTCGGGGTTGGGACCAATAGCGAGAGCCAGATCACCTTTCGAACACCAATCTCGCGATTCGTACTCAGGCTTTGACTTTGGCTTTAACGACCCAAGACCGGAGTCGAGGAACACACAAACACCGGCCTCGGACACATTCCCGGTGTATGCATTTTCCCCAGAAGATAGTCGACTCTACGATGACGATGACTTCGACGCAGACGACGACATCATAGCAGAAGCGAACGCAGGGGCCCTAGCTAACGACGATGCGGGCTTCTACGGGCAAGAATTTGGATTCTTTGCCAAAGCACGTCCAGGGTCTTCAGATGAGGACAATATTAACGGAGGCTACTTTGGCGAGCGTGGCTTTGACATGATTCAGAGGAAATGGAGCACAAAAGAGCCGAATCTGACACCAATCACAGAGCGGAGTGAATTCTCAACGCGTAATTCGTACATTGGCGGTCACTTCAGCCCAGGAGGAGGCCAGATGTCCAGTCCTGCTTTTGCGGCACAGCTCGCTCGCATGAGTCCACTTGCCCTGGCGCAACTGCAGGAACAAGATATGAGTCTCGACCATGTGGTGAGGATGCGGAATCTAGCTCTGAACGGCCACGAGGGCGCGCGTCGAAGTGAAAGCATGTCATCACTTTCGAGCGCTGCCGGGTACTCTCAGGCCTTCCCAGCCTCACAAAGAGGCTCATGGCAGACTGCAGGAGTCGGCAGCCAATTTATGCCAAAAGGTGGTGTGCCGATGGCCTTCCAATACAGTACGGACAGCAGTGGCTCGAGCAACGCCATGTCTAGAACACACTCGGACATGTACGAGAACCAACCTCCTGTGCCCGTTATAGGCGAGCACAGAAGTTATAGCTCGAGTCCGATTGTGGGAGCGCAGTCCAGTTCACCAACCCGAATGCAGGACTCGAGTACCGATATGACCGATCCCGATGCAACACCACGCAAGGGATACGTGGACTCCCCGATTCAGAACAACGCGCCTTACAATTCGAGTCCGAGGCAGATCCGCACGCATAGCCGGACGGGCAGCGGTGCAGACAACGTGACCTACAAGCGCGAGAAAGACGCCAGTGGAAACGACCGATGGGTTCTCGAGCGAAGACGAACGAGCGAAAATGGATTCGTGGAATTGGTAGGACGTGAAGTCGTCGAGGGAGGAAGGATATGAGTAATGGACCCCGCGCCTTTGTATATTTCTTGGATTTTTGCTAGGATACTGGCTTCTTCTTGAGCGCGGCGTTATGAGTGGTTTTTGCGAGTCCATTCGATACCATGTGGATTTATTGTTTATAGACATGTATGCAGCAGTATTTGCCGACACATCTCTGATCTCACGTGTTGATGTCGCGCCTTTTGTCGTCCCCTTGCTTTCAGACTCGAGCACGTGTGTGTTCCTGCATGTGCTCAAGTATCTTATTACCACGTTTCTATCCTCTCTTTGGTTTGTTATTACTCAACCACGTTGACTCCTCGACTCCCAGCAGCACGAAATACCGACTCGAGCTCTCCATTGTACAGGAAAACCCTGGTACGGGAGAATCTCTGGCGCTCCATAGCGTACCGCTCAGTCAAAGACCGAACATTTGGAGAGACGATAAAACAATCTTGCAAATGCGAAGAGCGGAACATGCGGAACATGCAGGTACGGGGGTGTCGTACAGGGATCGTCACCTCCGTGGCTGAACGGAGCAAAGATATGATTACCGGCAAGTCGCCGAACCATTGCCCGCGGACTCGGCGGTATCGTCGATGCTGTTGATGCTGTGTTCGTCCTGTGTCCATTAGTCGCACCTGCATTCGAATCGACACTCGACTGTCCAACAATAAGATAGCCAAAGATCGCACCGAGACAAAGATTGTGCCCTTGAAAGGTAATTGATTGCACCCAATGCAAGCCGTCGCACAACATTAGCGAAGATCTAGCGTTAACACTATCCCGCAATAATGCCTGACACTGACAGTGCTAGTCGTGCCTGCCTGCCTGCCGTGCTCGGGTGGTTCGGGGAAGAGCATCCCAAATTCCTCCATCAATTTCAACCATCAATCTCACTCTCCCTTATCTACGTGTAGTCTTCGTGGTCTGCTGGTTACAAGCCTTCATGCGAGTCAATCAAGACCCATGAAGGACTTCTAATCGTCGGTTATGCGCCGCGTTGATAGACTTTGGCTGTGCCGGCGACAGTGCACCGGTGCCCCATACAGTGATGTGGTACCTTGACTTTTCGTTGGAGCTTATCGCGTGTACTTGACCATGCTGCCTGCCTATTCTTCCAGCATACGCCCAAAAGTTCTTTAACTCGGCGCAAGCCAGACTCGTGTGTTTCTGCGTGCCTCACGACGATTTGCTTCTTCTCTTATTTTTCACGCCGGCTGCACGCGATCTCCTTCTTCCTCTGCAGTGTTCTCGACCGGAGACAAACAGCGGCCATTGCGTGTGTATGCTCGCGCGCAGGCATTGACTCGCACCCTGCCCTATCGACGTTCGTTTCACGCCTCTTGGGCGTGCTAACGTTACTGCGCCGTTTGGTTTGGCCTGTCCATGCTCTCGCGCGTTGCTTTTGGCTCTGTCATCGCGACCTGATCCAAAGAAACCTGCTTTACCACCAAAGAGAGGTCTCCTTTTACCAGCGACCTCTTCTGCACTGTTATGGACAGTGTGGTTGCAAGTTGGTTGCTCTTGCGCGACATTACACGACCTTTTTGCTGCTGATAATACAGTACAATCCAGCAGTCCACTTTATTTATTCCTGGCGCGGCTTTGGCGTTCGCTGGCCGCCTCTTCCTATTCGCCGATCCGCTGCGCTGCGCCCTGAGACGTCGCATTACTCGTACCCTCGTATCTAAACATGGAGGTGCCGCCCAAGTTTCTGCGGACCGCCTCTGCTGACCATCTCGCCCTTCGACATCCCACTCCCGATATGGCTTCTTTCTCCTCGGAAACCGGAATCGCTCGAAACGTCGAGAGACTTGAGCAGTCTGCAGAGGAACTGAGTCAGGGAGGTTCGGATATTGGAGAGGAAATCCGCAAGTTAAAGGAGGAACAGCGTCGGACAGAGTCTCGTCGTGGCAGCGTCGCCTCACACGACAGTAAAAGCAGCAGCACTCCTGGAGTAAACGCACAAGGCACTCGGAGTAGGACTGTTAGTACCAGTTCCTGGAAGAGCAGTATTGTCGACTTGAACAAGGAAGCCCGTTGGGGAGGTTACAGCCCGTCTGGATACATTGGCAGTCCTTCTGCCTCCATAAAGTCGAATCCATGGTCGACGTCTGCTTTGCAAACGACAACTAGCAACTCCATGAGACCGGAACCTGTTCAGGAAGGAAGACCGCTTGATTCGCCGCTGGCCTCGCCTACCATGATGAGCCAACAGGATTCGATGACTCGTAGTACGAGTCAGTACTCCCACACCGGTATGGAAACTGGAGAGGAAATGGGCAAAGTGCCGCAAACAGTAGAAGAAGAGACGGCTGATGAGAACGACCCAACGGGAAGAGAACATGACAAGGAAAACGTTGAACCGGAATCATACTCTCATACCCAAGCCGGAGCGGATCAAGAACAGGAACAGAATTATAGACCTGCCACACCCCCAGCCAGAGCAGCTTCAGCAGACACCTACCGTCAAGCACACTCTCTCTTCCAGGATTTCGATGGCGTACATTTCTCTCCAACTCACGAGGAGTTCGTCCAGGTCGATGCAGATGGGAACGAGACCGGACGTGTTCCCCTAACAGAGGCTCAAGGTTATTTCCAGACCCAGGAACAGTCAACACCTCGTGCCGCTCGTGCTCAATCGTACGCACATCAGTCACCGCCCGATGGCATGCTATACTACCCTGCTCCGGTACCCAGAATGCTGAATCTGCCCAAGAGACTGTCTCAGATGCCATCCACTTCGGTCATGGCGCAAAGACGATCGCAGGTCATGAGTATGATGCCACAAAATCAATCTCGTATGTCTTTCCTTCCAGCCATGGATTTCGAAGAGGGTCATGAATCGGGTCAAGAACCCAGATCAGGATCTGCCGAGCCAGGTCAGGAGCTGGATTCTGCAGACGCAATTCCGCTGGAAGAATCGCCATCGAAGCAAACAGGACCGCGGAAACGACAAAGCAGAGCAACTCTCAATACCCGCCAGAGTATGGCAAGTCTCGGTCCCAGACAAAGCATGGCAAACCTTCGCAACCTCCCACCTCAGCTACGAGCTAGTATCTTTTTTGATCAGCCTTCGGTGCAGCACAATGTTGATATCCAGTCAGAGTCTGCTGTGGCTACTCTTGACAGTATCCTGGCTGCGTCTGTGACAGCCCCTGTCACAGTTTTTACAGACCATCCATTTGCGGGTCAACTTCCTGCCGACTACTATGCAAGAGAGGCCGTGACGAAACGTCATACCATGGCTGACCCCCTTGTCACCTCAGCGAAGAATAACAGATCCAGTATGAAAGGCACAGCAGAAGCCGCGAGGACTGCTCCTTACAGAAGGAGTACGACTGGTCTGTTGACGAGGACCATTTCCAGCGAGCAACCCAAGGCCGAGAGAAGAAACAGCATTATGAGCATGCTGACTGACTTTGGTCGATCAGATCGCAAGACAATGCAGAGAAATGGTAGTCGAATGAGCTTGGGCTCTGATCTCAATGGCCTGCGGGACGGAGAGAAACGCGATTCGACTGGTATCGCTATACGCGACCCTGCTACGGCCGGGGCACTAGAGGCCGACGTCGAGCAGAGCGAGCACGTGCCACTCACCCCAGAGAAGACTCACAACATTTCCACCGGAGATCGTGAACTTGAACACACATACGACAACGAAGAAGACGACGACGACGAAAATGAACAGCCTGAAGACATGGGTCCGCTCCACGTTCAACCTAACACGCTGCTTGCTGAGCTTCAGCTACGCAAGCACAACCAACGCATTCGTAACAGGAATGCACCTACTGCTTATCCTGGTGGTATGCACTCTACATTACTCGAGCTTGACGCAGTTGCTGCGATTGAGAAACGAAAACGACAGCATCAGAAGGTCGCTCTCGCATGGGAGGCTCCAGCTGGAGGACCTCAAGAAGCAGATGGCGGACATGGAGACGAATCTGATGAGGACGTCCCGTTGGGTCTCCTCTATGGAACCAAACGAATTAACACCTCAGGAACGAGACTGCCTGACAATCAGCGATCTCGGATCGTCTCCGGAAAGCAGCTCGGGCTCATGGAGCGGAGAGAGCTTGAGGACAATGAGCCTCTGAGCGCTCGTCGCAACAGACTGCTCGGTATCGAACCAAGTCGCGGTCCTTCATACCAAAACCCCACGGGCGCACAGAGCCAGGCGGGGCTCCTTCCTCCTATTTCTTCTCAACCACAATCCATCAACAAATCTACCGAAGACGACGACGACGATGATGACGTCCCACTCAGAGAACGCATGCGTCGTCTCAAGCAGAAGAAGGCACTCGATGCTGCTATCGCCGATGTTGACTCTACCAACAAGCGCTTCAGTGATGATGTTCTTAGCCAATTCGGCGGACTTGATCAACCAGCTGAACCAACCACTACTAAAACCACGACCGCAAACGATATTCTCCCGAAAGAGAAATCCGAGCCTACCTCCCCAGGTGTTCAGCCTGAAGGCGAGCAAGCTCAAGCTCCAGCTCAGCGTCCAACCACACTTCGCAAATCATCAACCATGGCTACTCTTCTCACCACCAACCCTACTGGCCCTCACACGGCTGATCGTCGAATGCAGAAGGAACCTGCAAACGGTACCTTGCTCGCTGAACAGAGTATACGTCAGCAGATCGAACGCAAGCAACTTCTCGAGATGAATCAAAGACGGTCTTCACACACCGCGCGTCAGCCTTCCTACAACGCTCAGCAAATGCAGATGCAGAACGCCATGCAGTATCAGCAATATCAGCAAGCCTACGGTCAACAAATGTACCAGCCCACGATGGCATCTCCTTACGGTATGCAGCAGAATCCAATGATGGGAGTCTACAATCCTATGATGCTGAACAACATGGCCATGGGTCCGGCGGGAATGAATGGTGGATACTTTGCAGGCATGCCTAACAGCTACGGTGGAGGTATGACTCCAAACATGAATATGAATATGGGTTACGGCATGGGTTACAACATGCAGGGTATGCCGATGAACTACGGCATGGGTATGCAGCAGGAGATGCCTATGCAGCCGGACCAGCGCAACCAGATCGACCGCTGGAGATCCAGTGTTGCGAAATGAGGCATGCTCTCTCTGGACACTTTTGATGGAGGTTCTTGGCGGTCACTTTCGGAGAAGACTTTTTTCCTTTTGATTTCTCTTTCATGTACAGTTGCATAGCGAAGCGAGCGAGCGAGTCACAACAGGGATCATCCAGCATTTTTTTATCAAGGATGGCGCATCATAGCACACAGGACTGCCCAGCATATCTTATCAGGGTGGCGTATCAGGAAATCACGAGAGAACGAACAGACAACGGAATCAGTCAGTCTAGTAATAAGTGCAAATTGAACAAACAGTCGAAAACACATTCCGTTTTTCAATGCTTGACATGCTTCGTACCACATTTTTTTGATCATCCTCCAGCACTGCCCGAACAGGACATGTGATGACCGGTTACCTGTATTGACGTTGTTGCTTCTCCACGACTTGGCAGGGACTTTTGAAGATTCGTGGTTCGGGCAGGAGCGACTGACGACGGGCGACTGGCAACCAACCCCGGCCGACGCTTGCGTAGAAACATCACTGCCCTGCCCACCTGCCACTTTCTCCACCCAAACATTTCCCTACACACAACAAGGCCGCGTCTGCTCACTACTCCTTCTTGGGCCTGATCACGAGTTGGCTCTCACTTCTGGAACTGCGTCTTTTCGACTCGTGCACTCTTTTGTGGTCTCCTCTGCCGGGATCAGAAGCGGCTTTCAACGACGACTTCCTTGTAGTGACCCATCCCGGTGATGGCTGCTTCTGATACACCTTACTGAACGATAGCGAGACAACAGTGAGACAACCAGTCTTTCAGCAACTTCACGCAGAATATACGACCAACTTATCTCGCGATCTCCCACTACCTCCCCTCGTGTCAGTGTCGTGTGCGCGGGGCATCACGAGATCTCACGCCAATAACGAACCACGACTACCACATGATTTGAACCACATTCGAAGATGCAGGCACCTGGAGATACACATACTCCTGGGTCCTTTCGGAAACCAGCCAAACCTTCGCACAAAGGCACCGACACCTCTCTTCGACCCCTTGACGATACTACTGAATCTTCTCGCGTACCACCACGCAAGAAGCAAAGGACCATGGCCGAACCAAATTCGACCGTCGGTCAGTTCGCTTTCGCTCCCGCCACGCAGATGACCACTGTCACCACGACCACGACCACGACTGTCAGCTTGGAGCCCTTTATCTTGAAACCACCTGTGGACTTGGCCGACAGAGATCCCAAACAATTTCCCTTGGCATTTACACCCACACCAGCTTCTATGAGGAGGATAGACTTGGAGGTCGGAGGATTGCGGACTTCGTTTCGAGAGGCAGATGATAACGCTGAGTTTTTGCAAGACGTGAGAGAACACCATAGGCCTTCTAATCAAGGTCATCATACGCAAATCGACGTCGAGCTAACAAACATGCAGCACGATGATTTACAGAATCTGCTACAGGAGTCCAACGGCACTTGGGTCAGAAAGGGACCTAACATGAAGTATCCCGAATCACCGCCCCGGAAGACCCGTCGAGCTCCCAGAGCTATAGAGGACGACAATGTATCTCGGAATGCGAGAGCTAAGAGCCCTCCCAGCCTTGCAGAAGCAGCTACGATCGCCGGAATGCAGCGAAAACAGAAGAAGCCAAGATCTCGGCTGCCAAACTTTTCACGAGAGATTATAGACGAGCAGGATATTACTGTCGGAGATGGTGCCATCGACAGGCTCAACGGCGAGCTTGCTCCGGTCACTCCTGATGCCGATGCTGAGCAGTCTCGTAGTAGGCTCACAGCAGATCGTCTCAAGGCTCTTACGAAGCTCAACCGGTTGAGGGATATTTCAAGAGCCAAATCCGTGCCCATATCGACTACATCACACCCTCATAGGCCAGATAACAGCAGCAGACGACATGATCGACTGGAAATTCCAGAACCCAATATGGAAGCAGGCAGCCTCGCTGCTGCCACTCCTCCGATTATGGAGAGCGACGTCGAATCTGAGTTGCATAGTCTGCCTCGATTCGAAGAGCGCAGGGTGCCTCCACCGGGATTGTTTAGCAGTTCACAGCAAGACGCAAGTCTGCCAAGCCCAAGCCTTTCACCTGTCACGGCCGCAGCAAATCTCGCACGAAGCCGAGCTTTGGACAGACAACAAGCAGAACCTGCTGATGACTCTAGTGATGTCTCCGGTCTGGATATTGATGAGGCTGCAAAGATGATGCCTCCTCCCCGATTTGATGCACAGACATCGGCATCAGCCATGGAAAGTCTCGTCCCGTATACCGGTGCAGAGTCCCGTACTTCACAACCAAACACGATTATGGACGTTCCAAGGATGATCGAGACGTTCGACTCGTTGCCAGAGCAGCTCCAGAGCTATGTCATGTTCCACATGCTCAAGCGTTGCTCCAAGAGAACTCTTCACGAGGTTGCAGGCGTCGTTAACCCTGCACTCAAATGCGACCCCTTCGACGTATTGCCCGTTGAACTCAGTCTTAAGATCACGAAGAACTTGGACGGAAAGAGCTTGTGCAAGGCAGCGCAGGTCTCCAAGCGATGGAGATATTTGATCAATTCCGACGAAAAGGCTTGGAAGGATCTCATCGATCGTGACGGCTTCACATTGGCGGAAGGAGAGCTCGAGCGTGCAGTTAAAGAAGGATGGGGTTGGCAATTTCCTGGGTCCAGGGGATTCGAAAAGAACCTGATGGCACGAAAATCCTCGCGGTCGAGTGCACGATACGAAACCATCGATTCTGTGGATCTCACTGCTAGCGACGACGAGGCCGCGACATCTGCTTCACGCACTCGGTTGAAGAGAAAATCATCCGCTCTTCAACAAACCACTTCCAGCAAAAGGCAAAAGCGCAAGGGTGCATCAGCCCCGCAACAGGAGGATCTGCAGTGGATGCGCGAGTTGGAGAAAGCCCAGGGGCCGATTGCTTACGCCAGCGCCGCCGCCAAGGCTGTGCCTAGTCCAAACGTCGGCTTACCCAGTCTCTCCAGCCTGCACCTCTTCAAGTCGATTTATCAGCGCCATCAAATGATTAGAAACACCTGGATCAAAGGAGACTCTCAACCTCATCACCTGGCGTTCAGAGCGCATCACAGACACGTCGTCACCTGCTTACTCTTTGACTCTGATCGCATCATTACCGGTAGCGACGATACTAGCATCAACGTTTACGATACCAAGACTGGTGTTCTCAGGAAGAAGCTTGAGGGTCATGAGGGTGGTGTGTGGGCTTTGAGTTGTGATGGCGATACGCTGGTATCTGGCTCGACCGATCGCTCAGTCCGTGTCTGGAACATCAAGACTGGAGAATGCGTTCAGACGTTCCAAGGTCATACGTCGACCGTCCGCTGTCTTGTCATCCTCAAGCCTACCAAAATTGGTGAGGAAGAAGACGGAACCCCTATTGTTCATCCTGAGGAGCCCGTCATCATTACCGGCTCCCGTGACTCTACTCTTAGAGTCTGGAAGCTACCAAAGTCAGATGATGCATCCTTCCACCAGGCAGGTCCTCCGGCTAACGATCGCGATAACCCGTTCGCCCTTCGTACCTTGACTGGACACCATAACAGCGTTCGTGCCATTGCTGCACACGGCGACACTCTCGTCAGCGGATCATACGACTGCTCGGTCCGCGTCTGGAAGATATCCAACGGCGAACAGCTGTGGCGCTTGACGGGCCACGCGCAGAAAGTCTACAGCGTCGTGCTGGATCACGAGCGCAACCGGTGCATCTCCGGCTCAATGGACAATCTGGTCAAGGTCTGGTCGCTGGACACAGGCGTCTGCCTCTTCAACCTCGAAGGCCACACCTCCCTGGTAGGCCTCCTCGATCTCAGCCACAACTACCTCGTCAGCGCGGCCGCCGATAGCACGCTCCGGATCTGGGACCCAGAAAACGGACTCTGCCGCTCCGTCCTCTCTGCTCATACGGGCGCCATCACGTGCTTCCAACACGATGGCCAGAAGGTCATCAGCGGCTCGGACCGCACGCTCAAAATGTGGAACACGTCGACCGGGGAGTGCGTCCGCGACCTCCTGACCGACCTTAGTGGTGTCTGGCAGGTGCGCTTCGACGAGCGCAGGTGTGTCGCTGCGGTCCAGAGGAACAATCTGACGTACATCGAGGTCCTGGACTTCGGCGCTAGTCGCGATGGTGTGCCCAAAGCGGACCTGGGACGTCGTATCGTGGTCGATGCCCGTGGAAGAGAGGTTCTGGATGTGGAGGAGCCGATTGAGGTTGCCGCTGCTGCTTAGGAGGGCGGCTGTTCGGTGAGTTAGTGTGGTTGAACTCTGCAGGGACATCAAGCAGGTTTGTGGAGCAGGGGTACAGTGAGCGAGGCGTTGGGGCGGATATGGCGTACAGATTTCGCAACAGAGATACCACAGACAGTTCGCTTCGCTACGCGTTCCGGTATCAATCAGGAGGGTAATGGGATGGGAACAAGCATTGTATGCATTATGACTATACCGTCCACAGAGACGTTAGCATACATATGAATATGAAGTCTATACAACAATAAGCATTCATGACTGTGATCTGCACGGCGAGTATGTGCTCACGAAACGGTGGACTATGCACGCTCGCCATGAGAAATGAGTTCTTTGCCATTCTCACACTTCCTGATGTGTACTAACGCTTTATTTTCGTGGGCGTCAAGCGACCGTAATGCATATAATGCCCGAAAACTGAAATACCAACTCGCTCCGCAAAAGAATACACCGGCTATGCTCGCACGACCCAACATGCCATTCTTTTCATGCTAGAACACACCCCTGAACTGATCCAGAATACTGCCGGCGACGCCCCTCCTCCTGGCCCCGCCCGTGGCATCGGCAGCATCTGTGCCCGTCCCCGCACCAACTTCCCCTTCCATGCGCCGCCGCAAGCCCTCGAAGCGCTCCCTCTCTTTCCTCTTGCTGGCCAGGTCAGGCACGCGCCACGTCGCCGCGCCAGGCAGGAGGTCCAGACGATAAGCGTAGCCGACTAACCAACCCACTGCGGCAGCGATGGCGCTGCCGGGGAGGGACGATAATGCGAGCTGCAGCGGCAGGAGATAGGTCGTTGCTTTTGAGGTGAGGATGACGCCGTGCGAGGAATTGGAGCTTGCGGTGGGGTCAGAGGTCGGTGGTAAGGGCCAGCTGATGTTGTATTTGTACACGTACGGCACGGCGGCGTGGTACTGCGCCAGCAGGGCGAAGACCAGCGCCGTCGGGCCTGAGGGCAGAGTGTTGATCCGCCCGAAGGAGAGGATGTGCAGCACCACTAGCGCCAGTGGTGGGAGGAGGGTGGTGTATGCTGCTGTGGAGAGGATGAAGGAGAGGAACTTCCGCGAGCCCCAGAGGCGCTCGATGATGCGCAGGTTGTATAGTGTCATGCTGCTGAAGAGCACGCTGCTCGATGATGTGTATGCTAGTGGCCAGGTTATCAGGCGCCAGAATTGCGCGTAGGAGACTAGGTGTGGTCGAACGGAGAGCGGCAGGAAGGGTTTGTTGTCGGTTAGGCTGGCGAGGATGGAGAGGGTTATGCTTAAGATTATGAGGGTGCGGGTTATGGGCGCGTTGGTGAAGCCTGAGGACATCATCGCGGTGGTGGATGGCGCGAGCTGGGTCGCTGATCTGAGACAGGGATGCTAGTCGTAACGCATGACGAGGCTGGTAAGGCGTCCTGCTCTTGATGTCGTGGTGCTGGAGGTTGGTGTGACAGGGTGATGATTGTGGAAGTGTGTGTAAGGTACATGTAGTCTAAAGAGTTGGAGTACGGTGGTGCATCGTCACATGTGGAGAACGCGGGATGCCAAGAATACCATCTTCCCTTTTCGGGTGCCTCACGACGAGCTTACTTGAGGATGCGTGGTGTTTCTAGCAAAGCTCGTACGAAACATCGTCGTCAATTTCACGGATATCTCACAGTCCGACACTATGCTGTACGCCGGATCCATGGTCATGGTCAAAACCATAGCATAGCGATGTTATCTATCAGGAAGTGAACTGATCTAGATCTGGTAGCTGCGTCGCTTGTATGTACAAATCTTCCTAACCACAGTCATACCGTCTTGGTAAAAGCAAGTGAGGTAGATCATTGAAACACATGCGCTTGCAGAACCAGCGATAATAGTAACAAGTCTCTTGGACGGCGTGCTGCGGTCGGCGTATCTGACCAGCTTTATATTCCTCGTCCCTCCAAAACAAAAAAGGTGGTATTAATTGCAGCGGTTCTCTGCAATAGCACAAATCACTGCAATAGCAACTGTATGAACAATGCAATCGCTGAGCTATTTACAATACATGTAGAGTCTCGCCCTCGGTTGGATGGACGGCAAGGCTTCCGCGTGTGTTCTACTTTCTACCACGTGAACGGGGCATTGGTTCGTCAATTGATGGGCGTGATTGTGCCTGCATTAGCTTGGAAACGGGGCATTTCATGGTCTGATCGTCAATTCTAGTCCCTTGATTCGGCGCGTCTGGGGTTCACTACGTTACTACTGTGACCGCGGATTGCTCATCTCGTCTCATCTTCGCCCTCTTCACTCATCAACACCACAATTTTCCGGCGCGTCACCGCTGATTTCGTGTGGCTTTGTAATTTGACAAAAGCATACTCAGTATCATCAATACAGAGTACTTCACGTCTTCCGTTCAATATACTAAGTAGACTATACTGCGATTAGTGTTTGAACGACAGGTACCTCTCCCGCAGCGCCAACGTCGCGTTTCTACCACAGTTCAGATTCACACCGTTGTTGACCTTCACGACCAACGTCTGTCTGTCTTCTCCTGACTGACGTTACATTGACGGCATGTAAGAGCTAGCTTAACGAAAGCATCCTATCAACGAGTGTTTCTTTGGACTATTCGCATTTCCTAGTGCTGGAGACCTAACATCGCTCACCGCTACGCGACACAATGGAAGCATACATAAGATCGGTCCCGCCTGCACCAAGCGGTCTCCAAACAATGGCCTCCTCGAACCCGAGCTCTCACATACTGTCAGATCGCCTGCGAGAAAGCAGAATCAAATCGAAACGAACACGACGAAGGACCGACTTTGGTCCTGTGGGACCTCACTTCACCGACGACATATTCCTGGCAGAAGCCGAATCGCTCTCATCCAACATTCCATCCCGGGAATCTGCATCTGCCACACCAATCGATAACCCTCATGGTCACTCCAAGAGCGACAACGGCCTCGAGTCTAAACTTCGACAGATCAATGGCTTGCGTGAGATGGACGAGAAGTTGGAGAAGCTGGAGAAGCTGAACTTTGATCTCAAGATGGAGGTCTACCACCGGAGACAACGTGAGGAGAAACTACACAAACAACTGAAGAGCATGGCAGAACAGATCATCAGAGTAGAAAAGATCCAGCATGAACATGCCGAACTCATCAAGATTAACGACAGCCTGGTGAAGGAGCTTGAGAAGCGGGACGACGCCGTCAGAGAGGCTGTCGACATGATAGTCGATTTGGAAGCAAAGAACGATGCTCTGCGGAACCACTCGCTCAACCAAAGTATGAACTCCGACTCTGGTTATGGGAGCCTCGAGACACCAAAAGTCATTCCACCTTCATCTCCGCCCGAGTTCCAGACGCCTGTCACGCCTTTGTCAGCACGACCGGCAGCAGCACCATATTCTGCTCGCCAGTCCAATACGCGAAACCGTATACCAAGTTTCGTCAGTGACGCGAATGCAGGCACGCAGGCCTTGCGGGAAGCTTATTTGGATCCTGCTCGGAACTTGCGTCCTGTCAAGAGCTTCATGTCCATACTGTCGGAGCGTGAGAGCAACCAGGGAGATATGTTGCAAGACCTCGGCTCTCCAAGATTAAGCGTCTTGAGTGAAAGCAGCTTCCCAAGCATATACGGCATGACCAGACCGGTGCAGCTTGACCAACCTTCTGTATCTAAAGATCGTCCGAAGCCGAACGACGATGATCTGTTTGAGGCCGATCAGCAACAAGATAGCATCAAGCGAGTCAGTAGGTGGATGATGGATGATGCCACTACTCTTTCGCCTATGCAACGCCTCGATTTTGCTCCGAAACCTACTCACCCTTCTCCCTTCGGCGCTGGCTTGTCACGATCTACGACTGCTCCTCAATTAGCACCCAGCGAGGCTGACCCGAGCGTCCTCAGAGATCTTAGCCTCGACCTTGACGACTATCCTACTGGTGGCTCCATTGATCTGGGCACCCCATCCCGATTTCAGACCAAGCACACCAAGTCACCTGCCGTCAACATGGTGTTCGACGGTGATGACATTGGACGACGCCCCCGCTCAACACCCAGACGTCGGCAATCCAGCGCTGAGATCCACGCTTTCAACGCAAGCACCAACGACCGCCCATCCTACCAACGAGCAGGAACTAGTCCTCAAACTACTGCCTTCCGAGACTCGGCCCAGATCCACGAGTCCGATCAGAGCTTCGTCGCAACAACAGATTCGTCTCTGCGTTCGCCAGGTTCCAGCAGCCGCAAAAGCGTTCGAGCCTCGTTCGCACAAAAGACGCAGAACCTATTCCGACGCATGAGCAACAGCCAATCCGACTCGCCCCCAGCACGACCACCGCCGCAGCCAGAAACCAAGCACAAGAAGCGCGTCAGTCTAGCGGCCAGCACACTCGTGCCCGCCAGCCACTCCCGCCAAAGCCTGTCCCCCAACGCCCCCCTCCATCGCACCGACAGCCACCACGACAAGTCTCTAGCACCGCGCTCCGATCGCCGCAGATCCGTCGATGCCGCCACTGCTCTGTCACCGGGCTTCAGCCAGCACACGCTGAGCACGCGCACGCGGGGGACCGCGGATCTGAGCAAGTACGGCGCGCAAGCTGCGTGGGAAGTCAGTTCGGGCGGCACGAGTCGGAGCGGGAGTTTCAGGGAACGAGAGGAGGTGAAGAGGGGTGGTGCGGACAAGAGATGGAGGGCTTAGGAAGCTGAAAGTCAAGACGGGGGACTCAGATCGGGATCGGGTCAGAGTCTTTGGGGAGGCGGGTGGTCGTGGCGTTGAGAGACGGGGCGGATTGATTGATACCATGATTTTTCGGAATATTACTCTCTTTCTTTCTTTCTTCACGGTCATCTGGTTGCACAACACTACCGTGAAACTCTCGCGTGAGTCGTCATAGTACGAGGTTCGATGATCTAGGACTGGCTATGCCAACGTTGGTGTCGGATTCGATGGCGCAACGTATTCATCGGGAAAGAATCTACCGCGACGATGAACGAATATGAGAAAACTAAACAACCACATTTTCCACGTACGGCCATAGTTGCTTGAGAACACTGGATCCCGTCCGCTCTCCACACGTTAAGCAAGCAAACGCTCGATTAGTAGTTGCGTGGGTGACCAGCAGCGAATCCCGGGTGCTGTACGTTTTGTTTTACGCTTTTGCTGCATGAACGCAATCTTTTTCGCGTTTTCTGCACAGGCAAGGAGGGCCACGTAAGGTAGCGTTTCGAATGGATGACGGACGGACTGCATGCATTGCTCGGGGAAAGTATCTCTCTGTGGAGTAAAGGATGTGAAGGTTTTCTTTGGGGTATTTTATCCGATATATCATCCAACATGCAACGACATCCGCGGCCCTCTTCGGCTGGGGTATCACGACTCGACAAGGCAGTGTTCTTCTGATCGATGGCGAGCTTTGTACCGTTGCACTTGAACATCATCCTCAAGGCGATCCCCGACTCTTGAATATTTGTACCCGCGGTATCTTTCAGCTTTTTAGATCTTAGGGATGAACATTGGCGTCTCCCTCTTCCACTTCTGGTAGTCCTTGTTATCCTTGAAGCGCTCGTCGTACTTGTTCTCACTCATTGGAACACCAGAAACCTGTACTACAGTCAGCGACCAGCTCTTCAACCACAATGTCCAGTCAAACTCACCTTGAGCAACAGAAACGTCACAAACGCAGGACTGACACCAGCCATGGCGAGCGCCAGGACCTTACCCGACAGTCCCCAGCTGGCGATACCCATACCAGACTGACCGACCTGGCTCATCATGACACCGGCCGCAGTCGTGGCAATACCAGTCCATAGCGTGCTCTCGCCAAAGTAATTGGGGTGTCTGCTCTTGCTCCACAAGCCCCTGGTTAGGAACTCCTCGCTGTGCTTCTTGGCCTTCTTCTCCTCCATCCACTGGCTCTTTTGCGAATCTGCAGTCGCTTCGAACGTGATGCCGCCGACGAACAACAGCAGACCGAGGATATCGGGTAGGGTGAGCCATGGGAGAGCGGCGAGGGCGGTCGCGGGGATCGAGTTAACTGCGATGACGGGCATCAGGCACAGCGACACCCAGGTCGCTTGTGCGAAGAAGGCGCCGAGGAATTTTGGAGGAGAGGTCCGGATGCTGTCGAAGCGTGAGTCGCCGCCTTCGCCGCTGATGCGCTTGAAGAGGAAGGTTCCCACTGGAGTTTATTAGCATCAGTGCAGGTTTTGGTACGGAGAGACGTACGTCTTGCGGCCCAGATTGAGACGGCGGCGCTGAGGACTACTTGACGCCAGTTCCAGGCGTTGGCGGCGCCTTGACCGGTGAGAGATGCGAGAAGACTAGGCCATGCTGGGAGAGCGGTACCGTGGAGTGTTGCTGCGGCTCTTGCGCGAAGAGTAGGAAGGTATAGTGACAAGGCGGTGCAGGAGAGGTAGGTAAGCGAGCCACTCAAATCGTAGAAGCGTTCATTCTGGGCAAAGATACTGGGAATGGCGACTGCAACTTGGATGCCGTAGGCGAGACCAATGGTTGGGAGTAGAGTGCGTAGGAAAGGTGTTTTGAAGTTCGTCGCGTGAAGAAACGCGCCGAGGAACGACATGTTGGGTGATGTGTTTACTCAAAACAGGCAGGAAGGGCAAGGTACTTATGAGTAAGGTCGAAATTCCAGCCTTGTGTTGGCTGATTGTGTGAACCTACGCTTGCAACTGTAGCCTGTCTTGACCCAAGGCTCGTGAGGAGTTATTGAGTTCTAACTGTTGATTATTGTTGGCAGAAGTGGATGAATTAAGGGAGTGATGAGGTCATGCCAGGTCCCTTGGATCGTTCCGTCAATGCCGTCGGAGTTTAAAATGTCCCGACTCACCGGCCGGTCGGTAAGAACCTTTCAGTATACTGTACCCCCCGCCTTTGGTGCAGCAGATAACAGAGACCATTTATCCTGGTCTTGGTCGAAGCGACGAGCTCGTTGACCAGTAACTCAAGCACGATCTATTCTTGAAGTGGAGACCTCGACCTCTAGTCGGCACAGAGTCAGCTTATCGTCCGTTACGAAGGCAGCCGAATCAGTCACTGATTGACTTTTGATTTCTTTAGCACCCGTTTTCGATCGGCATCGTGGATCTAGCAGAACCCGATCAGAGCATGTGAAACCATCCCGTGGCCCGTCTATTTGAATGCAAGCTGGCATTGTGGCAGACAACGGACGTGTTGCGAAAGAGTTTGGTTCCTGACACATGCCTGGCAAGCTCCTGTTCAGGCGGTTTCGATTGCATATACAAGACCTTGACGAAATACGCTTGTCGAAAATGTAAGGGGGTTGCGAGCGGTCGGGAAAGAGCTCACAGTTTCGATCTCGGTTTCAGTATCCTTTCGATGTGTGGCGCAAGATCTCGCGTCAAGAGCACGACAGTGTGTTCAAGCGATGCGGCTGATATAAAAAAAAAAAGGGTTCGTGTTCATCGTGTACATGGTGCCGTATGAATGGCACAAAACGACTGACAGCCTCTTCGTAAGCCAAGTGCATGACAAGTGAGTTTCGACGGTACCACGCACAATGACACGTCGTGCAATCAAGCGATAAGTTCATGTGTGCTACGCTGCTGCTGTTGTCTTGCACGTCGGAGCATGCATGGCATGGCATGAACTCTGGAAATCTGCCGCATCTCCTGATAACCAGGTCCCAGGAATTGAGATGTGCCTTTAGTCGAAGGATCGAGAACCATCGGCTCGGTCGGCGAGGTACGGTATCGGCTGGGTAGCTTGCAAGGCCACACCCGAGCGGATTTGTTCCAAAGCACGATCGGAAAGGGAGTTCCCATCAATACCTTTGTCAAAGCCTTTGGTGAGTTGAGAATATGACGAGACATGAAACAAGAAGAATAGTTGGAAGTAGCACCTTTGCCGTTCTGCTTGAGCAGAGTATTTCTGCCGTGTCGGTAGGATACATGTCCCATTGACAGGCCGCAAGACATCGTCTGACCACAATGGTGTGGCGTTTGTGCAGTGGATCGGTGAGAGCCTGCAGTACATTGGATGCAGTTCGCCTTCCCAAGTAATACAAGCTGTGGTGACACGGATGGCTCTCAGTGATGTGAGCCGCGTAGACCTCACTTTTACTTCATGCGTGCCTACTCCGAAACAAGCGACGGCAAGAGCTGCAGTTCATGAGTTACGTGCTTTGTTCGAGACTCGAGTCATATGCAGTGATACAAATTACACGTCACCCAGCAGGCGCGCAACTACTCGTGCCGTCTCCCAAGATGCGGTTGATCCAAGTGCACGCGGTCGCCTCTTGAAGAAATTCCGTGCCACGCATGTGCATCGAGTACATGTAACGTTACAGTACGCTGCAGTGAGACGTTGCTTGAGGCACCGCTTGCATAATCCGGACTCGGACAAAGGTCTCGTGCCGCCTTGAATTTAGCGGCTGCCAATACCAAAGCAGCAGCGGCAGCAGTGCAGGTATAAGTAATTTGTGATGTTGTTCTGGTAGGAGCGTGACTCGTGAAGCAGTGCAATCACTTGCAGGAGACACAGATGATGCTGCAGATCAGCCGCTGACCAGATTGTACTCACTCAGATGTGTTCATAAACCTGCCTTTTGACACGTTGGGTGCACAAGTGACTGGGTTGCACCTACAGTATGCGTCAGCTGTCATCTTGTTGCAATCTTAAACTGCTGCAGAGGCTCTCGCTGTTTTTGTGACGTCGATTACGTCCTTATTTCAGGAGTCGAGAGATGATCGTGTTGGTGGATCCGTAATAATGCACGTCGATATTGGATGAGCGAAGAGGGGCAGAAGAGGAAGACGGGCTCGATGAAGATGAAGTAAGGTTGCCCGGAATCTGTACCGAACGGTTACTAGCTGCCCCCACAAAGATCGATTGGTCAGTGAGTCTGGAGATATGAATCACACTTTGACGGGCGGAACCTTCGATGCGTGGCGTTCGGCGCCAAAATCATGATTTGACGTGACCAGGGTTAGTTTTACCGATGTCGATTGACGAACTGTGCCTAAGGCGGGCCGTCTGACAACGATTTCATGCTGGTCTTGGTGACGTGAAATACGCATGTGTGCAGATACTTCTGGTGGCTTTGCTTTGCTTGGCTTGTCCAAGTTCCTTGCATTTGCGTTCTCTAGACGCCCCTCATTGGAAAGTCGAGAGTGTGGGCGCTTCAATACCGCTCAGAGATATTGAGTTGCCTCATCAGCACTTGCGTGATTGTGCGCTCGAGGTGGATCTCTTCTCCACGTGAAGCACTAACTTGATTTTACAGTATCAGGCTCTCGCAGCGCACGTTCCGTCGTTGCCCAGCTTCATACTGCTTTGACATGGACATTAAAGGATCTATGCAGGTCCCTCGAAGGTGCAGCATGATGCACAAAAACTGGAATTCGGATCTCGCCAGCACGCTTGAGCGACATGATGCGATATACAGCAGTCTTGGTTGTCTTTCGGACACCGTCGTATTTTCTCCAAATTAGCAGAGACGAGTTCAAGACCTTCAATACTTGATACAAGTAGTCTTACATGTGTCCGGTGCAGCTCGAGACCTGGTTGAACGTCGGCATGCTTGACTTCTTACGTAATGTCGTGATCTAAATGCATCTGCTGGATATCTGTACTAGTCTCAAGCAATGTCGCCGATAGTCGGTGGGCTCATGAAAATTTGGAAATTAAGCACGTCGTAACTCGAGGACGACCATCTCGCAAATGAGTAGTTATTGCCTTTTCGAATTAGCCCCGGTCTGGAACCTGCGTGAAGAAATGAATTCGGCGACAGTCGGTGAGATGGAACTAATCCTGTTGCTTGCATATCGTGAGACATTCGTTCCTTCCAGCAGGCTGGACACGTCTGCATCATTATTATTAGCCTGAAACGTAGCACTATAACGATTGAAAACCAGGCTTTTGAGTTCATGGTCCTTTTCAAGGCTTTATCGGCTGGGTGCCAGGGGGTTCGCTCCATATATGACCAAATCAGAGAGACCACTTGCAGCTATAGCGAGTTGACGAACGGGATCTAGTAGAGAGCAGTCTTGGGCATAACCAGGTTATTGAATGGCTTGTGCGCTTGCCCTCTTACCTTCTTGCGCAATCAGTTGGCGCCACGGGAACAGAGCGGGCCCGTCAATCCGGCCACGCTAGCAATAAGAACATAAGGTACTGTAGATTGCCGTCAGATACCGCCTGTGCGTTTCCCAATCGCTTGGTCTGCTGCAGATGTCAGCCGTCGCTCATGATGTTCAAGTGCGAGCTGTCTCAACCACGATAGGTTCCATTCGCTGCAATGGCGGCACGCGAGGCCCGCATGTGGTCTTAGAATTGTCGATGGCTTGAAAATTGGAATACGAGCATTTAAGCGATGGTTGCAACTAATACTGGCTTGTGAGAAGGACATATCTTCGGAGGCAGTGTGGAAGAGGTCCTCCATAAGCCGTGAAGATCATCGCTACCGGTGTTGGCCCACTACAGTAGTCAGTGGGGATGGTTTTTGAAGCAGAGGATATCTCGGACATAACCCGCGATGATGCGCTGCTCGAAAACACACGTGTTGTGCGCGGGCATAATCTGAACCGACGCACAACATGCCAGCACACAGAAATGTTTGTTTCAGTGTAAAGAACCAGTCAAAAGAATGACAGACCTGTCAAAACATGGAGGCGTTACATGGGTCGGTCCATGATATCCTGTGTCAACGACCATTCGAGAGTAGTCTGCACTGCGAGGCGTCAAATGAACAGGTCGAAAGACAGGGAACCCCTGCCGACGTGTCATCACTGAGTGTCCGCAAACAGAAGCGTTGTGGTGACCAGTTCATCCCAGTCAGCTGGCGCACTGCAATATATTTTGCTTTGATGGAACATGATGATTTGTGAATAGATCTGGACCTTCCCTCATTGCTGAATCGTGACCAAGGGACGTCTTCGAATGGTGCAATCAATCGTACTCGAGGTAGTTCCGCCGAGAAAGTCCGTATGCATGCCGCCCGTCAATCATGATTATGATTTGTCGCCTGTTATGACCGTCGAGTATTCGCTTGCGGCCTGTGAACATTAAAGTTTGACTGTTAGACGCAACTTCCCGACTACAGGTACCTAAGTGAGGCCGTGCGTCTATACATGTATCAAGTGTACTCGTTTCCGAGCACGCGCACGAGGCTTAGGGCTAACTATCGTGAGTGCGTGCTGCCCCCGGGTCGACCTGCTGTGCTCTTGCAGGTTAGCCAGAGTGTCCGCTCCCACGCAACGGCAGGCAGTCTACTGTTCAATCTGCTGATTATGGAGGAGCTTTTAAGGAAAGTTGGTAGTAATGTGCCCAGCGGCTCCGCTTTCCTAGCTTTTTCTCGACAGACAGAGTTATCGGTCCACCTATCCGTACCCACAAGCTACCAAACAGCTCGAAAGTCAATGCACGCCATGCTCCCAATAATGCACATCCCGGCGCGGAAAGCACGGATGGCAGTCTCCAAGGCATGGCTACTTGTTGGTCATGATATCCATTATTATCCAGGGCTGCTCGCTACTTCGCTCTGAGGGCCCTCGGTGGAGTAATCGACAACCCGTGCTGCGACAGTAGATCATGATCAAAGCTGGCAGTAGTCTCGCCCTGACCGAGATGCGTGTGAGCAGCCCTGACGAGATATTTGATAGGTTGATGCTACTGCAATTGAGTTTGTTAGGTACTGCTTTGCGAGCTTGCCGGCAGGGCATCATTACTCCCGATCGTTAGCAAGGGGTCTGGCGTGCTCCGGAAAGGTTTTAGCAAGGACCATGAGATGGCTTGATAGCGAGCAATGATCTAAACTGGCTCCCCGTCGTCATTTCGAGTGCATGCAGCGTATCCTGTCGTGTCGTTGGTGCTTTCAGACCGTGTGGGAGTGCAACTTCACGTATGATTGCTTTTACCTGGGAACGAGTACTTGAATGTCAGGGTCGCCCTACCGTTGATACCGTAACCTTCTCTTCGGTCTTTGCTCGTGCTCTCAACTGCCTTGCACTAGTCGTCTATCAGATCGCTCTGTCACAGACCAACGGAGAGCCCTTGAAGCGGAGTGTCAGCATAAGTCAAGACCACCTCCACCTCGACATAGCATCAAGCTTTACCGTCCTTCCTGTCAACATCGAAGACCAAATCCAACCTCTCCAGAAACGTACAAGAATTCCAGCATTACTTCGAAGACAGATCACGCCGGCCAGTCTCTGCAATATACATACAGTCGAACTCGTAAGTATGCATCGAGCTCGGGGAGGATGTTCGTGTACTGACACTGTCTGCAGCAGTGTACCGTCACGGAACACTTCGCAAGGCGAGCATCGCGCACTTGCATTCGCTTTGCAGACAGGACCAACCGACGGGTTGCAGTCCATCGTCAGGATCTTGTCGACTAACGACGACACACTGGAATTAATACCATATTAGATTCTCGCGGCGTTCTTGGAACGATCAGACGACAGAAAACGAGACGAGAAACGACCAACGGCCTCACCAACCTTCTTCGCGGACAGACAAGCGACATCGACCTACGGCTCATCTATCAAACGAGCGTTTCAGCAGCACATATATCGAATCCGCAGGCATTCTCAAACAGAGCGACAGGGCGACAGAAGAGGAATTCAATACTCCTCTGCATAAACAAAAGAAACCCTTTTATTTGCATCTGTCCAAGAATAGCGAGTTTCACAGTCGCCGAAATTTAAGCGGACGAGCGCAGTTTCCGTTCAGAGAAAGCCGAACCATAACAATTGAGCAGCTGCCAGGTGCAGTCTAGAGCTGTGCTAAACCGGCAGGAGCAGCTTCGATCGAAAACACGACAAAAGAGCAGCAGAGCTCCAACCAAGGACTCGTCCAGGAGATTGCAGCAGCAGCAGCAAATTTACGAGCTTGCAGTAGTCTCTCTCAGACATTACCGTAAGACAACGGAAGTGAGAAAGAGAAGAGCGAGGAGGAGAAAGAATACCTACCCAAGGTACAGCGTGTTCCATCGGTTCTATTTCCAGACAGGCCGTCGTTTTAGCGGCCTGCCGAGACCGCGTTTTGGGTTTAGCGCCGAACATTTGAGCGATCGCCTTCGGCCGCCCATTATTCTCCACTCTCCCCTGACAGACAGAGGCAGAAGAAAAGCCCGACTCTCGCAAATTCGCACGGTCCTCCTTCGAACTTCCATCTCCTAGAACGCGCTGCTGCATCGGTGACGGGCATCAAAATATTCTCGTCTCTCTTTGAACACCGCTGCAACACACGCTCTTTTGTTTTCAATTGTTTCTGCTTAATCCTCGTTGTTCAGCTGTGCTGCGCTACGATTCAAGGTACGTCTTTACGCCCTCCTGCTGCCTCGTGGACACGCGTCCTGGGCCTGCCGAATGTTTTCCTCACGTTCGGTCACCCACCACCTGCAATGCTCATTCATGTGCTGCACCGCTCTGCAGCCTGTTTACCCCCTCGAACTATCTCACTTTCATCATTACACGTAGCATGAACTGTTCACTGACACAAGTCGCCGTTGCAGTACTGTATTCCGCTTTGACCTCGCGCCATCATATCCAAGCTCTCGAACGGACCACCTCTCCCTATACCACCGTCACGCACCTGCTAGTACATCAAGAAAGATATACTTTGGTGTTGGAAAGATCCGATAATACATCTGTCCATTGGTGTCTGTTGTCAGTCCGCAACCTGAAAGACTACCACCCGGAGAGGAAAATTCTGCCAGTCAGTAGCCGATCTCCAAACAAAAACACGCACTCGCACTCGTACTCGCACTCGCACTCGAGACATACCGGATGTTGCTCCCATCGGTAGAGTCCTTGTTGTGGCCTAGCAGCAGGCGGGATAGCTGCGTCACGAAAATGAAAGTAAACAGCATTTTGAATACTAACAAGTGGAATTCAGACCCTCAGAACTCAAGAATCATGCAATACGATGTCCCCCATCACCAACATGTACAACACCACGACATGAATACCCCGAATCACTACACGCATCAAAATCTTTACGTCCCACAACCTCAAAATGGAAGAATAAAGTCGGAAAATGGTTCCGAACGCGGCGTCTCTCCTCACAACTCTGCCGACTCTGCCTCACGGTATTCGTCGCAAGCCCCTTCTTCCCTTCACCCCGGGTACCAACCAAATCTGGGGGCCCTTCAACAAGATGGCATGCGTTACCCTTCACCGGCGTCTCTGCATCAGCAAATTCCCATGATTCAGCACAGCTATCACCCAGCTCAGCAGGATGGATTAGGATTCCAAACACGGTTGATACCGCTGCAGCAGCCGCAGCAGCAGCAGCATCAAGAGCAAGGAATGCATGATGGTGGTCGGCCGTCCGGCTCCTCGTTGCCAAAGGCCTTTGCATGCTCGACTTGCGGCAAGGGCTTTGCCCGGCGTAGTGATCTTGCTCGGCACGAGCGCATCCACAGCGGTGTTCGGCCTCACGTCTGCGATCACCCTGGCTGCGGCAAGCAGTTCATCCAGCGCTCTGCTCTCACCGTCCACTCACGTGTGCATACCGGCGAGAAGCCTCATATGTGTGAGCGTTGTGGAAAGGTACATCAAGCTCAATATCGCTTTCATATACATTACTGACACTCATTCCAGCCTTTCAGTGACTCGAGCTCTCTCGCCAGACACCGACGCATTCACTCTGGCAAACGGCCTTACAAGTGCCCTTATGCCGACTGCCAAAAGACCTTCACCCGAAGGACAACCTTGACTCGTCACCAAAACCATCATACTGGTACCATCGAGGAGTCGGCTGCTGCCACTGCTGCGGCTCTTGCTTCTCGTGCTTCCATGCATGGTCGCGGCTCCCGTTCCGACGGCGAAGACTACTCGGACACAAAGTCACCAATGGGTAACCCTTCTCCCAACGACCGACCCAACTCTGTTTCGCCCGCCACCATGCACGGCGGTGTTCCTGCTCTACAGCGCCAATCGTCGGACAGCTACTACATGAATGCAATCAACAATGGCATGACCATGCCGCCACACATGCGCAACGAAATGGCCAACCACAGCCCACGACCGGTTTCTCCAGCAAACTCTCACGCCTACATGCCGGTCAACGGCGGGCGTCAAACACTCACCTCCCATCCTGTTCCATACTCTCTCCCAAACACACTCGAGCCACCCACTGCCAATGGTTCTCAAAACGGTAGCGTTGGTGGTAGCCCCCACCTGTCTGGCGGAGGGTGGCAGTCACCAAGCCACCAATCTCTGCCAGGCGCTCAGCAGCCTGACTACTCCTATCCGGATCCAAACACCCAGCAATACGTTCAGAACGCTCAGAACCTGTACTACCAAAACACCAATATGCACCAGCCTCAGCGAATGGGCCAAGACCTGTGGGCTCAGCATCAGCAATAGATGCTTTTCTAATTTTGGGAAATTATCTCGGAAACAAAACAATATAATACGAACATCTTATGCCTCTAGCGTACTCAAGCACCATGAGTCCGCTTGCTGAGATGCACTAGATGAGTCGATGTGCGACTGATCTTATGCAACTGCGGATTCATTGGCACCTGTAATAATATGCATGGCATTTCCGGGACGACCGCGGCGCACTGGGTTATGGCAGCCCGTCTGACTACAGCGAGGTGGCTGGTAATACTGCTCTTCAGCCTTGATATCATTGTTATACCGCGAAAGGGAAAATTCAGCCTGATGGAGGCTGATTGAGAAACGATTGGCAATCGATGGGAGGGCTGATACCAAGATATACTGGGAGAGAAAGCGATAGGCACTGGTGCTAATGACAATTACGATTCCCACAAGTCCAAAGTACTAATTGTCTGCGTGTTGCTTCTAGCCGTAAGGGTTGAATGCTGCGTCGAATGATATCCGCTCGTCTGTACTCGAATGATGCCTGCGAACCGTCAGCGGCGGTGTGTGGCCGCATGCCGCCAAGCCGCGATGACGGAGCAACCTGGAAGTCACTCATGCTCTCCATGCTCTATCGCGCGCATCCGCAATTGGCCTTCAGGAAGTCACTCATGCTCATCTGCGCCATTGATTTGTGACCTGCAATCCACGAATGATATTTGCGCCGAACAGCGAGTCCTTTCAATCACCGTGATCAGAGTGTTGGCACCTACTAATCGCCTCATCGGACAATAGAAGGAGACCGTTGCACCCGTGCTACAGACTGCGCTGCCTTCCCGACTCGCTCTACGACCTTACGTTATTCACGTAGAACTCACTCATCATTACCCACCTAGGTCTCGAGTACACAACAGCCCGTCCGTCTCCAACCAAGTTGTATACAACTTTGCGACACCTCCGCGATTGCGCGCTCGAACTCTGAAGCCCAGACCGTCTCACACTTCCTCTGGCCGTTGCGACAATGTCTTCTGTCATTCGCTCCGTCAAGAACGTGACGAAGGGCTACTCGTCTGTTCAAGTCAAGGTCAGAAATGGTATGCTAAAGCCTTTGCATCCACACGACTAGCAAACACGGGTTCTGACTGCTTGATAGCTACCAGCAATGACCCATGGGGTCCCACAGGAACAGACATGGCAGATATTGCCAAGATCACATACAACAGGTATGCGCTGGTCTACTCCACAGTGAGCATACCATGAGCTTGGCATACTGACATGAATCTCCAGTTCTACCGACTTTTACGAGGTCGTGGATATGCTCGATAAGCGCCTGAATGACAAGGGAAAGAACTGGAGACACGTCCTCAAGTCGCTAAAAGTCCTCGATTATTGCCTTCATGAAGGTTCCGAGCTTTGTGTGACATGGGCGAGAAAGAACATCTACATCATCCGGACACTTAGGGAGTTTGTCTACGTCGATGAAGAAGGTAGAGATGTTGGACAAAACAGTAAGCGCTGTGAACCTTGTCCACCTGCCTCACGCACTGACCCTGCACAGTCCGTATATCTGCAAAAGAGTTGACGTCGCTGATCATGGACGAGGACCGCCTGCGCACCGAGAGAACGAACCGTCACACCTGGAAGTCGCGCGTGACTGGCTTGGAAGACATGCATGGTGGAGATGGGTTTGCCAGCGGAAGCGAAAGCACCCCAAAACGCACTCAGCAGCGTGAACACCGCCCGCGCCGTCAGAACTCTGATGAAGATTTGGAATATCGTTTGGCACTTGAGGCGAGTAAAAATGAGGCGGAACAAGACGCGAGGAAGAGAGCAGGACATCAACCCCGAGAAGATGATGACGACGATCTTGCAAAGGCTATCAAGCTGAGTAAGGAGGAAGAGGAGCTAAGGAGAAGACAACTCGAGGATCAAAACGCCAATTCTCTTTTCGACGATACTCCCGAGCAGCAAGTTCAACCTACCGGTTACAACCAAGGCTACCAACAGCAGGCTGCCGTCGACTGGTTTGGCAACCCTGTGGAACAGCAGCAGCCTCAAAGTACCGGATATCTCAACAATGCCTACAGCCAGCCTACTGGCCTGCAACCTCAGCAGACAGCATTCCAACCCAACTACGGCGCCTATCAGCAATCAATGCAAACGGGATACGACGCTTATGGCCAACAGCAACAACCTCAGAATCCATACATGCAACCGCAAGCTACTGGATACAATCCATGGGCTAACCAAATGAACGGACTGGAGCAACAACCTACCGCCGCCGCTGGATCTAACAATCCTTGGGCATCAATGCAAGCCCAACAACAGCCTCAGCAGCAGCCACAACATCAGATCGCTCCACAGCCAACTGGTTCCAACAACCCTTTCGCGACACAAGCGTCACGCCCACAGCCTGCTGCACAACGCGCGCCGACTCTTTCAGCCCTACAAGAACAGAAAACGGCCCAACAATTCAGCCAGCCGTCTTACAACCCCATCGCAAGTTATCAAGCGCCACAACAGACTGCTCAACAACAACAGCCAATGCCGACCGCCGCACCACAAGATCCTTACCGGTCTCAGCTGAACGCCATGCTTGCCAGTGGTGAAGGCCAGGATACCTTTGGAAACGTCGGAAACATGCGCATTCCTGCCCAGCACACTGCCCCTGGTACGTTTGTCAACAGTGCAGGAGCTGGCAGCATGGGCAGGCTCGAAGCGGCACGGACTGGTACCAACCCATTCTTGCAAAGTCAATTCACTGGCATGCCTCAGCAGCAATTTCCTGCGCAAACGGGTCCAGTAGGAGGAGGTTCATCGAACCCATTTGGTCGTCCACAGCAACAGCAGCAGCAGGGTGGCCAGGGTGGTAGTCTGATCGACTTGTAGAGGTCTTTGTAAAAGAGAGATTATGACAACCGGCAGGATCCATGAAAGAAGTTCTTTGTGCGGAGCCAAAATCAACACGATCTGGCTAGCCATTGGTATCCACCGAAGAAGTTCCATTCTTAGACTTGGAGGTAGGTAGGAAGATAGTTGATACCATACTGGTTATACCTTGCATCTATGCGTACACACATGTTCCGCAGCTGACTCTGCGTGGCCTGCCGTTTCCTGCTGAGGTCAAAGCACGTGTAGATGGCTTGTGACATCGATGGTGATACATGTGTTAGTGGTCCTCTGAACAGGGAACTATGTAATTGTCATTTCAATCGGCGTCCCGAAATCTTTATAAAACAGCGTATAGCCTGTTTCCTTTTGTTGTTAGTACACCTCAGGTCTCTCTTTCAACTTTGGACAACCGCAGCTGAGGAATGCATAGACGTACACGTGACTGCACGGCTATTCCTACCTTTTCTGAAAGTACCCTGACGCGCGGGGCTCAGGGGAGCTACCTAGGCATCAACACATTACGCCATTACATGCTCGATTCCTTGCAACAATTTGTACACCGACACAACTTCTCGCACGACTTGCATCACCAATCCTAATTGTCAACGACCTGAATTCGCAGCCTGGATTTGGCAACCGCAAACCACCGCTCACTATTGGAAATAGAAGTCATGACGACTCCGACTGGATCAGCAGCGCAGATTCGGAGGCAGTCGCTCCGTAGGACGAGCTCGACTTCAAACAACCTTGCAAACGAGTCTGCAACTCCCACAGCCTTGTCTCGTCGGCCGACCGATCGCGTAAGCAAGCAAAGGACAAGTACCGGTCATTACAGGACCAGAGCAACGTCGAAGGATCTGGCCGAGATTGCCGCAGCGTCAGAACCGAATATTGCAGGCAGCAGTGAAGTCGATGCAATGGTGTGCGATGCTGCAGTCGAACAAGAAGAATGGCAAGGACCTCGTTTCCGCTTGATGGACCTACCCACAGAACTCAGACTACACATCTACCGCTGTGCATTGGTACGACCGTACGAGGTTCTTTTACATAAAGACCAACCACCTCCACCACCTCCACCGAAGAGAGACGACTCTGACGACGAAGACGATGATGATGCCATTACCTCTCGCCGATCAAGAGCACATGGTGGAAGGAGGGACTTCACTATGCGGATGCGTACTAGATCGCAGACAGCAAGAGCACGAGCGGACTTTGAAGGACACAGACAGATGCGACGGGACCTTCACAGGGGTAGAACACCGACAGTACCGGCAGCACCAGTGAAGAAAGCACGACCCCAGGACGAAGAACCGCTCAATGCGGCATTACTCAGAGTGTCGCAAACGGTGTACAAGGAGGCTCGTCAGGTGCTCTACTCGGAGAACACCTTTTACGTGGAATTCGACAGCGGTGTGCAAACCATGCAAGCTCTTCACCAGAGGTCAAGATCAATGATCCGGCATATCAAATTGACGATTCCAAATGCTGGAGACATTCTGGACCAGTTCGCCGACCTCGTGCGTCTCGCTGTACGGTATTGCTGGCATCTGCAGAGGTTCGAAATCGTCCTGCCATTTCGCTTGACGAGCGTAGAGAGTGATGTTCGCAACGCGGCGGCTAGCCGTGCCACGATTCACATGTACGCCAATTCGTTCAATATCCTTCGCTGGCTGCCACGACAAACGAAGGTGACAGTGGCGGGAGAGGTCTGCGAGGAGATCCGCAAGGTTATCAGCCAGAACGAGACACTGGCGAAGATACTGGACGATGTAAGTTACCTGCTGCTGGATGTGTTGGATGGCGACGAACTGACACTGGATGCAGCAAGCATATGCAAGACGACAACATCAGATCTCTGACAAATCGGCACACCCAGCACCATCGTTGGTGCGATGAAAAGACTGAGCAAGCTACATGATATATCTACAGCACGACTTTCTCTGCGTTTATGCATTGAGAGTCCATGCTGGTCCCCTATCATGCTGTAAGTCCATTCGCGGGTTCTTTCCTCGGCTACCAATCGACCCCTGCGTTTCAGACGATTGGAAAGCAGCCGCTGGCATGTGCATTGGGAACACGACCGGAGGACCCCCACGATTCTGGTTGCCGACGACAAGACGGATGATGGCGGGGTAGGTCGCAAACGCGGAGGTTTCCCGGAGCTTTGGTTCTTGCTTATTCCTACAAGCATAGGTACAGAAGTACATACGAATGAGCATCTTTCTGTACAATATTCAAGAATAGCCGATGAAATGAATCACGATGACCAAAGAAAAGATGGAAGATAACATTCCATTTTCGACTTAGGTATTAATGCTCGCAGAGGAAGAACCGCCAGCGGCTGCAACATGATTCCAACGCAGTCTTCATTCTCTGAAGTGGGTTACATCAAGGTGGGTGATGTTGGGGTGGATGATTTTGAGGATAGGTGTGGGGATTCAAATGCCGGGGTGCGGAGAAGGTGCGGAGATAGTTGGGGCTACTCCATACACCTGCAGTATCTCCAAACCTCCAACCACCGGTAAACCCCCCGCGGTGAATGAATGGTTCCTGACTCTCAATGTTTATAAGATCAGCCATGGTCCCACCTCCTCGGCCTTTGCTGGCCCTGATACGTCGTCCTAGGACAACATTGCTGCAGTATGGGTCTAGGTGTTCTTGAAGGTGTGTGTACTAGGGCTCTCGATGCGTCTCCCATTTCAGCAGTTACTAATTCACATAAATCTAGACCACACACTCGCCCATGTCCCCGGCACCGTGCTGCTCGACGACGAGGCTGTTCAACCTGGAGATGCTCACTTGGGCCTCAAGCACGGTACCGGTAAAGATGCCCATATCGTGCTGTCGCCACAGCCGAGCGAAGATCCGAATGATCCTTTGAACTGGTCTAGTCGGAAGAAGGAACTATGTCTAGCTATCCTTCTGCTCGGAGGTATGCTGAATACCGGAACAAATGTATGTACATGGTCGACTCGTCTGACATTCTCATCATCGTTTCTGACATGAACTTAGGGACCTTTGCTCAACGCTTCCTACTTTGAGATTGCCAAAGAAGTCAATAAGCCACTCACAACTGTGGTGCTCGTCTCGGGCTATAATCTTCTGGCTGCCGGCTGTATCGGTCCATTCGTGTGCGCGATGAGTCGCAAATATGGCAAACGACCCGTCTATCTCCTCTCTACGCTCCTGGATATCATCGGCACTGCAATCGGCGAGTCGGGCATCGGCTACAAGAACCTCCTCGCAGCACGCATCATCCAAGGCTTCGCGACCAGCGCGTTTGAATCCATCTTAGTGTCGACGATCGGCGACCTGTACTTTGTGCACCAGCGTGGCTCACGTGTAGCCGCCGTCAACTTCATCCTCAACGCCGCATCCAGTCTCTCGTCGATCATCTGCGGACAAGTCTTTTCCAGTCTGGGTCTGCTCTGGTTATTCCACCTGTTCCAGATCTTCCTCGTCATCCAGTTTGTCCTCATGTTTCTGTTCTGCCCTGAAACGACGTATCTACGCGAGTCCGCATATGACATCGACACGAATCAAGTAGAGAAGCTTGAGGAACTAGCCCACGTCGAAGAGGTCTACCGTGAGAAACACAAGGGCCATCGTCTGGAACCTGTACCAACCAACGCGACAATCCAAAAACGTTCGTTCGTGCAGGAACTCGCTGTCTTCACTGGTGTTTATCATCATGACTGGATCATCAAGGACTTCTTCGGCCCTTTCTTGACTTTGCTCAATCCTGCCGCTTGCTACGCCATCATTACCTCGGGCCTCCTCAACACGTGGTTTGTAGGGACTGCCATCATCATCTCTGGCATCTTCTCCGGCCCGCCTTGGAACTTTGACGCAGCTTTCGTGGGCTACGTTGGTGCAGGTCCTTTCATTGGCGGGATGCTGGCCTGTGTAGTCACAGCCGTGGCCGGCGATCCAGTGATCAAGTACCTTGGGCGGAAGAACAAGGGAGTCTAGTAAGCTGAGCTGCGTCCTGTGATCCTATATCTCACGCTGACATGTTGCGTGTACAGCGAACCAGAGTTCCGCCTAACGTTCATGGCCCTAGCTGGTGTGACTTGCGGCATCGGCATGTTTTTATTCGGCTACACGCTCTCAATCGGCGCCAACGCTATCCTCTGCGCATTTTTGTTTGGCGTCCAGATGTTCGGCATCATTATCGGCATATGGTCGACCATCTCGTACGGTCTCGACGCGTTTAGGAATCTCAGTAGCGAGATGTTCATTATGAACATGCTGTTCAAGGTCGGTCCATCTTTCTGTCAATCATTCCTATGCTAATTCTTCGGATACAGAACTTCATGTTCTACGCCTTCAGCAACTTTGCCAACAACTGGGTCGTGGCGAAGGGGCCGGCGCAGATTATGTACGTGTTTGGTGGAACGTCGCTGTTCATGTCAGTTGCCGCTATCCCTGTGTATATCTTTGGTAAGCGGCTTAGAGCTTGGTGGGCTAGGCATGATCTGTTCGTCAAGCTCAAGATGCAAAAATCAGGTCCGGTATTGGAGGCAGCATAGGGTAGATGGAAAGAAAAGAGGAAAGAAAAAGAGCATTCTGCTCACTGGCCGTCATATACAGCATCTTTCTGTACAAAATTCAAGAAGAACCGGCGATATGAATCATGATCATCACGAGAAAATGACATGCCATCTGCGACTTAGCTACCGTGAGCGCGGAGGAAGGACCTCTGCCCATGGTCTGCTGAAGACGCACTTGTAATACGCCTGTGACAGCAACATAACTTCACCGCACTACTAATCCCTCTGTGTTGGAAGAGGTCTCGTGCACACTGAAGCGTACACAACGCGATGACGATTGATAGCTGTTGGTGGCTTGGAATAAGAATGCAGACAGCCAACGGTCAAACAGGGTACCCTATGTATAAACGCCAAGGCCTCACACGGCATGCATGACGCGCCGCGTGCTCGAAAACCAGAGATACTGAAGTCAGAGCGCATACCTACTAGGTAGCCCTCACCTTATTGGTGCTCACAACGAATAAATAACAAATAAACGGGTGTACGATCACGCGCTTTCCCCCAATCGTGACCTGCATAAGCAAAAAGAAGTTGTACGGCTCCAACCACTCTTCGACGGCAGAACAGCGCACTAGCAATTGGCTCGAGTGAAAATGAATTAATGATCTTGAAACGGGAGATACTTTACAGGCTGCAACTGCCATTTAGGACTAGGTGGGGCCAAGACAGAAACGCAGCCGATTCCCGTGGTTGTTGCACGTGAAGAAACAAATACCAAACCAGGACGAACCGCTTCGGGTCCGTAGAGCAGCGACTGCTGAAGAATTTTGTCCATCAGAGTCATAGGCTTCCTGATACCGACGCCGAGAAAGCCATACATGAGTAATAAGGATGTGAACAAGTCGGTTAAGGCGGTGCCAGCGCTTGCGAGTGCTCATTAAACTGTCCGATACCAAGAGGCTAAGCGGCAAGGAGAATGAGGTTTCGCTCAAAAAATTGGGTGTAAACCACGGGCCGAGCACCGATGACGTCGACTTCCGTTTCCGAAGCACGTTGCCCGCACCACATTAGGTACACACCCATGCATCGCATCCATTGATCAACCCAATTGTCACTTCTCCATCATAGCGCGAATACGATCATCTTTAGCCCACTCTGCCGCAAGTGACCCCGTGCCCATTGCTTGGCCATACCCCGACTCTGTGGTGCTCGGAGGCGGTCTGTGACCTTGGTGGGTCGTTGTCATCCTTCAGCCTCCTCCACACCTTAAGAGACTCTAATGCCCGCCTTTTTCCTGTGTTTCCCCCTCCCTTGGTCTTTACCTTTCTGTTTCTCATCACTCCATCCGTCCCATCTGCAGGCTCCGCTCCAAGAAGCTTTACGAGCCTACTTCCCATCACACCACCCAACACACACGTTCACACCCACATGAGTAGAGCATCTTGCGAGATCTAGACATTGATAGAACGCCCTCATTGTCACGCACACTGCCGCGATCATGAGACGATCACTACGAGCGAACGGTGACAGCGCCAGTGTTTCTGATCAGAGCAAGGACACCATCGAGCCAGCCTCAAGGAATAACAACCAGCAACCCCTCACAGCCGCCAGAACTCCCAGCGACAGCGATCTGGATGGCCAACATAAAGAGAAGGACGGTCGGATCGAGTTGACCGAGAACGAAGCCTATGACAAACTCGGATTCAGCTGGTCCAACTTCAAAAAATGGCGCATCCTTACCGTCATCTTCATCGTCCAGTGTTCTATGAACTTTAACGCTTCCGTCTACGCCAATGCCGTCGGCCAACTTTCGGAGCAATTTCATATGAGCGAGCAAGCCGCTCGTGTCGGTCAGGGTGTTTTTCTCATCTGCTACGCTTTCGGCTGTGAGCTCTGGGCTCCTTGGTCCGAAGAGCTTGGTCGTTTCTGGGTACTGCAGGCTTCGCTCGGTCTCGTCAACATCTGGCAGATTCTGTGCGCTCTTGCGCCAAACAAAGGCGCTCTGTTCGTCGGCCGTGCACTCGGTGGTCTCTCGTCTGCCGGTGGTTCCGTCACTCTCGGTATGGTCGCAGACATGTGGCAGCCAGAACACCAACAATTCGCCGTCGCCTACGTCGTTCTGTCGTCCGTTGGTGGCTCCGTCCTTGGTCCCATTTTTGGTGGTATGATCCAGGCTTGGCTCCCATGGCAATGGAACTTTTGGATCCAGCTCATCTTCGGTGCTGTCACTCAGGTTCTCCACTTTTTCCTCGTTCCAGAAACACGTGTCACCTGCATCTTGGACAAGGAGGCCAAGAAGATGCGAAAGTCTGGCGAGAACCCAAATGTTTATGGACCAAACGAGATGGGCGGATCTCTTTTCCAACGCTTGACGCCGAAAGAGCTCATTACCATCTGGGTTCGTCCATTCCACATGTTCTTGACCGAGCCCATTGTGCTGTTCCTGTCTCTGCTCTCTGGATTCTCTGACGCCCTGATCTTCACTTTTCTTGACGGTTTTACTCCAGTCTTCGACCAGTGGGGATTCAGCGTCGTCGCAGAGGGCTTGGTCTTTATCTCGATTCTGGTCGGATACTTCATCGCCTACTTCTCTTTCATGCCATTCTTCTTGCGCGACAAGAAATTCATGGCCAAGAACGGCGCCGAAGCTCTACTGCCTGAACGCCGTCTCATCTGGCTGCTCTATCTCGCTCCTCTCGAGGCCATCGGTCTTTTCGGTTTCGCTTGGACCTCACTGGGTCCTGCATACGGCATTCCATGGATCGCACCTGCCATTTTTGCATGTCTGGTCGGCATTGCAAACTACGCCATCTACATGGCCACAATTGACTACATGATCGCCGCCTACGGACCGTACGCCGCTTCAGCCACCGGTGGTAACGGATTCGCCCGTGACTTCTTGGCCGGTATCGCTGCCTTCTACTCGACCCCATTCTACTCCTACTTCAAGACCTACACTCTGCCATATCCAAGTACTATTCTGGCGTGCATCGCCGTCTGCGTCACCATTCCCATCTACGTCTGTTACTGGAAGGGTCCTGTCATTCGTGAACGCTCCAAGTTCGCTCAGTCTCTTGCCGGTGCACGCCACGGCAACAAGGGTCGTAGAGTCAGTCAGGCTGATCAGGGCGAACTTGCCGAAGAGGACCGAGAGAAGGCTGACAGAGAGGTCGAGCAGCAAATGCACGAGAGGGTCTAGAAACCAGGCTTGTCATTTGCTTAAGTTCAAAGCGGATCTTCAAGACAGCTAGGTTATAAGGACAGATTACGATCCGGCTCTCTCTCCATTCCAGCATACACTGCTGTATCACGCGAGAAAAATTTACGACGTTACACGATGTACATATGGAAGGAAAAGGTTACGTTCGCACACATTGTTGTTTTCATGTACGACCAAGACACTGTACAATAGCATCCGGCATTGGGGACTAAGATACCACGGTGCATATAGGCTGGACAGCCGGTCTGAAATCTGAACACCTTCCGTTATACCTTACCGTGCCATGTGATTCGTTCAAGACGTCCAGGTCACCACGTTACACGGAGCTTGAACACGAACATCTTCCATGGCCCGCACGACATATCCAACAGTATTATTTCCCTCAATACCTGTACCCTGCAGTCTTCTGCGTCTGCGTCTGCATCTGCTTCTGCACGACGTATGCGGTACGAAATGAAACGGAATGACCCGCACGAGCTGAACGTCACGCCTGTCGTGCCGTGTCTGCTGCATGCATGCATGCCGCTCTTTCTCACCGTAACTACCGCATCACATACCGCTTCCCTGGATCGTCGAGTCCGCTGTCTGACGAACCACCTTCAAAGTTTTGGGAATTTGGGACTGATTATTGACTGACAGATCAGTTCTCGCTTGGAAATGAGATTGGACGTGAGCGGTTTCTTTCGTGGTATATAGTAGTAGTAGCAATATATTGTGTCTCATCCCGCGCTGGGCTGCGGAGTCCTCGAATCGGAACGTGGGACGGCCACTGAGCCGCGTGAGCCAAATTAACAATGTGCGACTGTCACTGCTCGTGCGCTGCATACATGTATCCTCTGGTTGTACAGCGGCTCCTTCGGGGAGCAGGGTTCGAAAGTTCCAACTTGGTGGAACCGTGGCCATGGCTTTTTGGCGGGACAAGCGGGATTGCGGAGGATGCCATGGGGTATGGGTTAATTGAGTTTGACGTCGTGCACGCTCGGGCCTGCGTGGGCTCGAGGGCTCTGTGTCACTTCATCACGGAAGAATCGGAATTGTTGTAGATTAGCTGTGTGTGGCTATATCTGGTAAGCAGAAATACGGTACGACTGAACACGTCTGGAGATGTTGAAATCTGTGTCTTCATGCTCCAAATAATATGCTTTTCACGCTGATCACATCCGTCGATGTGAAGAGGTGGATCTTGGAAACATTGAACTTTTCTTTTCATTGTACATTATACAAATCGTACACGCTTTCCCGATCTCTCTTCTTCGTGACATCGCAAAGAGCACTGGTCATCCATCTGCAGCATGGCCTCCGCATCCGGCATCAACGGTCGTCTTGCAGCGTTCAGCATTGCGCCTGCATGCTCATAGAGAAGAACTGAAACATCGTCCACCCGATCGCCATGGGGAAGATTTGCGGGAATACGGTGAGTGGACCCAGTGTCGCGGTGTAATGCTGGAAAGAAACTCGGAATGTGTTGTGGATACTCGTTTGCTTTGTGTAACGGTACTACGACTTCAGTCGATGCAGTATCCGGACTTCGTGGTCTCTCAAGTGGGGCCTATTAGATGGAGGGATGATGCGATATCAGTTGAGGTTGTCGTGTGTGCGTCTGCAGTACTCAAAGCGAGAGATGTAGTGGATCTAATGTACGGGGTTGTCGAGGTTTCTCGCTGTACGTGGTCCGGGTCTTGGGAGATTTAAAGACCAGCAACATTTCATCTGCTTTTTGAGCTTTTCGAGCTTGCAGATTTCCGACGCATAGCTTCCTTGCAGTCGCCTAAGAAGTTTTGTCAGAAGCAGTCAAACCTTCTCGAGCGTATTCCGTACTGCATATCTCTAATCGATCCTCGCTGGTACGTCCGTTAGCCCCAAGCTCGATCAAGGTTCCTGGAGACGTACATGGTGACAATGTTTGGAGGGCATCGCACATGACTTTTGGTGTATTCCCGGCACCAGGCCCGAACTATGTAGCGTGGGTGTCTGCACCTGTACACGACTTGATTGTAATCGCACATGGTAGTAAGATGGAGAAGAAGAAGATGATGATGATGAGGAAGGCAGGTATAAGGAGATACAGCGAATGTAAATGACTGTCCAGAGGAAACGAAAACGAAATGGCGACCTTGTGCTATATGTAGACAGCTAGAAGACAGCGAGGCAAAGAAATAGAAGACACCAGACCTGCCATATGGTCGGTGTCAAGGGTCGCACTTATTACGTCCTCGGGTTGTACCTGACAAAGCTCATAGACCCCAGTATCGACACATCAATGTTTGCTTTGAGATCGGTGCATCTGCTGCAGCTAGCGCTTGCGTGTGTAAGGGTTGAATATGCAAGTCACATCAAGAAGGCGGTTCAGGGCCCACAGTTGTGCAATACGGAGCCGGTCGAGAGGATGCCGGTGTGACTGGGGTTTGCCCGATGTCAAAGAGTAAACGACATTCAAGGTAGAATCGTATATCGCTTGGGGAGTCGTGTATGTGACGGTGTGAAGGAGTCTGTGAAACAATGTGATCGGTCAGGAACCACTGATTGACATTAATATCAATCGGGATTCCCTGAAGTGACCTACCATTGTACTGGAACACGAGAAGCGTGGGGTGTCCTATAATTGTGTGCATGTGCGACGGCAAGTATTCATCGGGCATCCCGGGTCTCGTTCCAAGGCGTGTGAAGCTAATGCAATGAATGCAGTACATTATGATTTGCAGCGGCAGCGGGTTCCGTAGGCGTAGGTACAACCGTGTATGCACGTCCATCATGCGATCGACCTGGGATGAAATGCCGGTCTGCAAGCCACAACCAGAGTACTACTCGATCTAGCGCAGCTGAAAGGACGATGCAGTGCAAGAGTCAGAACGAAAAGATCATGGTGGTGTGGACGTAGAGGTGGAGTAAGAAGACACGCTTCGTTCTGTGAAACGGTCGTCGAGTCATGGATACGCTATCAGCTATTATGTAAGCAGTCTACTAATAATCGCATGAATCAAGCACAAAGGAGAATCCAAGGCAAAACAATGTAGAAAGTATGTATCATTATCGTCTATTGATCTATAAGCAATGCAGGCCTTCTGCTGTAGAGCGCGGTGGAACTCATCCCTGCAGTCTCTGATACCTGCACAAAACCCACACTGCAAGGGTATCTGACGACCAAACAACGCATCCACTTATAACCCGAACGACCATATGCAACCCAAACACAATACCATTAATTATGCAAGCTCCATGCTCTTTGCTCAATACTCCTCGGTGAGCTGCGAAGGATCTAACCAACCCTTGCACATGGCCACGGCTCTTTCCCACTGTTTGAACATCTTCTCGCTGTCTTCAGGAGTGATCTCTGGTTCAAACACCTTGCGGTCCTTTTGATTGATGGCCTTCAGTTCGTCAAATTCGGTCCAGATGTCAACGGCAAATCCAGCTGCAATTGCAGCGCCCAGTGCGGTCGTTTCGCGCATGGAAGGTCTGTTGACAGGAATGCCAATAATATTTGCTTGAGTCTACAACGTCATTAGCGAAAGCTTTGTGAGCGCAACCCTCGAATTCCTTACCTGCATGGCAATGTTTGCGTTACTCATACCTCCGTCCACAGCCAACTCGGAAAGACTGTGACCGCTGTCAAGCTCCATGGCGTCCAGGATTGCTTTGGCCTGGAAGCATGTGGCTTCTATCGTCGCGCGAGCAATGTGACCTCTCTGGGTGTGCTGAGTGATACCGAAAATCGTTCCCTTGGCGTCGTCAATCCAGTATGGCGCGAACAAACCAGAAAAGGCAGTGACGAAAACACAGCCTCCGTTGTCTTCCACAGTGGACGCCAAATCGGAGATCTTGTGAGAGTGAGTAATGAAACCCATGTTGTTCATCAGGAACTTGACACCAGAACCTGCCACAGCAACGCTACCTTCAAGCGCGTAGATAGGCTTTCTGGTGCGGCCAAAGTCGAACGCGACAGTGGCCAACAAGCCGTGCTTACTGATTACTGGCTTTTCGCCAACATTGTACAGAAGGAAACATCCAGTACCATATGTAGACTTGGCCGTTCCTGGAGTAAATCCTTGCTGACCTACCAAAGCGGCAGATTGATCACCCAGACATCCGGCGATCAGCTTTCCTTTCAGAGCACCACTGGCGATAGTGCCGTATGCTTTTGCATCGGACGAGGGAACAATGCTCGGAAGGTGCAGCTTGTTACGATCGAGCTCGAAGAATTTGAGGAGTTCGTCGTCGTATTTGACGGTGTGTAAGTTCATGAACATGGTTCGAGAAGCGTTGGAAGAGTCTGTAACAAAGACGTTCTTCGCAGCACCTCCGTTGAGGCGATAGACTAGCCAGGTGTCGACTGTGCCGAAGCATAGACGGCCAGCGTCGTATACCTCTTTGACCTTTGGCACGTTCCTGATAAGCCACACGAGCTTCACCGAAGAGGGGTATGTCGACAGTGGAACGCCGCAGATCTCTGACAAGTCCTTGCCATCTTTCTTCTCTTTAAGCTCACGGACCAAACCCTTGGTACGAGTGTCCGGCCACGCAATAGCATTGTGTAGAGGCTCGCCAGTTTCCCGATCCCAGACGAGGGTGGTCTCTCTTTGGTTCGTGATTCCGATCGCCTTGATATCGTTGATGCTGTGGCCCTGTGTGATAAATTTGTCGGTAGCTTTGTCAATGCACTCTTCAACCGTAGCGATCAGTTCTTCGGGGTCGTGCTCGTGCCATCTGCGTAATCGTCAGTCCGCGTCTTTGTGTCTCGTGCTTTGTCTGCTTACCCTGAATGAGGATAGTGTTGCTTGAACTCGATCTGGTGCATGGCTACCGGTACACCCACACCGTCGAAGATGATGAATCTTGACGAGGTGGTACCCTGGTCGATCGCGCCAATGAAGAACTGTTGCAAAACATTTTCGTGGCTTGTTGTGAATCTGTTCAACGGAGGTCTCTGAGCACCAGCTGTCTGCGGCTCATTCTTGACCTTGGACGAGCCAGCGCTGGCCGCCTTTACGGATACAGGTGAAGTTTCACCGTTTGATGCCTCGCCGTGCAATGGCTTCTGTTTAAGGGTTGCGGCGTCTGCTTCCATTCCCTAATAAGGTGTTGGAATGCTGTTCGAGACTCAAGAGATGATTGGTATGGTGCAGAGGGCAGATTGTGAAGAAGGGGATAGTTACGTGGAGGTTGAGTCTGGGGATGTTCGGGGCAGCGGAGGGGATGCTAGAACAGTAGAGAAATCACGAAAGTCAGAAACCAAAAGATGAAATGAGGACGAGGACACTGTGTGAATGCAGGGTGCACAATACCAAGACCAAGCCTATCTTGCGCGTCCTGGCATTTCCAACAGGCTGATCGGTCACTGTGTTCGGGGTTTTGGTGGATTGTCACGGTGACAGTGGGTCGGCCAAAAAGTGTCTCAGTCGGGTATTGGGGGAATTGTGCGGCTATGTTTGCATCATGGCGGCAATGGCGGGGACGGAGCGAGGCACTCGGCGCACATGACAGGTCGAGCTGGCCCGAAAACACTGGGCCGTGAAAATCATCGCAGATTGTTCAAACGTGATTATCTCATGATGGGTAATTCTGGTAGCCGCTATGCCTGAGCCGATGCGAATTTGCGATCCTTTGCTCACCCCTTCACAAGAAAATAGCCGCCACCGGGGTCAAGTCATGGCGAAAGAATTGCTTCCTCGGGAGTCCGCTAGTGAAAATCAATTGCCGATTGATGGTGGGGTGGTGGCCGTTCCGAGAGCAAGCGGCGCACGCTTGTTCGTTCCACTCGATTGTCGTTCATTCAAGGTTGTGCCAGTGCGGCAATCTCCCGCGCCCATTCGCCGACACCGGACGAGGGACAGGTCGCTCCCCTGGCAGTGAAATCTACATGTATACATGGAAGTGTTGTTAGAGCGGGGAAACTCTGAATAAATAGGCTTCCCTGTCGCGTGACTGCTAGGACTCCTTCGTGAGGATATATATCGAAAACCCCAAGCGAGCACTGTACAGAAAGGAATCTTGTTGCAATTGTATCATGTGATTTCAAGCTATCGATGATCGCCGAAGCTTGTGAATTAAATGGTCCCTTGGCTGTGCAGTCAGGAGCGGCCTGATCCTCGAATGTACATGACCTACAATACACGCTCTCTAACCCCAGACTGATGCTCGATAATCTCGATCCGGAAGGGTTATCGATCGACTCTAGGATGAAATTGCCTATTCCTCGTCGTCGTCCTCCTCAGCCTCGGCGGTCTTCTTGCGACGAGCCTCCTCCTCCTCGGCAAGAGACTGGGCCTGAGACTCGCGAAGAGCCCTGATGCGGTCCGCTGGTCCTGGAAGCTTACCGATGCGGTCTCCGATTTGTCCACGACCGATCAAAGACGCAACGATACTGGCTCCGACGATGAAGGTAAGCACGAAACGGTAGACCGAGTACCAAGATGGGGCCCAGCCGCGCTTGGTGGCTCTGCTGTCGGTGTAGTACAGGAAGTTGAACGCCAAAAATTGCGAGATGAGAGCGTATTCGACTGGCAAGAAAATTGTTGGCCAAGCGACTGCAGGTGCCACGACACCGATAGCGTAACGTGGATAGCCCTGGGTGCCACCGTACTTTGCGAACTCGAGACCCCAGTGAATAGCACCGAGGAAGGAGATGATCTAGAACACGAATCAGTGACCAGTTCGAGGCCTCATGCGATTATCTCCTTTACTTACCACGGCACCGTAGCCAATCTGTAGGGGCTCAATGATGTGAAGAGCAAGCTCGGCAGTCTGTTCAGTCATGAGGAATCCAGAACCAGTCTGGGCTGCGTGGTGAATCTCGTATGCGCAGTAGACCGTCGAGAGAGACGTTGCGAGATATGGAATAACACCAGCCATACCGACAATGTAGGCTTGGTGAGGCACGTCTTGCATCGAGAAGGTCTCCCTGATAGTTTTCTGTACCCAATTAGTCGACCGTTCGCCAACCGCTTGTATATTTCCCGATGTAACTGACCAGGTCACCTTTGACACCAGCCATCATATCCACATCCTTCTCTTCTTCTGGAGTAGCGACTTCGCCGAAGACGGCATGTGTCGAAGAAGTGGATGAGACAATGCTAGGGTCCGCACGCAACTTCCCCTTGGCGACTTCCTGTTCGTGCCTCGAATCGATCTTGTCCGGGTTGGTCAGTGATCCCCCGGTGGTCTGCCCACTAGTCTGGTAGCGGGTCAATGCCATGCTCAATGGCTTGGAAAGGGCAGTAGGTCTGCTCTTGCTGAGCTGAGACACAAGTCTAGGCGCATTTTGCGAGGTAGCGAAGCTCGATCTGGTCGCGGCTGGAGCAGTGTTGAGGGCGCGGAAGGCCGCTCGGGCAGCATTGGTACGCAGCATGGCTGTTATATGCTCGTCAGAAGTGCCCAATGGATTGCAAGAGGTCAATTGGCCCAAGACGCCCGCGTGGATGGAGTGGAGAGGAGAACCGTGGGTGGATGTCGTCGGTCGTGTCAACGGAACTTTTGAGTATACCGCTGCCGCTCCTGCCTGCTGGGACAACTCCGGCAGTACTGACCCGGTGTAAGCAGCCATAGCTCGGTTGCCCCGCATTATTGCAAGGCTGGCAGCAACAGACGTCATGCACCTGCCACGCTTGACCGATGCAGTAGTTTTTGGGTTGGTGTGGTGCGAAACCAAGTTCTCTGAAACACATCAACTCCACGGTCTGTCTCTAGCACAACAGTCCTCGTACAGCTTCATGATAATCGAGGGCTAGATCCTCTACCTGACCAATTATACTGGACGCTCACGACCAAGCAGTCTTCATATTCACCATCGAAGCCGCTTTTCATATCTGACCGCTACGCGTGACTAAGACCGAACACACCAATCGCGAGCATCACAACGACCAACACAACGACAGCATGATTCCTGAAATTCGATAATTAATACTACGAACTAATCAGAAAGCTACGGCGACTCTACGACTCAGCAACATTTGCGCGTCCGCGAAGGACACCCGGCGCCAGCATGTTGGAGTCTCTAGTTGCCAACCTGCTCAACAGGTTCCTGGGCATGTATGTCCGGAACTTTGATCCTAAGCAGCTTAATGTTGGAATCTTCTCCGGCGACGTCAAATTGCGAAACTTGGAGCTTCGCAAAGAAGCGCTGGATCAACTGCACCTACCCATCAACGTCGTCGAGGGTCATCTGGGTCTTTTGACACTGTCCATTCCCTTTTCAAATCTGCGAGGAAAGCCTGTTCGGATCAACATCGAAGATGTCTATCTTTTGGCGGCCCCCAAGGAAGATCAGGAGTACGATCCGGTGGAAGAGGAGAAGCGTGAACACAACCTCAAGATGGAGAAGTTGGATAGCGCCGAGCTACTCAAAGAACGAGCCACCGAGGGCATGAGCCAAGAGGAACAACAAAAGAATCAGAGTTTCACCGCAAGTCTGACGACCGCCATTATCGACAACATCCAGATCTCTGTAAAGAACGTACACATCAGATACGAAGATTCGATATCGGACCCGGGGCATCCTTTTGCTGCAGGTATCACACTACAAGAGCTGAGCGCTGTCAGCACCGACGAGAACTGGAAGCCTACTTTCATTCAGAGCTCTTCCGGTACCACCCATAAGCTCGCCACTCTCGGCGCGCTCGCAATCTACTGGGACACCGACACACAATTGCTGGGCTCAGGCAAAGGCTCTGAAACAGCCGACGAGCAAGGCCTCAACCATGACAGCGTGCTTGAAAAGCTCAAGAATATGATTGCGAAGAAGGACGCCACAGATTTCAAAGATCACCAATATATCCTCAAACCCGTTACAGGAAGAGCCGGATTGGAGATGGACAAGACAGGAAAGACCGATCGTCCGAAAATGAAGGCTCGTTTGCTGTTCAACGAACTTGGTTTCATCATCGATGATGACCAGTACAGAGACGCTCTCATGTTGGTAGATCTCTTCCATTACTTCATCAGGCACCAGGAGTATCGCAAGAAGCAGCCGACTGTGAAGCCAAAGGAGGACCCGCGCGCCTGGGTGCGTTTTGCCGGTCAAGCTGTTCTCGACAAGATCCACGATCGCAACAAATGCTGGTCTTGGGCGTTCATGAAGGAGAGGAGAGACGATCGAATCAAATACATCGGCCTCTTCAAGAAGAAAAAGAAGGAGGAGAAGCTCACACCGGAAGAGACCACCGACATGGACAAGCTGGAGCACAAAGCATCATACGAAGACTTGCGGTTCTGGAGATCGCTGGCCCGCAATCAGCTACGCAAAGAAAACGTCGGCGTAAAGAAGCCAGCCCAGAAGCAGTCCTGGGGCCAATGGGTGTGGGGTTCCAAGAAGCCAGAAGACCACGAAGCGAGCGACGAAAGTCAAATGACTGATGAGCAGCGCAAAGAACTTTACGACGCTATCGATTTCGATGAGAAGAAGCAACTCACTGAGGCAGTAGACATGCCTAGAGAAGCGATCAAGCTTCAGGTTGACATGAGTCTCCGAGAGGGTAGTTTCACGCTCAAGCGTCAGCCCCACGGCAACAACACCGACTTGCTCCAGCTTGTCTTCCAGGGCTTTGACACCAAGTTCATTCAACGAACTGATTCCATGCTTGCCGAGGTCAGTCTCGAGACTATGAAGTTGTTCGACGGAACTACCGAAGGCAATCTCTACAAGCAAGCCCTACGGGTGAAGGAATCAAAGGCTGATCAGAACGGCGACCGAGTGAAGGAAATCACAGACGAAGACTTGGCCGACAAGGATGAAAAGGACCGCAAGAAGACCGCATCGAAAGCACACGAAACGGGCGACAAGAATCAGACAGAGGAAGAAGACGATGACGAGCCCGAGGAAGACCCCTTTTTTACGCTCACGTTCGAGCAGAATCCCCTAGACGACCACGCTGACACTGCGTTAACGATGAAATTGAAAGCAATGGAGTTTGTCTACAATCCCAAGTTCGCCGTTGACGTGGCGAAGTTCTTCAAGCCCCCAGAGCGTCACATGGAGTCTATCGTCGCGTTGATGGAGACGGCCGGTGCGACTGTTGAAGGCCTCCGACAGCAGACACGAGCTGGTCTCGAGTACGCGCTACAAGAGCACAAGACTCTGGATGCCCAGCTGGATCTTCAGGCTCCTCTCATCATCATTCCCGATTCTGTAACCAAGGCAAGCAGTATTTGCATGATCCTCGACGCTGGTCATATCGCTGTTCGTAGCGAATTGATCGACAAGGATACCTTGTCAGACATTCAGTCAAAACAGAAGCAGCAATATACTGAAGCTGATTTACGGAAGCTGGAACAGCTGATGTACGACAAATTTATCGTGACTCTGTCCTCCACGCAGCTATTGCTTGGCTCTTCCATGGACGAGACCAGGAAACAATTGGACACACCAGATGCGAATAAAAGTCTCCACATCGTCGACAAGATCAACATGGAATTCAAGGTGGAAACTTGTATCATCCCTAAAGCCACAGATCTTACAAAGTTCCGTATCACTGGTCACTTACCCGTTCTTCATGCTTCGGTTTCGGACGCAAAGTACAAGAGCCTCATGAAACTTCTCGAAGTCGCTATCCCCAAGTTCGATTCAGATGACGACGAGGTCAAGAAAGAGGTTAAACCGGCCAACGCGCAGCCAAAACAAAGATCCAAGAGCATCATGGACACTGATCCACAAGCTCGACAGCGGAGCAAATCCTTCCAGTTCGCTGCGCAAGAGCACGAACTTGTCATGGAGGAAGATGCTGAACACGATCATAAGGACGTACAGGAAGAATTCCATGATGCTCCGAAGCTACAGAAGGAAGAGGACATTAATATCCATCAACGAAACTTTGAATTCAAATTTACAGTGGACGAATTGCGCGGTTCACTGTTCCGGGCTGATCCAGAGCACAAGAAGCCTGATCAGCTTCTGGTCGATCTGGTCGCGCAGAGCTTTAACCTAGACTTTTATCAGCGAGCATTCGATATGGCTGCTGAAGTCAGTCTCAGAACATTGGTTGTTGAAGATCACATCGAGGAGAGCCCAGCACCCGAGTTCAGGAATCTTATATCTTCAGAAGACATCTTTACCAACAAGCAAGAGGATCTCTTCAAGCTTAAATTCGTCAAGGTGAACAAGGATTCACCCGAGTTCATGACCGAGTACGAAGGGATAGGTACGAATCTTGATGTGTCCGTTTCCACGATCAACTTGATGGTCACGCGTAAGACGCTGCTCGTTTTGCTTGATTTCGTTCTGGATACGTTCACAAGTCCGGGGGGGAACGAAGCCCAGGGAGAAGTCGAGGAGACTCCAGAGGTTGCAGTCGAACAGGCGCAGCCGCCCACCGCCGAGCCGGACAAGATCCGCATCAAAGCCCAGCTCAAGCGTATTGCGGTTATCCTCAACAACGATAACATTCGTCTGGCAACATTGTCTCTGAGCTCCGCCGAGATTGGCATACTGTTGTCTGGCAAGACTATGCGTATCGGTGCCAAGCTTGGTAATTTGTCGCTCATCGACGACGTCAACCAAGGTGTTTCTGAGGAATCATCCCTGAGACAGCTCGTGACAATCCAGGGAGATGAGCTTGCTGACTTCCGCTATGAGACTTTCGACCCAGACTCGGAAGCATACCCTGGTCACGATACCACCATTTACTTGCGAGCTGGATCACTCAAGGTCAACTTTGTCACAGAACCCTTCCGCAAGATTATGGAGTTCGGTGTCAAGTTTGGCAAAATGCAAGCCATCTTCAACGCTGCTAGACAAGCTGCTGCCAACCAGGCGTCCAACATCCAGCAGAGAGCCAGCAAGATGCATTTTGATCTCCGCATCAAGACTCCAATTGTGGCCTTCCCAAGGATGGTCATTACAGAAACTGCCGAGCGTGACTTGGTTACAGCCTACCTTGGAGAAATCTACGCTCGCAACGAGTTTCTTCCACTTGACGACTCGAAAAATGCCGACACAGCGAACAAGTTGTCTGCTGGTATCCAAAACATCCGCCTGACGTCCAAATTCCACTATGAGGATCACGATGCAGAAGAGCTTGAGCTCATCGACAAGGTCGATCTTGATTTCAAGATTACTAGTGTCGAACACCGTCAAGGCTCGAAGCGCCCGGATACTGAAATCGAAGGATCCATGTCGAACATCAACTTGCGTGTCACCGAGGCGCAGCTGAAGTTCATTATGGAACTAGCCAAGTCGATACCAGAGGCCTTTGCCACGGAGTCCGAGGAAGCGATCGAAGAAGACGTCAAAGAAGAGCTACCTGCAGAGACGGTCGAACCAGCCAAGCAGATCACTGAAAGCGCGGCCCGGAGTAAGGACACCAATAGTGAACCGAAGTCGACATCTAATCTTGGTCCTGAAGTGGGAGCGGCCGAAGATAGCTGGACAAAGCTCGATCTCATCTTCAACGTTGGCGCAATCGGACTGGAGCTGATCTCGGGCTCGATGGACAAGCCAATCGGTGACCTCGCGGCTGCCAGCTTGTCCAAGTTCTCCCTCAACGAGACGAGTGTGAAGCTGCGAATGGTCAGTGACGGAGCTATCGAGTCGGAGCTTCTGGTCCAATCGTTCACCATCAGCGATACGAGAACGCAAGAAAAGAACAAGTTCAGGAAGATCATGTCTCTCATCAACACAGATGTGAAACAGCAGTTCATGGCTAGTGTCTCCATCTCGGGTGGTGAAGAACGCAATCTCATTGCACTCTTGACCATTGATAGCCCCCGTGTCATTCTTGCTCTTGACTATCTGTTTGCGGTTCAGAAGTTCGTCAACACTGCAATGACCGAGGATAAGAGGCTGGTCGTGGACGAGGAGCACGAGGAGCAGTCAGAGCACGATGGAGACGACGAAGCCGGAAGTGTAGCAGAACAATCCGAAGCTGCTGATGAAGGCGCCAAGGAGCAGACCGACAACAAGCAAGGCGGCATGAGTATCTCTTATCGAGTCAACGTTGTAGATGCCCAGGTCGTCCTGATAGCCAATCCGGCCATCTCTTCCTCCGAGGCCATTGTGTTGGGTACCAAGCAGGTACTTGTTTCTCAACAACATGCAATGACCCTTCAAGTTGAGAAAGTCGGCATGTTCCTCTGTCGTATGGACAAGTTTGAGACCACCAGATTACGTATTCTGGACGACTTTTCTATTCAAACGTCGTTAGACATGCGTTCGCAGAATAGCGACACGTCTATGACGAGCATCAACGTCGACATTGAGCCATTGGTCCTTCGTCTCTCTTTGCGAGACATCTTGTTGGCTATGCAGATCTTCCAGCGCGCTTCGGCCATGTCGAATAGTAACGAGCCGAAAAGCCTGGCAGAGGAAGGTCCTGCCAAGATTGCACAGGTCAAGGCAGCGCAGAAGCAGACAAAGTCAATCAAGCCGAAAGCTGCATCAACGCAGAAGGGCCCGCCGGCCAATACTATCGCAACGAAGAAGTCTGTCACAACTACCCAAACTCAACAGAAACCCGAAGGCTCTGCGGTGCTGAGCCGAGAGGAAATGAAGGTCCAGTTCGACGGCATCAGAGTCGTCCTTATCGGGGATCTCCATGAATTGCCGATGCTCGACTGGAGCGTGAAGCAATTCGCAGTAGAAGTCCGTGACTGGAGTGGTTCCATGACTGCCGACACCAACATTGACACCTTCTTCAATGTCTACAACTTCTCCAAATCTGCGTGGGAGCCTCTTGTTGAGCCATGGCAACTTGGCTTTCACATGGCAAAGAGTCAAAACCCTGACAAGCTTGCCGTCGAACTGTACTCTCGAAAGTCGCTCGAGGTCACAGTGACGTCCGCCACAATTGCACTGGCTTCCAAATCTGCCGATTTCCTTACCTCCGAAGAGGATGTATTGTCTAAGCCACGCGGTAGCGATGCACCTTACAAAGTTCGTAACTGGACTGGCTTTGACCTCAATGTTTGGGCCCAGACACACAACAATGAGGAAGGCTCAGCCGCCAAGCTTTCGGACGGGGAGGAAATCCCATGGCGATTCGAGGATCCCAGCACGACCAGAGAGACGCTTGCCCCAGAAGGAGCCACCGGTGTCATTGGTGCCCGACTCGAGGGTAGTGGTTTCGACAGCATTGAGAAGATCCCTGTCAGCCGTGAGGGAGAGGTGCTGTACAACCTCAAACCAAGAAAGGACAAAGTCCAGCACCGCTTGTTAGTGGAGGTCAAACTCGGTACCGACAACGTCAAGTATATTACCTTCAGATCTCCTCTGCTCGTGGAGAACCACACCCAGATTCCTATTGAGATTGGTGTCTTTGATCCAGATGAAGGACATCTGACCAAGATTGATAAGATTGCCCCAGGAGAGGCCAGACCCTCGCCTGTGGGTGCTGCATTCATGCATTCTCTTGTCATCCGTCCCGACCAAGGATTCGGTTACGCTTGGTCTTCGGAGCGCATCTTCTGGAAGGACTTGCTCAAGCGTCCAAGCCGAACAGTCACTTGTCAGGGCGAGCAGAAGGACTCCTCGCCACCTTTCTACTTCCAGCTGCAGTCGGTGTTTGACAAGAAGGATCCTTTGGCTCAGGTCTATCCTTATCAACGAATCCGCCTCTCTGCACCTGTGGAGATTCAGAACTTGCTGCCATTTGATTTCAAGTACCGTATCTACGACAAGAACACCAAGAAAGACTGGACGAACTTCCTTCGCAAGGGAGGAGTCAGCCCTGTACATGTCGTCGAACTGTCCCATCTGTTGTTGATGAGCATCGACATGCAAGACACGCCGTTCAAACAGAGCGAATTTGCTATCATCAATTCCTCTGACCGTGAGGACTTCCGTCGCGAGAAGAACTTGACTGTTAAGGACAACAACGACCTCGCCTTACGATTGAAGTTGCATTACTAGTAAGTTTCCATGTAACTACTACGAACGAATAATCACTAATGGTTCTTAGCAATGTGCCGGACAGTGGCGGTGCCTTCAAGGTCACTGTCTACAGTCCGTATGTTGTCCTCAACCGTACAGGTCTCGAGCTGGATGTACGAAGCAAGGCCTACTTTGGCGCGACCAAGTCAGCTGCTGGTCAGACCTTTGTCAACGCCGATGAAATGCGAAAGCCAGTACCGTTCATGTTCGCTTACCCCACTGATGACCGCAAAAATCGTGCTCTGCTGAAAATTTCTGGCTCGCAATGGAGTAAGCCAGTCTCCTTTGATGCAATTGGTTCGACCATCGATGTCACGCTTCCTGCAGAGTCCGGTAGAGCCGAAATGCATGCAGGTCTGACTGTCGAAGAAGGTGAAGGCAAGTACAAGCTTACCAAGGTCGTGACCATCGCTCCTCGATTTGTGGTCAAGAATAGATTGACAGAGGAGCTGAATTTCAGAGAGCCGGGCTCGTCGGAAGTGACGACTTTGGAACCTGGTGCGCTCCATCCTCTGGGATTCCTCAAGCAATCCACGGGCCAGCAACTTTGTCTTTGTTTCCCAGGAGTCAACAATACTTGGTCGTCTCCTTTCAACATTGCGAACGTCGGAAGTGTCCACGTCAAGCTCGCCAAAGCAGGAGAACGTCAAAAGCTTATCCGTGTCGAAATCTTGATGGAGCAGTCAACCATATTCTTACATGTCACTCTCGAAACCAAGCACTGGCCATTCTCGATGCGCAATGAGAGTGATACAGAGTTCTTGTTCTGGCAGGCCAACCCGAACATTGACGAGGATGAGGAGGATCGCAACTCAGGCTGGAAACCTATCCGCTACCGTCTACCACCGAGAAGCATCATGCCTTACGCATGGGACTACCCTGCGACGAAGAACAAGAACCTTGTCATCAGTGCGAACAAGAAAGAGCGACATGTCAAGCTTGCAGAGATTGGTAACCTTATTCCGCTGAAGTTGCCACCTGCAGCTGGCACGGCTCGAGGCAAGATCATCGACTTGAACGTTGTTGCAGATGGTCCGACTCAATGTCTTGTCTTGTCAAACTGGAAGCAGTCCGCAAGTCTCTACAAGCAAAAGTCTTCAACTGCTTCTTCCTCGACCGCCGGAGGATTCGAGGTCAAAGAACAAGACTCCGATGTCACGCTCAGGGCCGAGATCCGCCTTGCAGGTTTTGGCCTGTCGCTGATCAATCAGCAGTTGCGCGAACTGGTTTACATGACTCTGCGAGACATTGATCTTTGCTACAAAGACTCGAAGCTTTACCAGATGGTTACCATGGAGATCAAATGGATTCAGATCGACAACCAGCTTTATGGTGGCATCTTTCCCCTGATCTTCTATCCAAGTGTGGTGCCGAAAACTGGTAAAGAAATGGCGGCGCATCCTATTTTCAAGGCCGCCATCACTCGGGTGAAAGATGATTCTTATGGAGTGCTCTACATAAAGTACTTTACCTTCTTGATGCAGCAGATGACGATCGAGATCGACGAGGATTTCATCTTCGCCATGCTCGACTTTACCAAGATTCCTGGTGCATCTTGGTCTGAAGAGAAGGAAGGCAGACTGTGTGATGAGAATCTCGACATTCCAGAGCCCAGGCAAGAACAGTCCGGTCAGGACATCTATTTCGAGCTGCTTCACCTGCAACCAATGCAGTTCGACTTGTCGTTTGTCAGAACCGAGAGGATCAACGCCGAGGACACCGGCAGCTCATCTTCAAATCCTTTCATGTTTGCTGTCAACGTCTTGACCATGTCCATCGGAAACGTCAACGATGCTCCGATCAAGTACAACGCGTTGATGCTCGAGAATGCCCGTGTTTCAGTCGGCGCTCTGGCAAGTGCGATCCAGAGTCATTACGTGCAAGAGTCTCTGCGACAAGTGCACATTGTGCTTGGATCTGCTGACTTCCTCGGAAACCCTGTTGGTCTTTTCAACAACATCAGCTCTGGTGTTGCTGACATCTTCTACGAACCATACCAAGGTCTTGTCATGACCGATCGTCCGCAAGATCTCGGTATCGGCATCGCAAAGGGAGCTAGTAGCTTCGTCAAGAAGAGTGTCTTTGGCTTCTCCGACAGTATGGCCAAGTTCACTGGCAGTATCAGCAAGGGTCTCGCCGCCGCATCAATGGACAAGGAATTCCAAGACCAACGCCGCATGTCTAGGTCTCGCAACAGGCCAAAGCACGCTCTTTACGGCATCACATCCGGTGGCAACGCATTTGCATCGAGTATGGCTTCCGGTATAGGTGGTCTAGCTCGCCACCCATTGGAAGGCGCCGAGAAGGAAGGTGCCGTCGGTTTCGTCAAGGGTGTCGGTAAGGGCTTCCTCGGTCTCGCGACCAAGCCCGCAATCGGTGCCTTTGATCTCGCATCCAACATGGCCGAAGGCGTACGCAACACAACCACAGTCTTCGATCAAGAAGGCCTCGACCGCGTGCGCATGCCGCGCTTCATCGGTCAAGACGGCATCGTGCGACCGTACGCGCAACGCGAAGCGCTCGGCCAGTTCTGGCTGAAGACGCTCGACAACGGCAAGTTCTTCCACGAGGAATACATCGCGCACCTTGAGCTTTCGTCAGGTTCGTCACAGGCGCAGCAGCCGCAGAGAAGGAATGAGAACCAGGCCCAGAGCCCGCGTCTCGTCATGCTGACGTACAACGGCATCTTGCTCGTGCAGACCAAGAAGCTGACGACCGAGTGGGAGGTCCTGCTGAAGGATATTCAGACCATCTCGAAGGAGCGCACGGGTATGAGTATTGTGCTCAAGGGCGGCACGAATGGGCCGTTTATTCCTATTGCCGACGAGCAGAGCAGGAATTGGTTGTATAAGCAGATTGCGGTGGCGGTTAATGCTTATAATGATAAGTGGAATGCCAAGGGTTGAGGGGGATGAGGAGAGCTGAAAGACGATAGGGTTAATGGTCAGATGGTGTTGGTTCCGGTATCTGTCTGCGGCTGGCGTGGCGTTGATGTGCATAGCGCTGCTGATCGAAGGTACTGTTTTAGGTGTACATATTCGTAGTGTTTTGATCAATGTCTTATCTTCATCTACATCTCACTCATACGACATGTACACGACAAAGTGAGTCTTTCAAAAATATCCTTAGAACGTCGTAATAATCTGTGCCTTAATGCGCCCGTATCGTACATGAATGCAACGTTGAAACCGCTACTCGGCGACCCAGACGGCAGCCATACCCATACCAGTACCAACGCACATACTAGTAACACCAATCTGCTGCTTCTTCCTCCTCAACTCATACAGCAAGGTACTGACCTGCCTCGCACCAGTGCATCCAAGCGGGTGACCAAACGCAATCGCGCCTCCCTTTGGATTGACCTTCTCCATCGGCAAGCCCAACTCGTCGCAACACCACAGCGCCTGGCTGGCAAAAGCCTCGTTGATCTCAAAGATATCAACATCCTCCTTTGCGATGCCGGCCTTCTCGAGCGCGACCGGGATCGCCTTCCACGGTCCGATACCCATGAGGAGCGGTGGCACGCCCACAACCGCGCCCGCGACGTACTTGCCCAGGATCTTCTGGCCGAGCCTCTCGGCGGTGTCGCGACGCATGAGCAGGACTGCAGCGGCACCGTCGCTGATCTGCGACGCGTTACCCGCGTGGATGGAGCCGTCCTTTGCGAACGCGGCGCGGATCTTGCCCAGACTCTCGGCGGTCATGCCCTCGCGGACACCGTCGTCGCGGGCGACGGTGATGGTCTTCTCCTCGTCGGTTTTGGGGTCGGTCCACTTGACGGTCAGGGGGGCGATCTCGTCGTCGAAGAGGTTCTGCTTCTGCGCTTGCACGGCCTTGCCGTACGAGGCGGCGGCGAAGGCGTCTTGCTCTGCGCGTGGGATGGACTTGTCTTTCGCCATTTGCTCGGAGAGTACACCCATGGGTACTTTGCAGTTGGCGGATTCCTTGTGTGATTGCAGGAGCTCGCTGAATTCGGAGACGGCGCCGGGACCGTAGTTGTTCGACATGCTCTCGACGCCGGCGCCGATGCCGATATCGATCATGCCTGTCTTGATGGCGTTGGCGATCTCGACACAGGCTTGGAGACCGGAGCTGCACTGGCGGTTTAGGGAGTGCACGCCGGTTGAGGTTGGGAAGCCGGCGGCGAGAGCTGCGGCGCGGAACTCGGTTGCTCCACCTCCTGGGGCCAGGACGTTGCCTACAGCGATATCTTCTACAAGGCTGGGGTCGATCCCGGAGCGTTCAATGAGAGATTTGAACGCACCGTGAAGGAGGTCTGCGGCCTGTGTGTCTTTGAAGCCTCCTTTACCTCCTTTGGTGAGGGCGGTGCGAAGGGCGCATGTTACTACGACATCATCGGGGTTCTTCTTGAGGATGATGTTCTTGTTTGGTGCAAGATCGACCTCGGAGTTGGTGAGGTGAGAAGCGACTTGGGAGAGACGGTCGTGAGCTATAGATCGTGTCAGTCAGGAGAGCGTACCAGGCGAGAGCTTGTGAGCATACCGACAGAGTTCTTTCCCGCTTGGTTGGCCATTTTGCGTGTGGTAGGAAGACTTTCCGAGAATTGAAATGGCGAAAATGAGGATGAATGAATAAGAAGAGCAAGTTATGCTCGTCGGGTAAGCTGGGTTTCTCCTTGATGTCGTTCAGTTGTCACTCCAGGGTGCCTCGGCTCGCATGTGATCGAGCGGAGAGGAAGCTTGGCAAGGGTAGTCCCGCAATCTGGGGTAAGATCTGCGATCTGCGCAATGATGCCATGAATCGAGAGCGCTAGCGTACTGTTGCGGAAATATATTACCACGTTTCGCTGAAGTTGCAATTGCTCTTTCAACACCTCAGATCTCTCTTATCGAGCATAGATAGACCGAGAGACACAACCGAGCAGCACGACTATCAAGTATCTATAAGCGCTTCTCACATTTTCTAGCCATCATGGACGCCCAGAGCGCGCTCTCAGCAGCGAACCCCACCCAGGAGAAGGTGGTCTCCTCCAATAAAGGTAGAGCAGGCCTCTCACTCCAGCATTCCATGATACTGACAGTTAAAGTCTGGACCACTCTCATCACTAACCTCGATTACCTCCCCGGTCTCTTGACCCTTGACTACTCCCTCAAGAAATCCGGCTCAGCCTACCCCCTGATCGCTCTCTACACCGACAGTTTCCCAGAAGCCGGCCACGCCGCGCTGAAAGCACGCAACATCCCGAGCAAGAAAATCCCATACCTGCTCCCAGCCACGTCCAAAGACTACAGCAACGACCCACGCTTTTACGACTGCTGGTCCAAACTGACGCCCTTCAGCCTCGTCGAGTACGAGCGCGTGGTGCAACTCGACAGCGACATGCTGGTCCTCCGCAACATGGACGAGCTAATGGATCTGCCTCTCGACGGCCCCGAGCAAGCCGGAAAGGGTTCCCGCGTCTTCGCCGCCAGCCATGCTTGCGTGTGCAACCCGCTCAAGAAGCCGCACTACCCAGCCGACTGGGTGCCCGCGAACTGCGCCTTCACCACACAACACAACAGACCCGAGGAGGCGCAGACGGTGGGCGCGCCGCCGACGGCCGGTCTCGCGATGCCGAATGGTGGACTCCAGGTCGTGGTGCCCAGCGGCGAGGTGTACGCGCAGATCCTGGCGGTGCTGACGTCGGGCGCGACGGACAAGATGGAGTTTGCTGATCAGTCGTTGCTGAGTGATTTGTTTCCGGGCAGGTGGGTTGCGCTGCCGTATGTGTACAACGCGCTCAAAACGCTGCGGTGGAACGGCGTGCATGATGCCATCTGGAGGGACGATAAGGTTAAGAATGTGCATATTCTGCTGGCGCCGAAGCCGTGGGATGAGAAGGGTGAGGATAAGGGCAAGAACGATGAGACGCACAAGTGGTGGTGGAAGTACAACGATGAGAGGACTGCTGAGGAGAAGAAGGCGGGTATTGCGGACGGATTCTGATCTATCCGTCTGACTTTGGATATTAAGAATTGTAGGAAGAGATAGAACTCATAGGTCGTGTATACCCGATAGAATTGGATTTTCAACATGTTGGATATCATCTAGTCTATAACGCCAACCCAATGCTGTTTGTGATGTAGGACGATGCTCCGTACCGATAAGCCTCCATCATGCTTCGCTGGATACATGCTGTCTAGGAAAGCACTTCGTACACTCGATGAACCTATTCGGCAGCCATACCCTCATCCTCGCTGTCGCTAGGTGGATCCCAACCCGCTTTAGCCCTCAATAACCTGTTCTCCTCTTTCAGTGCCGCGATCTTCTTCCTGTACGGCAGCGACTCTTCCGATTTCTCTTTCGTAGCCATTCGAACATACTCCGAGACGCGAGAAAGCGATGCTTGCCAAGCCTGATGCGTGAGATGTGCTTGCAATGTCTCATTGCGCGAGGACTCGAGGAGAGAACTATAGTGCTGGTGGATTGCTGAACATGTGTTAGTTGGAAATAAAGGTCCAATTGAGTAGAGACCTACCGATCGCCGCTTGCTGGTTCTCGTACACATATGTAGAGAGCATCTGCTTAATCTTCTCCAGACAAGCCGAGTAGTCTTCCATTGACCGCATTTGTGATGTGACTGTGGTCTCGAGGTCCAGTATCGTTTTTTGTGCTTCGTTCAACTTGATGCTGATGTCGGCTATCGCATCCTGTGCTCCTTGTGTAGTGTTGTCTGTGCGAACGGACAGTCAGCATGTCTTTCTACAGAACGCCATATCTTCTGATCATAGGCAGCGGAGTGGAGAGCAATGAATGTTACCATTAATGTCACCATTGACAGCGTCAGCGCTTTCGCTAGGTCTGATCTAACAATATGTAAGAGAGTGTTCCACGCTTCTGTTCCGCCCATCGTATGTACCTGCGATCTTGCAATGCCTGCCTCCAACTCTGTGAATCTTTCGCGATTGGCCTGTAGTTGCGAAGCCAATTCCTCCACTAACCCCCAGACATATACCAAGTCATTGTTCTGACCAGCAGTTGGCACAATTCCTCCCATCGCATAAGGTGGGACAGGTCCGTTTGTTGTTCCATTCGCAGCCATCCTCTTTCGTAGCCGCTGGCAATGTAGAGCACACGACTCTTCGATGCCTGCTCTATCTGCTCTGCATCTCCGCAGTGATCAAGAGTCTTGCGCGCCGGAGCCGGGCAGATGTGCGGCAGTCTCACGGTTGCTGCAAGCAGATGAAGGAGATCGAGAGAGTGTTTCGTCGGACTCAATGGGTTCTGAATAGCGTCCTTCTGGGCCCGGAGATTCTTCTGAGCCTACGAAGATGGCCGTGCGATGCGATGCGACGGAGGATGCACGTGATGGGATGGACAGAGGTCGAGAAACAAGAAGCTGGTCTGGAGTATTCGACACTTCAAGTTGCAGTTGCTCCCGGCTCCCACGCGGTTGCTCTAAATAGAAGGTGAGCCGTGCGACGGAAGCGTTACCCGATCGAGTGCCCCCACCTTCTGTTTCCGCCTTGGCTTCGGCGCTCGTGCGGCCTTCTTCACGTGTTTCTGCTCGTGCTCGTTCTGACATCCTCCTCTGCTCTTCGCCAAACCGTTCGGCCTGCGGCGTCACGATCATCGCATGTCCAGTAACACCCTCGACAACATATCCACCGCTTATTTGCACCTCACGGTCTAAGCGCTCACGCTTGCGAGCGAGCGATCTCCGCCTTCGAATCGCGTACTCACTGCTATCCTATGGCACTTGCGTCGCTTCGCTTGCTCTGCGGTCCTGAGCCAGCTGCGTTTCCGATAGCCTGTTTTGGTCTGTAAGAAGATGCCAGTTTGCGATGACAGGATTGTCAGTCATAGCATCTGGATCATCCTCCAGGGAAACGGGTGACTTGATTCTGGATTGATTCTCGAGCTTTTGACGACGTTGAGCAAGACTCCTCGATTTGGTAGGAGACGGTCTGGGAGCATCTCTCCTGTCATCACTACCATCGGATCTTGCTGATCGTGCCATCTCGGCCACTGAATATCGTCAGACGTACTGAATTGTAAATTTCGATGAGACTGCTTACCTCTCTCGGATTCATCAGAACTCAAACAAATCGAAGAGCTCCTGCTATGCTTCCGTCTGATCTTGAGTCTTCTCGACTCGCCATCTCGTTCACTCGAGTGTCTGCTCTCGAACTGTCCGTCATGAGGACCAGGAGTAGACCTCGGCGAACTGGCATTAACGTTTTCTACGTGCTGAGGTCCGATATCTTCGATGTGCTGAGCTCCTTTATTACCAACATGTTCAGGTAAGCCGGCGCCATCGAAACTTCTGATCACACCGAAGCCAGTCTCTATGATCCATCCTGTTTGAGCACGAGGGGAAGATCGACGCGACGTCTGTTGTGTTCGGTGCAGCTTTTCCTGCGCCTTTATTGAGTCGTCGTGCTCCTCATTAAGTTGAGCTTCCAGTGCCTGCAGCTTGTTTTGTAGCTCAATCTTCTCGCGCTGGTGCTCCAATTTGAGTGCCTCAATTTCAGCGGTGTGTTGTGAAAGTTCCTCCTTAGGTAAATCACCAAGCGATTTGTTCTCACCTGTCGCGGAAACATGCACTCTCAGCTTACTCTTCGCCGATCCTCCAGGTTGCGGTGTCGCAGCTGCACCTCTATTGCCTGAAGATTGTCGGAGGGGTGGGGTTATAGACTGTGATACTGGCGGAGTAGCCCGTGAAGGACTTCTGCTGCGTTGCAGTGCTACTCTCGGATGACCAAGTGGTGTAGGACTCCCGCTGTATTGAGATCTTGACTTTGGCGAGGTTCCAGGCGACGAACTCCTGCCGCGACGTGACTCCGGCTGTTGAGTCGCACCGAGATCGAAGTCGGGGCTGGAATGTCGCGATGCCCTGCGAGTAACGTCAAGAGGCGAGACTGGCTCTTCCACTTCTCTGTCAATTGCGGGCCACGGCGAGAATGGCCCGGACGGCCAGTTTGAGACTGGATCAGACGAGATGAACAAATCTTCCTGTCCCGGTTGATCCGTCTCAGGTTGAGATTCCTGTTTCGCTGCCCGCTCTCGAGCTTCCGCTTCTTCTTGCTCGAGGGATATACGTCTTGCTAGTTCAGTTTCTGCGGCTTCTGGAGACACGCTGTACATTTCCTCGTCGTCGTCTTTCTCCCAACCTATCGATTTTCTTACATCTTCTGGAATCGGCCTCATTTCGAATGACCCATAACTCCTGTCATACCCAGATGACTCTCGACGTCTCATCTCGACCAGCATAGGAGTCGGCGCCTCTTCTGTCTGGGTGTGTTCTCGGTAGGCTTGCCCTTCGGATTCTTGGTCCTTCCATCTCACACCTTGATCGGGAGTTCTGAGAGTGCCTTTGGTAGGCCCGTGACCTACACCTGCCAATGACTCTGACGTTGTGGACGTTGAGTCCTGTCGCTTAGTCGTGCTTGAAGTTGCACTCGCTGAGTCCTGTCGGCCTGCACCGCCCGAACCGATAGCGGCAGAGTCATGTCTCTTGGTGATAGGTGAAGTAATGGCCGTTGAATCGTGTCTCCGCGCCTCAATAGCGCTCTTCGGGGACCATCTTCTCTCGCGGGCTTCCGGCTTGATAATGGCCTCTGGCTGCTCGATGGCCGGAGACTCGGCCTCTACGGCCACTCGAATTTCTTCCGCTAGATTGATTGGTGGTCGGAAGGTTGCCGTTCCCGGTCCACTGAAAGAGATCTGACCAGCTCTGCGCGCCGCGGCCACGAAATCGACGTGACCCGGCCCAGACTCGAATACATCAAATGGCGACTCATATGCAGGCGGCAAGTGCAACGAGCTGGACTGTTCCGATCCTGAGCTGTTGTCTTTCGACTTGTGTACAAGCGGAGAGTCGTCGAGCTTCCTGAAGACACTATATGCTCCTGACAACTTCGGGTCTTCACGTGAGGAGCTACCCGTCGACCTCGTCTTTCTGATGTTCCGCAGCCCTTCACGGCCTGATCCTGGAGTAATTGAAGTTACCCTCTCGTCGGACGACTTAGGCGGCGAGGTATCTTCTGTAGAAAGAGGCAATCGACTTGGTTCGAATTTAGTGACCTTACCCCTGTGATTGGCCCGTTCGACTGGCGTGGTGAAGTATCTCCCAAAGTCGCTGAAAAATTTGTCATCGAAACCCTCGGCCTGTTCTGCCACTTCATGTGTGTTTGGAACCTCATCGAGATCGTCATCTTCATCGTAGACCAGATCCTCACCCTCGGTATCCTTGAAGATTTGACGACGAACTCGATGCTGTGCCCTCTGCTTGTCAAGGATCTCATGCCTTAGCTCAGATGACTCAATGTTTTCCTTTCTTTGATTTGAGGCGGAGCTACGAACCACAGTTGGCGCAGCCGATGCGCTTCCGGCACTATCTTTCTCGGGCAAAAGGCTAGCTTGAACACTGCTGGGACCAGCAGAACTTCGCATTCGGCCCAAGCTCATTGTAGTCCTTAGGCCCTTGAAACTACCAAACAACGGTTTGTCCATGGGAGCCCGTATAGAAGAATCGTCGGGATCGGCATCGAATGAGTCTCTTTCCCCACTTGGCTCAGGCGTCTCAACGTCCTGCTGAGGCCTTGTCGAAGGAGTAGATGCATGCCTTCTTGCATGCCTTTCGGTGAATGCAGACGTGAACTTGCCTAGCAAGGTTGGCGAGGTTGAAGAATCGTCAGGATCGGCATCGAAAGAGTCTCTTTCCCCACTTGGCTCAGGCGTCTCAGCGCCCTGCTGAGGCCTTGTCAATGGAGTAGATGCATGCCTTCTTGCATTCCTCTCGGCGAATGCAGACGTGAATCTACCTAGCAAGGTCGGCGAGGTTATCTGAGATGCTTTGCGCAATTGTGCTACACTTCTCTTGGCCCACTCTGTGAGGGGTACTGGAGAACCAGTTCCACTAGCAGTAGAAGCTGATGCGTCTCCACTAGCAGTAGACACTGAAGGACTCGACGTTGTAGATGAACGAGTGGTTGGCCCAGACGCTTGGCGAGAGCTAGATTCTCCAACAGCTGTTTCCGTCGCCTTTGTTCTTGCAACTGGTGGACTTACCACTTGTGTTGACCGGACACTCTCATTATGATCTCGACTCCGCTGTCTCGACAGTTCGACGTATCGTGCAAATTCGCCTAACCGCTCGTCGTCTCCGACAAATTGCTGTTTCGATTGTTCGAGGTATCGTGCAAATTTGCCTTCCCGCTCGTCGTCTTCAGCGACCACTGGCTCCTTGAGCGGGGTAGACGGGTCTCTAGAAACAGCTTTGTCTTCATCTGACTTTTCGATCGGTCGGTCAGGGCTAGAATTCTCAGAAGAAGATGATGACGAAGATGAAGATGAGTCCCCGAAAGACCGATCCCAGCCGAGCTCCTTTATTCTGCGAGCACGAGCTTGCTGATCGACTACATCCCCATTAAACGGGCCATACCACCCGTGTAGTTTTCTGGTTCGCAGCGCATCGGGGCGGCCTTTCGATGACCCAGCGGATCTTTGCGAATTCAACGCCATAGGCGAATGCAGCGACCTATGCTTGAAACGATGCGGTATTGAACTCTTCTGCGGCTGAGCTGCGACGGGCGGATGCACTATCGATTTCTCTTTCAAATTTGAGCGCTCTCCAAGCTGGTCAGCCTTCAACTGATCTATCTCGTCCTGAAGCACCTTTATTTTCTGTGCTCTCAACTCGGACTCGTTTTGACTCTTCTCGGGCAGATCCGAGGGTGAGCATGAGCCTGGCGGAACCTCCTGCATCATCTCGCTCCGAGGTCGTCCTGGCGATAGTGCCTCCCTACTTCCACGCTCTGTTGCTTCTTGGAGCTTGTCGTGATACTGTTCGACCGTCAGACGAGAAGTGAGCGCCGTGTTACGTCGAGTGGATCCTGTAATGTCAGTGGACTCATGTGTGTCGATGCTAGCTTCGGAAGTGTCAACACGATCAGAATCAGGCGAACCTGACAGTAGAGTCGGAATCATGCTTGGGCTTCGGGGTCGTCCGCTCACGGCGTATACTTCTTGGCCAGGTCGCTCGTCAAGCCCTGGTTCAGGATTTTGAAGCAAAGATCCAGGCCGATAGGATGGCAATATGGGTGAGTGTCTGTACGGGGGTGGATTGTTGAATTCGTCTTCGATAGGCTCCATCGGCAGAGTAGGTTCCCCGATCGTGTGTCCTTGTTCATCTTCGGAAGTTTGAAGCAAAGACCCTGTCCGATAAGATGGCAAGATGGGCGAGTGTCTGTACGGGGGTGGGTTATTGAATTCGTCTTCGATAGGCTCTATCGGCAACGTAGATTGACCGAATGTATATCCTTGTTCATCAGAGTTCTCGCCTTCAGTGTCTTCCATCTTCGGGACCTCCTCACCAGTGCTGCCAGAAGCTGTTCGATGCTCGTCTACCAAGCGCGAAATTCCACTGGTCCTTCTCGAAGCTTGCTGTGTTGGGCTAGGCTGGAACCCGATCGCTCTGTGTCTGCTTGCACTTTCTGGGTCCCCGCTATCGGGTGAGACTGGCCTGGTACTGCTCGCCGCCTCCGCGAACACTCTATCGGGTGGTTCGCGCAGAGAGCGGTTATAGACTTGCCCGGATTTCGACCTCCTAGTTGCAGTGTTGACTAACTGGCCCAATTCATCATAAGCACTTCTGTTCGTAGGAGGAGGTACGGTTTGTTGTGCATGTCCGACTCCGAACAACTGGTTCGAGCGCTCGACTGCACGGCGGTTCAGATCCTCAAAGCCCTCAGGATGTCGCAGCTGCTGTTGACGACAAAGGTCTTGCACATATCGTGCAAAACGAGCCCGATCGGCTGCAGCGAGCCCCGCAACTGCAAGAGCGTTTCCCCCATGTAGGATCTCACGGAAATGACTGTCGGGGAACTGCTCGCGTTCTCGTCTGTCGCGGGTGTCGTCTTGATCATTGTCACCTCTGAGTATCTCAGGCGACGGCGTGGTTGATTCCTATTCGCTACCCGAGTCGTCATGATCCATATCGTCGAAATCTTCGTAGCTCGTGTCGTCAGATTCACGACTAGACTCATACTCCTCAGGATTCCAAGGTGATGCATTTCCTGCTGCGGTACTGGCTGTCGGATTGACGTTCTGCGAGGTAAGTGGCGAAACTGACAACTCTGGTGATACACGGCGTTCCTGGGTAGTGAATTCAGGGTCAATGACTCTCTCAATGATTAGTGAGGCCGGTGGACCAGGTGATTCAGCGCTCTCCAGTGCAGCGAGTGCCGGTTCGCCACTTTCTGATCTAGGTAGTGATGTCGATGGCTCAGGTGAAGTTGTCTTTTCTGGCAAAGGGACCGTGTCGACCGGTTGTGAGTCAATTGGTGAGACCGAGGCTTTGGGTGATATATTTCGTTGTTGGTTGGTGGATGCCGAGTCGATGGTTTTTGAAGCGATTAGTGATGCCGATGTCCCACCTGCGAACAATGTTCCTTGCACCGATGTCGATTGCGATTTAGGAGCTGCCAGAGTAGATTTGGGACTGGCAGAACAAGACAGGATGTGTGGCATACGTGGCGTTTTGCGAACCAATATTGGAGTGACCGGTTGTGCTGGTTGCTGGTCGTGGTCAGAGAACGGTCTGGCTATCGATGTGGGATTTGTTTGCGGAAGCTCGGTCGAAGGACCCAGTGCTGAAGGGCGCCTGTGTGCTAACCGATACGAAGGACTATCCGAGGGACTGTGTTGAGAATCGTCATGAAACCCTGGAGGTTCCCTCAGCGGACTCCAGAATCCTTCAGCGACGGGGTGACTCGAATCGTCCAAAGCCTCCTCAACACGTTGTTCATACATACGGTCCAAATGACTGCGCTCTGTACTACTGGAACGGCGATGCTTGTACTGAGCATCATCAATATCTTCTGGTGGGGTGCCAGGTCCATCAGCGGCCACTTCGTTCTGAAAGCGAACCGAAAAAGGTGGTAAGGGGAGAGGTGGTAAGGGGCCGAAATCAGGACTAGGCTCGGAGTCAGACACAAGCGTAGTGCCAGGAGATGGCTGGACACTTTGATCAGGAGCAATGTTCCCTGTCCTGGCAGTCCGGTCGCTGTGCATTGTCTGTTCACTGGTCGAAAATTGCTGTTGTTCTTGCGTGTGCGTGTCCGGTTCTCGAGGCGAGCTTTCGAGCCATGAGCCCGGCAGATGTCTTGACATCGGCTGAACGGGTCTGGTTCTCTCTCTGGGCGAGGTACCAGGCAGCCAAGAGTTGCCATAGTCCCGCGTTCGCTGCAGGAAACGATCAAGAGTAGATAGCTGTGGTCTCTCTGGGGTCTCATCGGCCTCGGCGGTGAGTTCCCTTCCAAGGTTCGATACACGTTGTGGTGGTGATGTTGCTGCGACATACTGTTCCCACAGCCCGAGGCCCCTCGTTGTCGCGGCCCGAGCAGCTCGACTGTCATTGCTTAAAACTGTGCGCAATAGGAAATCGGGTGGAGTGCTTGTATATGAGTGCAAGGTTGCTCCGGCTGACGAGCTATGGTCGATGACGGGAGTTGTTCGTGCACGTCCTGGCGTGCCAGGAGCTTGGCCTCTGCCAGAGACATGTTCATTCCGTTCTTCCGTGTTATACTGTGGTAATGACTGTTGATGCGGATCAACTTCAGCATCGTCGCCTTGTTCTCCGGGATCCTGGCGTGGTGATGACGGTTGATTCGGAAGCTCTTCTTGCTCCGGATCTGGTGGGGGTGAGGACATGTGAGAGTGCTTGACCAGCTCGTTGATAAAGCTGTACCGTAAGTTTGACGAAGTAAACTGCTATGAACGAGATGAGGCTATTATGTACGATAATGGTTGCTGACTGTTGAGATACCTGTATGTGAGATCAACTGCACAGTGTTAAGGGTTCAGGTCTGAAATATCATATGTTGATTCGGAGAGAGGTAGGAGCGAACGAAATCTGCCCAGTGATACCTACCTGCCTGACGAAGCGGCTGCTTAACACCGAGACTGCCCAGGATGTCCTTGTAGTAATACCAATGCTATGAAATGGACCACGCATTTGGCGAAACTTGTCAATTTATGCAATGAATATGGAATCGACGTTGGAAGACCTCATTCGTCTCTCGCAGAGTCGGACTTTTTTCTCCCCCAGACCTCATCCGCATTAGCTTTGCCTTTGGTCTCGGGAATCCACCATACGGTGAAAGCACCAAACACGAGAGCAAAAACTGCAAAGATGAAGTAGACCCTACCGCCGCCGAGCTTCTCATTCACGATGGGGAAGAATTGAGCAACGACAAAAGTCGCGATCCAGTTTGCGGCGAGTGCCCACGACTGCGTCGAGCCAACAGCCTCTGCACCAACGAGCTCGGAAGACAGGATGAAAGGGATTGGTCCGAGACCAAGTCCAAAAGAGGCGACAAAGGTGAGGACGGAGACTGCTGAGAGGATCGTGATGTGTTTGCTGATACCGATGCCTAAGAGGAGTGAGGATATACCCATGCCAGAGATGCTCAATAACAGGCACGTTTTGCGTCCGATCTTGTCAGGCAAGGGTGCGCAACCGGTAGTCACGATGATGTTGAGGACGGCGACTGCAACATTCAGGAGGGCAGAGTTGGCTTCCAGGAGGTCTGACAAGAGGCCGACACCGTACATGACGATACTGTTGATTCCACAAAGCTGCTGGCCGACCATGATGACAGCAACAGCAATAACAGCGTCGCGCGATTCAGGATGCCTGAGAACAGCAAGCGGACCAAGCAGCTCTTTCGAGGCAGATTTTGCAGCCTTCTTGGTGCGATCGCTTACGCTGTCAGTGTCGTTGGCCTCGTTGGGATGGCCTGACGACATGTGGTCTCTGTTGTCTAGCAACGACTCTTCTTCATCCTCGAGGTCTTGAGCGGATTCTAAGCCCCACCCCTTGACCTCGTCATCGATATTGGCTTTGTGTCCACGGATCTTCTGCAAAATACGCTTTGCGCCTGATGGATGTCCATTGTCTGCCATCCATTTGGGGCTCTCTTGACCACCTAGCAGAAGGCCGACGACTTGTGCGGCACCGAAAGCGCCTGCAACAGCCAAGATGACTCGCCAGAGCTGGCCTTTGCTCAAGAACAAGCCAAGAAGCTCGGTGATGAAGATGCCGAAATTGGTGGAAATCTGTGTGAATGCGCCGAAGAAGCCCTTCTCTTGCGGTGGAGCAATCTCAGAGATGTAGACTGGCACAACGACAAGCGCAGCGCCGGCTCCGAAGCCGCTGATCAGCCGGCCAGCGGTCATGGCTGCGATATTAGGAGCCAAGGCTTCGAGGACTGGACCAAGGATGTTGAAGACTGTAGTTCCGAGCATGGTGGGGAATCGTCCATATCGAGAAGACAAAGGACCGGCGACGAGAGCTCCACACAGTCCACCAAGGGTGAAGATTGACGAGACAAGGCCGAACTGGCCTGTGGTCATGGATATACATTGTGGCAGCGAGATGCCCTGAGCGGAGATGGAATCGGTCTTGCAAGTGACGACGTGCTGAGGAGCATTGAGCTCAGCCTGTGGGAGTGTAAGTCAGTGTGTAGATGCTGCTCTGGATTTGTAGTCGTACTAGGTGGTAGCCAAACAGCAAAGGACCGATGGTAGCGACGGTCAGAAGGTATATCAGATACCCCGTGATGTCCTTGAACCAGGAGCGAGGATCCATCATGTCGCCAGCTCTTGGTCGACCAAGGAGTTGATGTCAATATCGAACGAATCGTGCAAAGCTTGTTCGCGAATGTGAGCAAGCGGTGGTGGCCCTGGTTGCGTTGAGGTTTCTGATACCGATGGCTGCGGTAGAAATGTGGGAGGAGGTCAGGTGGAGGCTCCTTTAAAACGTCATTGGGAGGTGGAGATTGTGGGTGCAACCATGTCAGAATCGACCGTGTTATAACCAACTCTTTTATCGCTTCGCTTGTGTGAAACAGTAGTAGTTAAATGCGATTGCTCGAAAATCCCCGAGTCGTGATAGTCAGCTGGACATGTGCGAATAGGGATGGCCGTTAACAATTCACGTGGTCAACTTTGCGGTGTCCTGCTGCTGCCTGAACTGGCAATCTGCACGCGCCTTCTACCCCATTTCTTCCCCACTTTTATTATTTTAACCACGTTTGACTCCAGTTCATCCATTTCTCCCGAGGCGCCGACTGGACGAACCACCATCTGTCAGTGTCAATCCGTCACAACGCAGAAGCTTCAGTCCAGATTATTCCGGATAGTGACAACCTCCAGCCTGATGCCGATCATCCTCTGACCCGCTTTCAAACTTTGAAGCGGGTGGATGCCGGGCCTGTACTACATTAGACGAAGAGACGATGCTCTCCATCACACCCCGTCCTGTCTCTGCTGCTGCCACTGCTGCTGTCATCCCGGCCGGTAATACCAATCCACCGTCTGTGACATCTGGAGTGAGGCAGGATGCGAAGACAGTGGCCAATACAACAAATGATGTGTCCGTTGAAAATAAGATAGGAAGCACGTCCGCCTTTCACGGTAGGTCTCTCCCTATTCACTCTACTCTTGACGAGCAACTCCTCACAATCAATATCTGCTACAATTGCCTCCATGACCAGACATCTGACACAACGTCTGCTTCACAGATCCCCTAGCAGACGCAAAAATGACATCGCCATACCCTAATCAGCGGCATATCAACGACCACTATGATGTCGTTGGCTTCATCAGTAGTGGTACGTATGGTAGGGTTTACAAAGCACGAAACAAGACTGGTCGAGGTACCCCGGCAGTTCCCATCAGGCAGAGTGACGGTAGGCCCGAGGCCTATGCCATCAAGAAGTAAGTTGAACCGGCCTTAACTGCCTTGTCATGCAGCCTTTACTGATCTCTTCGTTTCTCCAGGTTCAAGCCTGACAAGGAGGGTGAGCTTCAGTACACCGGCATCTCTCAGTCTGCCATCAGAGAGATGGCTCTGTGCACGGAACTGTCACACGAGAATGTTATTCGTCTTGTTGAGATCATCCTCGAATCCAAGTGCATCTTCATGGTCTTTGAGTACGCAGAGCACGATCTACTCCAGATTGTGCATTGGCACACCCAGCATCCTCGGACCCCAATCGCCGCAGCAACTCTACGATCGGTCATCTACCAACTACTCGACGGTTTGCTGTATTTACATCGAAACTGGATCTTACATCGCGATCTCAAGCCTGCCAATATCATGGTCACGTCGTCTGGCCGAGTCAAAATCGGCGATCTTGGACTGGCACGCATCTTTCACAAACCTCTTCAGGCACTCTTTGCGGGCGACAAGGTCGTCGTGACTATCTGGTATCGCGCCCCGGAACTGTTGCTAGGCTCGCGCCACTACACCACGGCCATTGATACCTGGGCTGTTGGTTGCATTTTCGCAGAACTGTTAAGCTTGCGACCTATCTTTAAGGGAGAAGAGGCCAAGCAGGACAGCAAGAAGAGCGTACCTTTCCAAAGAAACCAGATGTGCAAAATTGCCGAGGTTCTGGGTGTCCCTAAGAAGGAGCAGTGGCCACTGCTGACTGCCATGTCCGAGTACCCGCAGCTGTCAACTCTTCAAGCAGCCAGTCCTGGTGTGTTACGCCCAACAGGACTGGACAAGTGGTGGGATACCGTCATCAAGAATGGCAATTACAAGTCGAGCTCAACCACCGTCTCTTCAACCGGACCGCCACCTCACCGTGATGGGCTGGCTTTGATGAAGAGTCTACTCGAATACGATCCCCAGAAACGGCTCAGCGCAGAGCAAGCACTCGAACATCCTTATTTCCAACATGACGAGGGCTGGACCCAGTGTCGCCCAAGCTCAGACTGTTTCGATACCATCGAACACAAGTATCCGGCGAGGAAGGTCAGCAGTGAAGATAACGATATTCGCACTGGTAGCCTACCTGGGACCAAACGAAGTGGCTTGCCGGATGACTCTCTGTTGCGTCCGGCGAAGAGAATCAAGGAAGGCTGAAATCTCCACATACGCTGCCTATTCTCAAACAAAAGCTGCTGTCCAGTGCATAATCCATGCTCTTGCTCGGTACCCCACAACTGGCCGTCCTTGAGCCAAACAAGGCTACACATCACCAAGGACTAGCTTTGAAGCGGTTCACCGTTTCATCATGCCGCCGATAGGTCGATAAATTCGCCGACAGACAGGGTGCAATGGTTCGGGCGCAAAGGCTCCAACCAAGCTTGCGCACGTTGCTGATCATCGGCTTCACGCCGAGAATGGATGTCTTGCTGATGTTGGAAAGCAATATGTCGATGCTTACTCCTGCCATTAGAGATTAGAGGAACCACTGTCGTGGATCCCGGAGCCCCCTCCGGTAGTCGTTTCAGACATTGTCCGCCTATATCTGCGACAGATCCATTACACTATTTCGAAGCTCATTGTCCCATGAGCGATCGCTGATTTTCATGGGGTTTTGACAATTGTGGGATTGAGGTACTATCTAATATGTATTGGGCATAAAGGGAGCCAAGAAGCCGCAATTTAGGGTTCATAGCTGAAACTCCCGTCGTCGGGTGCATCAACATGCGTTCGGTGGTTCTGTCCCACCTTCACCTTTCCTCTTCTCCAGGCCGACAGCTTAGAGATCCACTGCACACTTATACATTCACCACCTTTCGTATTGAATACACGCGTCCACTTCCGAAGTGAATACCAATTTGAACCATGTATTCACCGATGTGCACATTTCCTCACCTCAGCCGCAGTACCACCCGATGGCGCAGCCACTGTCGCACTGCATTCTTCAAGTGATCTGCCCCCTTCCTTGCGTCTGTGGACTGTGATCACTTGCTAGACTCATTATTGTGCCACGTTCCGAATCACTTCCCGGCTATTGACGTCGTACCAATTCGCTGGTTCTAATCTGTAGGCATCCCTGCGCCCATCTGCAGCGATTTCCACCGCATCTGCCATCTAATCTGGACGTCCATCACATCTCACTGCATTGCAGCCCCTGCATACTTGGCTATGTGTTTCGGCAGTTCCAAAGACGGCGACGATGTCGGTGTCAAGAAAAATGCAGAGATTGAGAAACTCATCAAACAGGACCAGAAGAAGGATGCGCGAGAGGTCAAGATCCTTCTCCTTGGTAAGACTGCCATAATCATGTCATCACGCGATACAGATACTCAACCTTAATAACAGGTGCCGGCGAGAGTGGGAAGTTGACTGTCTTGAAGCAGATGCGCCTCATTCACACCTCTGGATTCGCACAGCAAGAACGAAAACAATGGAAGGTCACCATCTTCGCCAACTTACTGAACGCATTTCAGTGCATCCAAGGGTGCATGGACGAACACGAGGTGGAACTTGCCAACAAGGAGAACCAAGTACGCGGGTACAGCACTATTTCCGAAATTGACTTCAAGCACTGACAAAGCATTCGCCAGAAATATATCGACTTCATCAGCAGTGACCTCGAAATAGGCGTCGACGAACCCATGCCCTTGACCTACAAAAGCGCCTTCTCCAAGCTCTGGTCGGACGCCGGTGTCCAGGATGCAATCTCGAGAGGTCATGAGTATGCACTACACGACAACCTTCAATAGTGAGTCCCGCCCACAGTTCATCCTCACCAAGACGCTGACAAGACGAAGTTTCCTCGACCACTCCGACAGACTTTTCTCGCGGAATTACCTACCCAACGATCAAGACATTCTTCGCGCTCGGTTACGGACCACTGGCATCAGCGAGACCATCTTCGAGACCGGCCACCTCACATATCGTATGTTCGACGTAGGCGGTCAAAGGTCGGAGAGGAAGAAGTGGATTCATGTCTTTGACAACGTGCAAGTCGTATTGTTCCTGGTCGCGGTCAGTGGCTTCGATCATACACTGGTAGAAGACAGAAACGGGGTGAGTTGGAAGAAGGTTCTCCCGGCAAGAGAAGCAAGCTGATGATATGATACAGAACCAAATGCAAGAAGCTCTTATGCTCTTCGAGTCCATCGGTAACAGCAAGTACTTTGAAAAGTCGGGTCTGGTTCTTTTCCTCAATAAAATGGACCTCTTCACGGACAAAGTATCCTCAGGCCGATCGAATATTGTCGATTTTTTTCCCGACTACAAAGGACCCAAGAAGAATGTCGAGGCTGGATCCAAGTTCTTTGCCGACAAGTTCAGGAACCTCATCAGGAGCCAAAACAGGGAAATTTACGTCCACTACACCAATGCCACAGATACCAACCTGCTGGACAAGACCATGAAGAGTGTCCAGGATATGATCGTGCAGAGGAACCTTCACCAGCTCATCCTGTGATCCCGAAAGAGATGAGAAGTCCTTGAAGATGAAAGTCCAATTGCGAGTCTACGGCACCGAACACAGTCCTTTTGCTGCCCTGCAACTGCATCTCCCGGTAGAAGGATGATGGGTGCATGGGAATCACCTCTCGCAGAGTGGTCAATACAGAGTGCTGCGAGGAAGGTTTGATCCAGTACTGCGCACGTATGGGTGGATTCACGGCCAGGTGTCAGACGACGCTATACCAAGTCAGACGACGCTATACCAAGATATCCGTCTCCGATCTAATGAATAATCTGACTGCATGGATGGGTGCCCTAATTGTCTTTTGGTGTGATGTTCGTGAAATACATGTAATGATTGACTCTTCGACATCGTCACCCGTCTCAAATCGAGCGTCACACCGCCTTGCCAAGCCTGTCTAAAGCGGCGCCAGACGACCATCTCCACCGAGCCTTATCAATCATTCTCTGACTCAATCACTCGACGATATCACCCTCGTTCAACACTAACATTATGATTGCGTCGCAGCTGAGGCGCGTAAGCAGAGCGACAACGCAGTCTGCCATCTGCTCAGCTCCACGGACGTTGTCCTGCACCCGCCCAGCTGTACCTCCGACTCTTTGCTACGGTCAACGCCTGCACCAACGTCGGCCGTCAAGCTCGAAGGCATCATGCCCTCCGGATGACAGCTCGAATGGTACTCGGGCAGCGGCGAGCGCCAGGGTGGCCCAGACCGCGCGGTCGCCAGCGGTGAAAGCTTCCAGCGCTCAGTCGAGTCGCAGTCGCAAGGCAAAAGATACGGAATCGCAACGGAAGGAAGAGGGAAACAACAAGATGTTCAACAACCTTCCCAAAGTACCTAGCACAGACGACATGCACATGGAACCTAAAGGTACGTCACAATAGACATGGGCTTGTCCATGAAGCCGACTCGGCACGCGACCAATTCCTGAGCCTGTGCTGACTGTTACAGACGTGTACTTCTCCTCCTTCCTCTCACTACACATGCCTGTGACTCTGAGGAAAACCAATTCTCCTGTGCCCGACCAAGACGCTTTCAGCCGCTTATTTGAGCCTCCGCAACCCGCACAGCCGACAGACATTGTTTACACATTGGAGAACACGATCGAGTCATTGGAGAATCTCGGGAAGGAGCAGGGACCGAACGATCTGCAATGGAATGTGGTCCAGGAGAGTCCGAGCAATGCGGAAGGATCAGTGAGGCATCTGGATGGTGTGCCGAGGACAAAGTCATTGCAGGAGATTGTTGGTGGACTGAAACCATTCAATGTACCGCCTCCACCACAGCCTTGGACGGCCGGTGCTGCTTCGACTCAGAGCAAGTCTAAGTCAGGAAAGAAGACTGCCTCGCAGCCGAGCCAGCAGATGTATCCATCGAACGACCAAGTCCACACAGCGACAATCATCATCCAGGAATCGACCAACGCCGAAGGCGTCAAGTTCTTCACTGCATCAACATATCCTGCGCCAAAGCCAAGGGCACCAAAGCAGCAGCTCACGAGCCAGAACAGGACCAAGCTGCGCCTCCCAGCACAACCTTTCCTCAATCGGATGCTCGATCGCCAATGGCAGCACGTTCAAGAATTGAAGGAGCACGCTGAAGAATTGGAGGAGCGCATCTACGAGGAGCCGACGACACAGAACGTCGGGATAGAAGACGGAGGCAAGCCACAGGCGGAGAAGATGGAGGCGATCAGTGTCAAGAGGCAAAGAAAGCTGAAGATGAAGAAGCACAAGTACAAGAAGTTGATGAAGAGGACGAGAAACTTGAGGCGAAGATTAGATAGGGCCTAGAGAGGTACATTCATGGAGTCGGATAGATACCTTGACGTGATTACCTTGCCCATGCGCTCCTGGGAATGCATACAGGCTACATTACGTTTGCTGGAATAGCACGAACCTAGGTAGAGATCGCTCTCGAGAGCTCTCATGCAAACCTTCGCTTATTCGGTCATCTTCTTTTCGTGCTCTATGGCTTAGTAAACCTATATTGCCAGGCTGAAATAATTCTATGACCCGCTTACGTAAGCTTCAACATCCTCACTTCACATCACCACCTCGTATACATGTAGTAATCAACAATCCATATATATTCTTTCCACGTCGAATTTCACAAAACGAATCGGCCAGTCACCGCATGGATACACTGTGTAGAGAGGAAGAAAAGAAGAAATGTCATCACGTCCCGCAGCTCAGGCCGCGGCGCCAATACGACCACCAACCTCAATCCACGCCACAGCAATAATATCAGACAAAGCAGTGCTGACAGGGACTCACCTCATCTCCATTGGCGCGAACACCGTGATCCATCCTTTCGCAAAACTGGATTCTACATTTGGGGAGATCAAGATTGGAGAGGGATGTATTGTTGCTGAAAGGGCTGTTGTCGGCCTTGCTTCGGAAGGGAGTGAGGGAGAGGGCACTGGGGTCACTATCGGGGACTCTGTCAGTATTGAGACAAGCGCTGTGATTGAGGCAGAAAGGGTTGGACGCGGGAATGTGGTTTGCGTTATGGCTGTTCTTGGACGCAGGTGCAAGATTGGTGAGGTAAGTTCTCTTTCCATTTTTATTCTATTAATGGTCCGCTATCCTGTTGTTCTATTCAAGTTACGCTAACTTGGAATTGAACCATGAATTGACATCTCTAGTTCTGCAAGGTCACGGCCACTACTACCGTGGGGCCTGGTGAGGAGCTTGGCGACTTCACAGTCGTTATGCCAGATGGTGTGGTCAGGATCGATACCACCTCTCAGAACCGGCGTGATGTAAGGGAGCTCAAGCTCAAGGGTCATGCTATGCATATCGACACCCTGAGGAAGCTCATACCCAGCAACACCGCGAAGTGGGCGACCTGAGCAGTCGCCGAAGCCTCATGATATCTTCCTTGAGGCAGTTTGACCGACTGGTAGACATCGACCGGCAGAGTACTGGCACAATCATGACGATCAGCTTCTCCAGAATTATGGACAACAGCACCTAATTGCCACCCTTTTGGAAGACAAAATCGCGAGCCCACTCCCAGCGACTTCTGTCATACCGCCAGAGACTCAGTCCTTCGATCATACCAGGACAGGCCTGAAAGTTCTGCTCTACCTCCGCAAAGGCACCATTGACCTTCTTATCATCATCGACCTTGTTCATGATGGTGTAATGCGCGGCAAACCCACCAGCGTCCTGGTCACTGAGGAAAGGCCGCCACTGATCCCGCAGTTTGGCGTGCACATCACGCGCAGTCGTACCACCCGCTGTCTTCGGAACACCAATAGCAATGCCGTGCTTGAGCCTGAACGGGGTAGCGGCCAAGATGTGGAACTGCTCTGTCGACTTCGCCGTCGCTTCTAATGTTGGAATGATTTCGTCGTCGAGCTTGGAGCCAGGCAAGGCGTGGAATAGAGTCAGATGCGCATCTAGCTTATTTAGACGAGCGGGAAAGTAGTCTTTTCTCCACTGCGTCATGGTCTTGTGATGTTTCGAGTCGGTCAGGAACGTGAGAACGTAGACGTCCTTTTCCGGGGATGTGGTTCTAGGCACGTGTGTCGGTGAAGGTGCCCGTTTTGGCGGATGGCTGTTACCGGTGGTAGATTGGGGCTTGACATTGTTGAAGTTCCCTTGGGCCTTATTCGAGTTTGGACTGTTCGTGTTTGATGCTTGTGCTGGAATCGTATTCCGTGTATTGGAAGAGCCTCCGCCGGCCATGCTCGCATACGATTGCTTTGGAGGGGCTGACATGATTGACAGCCGTTTGAGGGTCAGCGAGCGAGCAGACAGGGACAGCCGGTGGTTCATACGAGTAAGGTAGGGCGATTGGAAAGGGATAGTGTCAATTCCTTTCAATAATTAACAGCTCAGTATCAGTATGATGTAGAATTAACAATACATGTACATTTTGATATTTGGACGTCTACTCGTGACGTCAATCATAAATTCTACGATGAACTGTGATCGGCACTCGCTCAAAAGCTCCGACGCACATGGATGCGAGATGTGACTCCCGGATCCACCGACTCGTGTCTGCAAGACCCTTCGAAGAAGCCGGCAAACGCGAGCAAACTTTCGCAAAGGTTTTGTTTCTTCATGCGGGACATTCTCGAGTCGTATACTGTAGAGTCCGGTACCTATTTCTGCAGCAGACATGCTTATCTTTACAATGTTGTACCTGTTGACTGTTGCCGCAGAACCAGTCGGGTCAATACATCAATGATCGCAGGAAGGAGCAGACCTGTGATTTGAATATTGCCGCCCAATAGAGTTAGGGATCACTGATCGTGCCGACGCCGAGGCCGACCTCACGAGGCTTAAAGTCGTCTCCACCAGTCAGAATTGGTCAGCGGCGACTCCGCAAAGCTGCATCAGGCAGCGTCCCCGCAATATTGACTCGATCGGGTTTGTTTCCTGAATCTTGAAATGCCTTCGACTTTTAAGGGTTACGCCTCACTCTTCAGCTCATCCCGGCTGTTTGTAATTAGACGCACATGTGCAACCAAGAACTAATCGTTGATTGGTCATACAATAGGCTTTAAGCTCCTCCCGTGTTTTCAATAAGTAGAGCCTATCTATTTATGTGTAACGGTATCCGCGAAGCTAAGCGGGGGGCTGGTCCAACGATTGTATTGTCCATCAACTGGTTCATTATGCTCCGGGCCTCCGAGACAGCGACACTCTTTGTTTCCTGCTGCTCCTCGAACTTCCCCTTCTCAATAACGCACGTCGCACTGGTCGGAAAAGTCCTCATCACCGAATAACACACCGCGATCACACTCCACAGCCCAGCTAATGGCTTCAACACACTCGCCGCCGAGCAGCGGCTTCTGCGGCCTTTCGTGCTTCGGAAACAATGATGCGACAGAAATGATTGGCGAAAAATCGGTAGCGCCTCGACGCAAGCGATTATCCATGTGGAACGGAGAGCTGGAGGACGCGAGTGATATGCCTGCTGTCAAGAACAGACTGTCACCTGAAGAGCTTCACAGACTACCGGAAGACGACGTGCTCAGCGATATCGCGAAAGTCACCCTTCTGGACAAGAACAGGCACAAGACTACATTCGGCGAGTTGACAAATGATGCCAACTACAAGAGGATCATAGTCATCTTCATCCGACACTTTTTCTGTGGAGTAAGTCGCATAGTACCACATTCACCGCACAACCACTAACGTTGACACAGATGTGCTACGGATATGTCAAGAACATCTCAGCCGACCTCATGCCCGGTAAACTCGACGCAATGGCGACACCGACCAAACTCGTCATTATCGGTTGCGGCGACCCGATCTTGATTCCTCAATACATTAAAGAGACGCTCTGCCCATTCGAGATTTACTCCGATACAGGCCGCAAACTATATCAAAAACTCGGCTTCTGCGTCAACGGCGAAGCCAACGACGAGCCACCGGCTTATGTTCGCAAGTACAGCCCGAAGCTGATGAAGAACCTGATGATCAGCGGCAAGATGGCAGCCAAGACGGGTCAAACATCTGGTGGTCTGATCAATCAGAACGGAGGCGAGATGATCTACATCAACGGCGCTCTCAAATTCATTCACCGTATGCGCAACACCACCGACCACGTCGAGGTCGAGGAGCTGGAGCAGATACTCGAGAGTCAGGATATCGAGATGGCTGAAGAGGAGGATCGACACGTCGCCGACATGGACAAGAGGAGCAATGGTGCCGAGACCAAGCGTAGCAGGACGAGCAAGATGAGTTGGTCCAGGCCCATGTCGTTCTTCGGGGGTCGCAAGGGCAGTATATTTGGTGGAAACTCGACAAAAGATGGACAACGCTCCGCTCCGCGCTCGCGGAATGGTTCGGCGCATGGCTCGTTCTCTTTCTTCAAGTAGACGTAGGCGGACTTTGATCTGCTAGGCGTTGTTGCTGGACATACTTGTTGATCTGACATTTCAAGCGAGGCGTTTGGGCGAAGAGGATTGATATATGGTGGGATTGGGAGCTGGTGGGAGCTTGGAGCTATCTTGTGCTTGATTTATTCGTGATACCTGACTCGTCTCGACGAGTCGTCGTTTTGGATAATGTAAATGCTTCACTCTTCGTACTGTGTTCGATCGCTCGTCTCTACCGTGCTCGATTAAGATATGCTGCATCTGTCTGTAATCTGCATGTTGCGATATAGTCTGCACTCTTGTTTGCGTTCTCAAACAGGATTAGGCTACAGCTGCCGTGATGTGTAGACACCGCAGTTGACGTGGTTGTCGGAGACCACGACTTGCGTGCATGTGCATCGTGGTCTGAGCAGTCGATCAAGAACCATTCAAACCGTCAACACATGCTATTCCCGCGAATGCCTGGAGTAAAGACGATGCCGTAGAGCGATCTACCTGTCAACTATATCCGGAATCTGGCTTGAGACATTCCTTCATTGACAGTCGGACAGTTCTAAATGCGAGACCTGTCGTTTCAGATAGATACCGCTGTCTCACCGGGCCTGCCTCGAGTCAAGCATTGCAGAAGCGCTCGGCAGCGGCAGAGTCGCGCAAGAAATGACCAGGCCTTGTATAAGCACTTCAGCCTTGCCTTGCTTCCTAAGCGGCTAGTGAGCGTACCTGATATGTCGCGTGTGTTTGCGTCAATGGCATCTGTGCTATCGTGCCTCGACGCGAGTGAGATTGTGACCGTTATCGATTGTACCGACACCGTTAGCTGACAGCCATGTTTTGACAATCATGAGGTACAAAGCGCTTCTCGGTCGCGTCTTCGCCAGCAGTCCTCCGTTGTCGGGCCTCCAAAAATGTCTGGCCGAGCAGGAGACGATGCTAGATGTGGTCCATAGCCAGCTGATCGGTATATTGCATAACTGGAGGACCCAGAAAAGATGTAGACTTTTGATCACGATAGGCCAAAAAAGCGAATCTGCGGAACGGTAGATTTTTCTACGCTGTGCTAAAATCCAGGTTTGATCGCTGGTTGGCCAAGCCGCATGTGCTTGCTGGATCCCGCCCCTGTTCAGCACCTGCCGTTTTGACGCGCTTGCCCATCACGGGACAAGCGTCACCCCTTTGGCGGGAACCGTACCTTCCTTTCTCGCTCCCCCGCCCATGCTGGCAGTCTTTTGGCGTCTCCCTGCAGTCCATGCTTTGTGCTAGTCTCGTCCTCACACACACCACCCAGTGCAGTCCACGGTCCATCACCACAAGGCTCCGACTTCTTCTTCCTTCTCTTCTCTCTATCTTTCCTTTACCACTCCCCTTCCGACTCACCACAGTGTCGACCTCGACAGTCCTTCCTTCTCCCTCCTCTCTCTGTGTATCGCTCTGGTCTCGTTCTTTGCAATAGCGTCTGTTGCATCCTTACCTTACTTGACAATCCGCCGTTGCGACAATTAATACTGAACCAACACATCTGATTCCGAGCCTGCCTGGACACGCTTCATCGACATTTCACACAGCTCATCTTAACGGATATCTGCATCGGCGTAACTGCTGCTTGCATCTTTTCTCAAACGACAGCAGCTCACCGCTTGTCCATTGTCACTCTCGCAGCTTTCTTTCCGCGCTGCCTTGTGCTCGACCCGCTTTGACGCACCAACCAATTCCAGTCGTCTGTCAGCAAAGAGCAGTCTCTACTTCTTTGTCCGACAAACTCATCCAATCTCGTTTCGCTTTCTCTCGATACGCCTCATTACATCTTCACGATCAAACACGACTTTATACCATTTTCTCCGGTGCTTCCGCTTTGTAATTCAATAATCCTCGCACGACCGTGTCGCTGCCGGCTTTTCGACTCGCACGTCTTCGTTCCTTCCACCGACGACACCATCTATCGCTTACAGTCCCCTGTCTCTCTGTCACTCTTACTGCCTAATCCATTGGCACACATCTTGACGATTCGCATTCACGACAATTATATTCCATCAAAGTCTATCTATTCAACGATCTATAACACAAGAGCTTGAACACTGGTGGTCTTGCTCAAAATGGCGTACAACAACAACAACTTTTCTTCTGGGAGCTTCACTCCTTCAGCTGGCTTCGCATCTCGTGGAAAGAACAACAATGTCAAGCGTCTGAGCGTTGCTCTTCCACCAAATGTTAACTCCATCAACGAGGACCGTACGGACAGCAACCCTCTTCCACGTGCTACTAGCCGTTCCCACCTTTTGGCAGGTCTCCGCACTGCCCCAAAGTCTCCCGTTTCTGCTCCTCACCATCAGACTCAGCACTCTGGCTCCCAGTGGGCCAATGCTGGCTACGACTCGTATAACCAGGGATACCCTCAGACTGCCACCTATGGCATGCAGAACCAATATGTCATGAATGCTGGCCAGCAGACATATGCTCTACCAGAGCAAGTCCTCGCTCCTCCCTCTCTTTACGAACACGACGACGAGATGGACCCAAACGTCCTTGAACAGCTCCAGTTGACTGGAATGTTCCTTGCCCAACGTCAGCAACAGCTTCAGCAGCAGCTCGCTAACATCACCGCGGCCGCCAACCAGTTTCAAGGTCTGAACTCTAACCTCCTTCAGCAGCAACAATTGGCCATGCTTAACCAGCAGCACATGCAGAGCCCTATGGAGGTCCCAGGTCAGCCCGGTCTTTACGTTGTCTTCAACCCTGCTATTGGACAGTACCAGTACATTCAGCAACAACAGGCTCAACCTCAGCAGCAACAACCTCAGCTGCAGACCCCAAGGCGGAACATGTCTCCGCTCGCTAGATCCGGTACTCTGTCCAACTTGTCTGTCGGCTCACCTTATGAGTCACCAAGACCAGTCTTCCGTTCAGAGGTCACCCCACCTCCAATGGACACACCTATGCAGAACAAGCAGCGCTCCATCACCCCACCCAAGAAGACCAGCTCTCCTCAGATCAATTTGGAGAACGTCCAGCCTCTTCCACCACCATCTGCCAACGCTTTCCGCCGTGGACACAAGAAGATCACTTCGTTGTCGCTTCAGTTGGGCAACAACGTTGCTGAGGGTCCCAAGACTGCTTCTGCTGCCACTTTCGGCTCTGCTCGTTCTGCCATTCCTGCCGCTCCTGTGACCGGCACTTTCGGTCCTGGCAACGCTCGTGCTGGTGAGCACCCCATCCGTCAACCACGCGGCCCACCAAACCTCGAGGAGCTCATCGCCCTTCCCACCGCCAACCACGAAGGCAGCAAGAACTTCGCCACTCGCCGTCGTCGCGCCGCGTTGAATGGTCTTATGCGTGCCAGCAGTGTCCGTCGCTCCATGAGCGGCGCCTCCGCCAGCAGCCCGACGAGCGAGCTCAGCCTCCAATCTTCCGAGGACGACGAGCCGACTTACTACCGCAAGCAGAGCCCTATCGGTAGCGAGCGCAGCGCCAAGCGGGGATCCCAGAGCAGCCTTGAAGGTTCCGCCCCAAACAGCACCGTCCAGACACCGGCCACCGAGGACTGCAACATTTTCGACATGCGCAGTTTCTACAAGCAGCTGCCGACTCCAGTTGAGCCACAGTTCCAGGAGCGCAAGAAGATGATGTTGGGCGTCCTCTCCGCCGCCGAGAAGAGAAGAAGTGTTCATTTCTAAATGTCCTGATTGGAGATTGTCGGCGTTTGGAAATTTGGGGAATGACACAACTTGCACAGTCTCTTTCATCACGCCCAGTATGATTCTATCGAAATATCAAGATGGTCGGACGCGGAAGGGGAGAAGAGATGTTCGACACGTCTTGAGCCCGAAGCTCGCCAACCACCCCTCATTTTTATTCTTACCACTACTACTTCTTCATTTATTATGAGAAACATTGTATTCTTTTTCGAGAAGGACGGATAGCTGGCCTAGCTGGGCTCGACCAGTTTGGTGAAATGCACCTCGATGACGGATGGAGGTGTTGATGAAGTCGCCTACTTGGGCTTTTTAGCTTAGATTGTGAAAGCACAATGGAATTGAATTTTGATGATCAAGATCTGTTCTGCTGCTCTCTATCGACCTGTGTCTTACCACCATTGACCCTGCACCTTGATCTCACGGAAGATCTACCAGGAGTTTCCATGAATCTAGGGCGGGTTTCGGCTCGTCTAATGGTTTATCTGTAGATTCTGTATACTGCTAGCGTAATCACAATGGATGTGTGAGCTCATCTATACTTTACATCCTCTGCTACCTAGGCCTGTTCTGGCTGTGTATTGCTCTCAGTAGATACTGTATACCGTTGGCGTCGTTCTCCATAAAGATGTCAACTTATCAGTAGACAATAAGCTAGTAGAGCTGTTCTACGTGCCTGTATGTATGCGGATCCCTAGCCTTTGTACAGACACTGAATGGGTCCTTGTTGCTCGACAGTTGCGAAATGATCGTACCTACGTATACCTCCTACCCCATCAGTGTAGCTATGAATTCTTGCCTCAGTTCTGTGCACATAGAACTTATGGTTTACATCAATTTGGGTTTAGCCAGGTGTCTATCTGGATTGACGATGTATTGTGTGTGCACAAAAGTGTGGTATCATTGTCTTCTTAGTCATCATCCTCAACTCCGTGAACGATGCTGGTATCTCCTCCTCCTGTCTCCCTACGTGCTTCATGTGTCTCAGCCCATCAAAAGCATGCTAGCAGAGGGTTTGCAGCACGAGTACTGCTAGGTTGCACAATGACCGACCAGCGGATCGACCTGAACCTAGTACTAAACAGCATGAGCGCGAAAAGGTTCGGGTTTTCAGACTCGCTTGAATTCGCAATCGTCCTTCTCCTCGGTTCTAGATATCATTCTCTTCCCGGTCAGAAGTCAATCCCATTCCCCAGGCCGATAATATTTGCAATCTTCCTTGTAATCCTCAGGATAGACATTCGCGCTCTGCCACGAGCCAGGGACGTGTAATTGGGGGAATTCAACCAGATGGGGATGTTCAACCAGATTCCAGAAATCTTGAGCAAACACTAGCTCGTATTCTGGTCCTCGTTCTATACCGTAGACGCGCCAGTCGTTGGGCTCAGGCCCGTAGTCAAACCAAGTAAGCTCGACACCGTCCCAGCAATACCTTTCGAACCGGGCCATGCTTAACCAACACTGAATCTCAGCTTTCCCAAATGTCACCAAGTCGAAGCCAAGACATTTGAGGATATTCGCGAAACACACGGCGCCTTTGCAAAAGTCTTCGCTGTGCATGGGCCAACCAGGACGCTTTTCCCGAGAGAGATGCTCGCGAAAGAAGGTTCGGCCAGATAGGGTTTGGTGTAGCATCTCTTGCTCATAAGAGCAGCAACTAATGAAATGCTTGAACCGTAGTGCTGTGTTCATGCAGTGATCATGGTCGCCAAAAGGGGCAGAAGTTATGGTGTCGAACATTGCTCTGATCAAGATGCCCGTTGTCCATTTGTCACAACTAGACCACATGAGATCGAAGCTGTCGATTCCTAGACTGCGAATCATTGCTGTTGGGTCGAAACCGGATGTATCGGGATCGCCGAGGCCGCCAATTCCACATCCTAAGTACCCAATCAACCTTTCTTGGATTGGGACAGAACTCCACGGCCGCCAGGATATCTGCTTGTAAGTTGGCATGGAATACAACAACTCGACTGCAGTCCAACTGAGCTTTCCATATGTTTCGTTCAATGATAGAGTTGCGCCACTTAGACACATGGGTAACATTTTGGCAAATTCCGTGATCACAAAAGCATGATCTCCTCGATATTCGGGCCAGGGGAACAACCAGGCCCAAGCGAACAGAGTCCAGGCGTCTTCGGGCTTAGTCTGCATACTCTCCTCAAAGGGTTGACCTGATATGGTGAGAAAAAGTGTGACAGTCCTGACCAGTGAGTCAAGCGCCAATTCCAGGCGGCGTTTGTCCAGATCCACATGACTGCGTAAGTGAATGAAAGCATAGAACACTATCTAAAAACTTTTTAGATACCGCATGCCGTACTATGGTGATATAATAGTGACTTACCTGCATGGCCGTTTGTCCATCAACGTTCACATCTAACAACGACGCCATACCATCATCCAGTAAACTTTTGGCTGTCGCGGTGTCACCTTGCCGACAAGCCACGAAAAAGTCGCAGTCGTCTGGCACAACTCTTAAAGCTCTCAGGGTACACTGCCAGCCACGGCCAGCAGGTTCCCATCCAACCTCGTAAATGGTGGAGAGGATCCATCTAGGTAACTGTATGCGATACAAATTCGCTTCACTGTTGGTAGCGGGTCGTTTCCTGCGGCCGACTGTCTTTGTTCTTGTCCTATTCTGAGGTTCCACGGCTTGCACAAGTTCAAGATTCTTTAGCTGCTGGCGAATGTCGAGCATGGTAGCAGTGTTGAGTGTCATCTGTGCTCGTTGGACCTTGGTGAGCAAATCGTCTAGCTCGTCTTTTCTGAACGCCGCTTTCAATCGAGCAAGCGTTTTGTGTGTTCTGCGTTTGTCTCGCATCTCTTGATCCGCTCTAGCCACCATCTCTAGAGTCTGCCCAGCTACGCTCTTGCATGAAATAAGAGCTTCGTGGAAGGCAGGATTGGCGCAGCTAGCAGGACCCAGTCCGTAGCTCATAATCCCTAGTAGTGTATTCAAGCCTTCTGTCACAGCGTGTATTTCTTTCGGAGCATCTTTGAAATCGTTGCGGAACTTGTTCAGTTTCATCACGCCGCTTGCGAGCTGGCCCGCAACACCAGCGACGCCCACGGCCGAGGCGGCCAAACCGAAGGCTACCTCTGCCATGGAAGCCGGGTCTCGGTCCGCTAGAGAGTATTGAAATGCTGGAAGGACGAACACATGAAACGACGTTGCGATGACAGCGACGGAGAACACAGGAAGGAAAAGTACTACCTCATTAGTTGTTGGCCAACGCCAAAATCAGCCTCGTCTGCATCATATCGTCCAAACGGCTGTGAGTGCTGGACACTGATCTGTGATAGGCCAGCACCATGCATACCATGACCGTAGCTGCAGATAACGGCACAGCCGCCGAATGCCGCGATGCACCTAAAGTTGCGCGAGTAGAACGAGCGCTAGATACGGTACATTTCCAGAAGTACAACTCGAAGTCGAGAGCGATATTGGTAGCCACGAATGGTGGCATGCTTCGAGCGATGAGGTGATGGATAGACGAGGTGGTGGCAGTGCGGAGGGATAGCTTGGATGAAGTTGTCAGCACACCGGCGTATATTACAAACCAGCGGGTGCCTTGCATCTCATGGAAGGCATGTGTTAGTAGGTATCTTTCGGACCACGACAACAAACAACACAATACATAACTAATGGTCGAATATGCAGAGAATCACACCGTGACCAGACCTACGGCTGAACTGATACAGGTTTTGCGAGTCTACGTAGCTACTCGTTCTTGCTTCGATAAGGGTATTCATGACAGCCATGTAGTCCGCGTCTCTCCCGTACCTCTATACCAGCCACCAAATATCTTCCATATCATTCTTTGACCCTCGAGACTCTCTTCTCCCACCGCCTGGCTACTCTCCCAAAAGCGCCCGCGCCCTCGCGGCAACAGGATGGCCCTGACCCAGACAATTCTCAAACACAGCAACCTGCATCTTCAACGCCATCATCGCCTCCTTCGTCTGTCCCAGTAATGCATGACATTCAGCTAGTGTTGCGTACACGCATCCAACATCCACACCATCGATGCCCTCCTCAGCCATGACCGCCAGCGCATCTTCGGCCCGTTTCACCCGCTGCGCCGGCTTTCGGGCACTGTTTTCGGCGTCGGTGATCAGACGAGCGAGATGCTCTCTTTGATTGAGTGATTGCTTTGCCCGGGCCTCGGCGGCTGCAAGGGTCGGTGTTGTTGTTCGCGGTGGATGGACAGAGTGCGGCAGGGTGCTGTAGATATTCGAGCTCTTGATGTGGCGGGTGAAGAGCGGTAGACCTGGCCCAGGGCGTGCGTGGCAGACTTCTGGAGAGCACATCGGGCAGCGGCACACAAAAAAAGGCGATGAGCGGGTGTCTTGCAGCACGGCATAGTTTATGGTCAACTCTTCGCCGGCGAGAATGGCACGGTTTGCACGCAAAGAGGCGGTCGGTGTGGCCGCGGCGTTGGCTTTGAGGAAGGAGATGGTGGTGTTCGGTATGCAGCTGTTGTTCAGTAGGCTCAAGTTGCGGAATATGGCGCGACTGAAGGCGGGAGCGCGCGTGGCGGGGTCCTGGTCTGGTGGGCAAAGGCAGAGTGAGGATGTGTGCGCGATCAGGAGTGAATTGTTGTGATAGATGTCTAGGATGTCTTTGTCAAAAGTCCTCTCGGGATGCTTATCGGCGTTTTCGTGACGTGGGAGACAGAAGTAGGCGGCTTTCTCCTTGCTGGAAAGAGCATTGAAGAGGCTCATGACTTCGGAGGGGCTGCGAGAGCTCCCTTTGTGGTGCATCATGGCTTGTTCTGACAACATGAGGGCGCCTGATGGGATGTCTCGAACGGCATAGAGTCCCAGGCCACGGAGGTGGGAGATCTGAACTTCGTAGAGCGCGTTTGCAGGGAGCTCATCGTTTACTATAGCGTGTCAGGAATTTTGTATGATGGAACATGGTAGCTGTCTCGCCTTCGAAAATGGCACTGTCTGCCGCCTCGACTATCCTCTCGGCCTGGAGGTGCTTCCTCGTAGTGGTGCTCTTGATCTTTTCCCGTTCTTTCTTCTTGGCGTACTTCTTCCTGTTTCGTTTCTCTGTTCTTGACAGATCTCCATCTCTATCGTCTCCAGTATGGCTCGCCAGCATTGTCTGAGGAAGTGGAGAAGATTGATGAGGAAGCGGTGTAGTTTTACGAGGAGCCGGCGGAGGTTGCTCATCTTTAGCCATGAATATGGAGAGTTGTTTGGATCGATCGAGGAAACGAAGGACAGAACAGAGGACTAAATGGCAGTCTTGGAAAAGTTGTCCGTGAATGTGAAGTGGTGAGGTGGTGTGAGGATGATTCAATGGCGTCTCACCTGTCGTCTGGAACCTAGAAGTGGAACAAGTGGGAAGACATTTATGTGCATTTGCAGATGCTAAATCCAATGCTGTTTCTATGGTTGGGTATCAAACGGCGAAATCACAAGATTCTGCAAGTAACCGAGCAAACTCTTCTAAAGCGGACTGATCATCGTGGTCAAAGCCATTTTTTACCGCGCAGTCAATATCAATTATTGCAACGACCTACGACGACAGATGAGTAAGTGCAACTCCATGGCATTGAGAGATAGCTTACCTTGTCGTTTTGCACTATCGGCACGACAATTTCACTCTGACTGTCTCCATCGCATGCGATATGTCCAGGAAACTGATCCACATCGTATACCAACTGTGTCTCTGCTGTCTTCGCAGCAGCACCGCATACTCCGCGACCAAAGGCGATTGTCTGACATGCTACCTTGCCGTGAAATGGTCCCAAAATGAGCTGAGTCGGGTTCAGAGGGTCTAGAACATAGAAGCCCGCCCAATTGACCTGTTTCGACGGCGAGGGCAGTGCGTGTAGAGCATGCCATAATAGCGATGAAGCATTTGCTAAATTACTGGGAACTCAGTCATGTCCGTTCGAGAGTCAGCGGTAGATTGTGTTGACTCACCAGACCTGCGGCTTGTGTTAATAACTATGCGTAGAGTGATCGGGTTGCTGCATATACCCAGTTCCGTTGGCCATCAACGAGGGCACGTGCCTGCTCGAGCACCTGTTCGTAGGCCTCCTTCTTGCTTACACCCGAGGCGAAGTTGGATGCGTCGGCGTGAACCTTGGAGAGGAGATCAGGAGACGATACATGGCTGACATAGGAGTGTCATTCATACCATATTGTACGAGAAAATCAAAGCAAGATGAAAAAGAAATGTGAGTCGACCTTGGTAATAGACGTCGGCGAATTTGTGGCTGATTACTCCTCTTCCCTCTATGCCCCGTCTCTCACTGCCCTGGTCGACGTGTCACTCTTGAACGGAGGTTGATGGTGAAGTATTGTTATCCATCGTATCAGTATTGTTCAAATAATTAATTGACGGTCAGAAGTTATGCCGGCTACGGACTTTAGGCGATCGCGCCTGCCGAGGCTGTTAAATCCGGCAAAGGGCAGAACGCGTGAGAACCAATCAAAGTCTCCTGATCGGACAGTGAAACACAGCATAGCTCGCGTTACATTGATTGAGCAACACGATTCCCCCTCTCTTCCACAAGGCTGGGCTATATAGCTCTTACGGTACCTTCATAGGTAGATCCAGTCAGCAAGCGTATTAATGGAGGACTCCGCTCCTTTCTGACAATCATCTTCGCTCGATCAACATGTCTGGGTTTCCGAAACAGTGTTGCGCGAGTGGTTCGCTCCATACCGGTATTCCAAAGGGCAAGGATGAGGTAGTCCACGGACGGAAGTGCTATATCAGCGATCCACCCTCTGGTGCTGCGCCCAAAGGCGTCATTGTCATCATCTCAGATATCTTCGGATATCAGCTACCGAACGCACGCATTCTGGCTGATGAGTACGCCAAACAAACCAACTCGACGGTCTACCTGCCAGATTTCATGAACGGTACGTTGGAACAAGCAGTATTACACCTTATGTGCGTGCTGAACAGCTCCAGGCGGCGCACTGCCAGCGGATACTCTACTCTCTATTCATGCGCTTTTCGCTACTGGCATCTGGGCCCAACTGGCCAAGGTCTATCATTTCCTAATCCTTCTTCGTTACTTCATACCGTTCAAGATCGCGAACCCTGATTCCAAGTCACGAGCTCAAGTAAGCGACTTCTGTAAAGCTTTGCGCAAGGACCAGGCCTCGGAACTACCCATTGGTGCTGCTGGATTCTGCTGGGGTGGTAAATGGGTTGTCGAATTGTGCGCCGACAAGTTCAAGACCAGCGCTGGTAAAAGCCTCATTGACGTGGGTTACACCGCACACCCAAGTCAGCTGGTAATCCCAGACGATATCAACAACGTCGTGCTGCCTCTGAGTATATCAGCCTGTGAGATTGACCCCGGCTTCAGCAGGAAGCAGTACGAGACTACCAGGGACATCTTGGCCGCCAAATCCACAAAGGGCAAGGATGAAGGTATCGAGCACGAGACTGTCTGGTATCCCGGTGCCTTCCATGGCTTTGCTGTGAGGGCCGACGAGAATGACAAGGAGGAGGCTGCGAGGGGCAAGCAGGCTGAGAAGCAAGCTGTCAACTGGTTCAACAAATGGTTCGCAGCGTATGAGAAGTAACTGTACCGTCTTCTAGTTTTCATGCAATACTTTTACAACCGGCAAGAGTTTCTTGGTTACCTTCAAGTTTAAGTACCGGAAAGCCTGCTACATTACAGTAGCATTGCGATGTCCACTAGACTTCTCGTGGTGGACTCGTTGCTCGACAATCAACTGCGAAAAGATTGCCTTTTACCTGGTAAAAGCTTGCGTCAAATCTTCTTCTGCCTTCCAAGCAACGAGACACTGATCGGAGCTTAATCTGCAGCATTAGTGATCTGTCTTTTTCCTCGGTAGCATCACCGTCCAGCGTGGTACTGTTTACCTCCGACGAAGGCCGATAGGAATTGACCGTGATGTGTTGTCGTTGATAGAAATGGAGCGGCACGTTTTCGAATGCCCCGCACTGAGCCGCGGGGAAACCCCAATTCCAATGGCATCATCCAGGGACAACTTGCCCTTCTTCTATTAATTTTCTCGCTCAATTGACGACTCGACATACAGAAAACCATAGACAATCACATACAGCTCAACATGGCATCTATGGCAGCACCAAGTAACCCACCTTTCAAGGCCGAGGTAAGATTACAATCCCATCCAACGACTTTAACAATTGACTGACATTGTTTACCAACAGCATCTAGGCTCCCTTCTGCGCCCTCAAAAGCTCCTCAACAAGCGCCATGAGATGGTTCAGAACAACGCCGATCCTTCGACTCTCCAGCCGTACGAAGACGAAGCAATCAGGGAGATTATCGACACCCAGCGTGAATGCGGCTTCCATGCTCCATCCGACGGCGAGTACCGCAGACACATGTTCTGGGGCACCTTCTTCCCATCGCTGAACGGCATGACCGAAATTGAGGGCCCAGATATCGAGATCTTCCGCATGTACGCCCCAGACATTGCAGCCTTTACAGAGAAGGGCCACAAGCCGGGTGAGACAGTCATCTGCACCGGCAAGATCAGCCACACGGGCAAGAGCAGCTACATCGATCAGTTCGAGTACATCAAGACATTGGTACCAAAAGAGCAGTGGGGCAACATCAAGTTGACTCTCGCTGCGCCGAACTGGGTGAGTCAGGGGTGAACAGGATATTGAAGATGGTTTGTTGACGGGATGACAGTACCACTTCCGCTACATCGACGGCAAGGCATACCCACCAGAGGTCTATAGCAACGACGAGGAGTACTTTGCCGACATCGCAAAGGCCTACCGCACCGAGCTCGAGATTCTATACAAGGCCGGTCTGAGAAACGCTCAGGTCGACGACCCAAACCTCGCATGTGAGCAATTCCCAAGTCACTGCTACAGCACCACAAACTGACCATCAACAGACTTCTGCGACGACAAGATGCTGGCAGGCTGGGCCGCCGACAAGCGCAACAAGCAAACCGCCGACGAGCAATTCGACGCCTACCTGAAATTCTACAACGACTGCTTCCAGCGACCGTCAGACATGCACCTTGGGATCCACCTCTGCCGCGGCAATTTCGTCAACAGCCGCCACTTCTCCGAGGGCGCCTACGACCGCATCGCCAAGCAGCTGTTCCAGGACCTCGAGGTCGACACCTACTACCTCGAGTACGACACGCCGCGCGCCGGTGGCTTCGAGCCGCTTAAGTACTTGGCCAAGAACAAGAATGTGATTCTCGGTGTTGTGACGAGTAAATTCCCGGAACTCGAGGACCACAAGGAGATGGTGCAGCGGGTGTACAAGGCTGCTGATTTTGTGGCCGAGGGCAGTGGACAGACGAGGCAGGAGGCGTTGCAGAGGCTCGGTGTTAGTCCTCAATGTGGCTTTGCTAGTCACTCTGATGGTAACTTGTTGGGTCACGATGATATGGTCAAGAAGCTCAAGCTGGTTCGGGCTGTCGCTGATGAGGTCTGGCCTGGTCAGCCATGAGTGAAGATTGACGGTGAGTAGCCTGGTGTTGTTGGTTGTGATGTTTGAGGAATACCCCGAAAAGTTGGTCGTGTTTGTGGACTGATTGAAACATGTGGAGAACAGTAAATGCTGTATATACATCATGTAAGAAAGAAATCGTTAGAAAGCTGTAAAGTGTCTTATGGTATCATTGTGTCTCCTCCGTCACGCCTCGCTGCCATGGCAGGCCTACTCCCGGTATGCACCCGCGCATGAAAGCAGGACGGCATATTCTCCTGTCAGCTGGCCCATGGATCAGCAACAAAAGCGCTCCAGCAAGGAAAACCAACAGCAGGAACAGAGCCATCAAGTTGACCGGCTGAAGCATCTTCATCTTCGTCTTCCTCTTCTTCTTGACAAAGTTGGTCATGATCAACGTGTCGATGAGATCCGGCACCGCGTCCGGGAAATCCATAAGGACAACTCCATACCTCTTCCTCCTTCCCCGACTGCGCTTTTCGTCACCATCACCAATGCACAGCCAACTCCGCGCCCTCGTCCAAAATCTTTTCCCTACCTCATCATCCTTCCACGTCTTCAGAAACCCCGCCAACTTCGGGTTCAGACCCTCGACCCACGCAAAATCCCAGTACCCACCCATCGCGACCGCCTTTGGCGGCGTCTGGTACCAGACATTGAATTGGTACGCACTCGCAAAGTTGATATACCAGCGGCCGGCATCCACGTCCCTCGCCGCACGCATCAGCATAGCACTAACATCGGCGCCCTTGTCGGCTACAAATTGCGGCAACGGCTCCGGCTCGCTGGGGTTATAGTGATCTTGAATCACGATCTGCACATTCGCCCAGGTCTCGATCATGAACGGCTTCGGCGTGTTGTCGAGCCATCTGCTGACGTCGATGCCGCGGTACGGCGGGCCCTCGAAGCGGCGGAACAGTTGGATCTTACCGCGGAGTTCGTCCATCGTGGGGGTCGTGGGGAAGGTGCGCCAGTACTGGGGACGGGCGTCGAGGAGGGACCACAGGGCGGGCACGAAGGTCGTGCTGCTGGATTCCGGGCGACGGTCTTGCTTGATCTGCACCAAGAGGCCTTCGCTTGGGTGTGATTTCAGGAAGGTGTACATTGTTTCGAGGACGGAGAGGAGCGTTTGCCCCAGCAGAGCGGTGCCGTGGACCATCTGCAGCTCATCGTGGCGGAGGCCGCAGCGTAGGTCAAAGTACCGGATCCCGGCGTGCAGTTGTTGGTGGATATCGAGGTTTTGTGTCGAGACGAACGGCCACATTGATCCGTGAGCGGCGCTATCATGAGTTCCTGGAATAGAGCAGTCGGAGAGCAAAGCTTCTGAGGGGATCCTGGACATCCATCTTGAGGTCTTGACTTGTTTCTTGCGGATCAAGCGTTGACGGACTTCGTGGTGAACCTTTTCAGACAGGAAGGTACCGTATCCTTGAAGGTCATTCTTGTTGATATTCTTAGACATGCTTGGAGAGCTCGAGACGTTCGTGAATATAGTTTGGTTGAACTGCTCCTTTACCCCGCTCGATAAGGACTAATCACATGGTAGAGCTCCGAAGAGGCTCTTTAGAGTTTAATATCCGAAGTTTGCGATAGAATTCAGGATCGATTTCGCCAATCTCGCAGAACAGGCGGAGAGAACAGACTCGCAATTGCAGCGTATCGAGTATGTAAGTTACAGGTAGGTGGTCAGCAGATGGAAGTGTTCCTTGGCTTTCGTGGCGCATGACGGCTTGGAGTTGATGCCAAGCAATTCGGGGAATAGCCGCGTTATGGCAGAGTGAAGTGACAACAATAGAGACAAGATCCGGCAGCTTCGCCCTTGACAAAGCATTACCTTGATACAGGATAGCTACTGTAATAGTGTTCTCGGAGACATCATGTCTACACGGCCCGCGCCAGCAGCGCGTAGGGTCGCCAAGAGCGAGTATATCGAGACGGTAGGTCATTTCACTCTCACCATATAATCCGCTTCTTTCGCAGCATGAGTTGTTGTTGTCGAATATGCACGGAAGCACCAGGGAAGTTTTAATTCTGACAAACATCAGGACACAGGCAACAAAATCTCTCGTCGTGCAAAGATCGAAGGCAAGCCCAATATCATGCTAGGAGGCCGCACTGTAATCATGGCCGACGTCTACCTGCGAGGCGACCTTCACCGCTTCTCGTCCAGCGAGAGCGGCAACAGAGACGATCCCAAAGCCGGTCCCACAACAGCCATCAGCATAGGTCGATACACAGTCGTCGCAACAGGCTGCACGCTCCGCCCACCGTGTCGCATCAGCAAAGGTCAGATGGTCTACTACCCAATCAGGATTGGCGACAATGTCTTCATCGGCCCAGGCGCGCACATCTCGGCCATTGCAATCAGCAACCATGTCTACATTGGCGCGGGCGCAGTGCTGAGCCCGTTCTGCATGGTCAAGGAGAATTGCAAAATCCTGCCCGACACCGTGGTACCCGCCAACATGGTGATACCTGCCGGCTCGATCGTGGGAGGTAAGCCTGGACGCATCCTCGGTGAGGTCGGTGAGGGTTGGGGAGCTGGCAACGGTGGGCCTGGCGAAGACTGGGCTGAGGGAGGTGATCTTAGGGAACTGGTCAGAAGTATCAAGTGACATCTCAACGCACGAGTCGCTGTGCCATTGCGGTCGCTGTTGAAACAATAGGAGGGCTCGATGGGTCCAGGTACTGAGGCATGCTCCTGTTGATCTGCAACAATTTTTGGTGCGCTATCTGCCCACGAGCGGTCACCAGCATGGGAACTCACACAGGCCAGCGCGGTGTCAGAGAGGCTGGACTCATCTCATTTCGGCAAGTCGTCGGCTTTGAGGCATGCTTCGCTAGACTTGCGGTCGACCTTTACGGAGTGGATGGGTGGCCCACTTGAAAGCGACGGATGAGGGCTGGTCGGCAAGCCGCAGAGCCGCGGACGGGTATCGATGTCGGCCAGGCCCTCGAGGATTATTGGCAGGCTACTGGAGTGTTTCTGATGCCCACAGACAAGAAGATACAGTATTATGTAGTGCTGTAGCAATTCTTGGATCAGACACGAGGTCAAGCTGATCACCGTTGTCGACTTTTGAAAATTACCGGGTCTGTCTTGAAGATCGATGGGCTGGGCATTCGGATCAAGCGAACTGATCAGTGCAAGTATTAATGATAGATGATCAGCAGCTTAGATACTGTATGCATTTGCAAGCGCTCAACCAGACTTCTAGGGTCAGGGCAACCTGTACTTGGTGTCGTGTCTCCTATCACACCTGTCAAGATTCTTCTGATAATTTAAAATTGACTATGCCAATAGATTGTTGGCGTTTGGTCTTGTGCTGAAGAGATCGAGCCGGCAAAGGATCAGGAAGGGCTCGGTCATGACAACCGACCGTTCCTGGCACGTGTCGCAGTGCGAGAGGAAGTTGAGGAACACCACTGATGGCCTTTACGAGTCAGACGAAATTGCAGGTAGCAGGAAGGATTCGTATATGGAAGGATGTCATTCGTGTCACGGAACTTGCCTCAGTGAGACTCGTCTTCAGACAGGATTCCCTGCGTGCGTAAGCTGACCACTCTGTGGCGCTTTCGAAGCCATCTTTCTCGGTGAAACAACAGATCGATGGAGATTTACTGACTCGAAGAGCCATATCGGTGGCGCGACTTGTGGAGGTAGTCCACAATATGCATACCAGTGAAATGAATGAACCTTGATTGAAGCTCCTCGATAAGCTCTTTTTTTCGTTAGATGCGACTGTTTGCTGCATGTCTCAGGAACCTTGATCGATAGCACGTTGTCCATAAATGTTCCCTCGGGAATAACGTGACTTGCAGCGATGGAAAGCTCCGGTTCGAGTACCGACAGCTACAAAGTGGAGTCCCTCGTGTTCATGAACACTAGGAGGACAACGGCGGGAGGATGGGTTGGACAGAGCGGAAAAGCCTCCGCGGACGAAGCTCGGTCGTGGCTAGCAGCTTGAAATGATGATGCATCGGACTCTGATGCAAGCACCAACATCTTTCATGCATATGTACAATATCATCATGTAGGTAGGTGACAGCGACGTTGTGTCGGTGGTCGGTCGCAAGAACTCCGATGTCGATACACCAGGGGTTTCTGCGTGGAGTGGTGAGGGCGTCCACGGCACCCCAACTTCGATCCAGATATCCTTGTCGAGCTCCGGGGATCGCAGACGTCCTGACGGAACGCTCAGGCGACCGGTGAGCTAAACCCCTGAAACGAAGATCATTGCCTGTCAAGCTGAGTCTGGACAGCGGTCTTGACAGGTCCGCCGAGGGGAAGTTTCTGGCTCGTGGCTGAGACATCGGTCCTTTGGCAGAAGCCGGGGAACTTGGCTAGATTCGTGAAATCTCCGATGCTCAGCGAGTCAGTGATTATATGCTCGTAGAAGTACGAAAACGACAAGAACGTGATAGCGTGCTCTGGTAGAGGTCCAACAACCGCCGTCTCTGGGAATTGATGAGATTGTTTCAAGGCTGGGAGCTTTCGCTGGTATTACTATGTCATCGCTTTATCGCAGTGTAACAAGACCTTCGAGAGGTCAGGTCAGGTAGCCGCAAGGACAAAGTCCCGGATACCGAGGCTTCTTGACCACAAACCGCGCAGCTGTCCCGAATTGGCGAATTTCCATACGGCTTCCGCAACTGGAAAGTAATCAATCCAAGTAGTGTCGACATAGTGCATGCGTCTAGACTGAAATCACAGCACAGCACAATCACAACGGCGATGCTGGCGGTGATCTGGAGTCTGAAGAGGTGCTCTTCGGACTATACGCCGGAGGTGGCTTACTGTATGCATGAATAGTGCGCGTTCGGCCACGGATTATTGAGATCAGCACAAGAGTAGTCGTGATGGTCATTTCATTCCTTCCTAACGTGGAAAGGCGTATTTCGATGAGGAGCAGGACCTGATGATCGTCAATAAACAAGCTCGTTTTACAGGTGTTGGTCGGAGGTTCGCCGCTGATGCTCGCTTCAGGGTCTGCGACAATTCATTTAAATCTAATCCATGGGTGCGGACTGTGAACCAAACTGTGAGATGCCACGAGGGACCAACGCCCACAGCGGCCAGCGGCGCCACCAGCATAGAAACCAGCAGCTTTGACTCATTCGTATCGATACGAAAGGGGAAGCAGAAGCGAAAGCCGAGTCAGCAGTTGGCTCCCGTCCTCTCCAATCTCGTCGGGTCGCGGTCGTTTGGCCGTCCATCTAGCCCGTGTAGCCGGCGCATCCACCCTCTTCATGTTGCTTCTGATGAAGGACATTTCTGATATACCTCGGCGCCAATGACTTGTCAATGACGCTGTGAAGTTCCACTGCGTTCTGCTGCATCGGTCTGACAAGAAGAGTCAGTGAATCATGGGATATACCGTATACGTGTACATAGCCAAGATATGACAGAGGCTGGGCGTTGGGTCTCACTTCTAAGCCTTCAGCAGACGGAAAGTCTCGAGAGCGTTGCGACCAAACTTCGCATCGGACCTGACTCCCATGCCATCTGATTACCGTTTTGGCTCGGCCTTATGGACAGTAGTACAGGTACAGAATGATGATAGAAGAACCTCTGGCATGGGTGAGTCAGCTAAAAGCTTTCATGACGTCCATCATGTGCGCCAAGAGCGAGGGAGAAAAGCTGTAAGATTTGGCGAGCGGCTGCCGCTGTTCGTGTATTAGCGCGGCTCCACTCAGATCGATCGATTGGCAAACCGCTCGGGAGATGCACCTGCCACATTTCAAGGAAGGAGCACCAATCGACTCATGCTCTTCGATCCCGCATGACGAGACGCCACGAATCGTGAGTGCCTAATCTTGCTCTCTACTGCGTGTCATCTTTGGAGCTTTTAATTTGAGACAAAGAGAGATAGATGGATATACCTTAGGCGTTACTGTATAAGGCATCTCCGACGAAAGTTGAAGCCGATGTCGACGTCGCTACAGACCAGGAGATGACCCATTGATAGCAGCATAAGCAGGGATAATGCCGCGGCATACCAACATCGAGATCTTATCTGGAAACACGAAGATCCATCAGAGATCAACTGAATCTCGTCCATACAGATAAGGTAGAGTACACGTACCGCGGTACCTTCATAGGGCGCCATACTGAAACCCGACGGCAGCAGGCAAACGTTCATCTCGCATTCCTGATCAATGAACTCGGATATAATACACTCAGCTTGGGTGGAGTGCTTGGCCACTGAGCGAGGAGAATAGCTTAGGCCGACCATCGCCACATCCTTGCTTTGGGCGTTGGAATGAGATTGCATCGGATGAGGGCTGAGATCCGATCAATATCATAGTCCCGACGGACTAGGCCGCGATGACCACCACTGTAGACGCACATTCGTATTAAAAACGAGCACTGTAGCAGCCTCGTGGATACAATATTCCTGGGCGTTGCGGTACTTTCCAGCGCCTGACCAGTAGGGGAGAGTTTTGCCGAGACGTTAGCAAAGGTCGAACGCCTCGTTCATACATGTGAGACAAAGAAGTCCCCTACTCAGCTACTCAAGTGACCTGAGATGTTGAGCTTTATTACCGTGTATGCGGATGGTATACAACGACATCGAGATACCACACCGACACGGCGCTCGTAGACGGTCACATGATAATAGGTATGTATTGTTGTGGACAGTGACGGTAGCTTTCTTGGCAGAGATCAGGTGTGTGGGTAATCGAGCAGGCATGATCTGACAATCTTGCAACTTACCGACCGAAACCACGTCAAGACGATTGGATCGTGCAGAGACAGAGATTTAGCTCCACTCATCTGACTCTCCGTCGAGCGATCAGCGGTCGGGGTGGAGCCACATCTGCATTAATCGATCAGCTTTGACGCCTTCGTCCCGCACAACGCGCCGATCGCTGCTCCTCCTTGCTCACAATTCTGGCACTAGTCTTCCTGTAAACCCTCGGACGCGTTGCACTAACCGAATAAGCCTCCAAACTACGCTCGTCGTTCGCCTGTATTCGACAGACGTAGTAGGCCTTTACCGACTCGGCCGTGAGCTCGCAAAGCTGCCTGTACACACTGGGTATCCACACACCCACTGGTGACCAGCGCTCGCGCTCTCGCCTCCTCGTCAACCCTGGAATTAATCCACAAAACGTTAGACAAACCAGACACGGACAAGACAAGGAACTCCCCGTCAGAATCAGTTCAGTGCAATCATCGACAGCTGGAGCAAGCTTCATCCTCTTATTATTGCCGTTTTGCCTTTACCAGAGTCGTCAGTACGCCTGCACATCTATCCGCGACTGTACCAGTTACTGCCTACCTGATCCCAGTCATCGGCCTCCGTCTGCATTCTGATTCTGCGGTCAAAGCTTCGTCACAGTACAGTACAGTACGAAGACCCGAACCCCAAAAGGATCGCTGCCTCTACTTCCATCGGCAAGCTGCTACTCTGCTGTTCTGCCGTGCCCTCCTCGCTTTACCTTACTTTCTGCTTACCCTGGCTCGCACGACCTTTTTCCATCATCGCTACGATCATCTTCTTGTTGGTTGACTCGACCCGTATCTTTGTGCGACTCGTCGAATACACTTTACAAAGTGTGCTACCAACAAACGCTGAATCGAAAGCTCGCCACCCACATCTTGGATCGGCCTCTCCGCGATCTCATTTTGCCGCTCTTCTTACCACTTTCTTCATTTATTCACACACTGGTCGCGACCAGATCACAACCAAAACATCATAATTCAGCAACAATTGCTTTGGACTGTTAGCAACATAACGTGCAGCGGCATATTTCCAGATCTGTGATTTATTCGAGTTCCTGGTCGATTACGCCTCGATTACAACACTTCCGATCCGAAGCATCCACAGTCCGTCGCTTCACGCAGCGCACTTTGACTCCACTGCGACCACTTCCTCCGGACTTGAACACACCCTGGCAATAACCCCTTCTGCTTCTTATCATGGATTCTTCCAACATGGCAAGGTGAGTCTCCGGCCTAATTCTCGTCGCTATCCACTTCATTCAGTACTAAACATATCGTCACTAGACCATCACTGCCGCCGATACATTCGCTCGACATGGACAAATACCATAGAGAAGAGGTGGACTACAGAAGGCACACCGACGCACCATTGCCAGCACATCTTACCACGGCTGCCACTGCACCAAGTCCATATCCTTCTGGTCCACCACCGCCATACTCGGCAGCTTCGCACGCGCCTACCATGACCGCTACTCATGGAATTCCTTCAGATCGTCGACTTTACGCAACGGACGATCGAGAACTGAACAGACAACCGTCAAAACATTCCCTGCCTTCGTTGCATGAGGCACTTGGTGTCGAACAACATTCGACGACATCGACGTCAGACTCGGCTAGACCACCGCTCAGTGTCGAGATACCACACCCAACTGTATACGCACCGGCTCCTGCTCCTGTTCCCGCTTCTACACAGACTCCATATTCACGCTCGCACCGCGGCTCGATATCGTACGAGAGGAGATCATCAGATCACGACATGAGTTCTTCGTACGGACGCCATTACCCTCAACAATCGCCCACTTCTGCTCCTTCGCAACGAGAGACACACCCGTACTCTCCATCCGAGCGCCATCGCCAATTTGACAGGCCTCCACCACCACCTCCTTCTTCAAACTTCTCATTTGGGTACGCACCTTATCCACCCAGGTTCTCTTCAACGACAAGTGCTGCTCCTCCCCAACCATCACAAGCAACCTCACTTCTGCATGCTCCATCCTCCGCTCCGATCTACCAGCCATCTGTATCACATCCACCACCGGCTTCGCAATCAGCTTGGCGACATGACATGGCAGCTTCTCATTCTTCTCGCGCTGCCGGTGCTCCGGAGGCTGCCACTCCTGCTTATGGCGAATCGGTCAAGCGTCACCTTGACATGTATGACTTTGAGCAAGCTCTGAGCGAAATCCTCGATAACAGCACCGTCATGTGCGACTTCAGCAGAGGATATGGTGCTAGATTACATCAGAATGCTCGGGCTGGCCCGGCACCTGGTATGCTGCCCGCTATCACCGAAGTCGAAGAGCTCATGAACAAATCGAGGTTCACTCTCGAGGCTCTTGGTCGTATGCGTGAAGCCTTGGTTGCACAAGAAGCTGCATACCTGCAGCAAGCTCAGGAGCAGCGATTCCAATCCGAGGCCGAGGCGAAACGCAACGATTCTGTCCATATATCCGAAGAAGGCCAAGGTGGTTTCGCTGGACCGGAGCCGAAGAAGCGAAGGGGCAGGGCCGCCGCTCCTGGCAGATGTCACAGCTGTAACCGAGCCGAGACTCCAGAGTGGCGACGAGGTCCCGATGGTGCCAGAACACTCTGCAATGCCTGTGGTCTTCATTACGCGAAATTGACCCGCAAAGCTGGTGCCAACAAGGCTGCCATCGGTAGCTCCAACCTTCGCCCCAAGTCTGGAGAGGATCTTGCTGGGTCACAATAGACCTCAAACCCATTCACAATGTTCTCTGTTCAATCACACGAATGAGAGACCATCACTTGATCTCCCTCACGAGTTTTTATATTCATCTGGATTAACGCCTTTATCTGTCTAGCGATCTTTGCGAGCTTTTAGGCTCACGACATTCGGTCATGTTATATACGTTTCTTGGATTCATCGATATCTGGTACGGAAAAAGGCATCAATTGCTTTTATTTTGGCGTGGCGTTTCGGATGGGACTGGTTGATGCATGGAATGATATCCTCGTCGCGCACATTTCTATTAGGAAATCGGTCTTTGAACCCAGCGCAACGGTATCGGAGGACAAACACCTCGGACTTGGTTGTCGCGATGTGACTGGCGGCACATTGTCCAGTCATTGTCTACCTGTATATTGCGTCGCACGGCATACGGCGATAGCCTCCCACAATGAATGGCCTCTTGAAGGTCGCTTCTGGAAATATGTTTGCCTCGTTATGATGTCGTGTTTCGTGCTACTTCTTCCTCCCACATCATGTCAGATACGTTTCGGGATCTGTTGGCCTACAGTAGAGATGGTATTTGGGATCCGGATCGGATACAATGGGGCCAGTAACCTCGTTGCTTCCTTCAGACGGAGTCGTGCAGGTCCGAACGCAGTGAAACCTGGAACCTCAGCCTCGCTCGCACTCATGCAGTTCGTGGTGGATCGCACAAGACTGCTGTAGCGTTTATCGCTCGCACAGCACGTACATGTACCTAGAGGCAGGCGATCAGGGCTCTTGTCGAACTGAAATGGTTGACTTGTCTCTGCATGAACTCGCATGCAGCTGCAGCTGTCGTCGTGCTTACCGATCGTCTTCTTCTTCTCAAAACTCCGCTCTGTATGTCATATTCAATCGAAAATATTTCAACATAGCGTATTGCCAGGTCTGTCGAATATGAGGTTGTTCTCTTCGCCCGAATATCGGAGCTCATCCCGCAATTCAGTCCCGTCCTTCCCTCACGAGTCTTACAGTGCAAGATTGAATTCGAGCGGGATGGGATGACATGTGGGGTGAATTGCGCGACGACTGCCGAGACGAGTTTTGCGGCCAAACGCGTTCCGAGTTAGGTTGTTGCATCATCATGCGCAATTTGTAAGCCGACAACTTCATCTGATGAGTAAACCAGCCATTGACTACAGCGCATGACATCTACGACGGTGCATTGCAAGTCATAATTCACCAGGGCACATTATTATCTCAGCCGCCTCTCTCAAGTACCGATAAGCTACTACCTGTGCAGCCCTTAATCTATCCTAGGGTGCCGACCACGGCCAAGTTCTTGACCTCTCCAACCATTACGATCATGCGATAGACCAAGCAGGAACATTTGGCCAACACTGCCAATCTTTATACCCTCCGAGATAGACACCTCTCTTGACGACCTCGGTCGGAAACGCAGCAATACCCTCGCCAATACCATAAATAGGACCCCATACCCAATTCGAAGACATGGGTCTGTTGTGAGTTATAGACATGGGAAGGATAGGCGGCGCACCTCTGATTCGCGTCCTAGAGCACTCGGCACGCCTCTCGCTTGGCCGGAAGCCAAGAAAGTAGCTGGACAAGTAAGAGAATGGGGCATTGAAGTATGGCACAATCGAAGGAGTAACCGCAAACACACGCTTACGATATCAGCAATTGCTTGCAACATGGAACCGCGCAAAGGGCAAAGAACGAGACGCTCTGCTATGGGGTGATGAGGTATGGTAAGCGCACAATGGTCACCACATGCTCAGAACTCATACCCTGTGCACAGATCGAGTACCTCGTGGTCTGCTTCGATGACCAGAAACGCGAGGTCAAGCTCTCATTACGGCAAGCAGATATTCTGCACGCACTCGCCAACGATGAAGAGCTTTTGGAGCAAGGAGGTGGTGTACCTGATCTTCAGGTTGGTCTTGGAAATAACAAGTAAGAGACGCCGCCGGCAGATAGTGTGGCAGCGGGTTGACACGACATCAGACACGGCAAAACTGCACCAGTCTTTCACCCCGAATTTGGACGTTTCATGCTCGAGACTACTCCAGGCAAACCTTGGGGAATCGGATTCAAGGATTTGTTGGATGTCGAGCCAGATATGAAGTGGAGGTACGAATGAAAGCATTTCCGGATCTTAGACGCGGACACTTACAAATGTAGACGTCGGATCGCAAAAGACCACATGGCAGACACCGAATATCCGATCACCCTTACGACCTTCCCACGACTTGGTTCGAAAGATCGGTCACTAACCCCCGAATACCCTCTGTCAGGAGAAAAACTCCGCTCTCAATTCCTCCCGGACGAGATTGCAAACCCTCACATTCGCTTCCCTACACTAGCTGCAAACATCCGGTCGCGAAGAGGTAGGAAAGTGGAGATCAATGTACCTATTTTCAAGGACGAAAAGACGCAATGGCCATTTCAAGACCCGACAGTAGACTACGACCTTCATAATTGGCCTGAAGACGACGATGTCAGAAACGGTGCAGCCAAGGAGAACCACATTTACATGGACGCAATGGCTTTTGGAATGGGCAGCTGCTGTTTGCAGATCACGTTTCAAGCAAAGAACACCGAGGAAGGTCGTAAGATGTACGATCAGCTCAGCCCACTGGGACCTATTCTGCTGGCTTTGACCGCGGCAACGCCGATATACAAAGGCTTTCTGGCAGATACTGATGTGCGGTGGAATCAGATTAGCAGGGCTGTGGATGATCGAACACCAGAGGAGCTTGGCGAGAAGGTGAATTCTAGAGACTCGATTTCAAGAACAACAGCTGACCTGCTGAAGCCTCTACAAAATGACAGATGGCGGATTCCCAAATCTCGCTATGCATCCAACTCGACGTACATTGCTCAAGATTCGCGGTTGCGGCCCGAGTATCTAGATCCAGATCTCGTAGTCGACGAAAAACTCAAGCAGCGCCTGATCGAAGGCGGCATGGATGACATCCTAGCAACACACTTTGCTCATCTGTTCATCCGCGATCCCATTGTGGTCTTCAACGAAGATCTGCAAGAACTTGACCTCTCCAAAGTCGACCACTTCGAGAACCTGCAGAGCACAAACTGGCAACACATGCGCTTTAAGCCGCCACCGCCAGGAGACTCGATCGGCTGGCGCGTCGAAGTCCGGCCAATGGAGATCCAAATCACCGACTTTGAAAACGCCGCCTTCTCCGTCTTCGTCGTGCTGATCACGCGCGCCATCCTCTCCTTCGACCTAAACTTCTACCTGCCGATCCCGCGCACAACCGAGAACATGGAGACAGCACACGCCCGCGACGCCGTCAACGAGCGCAAATTCCACTTCCGCAAGAACCCATTCCCACCACGCGCGGCGCGCTCCGCGATGAGTTCCGGCGCCAGCACGCCCGTCATGCGCTCGCGCGCCGGCAGCCCGACGCACGTGCCCGTCGAAGACGAGTACGAGGAAATGAGCATCGACGAGATCGTCAACGGGCAGGGCAAGGCGGGCGGGTTTCCAGGCCTGATTCCGCTCGTGGAATCCTACCTCAACAGCGTCAACGTCGACGTCGAGACGCGGTGTGAACTCGCGCGGTACCTGAGTCTGATCCGCAAGCGGGCGGACGGTAGTCTCTGGACCGCGGCGAAGTGGTTGAGGCATTTTGTCACGACGCATGACGAGTACAAACAGGATAGCGTCGTGGGTGAGGGCATCTCGTTTGATCTTGTCAAGGCTGTTGAGAGGCTGACTAAGGAGGAGGGGAGGGATGGGTTTGCGGCGGAGATGATGGGTAAGAGGGGCTAGAGACGACTGTATAGACCCTGTGTACTTGCCTGTTTACTGTACAGAAAAGGATATAGCGGTATAGATTGTGAATATGAGTGTAAAGAACACTTGTAAAAGACAGAGCGGATGCTCCAGCGTAGTGATCTCACTTGTCGACGAGAGTGTATGAAGATGAGTCAACCATGAATCCTGGGTGATAGACAAGGACACGACGTTATCGTCATCGATACAAGACAAGAACGTGGGAATAGGTGATATGATAGTTATATGTACATCCCAACGCCGCATGCGTGCAAAAGTCGTTAGAGAATAAAAAGTACAACTCGTCATCGACTAATGCTGGCTCCACTCGATGGTGTTGAGATCAACACCCTCCTGAACAAGCTCCCACAACGGACTCAGCTCGCGCAAGAACGTCACTCTCTCCTTGACGGCCTTGAGCACATAGTCAATCTCCTCCTCGGTCGTGAACCGGCCGATACCGAAGCGGATACTGCTGTGCGCGCTCTCGTCGCTGTTGCCCAGCGCGCGGAGAACGTACGACGGCTCGAGCGAGGCCGATGTGCATGCGGAACCCGAAGACAAGGCGATGTCCTTGAGCGCCATGAGAAGCGACTCGCCCTCGACGTAGGCGAAGGAGATGTTCACGCAGCCTGGGTAGTGGTGGTCTGGGGAGCCGTTGAGCGAGGTGTGTTCGAGCTCCAGCAGGCCGTTCTTGAGGCGGTCAGAGAGCGCGGTGATGCGCTTTGTGTCGTACTGTGAAACAATCAGCCACTGTTCGGATATGTGTTTTGTTGGTGACCAGAGTGAGATGGGGTAAAAACATCAGACGTTTGGGCTGTTTTTCAGCATTGTATTGCACCGGTCAAGGCGCGCTAAGAAAGCCATGCATGTGTAGCAAATAATCATGTGGAGGGAGGGGAGGATAGAGAAGAGAACGATTAGAAACATACCTCCATTTCCTCATAGGCGATGCGGGCTGCCTCACCAAAGCCGATGACGAGTGGTGGAGCGAGAGTGCCTGATCGCAGACCTCTCTCTTGGCCACCACCGCTGATGATGGGCTCGATCCTGACTCTTGGTCGTCTGCGAACGTAGCATGCTCCGAGTCCCTTGGGTCCGTAGAGCTTGTGTGCGGAAATGGACATCAAGTCGACGTTCATCTTGTTGACATCGATCGGGATCTTTCCGACAGCTTGAGCACCGTCGGTGTGGAAGAATACCTTCTTGGACCTGCAGAGACGGCCAATCTCCTCAACTGGCTGGAGAACACCGATCTCGTTGTTGACAGTCATGATGGAGACGAGCATGGTCTCAGGCCTAATTGCGGCCTCCAATTCCTCCATGCTTATCCTTCCGTCACTTTGAACTGGCAGGTATGTGATCTCAAAGCCGTCGTCTTGCAAATGTCTGCAGCTGTCCAACACACACTTGTGCTCGGTCTGGCAGGTGATGATGTGGTTCTTCTTACCACCGCGCTTGAAGAAGCGGGCGACACCCTTGATGCTCATGTTGTTCGACTCTGTAGCGCCAGATGTGAAGATGATCTCTTTCGGATCAGCACCGATGAGTCTAGCAATGTGCTCTCGGGCCTGTTCGACAGCCTTGTCCGTCTCCCAGCCGTATGCGTGTGTCCTCGAATGTGGGTTACCGTAAAGACCAGTCCAGTACGGGAGCATGGCGTCTAGTACTCGTGGATCGGTGGGTGTGGTAGCTTGTGCGTCGAGATAGATCGGACGGGTGCCTTCATCCATGATTGTGGCTTGCTTGAGGATACCAGCGGCAGGACTCATCATAGCGTCGGCGCTCATGCCGGTAGTAGGCATGGTGGCATCTTCTGCCCTTGTGCCTGTCTCGGCGAAGAATGCCTTCTGGTCTGCCTTGATAGTGGTGTCGATGTTGACGGTCGCCTCTTTCTTTCCAGTCTCAGAGACATAGCTTCTCCGTCCGTAAGCGGCGTGTGTGGCGGCAGCGCGAGGGGCGTGTCTGACGAAACTGCTACTCGACGACGATGCGCGCCGTGAGCACTGTCGCAATGCCTGGCGCACTGCTGATGGAGCTGCGTGCGACATGGTGTGTGGTATGTGTAGGTGAATGTGCAAGAACAAAACGATGTCGTAGAGATTCTGACCGTGAAGCTTCAGTCATTTGATCTGATAAGCATTTTGATCTTGGCGCTTGGACCATGTGATGGACGCCGAGCATCGGACAACAGATTCAGAATACCCGACCACATGTCACGTGATTGTTCCTTTCTATGCACCTCCTCAACCAAGAGGCTCTGCATGTATGCAATCTGCTACTCTTGTGGGCTTTTTGTCATAAGTAATTTGTTCCAGAGATCAGAACGACACTTTGTCACGTGGAACAAGCATTATTGTGCATGTGGCTTGAGGCAGCCGCGGCGGAACGCGTCATTGCGCGACCAGCTTACGGAAGGAACGACCGACCCCTGCGGCAGCGCCGAGCTGGCGGGTGAAATGCCTCACCTCAGATTATCAAAGCTTGGCCCAGACTTCTATGGACGGCAGACTCGCGAGTGTTTTGCTGACATCTAGCCTGGGGATCTTGATTGCTATTACTGACACAGAACCGTACCAACATAGACACGACCTCGTAAGCAACTACCTTACGTTCTGCCATTGGTTCGACCGTTATAGAGCCGTGTACGTAGTACTGTAGCTTCACTTGGCCAACAGAGCCGTGCATCCGGCCAAGAGTCTCGGTCTAAGCACAACCACAAACTGTCGGCTCTATCCCTACGACATCTATCTTGCTGCCTGCGCCTCGGTCGCATTCATCTTCCAACGGCAACATCTCACCCTATACAGCCTACTATCTCTCCCACAACCTAATCGACTTGCGATATAATCGTCACCGTCCGCCAAGATGAGTTTCAAAGGACTTACGAAGGGTGTCATCCGAGTAAGAACAGAACAGCACAAGGGGTAGGCGAGTATCCCGTGCTAACAAATAATATAGACTCCTCAGCAGCTGAAGCAGAGGTTTAACATGGTATGCATCATGTCTGCAGAGAAGCGTCTAGCCGAAAGAAGCCATGCGCTGAACTTAATCACAGGGAGAAATCACAAAGGATGCTGTCTACATTGATGCCGAGCGTCGTTTCGAAGACATGGAGAAGGAGACAAAGAAACTACATGATGAGTCGGAAAAGTAGGTGGAAACAGAACACATCCCCAAATACCTATGTCCAATCCAACATGTGCTGACTGGGAAAAGATACTTCAAAGCAATCAACGGAATGCTGGACCACCAGATCGAGTTCTCGAAAGCGACGGCCGAAATGTACAAACCAATCTCAGGCCGCATGTCCGATCCCGATTCTTTCATCTCGGAGGGAAATACTGAGGGAATTGCCGCCTGCGAGGAATACGAGGCCATCGTCCAGGACCTCAAGGCATCATTACAGCCTGAACTCGAAATGATCGAAGCTAGGGTCGTAAAGCCAGCCGAGGAGTTACAGGAGATCATAAAAGCCGTCCGCAAGCTGGCAAGCAAGAGAGACCACAAACAGCTTGATTATGATAGACACAGGGCTACCTTGAAGAAGCTGCAGGAGAAGAAGGACAAGCAGCTAAAGGACGAAAAGGCGCTGTACAAGGCGGAAAACGAAGTGGAGCTGGCGACTCAGGAATACGAAATGTACAACAATCTCATGAAGCAGGAGCTGCCCGAGCTTTTCCGACTAGAACGCGAGTTCATCCTACCGCTCTTTCAATCCTTCTACTACATGCAACTCAACGTCTTCTACACCCTGCACGAGCGCATGCAGAGCATCGACATCGGCTACTTCAACCTGCAGCTCAACATCGAGGAGGCCTTTGAAGAGAAGCGCGGCGACACCCAGGAGAAGGCCGAAGCACTGATGATCGTCCACTTCAAGACGAAAGGCATGGGCCGCCCCGCCAGCAAGTTCGGCAACCAGAAACTGCTCGGCGACAAGCCCTCGGCGTCGCGTCTTTCCACGTCGAGTACCAGGCCAGCCATCACCTACGGCGACGAAAAGGAGAGCAACCCACCTCCATACGAATCTACGGCCGGTTCGAGCGCCCTCGCGCGTGCGGCAAGCAAAAAGGGCCCCGCGCCTCCTCCGCCGAAACCAAAACCAGCCAAACTCGCCGGCGCCGCAATCGCCGAGACGGTCACGGCGCTGTACGATTACGAGGCGCAAGCCGAAGGTGATTTGAGTTTCTCGGCCGGAGATGTGATTGAGATTGTGACGAGGACGCAAAATGATAACGAGTGGTGGACGGGTAAGATTCATGGCAGGCAGGGCCAATTCCCAGGTATGTTTTACGCAATGTGCTCCGTGCTCGGAAAAGTATCAATGACTGATTTCTTCTCTTCTAGGCAACTATGTCCAGTTGAACCATTAATGTAATACATACAACGATAATTGGATTAATTCCTTGTGTGAAGTTGTAAATCCCAAGTTTTCGAATGTGATTCTCATTCCACAGAGGGCAAATGGCGCACTCGACATACGAGCACAAGGCTCAGCTTGATGGGACATGCAGACACCCCTCATGCCAATATAAGCCGTGCATGATATTCACGATCCCCGTGGCATCTCACATATCACAATGAGCCTCACTCGGGCCGCAGACTCGACTGCGAAGGCCGAGGACTCAATCTAGCCGCACCCTTTTCTCGCTTCAGAGTGCGCACAACAGCCTCCAATCTCCGTCTCTCTTCCTGTTCAGCCTATCGCGCGTCAGTAATACTCCTCGTTGCAAAAAGCAGATACAACTCACCCTCAGCAACCGCACGCCCTCCGCTCTAGTCTCGCGCATCATCTTCTTGAACTCTGACCTCAAGACAGCAGTGCTAGTCGCCTCACGACCCGTGTCGCCATTGACGACGGTAGGGCTCCTGATGCCGAGCCACCTGACCCTCTCGTCGCTCAGTTGATCCTCGAGCTCCTCGCACTTCTCACGCAGCCGGTCGACCACCGTCTCGGTCCTCTCGCGCTCCTTTTCGATCTCCACCATCTCGCGCGTGAGGTCCTGGTGCTCGTTGCTCATCTCCGTGAGTTCCTGCTCCAGCATCGCCGTGCGCGTGTCGTCCTTGGATGCGCTCTGACTTGCGGCGTGCAGGGCGGCGAGTTCTTGCTCGAGCGATGCCGCGCGCTCTTCTGCGGCGGAGTGCTTGTCCGTGAGACTCTTGACTTGCTCGGCGTGTTCCTCCTTTTCTTTCTTCAGTCGCTCGATTTCGGCTGTGTTGAGGTCCTTGGCTCGCTCCGCGCGACTTCCGTATGCGCCGTCCAGTTCCGCCTTGGCCATGGTCAGTTCTGTCGTCAGGCGCACCACTTCGCTCTCGAAGTTTGCGGCCTCTTCGTGTTTGCTCTGTAGTTGCGTATGAGCGTCGTTTCTTGCGGCGTGTGCCTCTGCCAACTCTTTGCTAAGAGTCTCCGACCGCGCCTGGTGCTCTTGTAGACTATCCTGGTGTCCCTTGGCTTGCTCCTGCAAGTCGGCTACTTGAGCTTCGTAATCAGCAGCAACACTTTCATGCTCCTGAGACCGCTGTCTGTGCTCATTCAACTCATTCAAGACTTGTTGCTTCTGATCGATGTTGCTCTGGTGAGCCTCCTTCAGACGTTCCAGCTCGCCCATGATGTTGTCAATCTCAGCACGCGAGGTGGTCGCTTCGCTTTCGGCTGCAACATGGCGTGCGCGTAGCTCTTCCAATTCCGCTTCCTTTTCGTCATGAGCAGCTCGCAATTCTGTAAGCTCACCGTCTTTCTCGCTGTCTGACTTGCTGTTGAGTTCGCGTTGCTGTTCAATCTGTCGACGCAGAATGCCCATCTGTACATCATGATGACTCGCTCGGTCGAACATGTGCTGAACACGAGTGTTGAATCCTGGCAGACTGTATGGCTCTTCGCCGTCACCAATGATATCCCAGAGACCTCTGAGCGTCGTTTCGTGATGTGAGAGGTTGTCTGCGTGTTCTGCGGCTTTTGCGTGGGCTTCTTCAATTTCCCTTTCGCTCTCTTCGCTGAACTGAGGATTCTGCAAAACATCTCCCAACGCCAACATACTCTCCTCCAGATAGTTGAGCTGCTCTTGGGGACTATCGCCAGTCATCCCAGGTGGTGGCTCAAGATCCGTAGGTGAAGCAGCGCTGCGAGACGCAGTCAAGAGAATGTAAAGTTGATTGTTGATGCCTTCCAACTGCTCTTCCACACCGCCCTGTTGGTGCTTGACATCGTCCAAGATATCTTCGTGTCTGTCCTTGAGGGTCAGGAGCTCCTGCTCAAGAATCGCCAGGCTATTATCAAGGATTTCTGCCTGGCTCTCCAACTGCGTCATGACATCTTGACCCTCGGATCGAACGACAGGCACATCTTCGGGTGCGAGCGCTCCATGAGATGATCGGCCGTCTCTGGCTTCTTTGATTAGTGCCCTCATCTGTCCGTTCAGAGAGTCTAGGCGAGATTGAAGAGCCGTCATCTTTGCACCTTGTGCGGGATCATCCTGAATTCCACCCGAAGGCGACCTCTTCTGAACCTTGATGCTACCGCCGTTGAAGGAACTGATTCCCAAGTCACGCGGACTGCCACCGAATTTCTGGTTGCTGTAAATGCTTTCTTCGTAGCCCCAGTCGTTGGGCGTGTTGGTGAAATATGTCTGATCAGAATCGTCGGAACCCATGGCACGACCAGAGTGAAGTCCATTCGCGCGTGACTCGTTCTCATCTTGGTGAGCTACCTGCAAGACGGCTGCCGTGTGTCTCAGAAGCCTACTCTCCACGTATTGCCTACGACTCTCCAGACCAGACAATATCTGGAGCAGGTCGTCGATCTTCTTCTGGCTAATCTCAAGTTCATCACCAGCTTTGCCAACCGGCTTGGGTAGGCTACCACTTGCAGTTCTGCCTTTTTCACCAAAAATACTAATGCTCCCTCTCTTCTTCGGCGATTGTGGTGTCGATGGTCGTGATGATTCCCGTGTCGAGTACAATCGGTGCAACGACTGCGCGGCATCCCTGACCTTGCTCTCGAGAGCTAGCTTCCTCCTTGTACTTTCTAAGCGCGACTCTAGTTGTGCTTTTTCCTTCTTCAACGCGTCCACCTCTTCGATTGGAAGTAATTCGTAATCTTGACTGTCCAGGAGGGCGGTCTCGACCAGCAGGTGTCGCGCGACAACATCGTTCCTGTGAAAAGGAAGTGGGCTGATTGGCTTGCGATCATCGTCCACGACAGACAAGCCATGCTGTACTGGCTGAGCAGCAGATACTGATCTGTAGGCAGCTCCTCCTTTCGCGGGCATCTCGTTTCCGTAACTGTAAGAAGCCGACCTGGCCCCGGTGTTGTATTGATTCATGTGTCGTGTAGCGGCTGATGGCATTTGCTGCCCAGTCTCCATACCATTATATTGCATCGCCATTGTGAGTTGTTCCTTCTATTGCATTGCGAGTGGTCCCAGTTTCGTGTTTCTGTGGAAATAAGCGGACCAGGAGATAGACAGGAAGGAGCGCACGTTCCAGTTGATATCAATTAAGCAGAAAACAGCTGCCGGACTCCGACCTTCGAATATGCCGCCAGGAATACCAACAAACGGAAAACAAAAGCTGACCAGGTTCGGAAATGTTGCTGAAATGAATATAATGTATTATTGACACGGACCTTTAGCAGGGGATGCTTGCCTGCCTTGTGGGGTAACGTATTATGAGATCGGATATTAATCTAACGCTAATCTGCACGTCCTAACTTCAAAGAGGATTAGTCTCCATCTGCGGCTTCTGTTATCCGTGATTGGTTGAAGCTTGCCTTCCACGAGATGTATAGAACATGTTTCAGGATGTACACTTTATTCTTCCCCTCATATCTCATATAAAGACCGGTTGTCAAGAATGACAGATACAACTGACATCAGGACATTCAATTGACATCTCAACTATTGTAAGGACTTTTCTCGCCGTCTTTCTCATGCTGGCCATGCAGCATACCAGTCATGCTGTCCGATCGCCTCGACCTCCGACCAGCAACTTCTTTGCTCCATTCGCTGATCTGGAACAACCATCCACCGGCGACCATGATACCGCTAACAACGTTGACGAGCATGATGATCAGTTCCAGGAAGCCTCTGGACTCCTCGGCGATGGTGAGTTGTATAGGCTCGATGTCGTACTTGAAGAAGATTCCAGGCACTGCCTGCTCGGCCACTTTTGTCGACTGTTCGGTCACCGCGTACTGGTTGGTGAAAACAGTGCTCCGACTGTAAGACATGGGGCTCTTCTCCGAGGCCTCGTCGGTCGATGCGGGAGATTCTCCTGGTTGCATGCGCTCCAGGTGACGCACGTCCGTGGTATAGATGGTCGGAACCACCGACATGTAATACTGGTATTTGTAGAAATGGTTGTCGGTCGTTGCCCTAGTATTATCGAGGGGATTCGACAATCCAGGATAAAATGGTCCGAAGGAAAGTTCGTTCAATTGATGCGAGAAGTTGAAAGCTAGGTATCTGTCAGTCAACGGTATTGATACCAACGCAGCCATGTTACCGACCTTGGTGTTCCAAATGTTGTCCAAATTCCATATAACCATGACCTCTTGCAGTAATGTGAAAGTCGCCCTGGACTTTGTTGCCTTCCATGCTTCCAAACACCCTACACGAGTCGGCTTCGGTGCCTCTGGACAACTTCGGCGTCTTTGCAAACTTCTTCTTCTTCTTGACCATGGCCAGATAGTCGTGTACATCCTCCTCGAGATATGAGCCCTTTTTGTCCTCAGAAGTCCTCTGCTCTTCGGTCGCGCCCAGCGAGTGCCCGGCCTTCCTGCCCTGCCAGTGTGACCACAACGTTGGCTCTCGGTTCAATGCCATTCCAGCGAGGACTCTATCCCCAGCAGCATCTTGAATATTGAGATGGATGTCATCGCATTTCATAGGAATAACAACATCGAGGTTGATTTGCAAGTCGTGCGAGACGCCCTTTTCCACCGAAAATGTATGCGTCGTGACTCCGACCCACCATCTCTGTATCTCCGTCACTCCAAGGAAGATAGAGCACAATATGAGCACAATGGTCCAGACGCCTCCGGTCGAGGTCTGGGTCTGGTATGAAGGCTTGGTTTTGGGAAATGCGTCGAAGGCCTTTACCGAGATACCCTTGGGTTCTCCGAATGCGCCGTCGTCGAGACCATGCTCGGCGAAGCCATTCATTGCATTTGTATGTCGCGAATGTCTGACCGTCCGCTGAAAGGAATGTCAAAGGTATCTAAATACAGAATCGCGTATGAGTTGAGTACAGGTAGTCCAGCAATGTCCGGAGACGCTAGCTGGCCATTTAATGCTCAATGCGAGGCCGCGAATTGCGGAGCTGCTGAGAGCTTCAGGGTCTCTCCCGGCAGAAAGAATGGCACATGCTTCGCGATTTAACCGCGTGCAGCTGACGTGCATCCGTCTTCATTTTCGACCACTCATCGCCTCTGACAATGCACTTCTGTTGTGCTTTTCCGGCGCCGAGGCGCTGGAGCGCTGGAACTTGATACGCTCTACCTTGTAGATGTGGTCTGCCAGCTCTGGCTTTCAGGCCAGCACCCAGCCACTGTCCGGTAGGTTGCTCGTAACTTTTCCGTCTCCAAATCTTCCCTTCCTCAGTCTTCCCTCAGTCTTTCGTAAGTCGCTTGTGATCATACGATTGGCTGGCACTTATGTTCAGATAACCAAGCAATTCCCCAATGCCCGTCACAGGTCCAAGCGGTTGGTTCCTGAGTGGGCGGAACAACGAACCTGGCTGGCGTTTGGACGTTGTCTCACTGCTCGCTGTTATTGGCGATTCGTCCTTGGAGGCTAACGTGCAAAGGATAACCGTTAGCTGGTTGTGCCTCCTTCCAAGGCTTATACCTGCACCTCATACGCTGCTCAAAGAGAACAAGCCACAACGGTTGAAACCACTCCTTGGTTTCAAGACTGTCGGTGCCTTCTCTGGTTTCTCATCTGACGAGCTCACCTTTACTGCGGCGTTGATACACCAACCATCGAGCTTAAGACAATATGAGTTTCAAGAATGGGCCGTCGGACCTTCCCATAGGCCAAACAAAAAGTCGAAGTGTCACGGCCAAACAAAGCGTCGAAGGGTCATGGGCAGGGTAGACGACATCGAAAAGCGTTCCGCTACGCCCTCGTCCACTACGCAATCGGCCACTCCGCCCTCGGCCAATCAAATCAACCAGGATTCATCAGAAGAAACTGGAGAAACTATACGACTTGTGCCCAACACCTATTCTCCTGCAAACTTTGTCACATTGCTCTCATCTTTGTGGTCGATTGGCATTCTCGCTTGGGCATTGAAGAATCAGGACGGAGTAGCAGCACTCGCCGTTAGTCTACTCTCTCTAGCCGCCAGTTTAGTCGGCATCGCAAGGAAGTGGGAGCATAGGCTAGATAAGAGATACTCCCGAGACATAGTTCCAGATGGCGATCTCGTTCTCAGGTCGAGCAGCATCGGCGCATTTGTGGTCGTACATTGCCATGAGAACATCGCCAGGGCTCTCTACACTGGGCTTGACCATTGCGATTACCTCCTTTCCGATTTCAGTGCTCGAATTCCTATCGGGATAGGGACAATCTTCATCATGGTTGGTGTAGTCCTTCTTGGCAACTGTAGCTGGGTCATGCAAGCTGTAATCGGTGCGACCTACCTCACTTTGAATGGTGCCTATTGGCTGATCTCATTGATGCCCGAGCGGGCTTTCTGGCATCTCGAAGGCGTCCGAGCCTACAATTTGGCGCAAGTTGGTGTGAATTGTAATGGGAAATACTACGGTCAAACGCCAGCCAAGATGCTCGATATGGACGACTCTCCTCCTCCTGAAGACCAGCCTACTGAGGTGTATTGCTATACCCGAACGTTGTGGTACACCATACTGCAATCTCAATCTGTGTCTTGGGTCAAACGTGTAGATGCAGTTCCAGAATCGAAGATTTGGGACCAATGGCTTGGAGAAGCCTATGAACATGTCGAAAATGGAGATGGGAATTGGACGGCTGTAAGAAGAAAAGGCGAGCTACTAAGACTCGCGAACGAAGACGCAGCCGCTCCGAGACATAATAAGTATGGGCGCTCGCCGCGACCTGCCTCGCCACCAACTCCTGGACCTCCTAACCAGCTCTCACTCTCTGTACCAACCATATCCCACAGCAGACCGTTGAAGCGCGCCATACAAGCATGGATAATACAGAAGCGGAAATATTTACCCTGTGTAGAGAGACGAACGATTCGAATGCCTCTCTACATACTCGCGAATGAATGACTCGAGAACACAAACAACGACAGTCGGTCTTTGTCAGCATTAACCAGCATACATAGAACGACGGACATCGATAGAGTAAATAGTAATGACTGATGAGATTTTCCCATGCTTACTCCATAATTGCATCGTCCAGTCCATTGTCCTTCCATCTCTCTCATGCTTGTGGCATTTCCCCCTACTTCCAAAGACAATTGCGGTCATACAATCCTTATTCGATCGCAAGTAAGCAAGAGCACGCGCCTTCAAAGGTGTATTCATAATTCGTCAGGGTATAGTAAAAATCATGCCTTCTAATCTTGTGCGGCTCGACGGATTACCCCGTAGGTATCGAACGCCTCTGAAATACATTCTCGACTCGCAGCCTCTCAATCAGATGTCCTTCTTCGCCTGCTCTGGCTCAAAATCGCTGGTCTCGCTCTCTTCCTCATCCTGAAGAATCCAGCTTCCATCTACCTCCTCGCTCTTCCTCATCCGGCCGCGCTCCCGCATCGCTCCTCTGATCTTCTGGCTCACCTCTTCAAACCCACTCTTGGAATTGATGTTGGACAGAGGCTTCGTACTAGCAGCTTCTGTCGCAGGGACATCGGCAGATGATCCACCTCTTGAATGAGAATGCTCGCTAGTTGGTGACCCAGGATGAGACGAGAATACCCCAAAAGAGCCTAGATTATTATGGAAAGACTCATTGTCAGGCAGCGACTTGCCTGCCCTTGTCTGCATCGTGGACGTGGACCGACGCTGGGCGATAGAGGGTGCCTGGTCGCGAGACGTCATTCGCGGACCTGCATCAGGACGACGCCCACCGCTTCGTGAGCGCGACTCGGGAGGACTCAGGTCCGCGTTATCGCGTGCTTCTTTCTCTGTAATGAGACGTTGTCGATCGAAATCGGGGAACAATTCCGGACCAAGCTCGTTGATGACGTCTGTGACTTCCTCCACCAGATGAGCACGACGGACCCGGAGTCTATGCATGATGTTGCCAGATGCTGGGTTCAAAGAGAGTATCAGGGGTCGGAGCGACTTGAAAATATCCATTCCGACTTCGCCAAACCTCAGGGATGCAAAAGTGATGGCCGGAAAGACGATGTAGCCCGAGATGACAATGGCCGATAGTGGTACCCAGTCCGGCACGCGGCCACCGATGCGGTTCTTGTAGGTCCAGACCGTGAGTATCACTGTGTAAAATGTATACAAAGCAGGAGCCAGGGCCATAGCAACCAGTAACTTCCAGGTCGCAACGACATCCTTGGCCTTGATCTTGACTGAAGAGGCTGCCAAAGCTTCTCTCGACTTCCTGATCGAGATAACCTTTCCGGCAATGAATACCGGCGCGAAAAGCACAGTACCAGGCAGGACAGCAATGCTGAGAGTCGCTAGCTTGCCTAGGCGGTAGAGTAGTGTCAAGACGACTCTCGGGGTGGAGAATTTCGCGTAGCTGATCTGATGGTCGCGAATATTCAGCATCATGAGATCCCTGTTGTAGGCTAGAATGGATTTCTTCAGATTGATGATGCGTGGGTCGGTCTTGTAGGTCTGATATCCTTTGACCAGGCGGCGGTTGAGTTCGACGATGACTGGCAATGGGAGTTTCTTGCCCTTTGGGTTGTACAATCTGCGGACAGCTTGTATCAACTACCGACTGTTAGCAGTGTAGTGCGCATATGTGGTCGTGTCATCTTACCATCAAAGTGTCGTAATCAGGTGTTTGGACTGTTACTGACACGAGAGCGTCGTAGATCATCTCGAGAACCTTGCCAACGGATTCACGACGCTCGCCTGACTTGTACTTTTCCACAAGGTCTCGAGGAATGGTGACCGGACTACCAAACTCGACAACAGCTCGCGAGCGAAACTTGTGCGCGTGGAAGTAGTTCATTCCGCACGGAACGACTGTCACTCCGCAGTCTGGATTTTCCGCCAAAGCTCCAAGGGCCATAATAGCGACGCCGGCCTTCAATGGCAAAAGTTCGGTCCTGTCGTGGCTACCTCCCTCGGGAAACATGCCAATGCATCCGCCTTCTTTGAGCTTCTCGAACACTGCAGAATAGACGCTAGTCTGATCGATGTGTGGAGCAATACTGAATTTCGTGCCCTCGAATCCGTTTGTCAAGCGAAGTTCCGGCTCGTCTTTGATGGGCTTGCCATCTTCCGTCTTGAATTCCTGGCCAGTAAGCTGCCTCTGCGCGACGGCACCCTTGAAAGGCTTCTTCAATCGTATTTCGGTAGCGCTGACAATCTCTTTGATCTCCGTATTGGCAGCCTCGTTATTGACAGAAGGTAGAACGAGCAGACCGCCAACCTCAAACTGGCTTCCCTTAAAGTCTGTACCATTTCCTCGAATTAAGGTGGGATCAGCCTCGGGATCTGGTAGATATATCGTGCCCTCTGCAGGCTTCTTCATGTCCAATGCTCTTCCCACAGGTACTGCGCCGACCATCCGACTGCCCCATCCGATGAATGCTCGTTTCACCGACCTTTCAGCGATCAACCAGCATACTCGGCGGTGCGCGTCCATGCGAAGAATGCGCATAAGAATGAGAGGGTCGACGAATTGGTTTGCATGTGGAGCTACCACGATAATGACTGGACCTTTCTTCGGGACCTTCCATGTGCTTCGAGGATGGACCTCACGAAAAAATAGCTCGACAATGACCGAGAATAGCCAGAGAAACGTGTCGTAGGCAAGGTTCCCCCACCATTGCTGGGACTTTGACATGGCCATCTTTGGCAAAAATCGACTAGCGATCTGATCACTATACGATCATATGGGAGATGACGATGTGCAGAGCCGTGGTAGGCTGTGGTATAGATTTGAGCAAGCAGTCGCTTCTCTTAATTAAACCAGTCGCCTAGATCAGTGAACGCGTTTTATGTTGCTGAAAGGTGCCCAGATGGAGTACTGTTTCTTTTGGTTCGCAACGCAAAAATGTTGTTGTTGTTCAACTTTCTGGCAGGGTTGTCACCCTGTCGCGTCATCTGATGATTAGAGCTCCGACATGTGGGGTAGGTGCAGGCGCCAAGCATCGGGGGGAATCCCGAGCAGCTGGTGTAGTAGTGGAGATCAGCCTACTTTGGGATCATCCATACATGTATGCATGTGCTATCTTTACACATACTTACCGAGATGAAAGTCTCGTTACTCGGCTGTGTCATCCTAATCGGGATCGAACTGAAGCTGGTGTTCTGTGTCTCTCCCAAGCTCTAAAGTTGCGACCAGTCAGCGTACGAGGTAGGCATTCGATCGAAGAGCGAGAGCTGTCATATTCCGTCACTTTTTGCTATGAGCTCTGCATTCTCTTAGAAGAACGATGCGACTAGTGTGTATAGCCTCCAGCCCTACGATCAATTGACACAAATACAGACATCAGCTCATCTCTCCGTCCACGGATTTGTACAACTGTCTGTCACTCGCGTGTCAGCCACACTCCGAAAGAAGACGAAGACCTCGAACGCTGTCCCATCGGCGTCTCCGACGATACTTTTTGGAAGATTATGGCTGCACGTGTCGACGGGACATACCGTCATGCATAGCACCGTTTGGGGTGACCTGACTCTAAGCCTGACATCGATTTCGAGACTCGTGGCTTAGTTCCTGTAGCTACAACCCACATGGTGGTGGAAGTGTTCGAGTACTCGTCATTTCTGGTCGGAAGCGAGGTTCGTATTCACATGCCAGCTTCCAGTACCTACCATTTGCAGGTCGAGGACGTGATTTGAATACTCGATCATAGGGTCGTCGATGGGTTCGCTCAATGGGCCACGGACTGTACGATTGATGCGAAGTGCCGACAGATCGCAACCTTCTGCAATCAGCCTCAAGTGGCGCTTTGCAATGTCTGACATATCTGACGTCGCACAGCTTTCCGGAAATGCCTGTTCACCAAATTGTCAGAATATTGCAGATCTCGACCCATCGTGGCTGGCCAAATCCGTGGTCAGCCAATGAGCGATGGCTAGACTCAAGTCCTTCACCGTTATGCCGCAAACCGTTTGCACGGGCTCGAACAATACGGTCTTTCCAGGCATGCCCGATTCTGCGCTCCGCCAATCCTAAGCATTTGTCAAATAAGATTTATTGGAGCATCGTGGTTGTTTCTCACATCAACTTAGAGGCTTGCGCTTGATTTCGAATCCATAACCAGACTGTGATAGAACAAGCTGTCCTTCCTTGTTACCTACTCTGTCAGCTAGGTTACGTGCTTCGACATGATGATTCGATCTCATGGACGTATTCGCATCTAGATCACAGGATCCTAGACACTGGGGAGTGTGGAGATAGATACCCTTGCTTAATTGTCAAATATCGAAACAGAAATGCTTGGAATCGAGTGTCGTTCACGTTGCTCGCGGCCCGCACGGGAGTCTTACCACGTTTGGTCTAGCTTGAAGCTCACTTGGCCATGGAAACAACCCTGCGGCGACTACAACTCCTGCTTCCTACTGCAATCGCATACATTGAGGATACGCATGAAGACAATCACCGCCATCCCATCATTTTTTACAATCTTCAGTACAGCTCTCTGCCGCGTGCCAATCATGAACCTACCAGATCGAGCTTCCAGCCGTCAGGCACCCAACGAGACAATACCGTTTCCTTGTAACGGGTCTCACTATCGTCAGTGATACCGCCTATCAGAACGAGATCAACGGCTCCCGTATGCTTACATGCTGTCTTCTTGTGCTGGAGAGAGTATTTCCTCACTGTCAAACCCAACGTTCCCCGACTTTATCGACACGCACGAGCTTCCCTGCGCACCCGGAATGTGTTCGATGCCACACCGTTGTAAAGATCCCAACGGAGTCACCTAATGGCGCCGATAGACATTAAGAACAGATACCTCTAGCGTCAACCTTTTTCCGGTAGGTTAATTGTTTTACAGTCCTGACATCAGATCCAGAGCCTGGGTGGCAGACCTGTCTCACAAACATGGTACTGGACTCCGGATGCCCTATGGCCCAGGCTAGAAACCGTTTCAATCTTCACTAACGGTGGCCTTCCTCTCTTTGTTCTGGCTGGTTCTGGTCGAACATGACATGCTATATAGCTCGATACCTCGCGCCTTCATTCAGTCCATCATCAGCTCAGCATCTCATTCCATCTCGGGTTTGAATTCACTCATTGCACAACTCTTCCGACCTTTACAATCCTTTGATCTAATACATCCCACCACTACACTCTTTCCATATCAATCCAGCACCTCCTTCCCTCTATAACTTTATCACTACTATCATGCACACTCCACGCAACCTCATCTCGGCTGCGGCCTTGATTGGTCTCGCAGCCGCTGCTCCTTCTCCTCAGCAGCTCGACTTGGGCGAGATTTTCTCTGCTCCAGCCGCGACCCTCACCGGTCCAGCTCTTTCTGCCATCAGCCAGACTGTCGTCATCAACACCGCCTCCCAGGTCGCATCCATCTCCTCCGCCGTCTCCACTATTGCGACTGCTTCCATCACTGGTGCCGCTGCCTCCAACGCTGCCAACATGGCCCCAACCACCACCGCTGCCGCCAACAAGAAGCGCAGCCTTCAGGAGCGCGACCTTCTCGCTCAGCTCCTCGGTATGGTCGGTGTGAGCGTCAAGACCACTGCTGCAGCCGTCGCCGCCCCAGTCCTCAGCGCTACAGCAGCTGTCATCGCTCCAGTCGTCTCCGTCTCGGTCAGCGCTCCAGTCCTCTCAGTTTCAGTCGCGAACCCTCTGAGCGTTGCTGCTCCAGTTGTGTCTGTTGCATCCTCTGTCCTCTCCGGCGGTGTTTCCACTGTTCTTTCCGGCGCCAAGGTTGTTGCTACCGCATCCCCATCAGTCGCTCTGACCATGACCACTTCTTCAAAGTCAGCCTCCTCCTCCGCCTCTGCTTCGTCAATGCAACTGACATCCACTACATCCACCTCGACCATCCAGGGTTCGAGCTCCACCACTTCTAGCTCCAGCACCGCTTGCCCAACCACCCCAGAGAACGGTACCTACTGTGGTTTCATCAACCCTGAGGACCCTTGTGCTCCTCAGCCAAACGGCAACGGTCCAGCTAACTTGACCGTTGCTTCTTTCATGAACTACGCTCCTTTCCAATCCATGGCTGCCAACGCCGCCACTCCTTCCGGCTATGCTCGCACCTTCAACAACATGAACGCTTCTACTTCTGCCAACTCTTACCTCGGTCTCTGGACTCTGAACTCATACGACCCTTCTGCATGCTCTGCTCAGTGCGACAACACCACCTCTTGCACTTCCTTCAACATCTACATCGAGCGTGACCCATCTCTGAACCCATGCAAGAACGACTCTTCCGCTCCTACCGTCTGGGGTTACTGGTGCCCAGACCCAAATGCCATCACCAACTACAAGTGCACTCTTTGGGGATCTGACATTGACAACACCACCGCTGTCAACGCTGGCGGCTGGCGCGAGGACTTCAACGTCGTCATCACCGGTTCCAACGGATACGACAAGACCAACAACACAACTCCACCTACCCAGGCCGGCTACACCGCCCCACAGAACTGCTCCAGCAAGGCCATCGACGGTGGCAACTACTGGCTCGGATCCAAGTTCTTCCCAGGTCCATTCGACCCATCTCTCTGCGCTGCTTACGCCAACGCCACCACCATCTACAACAGAGCTCAAGCCATCAACGCCAGTCTCCACTCCTACACTCGTAAGCTATCACCATTTTTTTTCTTCAATGGATCATACACTGACAGACTCCAGCTTGTAACATGTACAATGCCCTCCACATCTACAAGAACGGTATTCCTCAGGGTACTCACTGCCGTCTGTACGACACTCAGCTCAGCACTGCTTGGGCCACCTACTCTGGGTCTTACAGCGGAAATGACTACTTCTCTGTCCGCAACTCATGGACTTACAACCTTCAGTACCCAGATGCTGGTCGTTGCTAGATGGTTTGAACAGAAGATGGTGAAAAGAAATTTGGGAGATCAGAACCAATGGGAGGATAGCTTGTACAGACAGCGCAACGGGGGGAGTTTGGGAATCATTTTGAGCTAGCCTTTTTCTTCTTACATTCACTTTAGCTGGAAATCGATATTTTGACACCTTTGCATCACTTGAACAGAATAGATAGAAGTGTCCCGACTGACAAGTTTGATGTCTCATCCAAGAATAAAGATGATTTTAAGCTTTACCATACTTGATTCATCGTCAATATTGGAAGAATGACCTCGCCTTACCGTTGTGTTTCACTCCAAGCATGACCGATCTGGACCCCTCCTTGATATCAAATCCCCATCGAATGCTGATTAATAGAGTTGGTACAATGGCACGTGCTTCATTCGGGAATCGTGGAGACTACTCTCGGCATGCGTCGGTGCTTCGGCTTCGGATCGGTATGAACGATATGGCCCCACGTCGACTTTCTTTCACATGTAGTCATGTCATGTCTTCGACCATAATACTTTGATAACACCACAATTGATTCTAGTACGACAAACGACACGAGCTGTCTGCGATACCGCTTGTTCTCTTGCTCTCTGTACTGCCACCCAATTGCTCCTCACACCTGCAAATCCTCCTCAATTCGACCGTACCCAGCATCGCCGACTCCTCGACTGACGACACAAACTAAGTCAATTCACGATCTCCTCGCTAGCATATCCTCTTAAACCACCACCTAAAATGGCCTCACCACAATTCGACTCAATCGAGTCAGCAATAACCGCCTTCCGCGCCGGCGACTTCATAATCGTCCTGGACTCCGAAGGCCGCGAGAACGAAGGCGACCTCATCATCGCGGCCTCGGCCCTCACGCCGCCCAAAGCCTCCTTCATGATCCACCACAGCTCCGGCTACCTGTGCGCACCAATGCGTGCCTCGCGCGCCGACGCCCTCGATCTGCAACCCATGGTCTCGCGCGCCGACAACAGCGACCCCAACCGCACTGCCTACACCATCACGGTCGATGCCGCTGAGGGCGTCACGACCGGTATCTCTGCCACGGACAGGAGCACGACGTGTCTTGCGCTTGCGGACCCGAAGGTCGGAAAGAGCGGCTTCAGGCGGCCTGGGCATGTTGTGCCGCTGCGGGCGGTTGAGGGCGGTGTAAGAGCGAGACAGGGACATACGGAGGCGGCGGTTGAGTTCTGCAGGCTGGCGTGGCCGGAGCGGGAGCCGGTTGGTGTTATTGCGGAGCTGGTTGAGGAGTCGGAGGACGTCAGTAAGAACGGTGCGTTGGTGGCTGAGAGGACGGGGACGGAGATGATGAAGCGTGATGGGTGTTTGGCGTTCGGACGGAGGTACGGTATCAAGGTTGTCACGATCGAGGATTTGGTTAAGTTTGTCGAGGAGGAGGAGAGGAGGTAGAATAAAGAGTCCGTGGTGGATACAGACGACCAGTCAGCAGGAAAGGATGAAAGGAAAAAAGCTCGGATATAGAATGAGATACCACTTTGCAATTCATTCATAAGCATGATCAGTCCTTGTCCAGAAGATATGCACGCGGAAGCATTCCTGGCCACCCTAAGCTGCTCTCACGAAGTGAAGCACAGCACCTTCTGTCAGATCTCGGCTCTAACCAAGCTGATGAAAACAAAAAGGCCTCCACTGTTCACTCCAATGCCTCGAGCCCCTCATCCCACCCTCCGACCTCCTCCAGGAAATCCCTCACTGCTCGCCTCGCTTCCTCCACCGCATGACCCAATGCCTCGTTCCAGCCCATCTCGACCTCACCAACCCTCTCCTTCAGTTCCCTCGTCAGGTCCTCCTCTCTCTCCCGTCTCCGTCGCTCCAATAGGTTCTTGACCTCAACTCTGCCCTCGTCATCCATACCCTGTCCTCTTTCCAGTTCTTGCACTCTGGTCTCTGCTGCAGATGTAGCGACCTGTACTTCATGCAGTATACACAGAAGATTAATCTGCGCTTCGATGAACTGGTAGCTAGACTTCTGAGCGTGCGAGAGCGTAGTGTAGAGGTACTGCTGAGGAAACGGTTCGTAGCTGGGGTTGTCGATTAGTTCGGATGGCGGGACTGCAATTGAGAAGGTTTCACGGGCTGAAGGCGACAAGGGGATGTGCTGAATAAGGTCCAGGAGCTGCGGCACGATATCCCAGAAGGCGCTGATCTGGGCTTCAACGCCGTTGGAGACGTGAAGGGAGAAGATGGCTTGTAAGTCCGCGAATCGAGAGGCAGAGGATTTGGCGAACGTTTGGCGGAGAGCGGTGTCGAGAGCTTCATGATCTGGTGAATCGCAAAGACGCATTGACTGCTGGGACAGATCAAATGACTCTTTGTGAAGCTGCTCTCGTGCTTCGAAGAGCCATTTGAGCAGAGTCAACTGTTCGAGCAGTTCCGGCTCTTCATCTCCAGAGACCTGGGTACGCTCGCTGTGTCCGCTGTTCTCTTCTCGTGAAAGAACAAGGAGCATTATGTTGATGCTGGCGTTGGCCTCGGCGATTTTAGGGTGCAGAAAGGCTTCACCAGGATTCTTGACAGTTTCGTCGAAGCGTTGTTGAGACTCGTAATTAGAGTACATAGCTCGCCTGACCTGATCACGCTCAAATCGCTCTTGAACCGACCATGCTGCAGCAGGAGATATGGTATCATGGTCCAGGTCAGACTGCAGCTCGGTCGTGAATTGCTGTTTGCACTCGGTTTCGGTTGCTTCAAACTTCTGGCGCCACTCGCTCTCTGTGGCTTCGAACCTCTGTTTCATAGATCGTAAATGATCAAGATCCGCGAGTTTCCGCTGTTTCTGTCTTGATTCTTCGAGGATAGGGTGACAATTGTTGACGGCAGGGTAATGCCGAGGATAAGGAGGAGGTAACGTCACCAGCCTGGAAATGTCCAGTGGCGGCCCTGTCGATACAGCGAGAAGATGTGTTGACACTCTTGAGTCCCCAAGCACGGGAGAACCTGAATAAAGGGCGTCGTCTTGGTCGTTACGAAGGCCTACCTTTTCGGGAGGATAGATGTCTGTCTGGGTCCGAAAGACACTAGCTCCTGGTGTCGGCGTGCTAGACGCAGGAGAGGGCTGAGCTGTTGCTTGTAGTTCACTTGGGTGTAGACTCATGTATTTGAGCTCAGTACGTGGTCTTTCGAGCCTTCTGGCCCCTTCTCCATTGGATCCTTCGTCGCTTGCCTCCCACCAACGGCTGGCAGAGCGGCCCCGTGAACTACTTTCATCGGGGACGGTACTCATGGCCATGCTGGGTATCGGCGATAAAGTCGGCTGGAACTTATTGAGACGTGCGCTGTATTCGTTTTCATCCTGATCTCCATAGTCACTGCCATCGCAAGAAGGAACATCCGTGGCGGGTGTCATATCGATGATCGAAGCTTGAGAACTTGTCACAGCAGATGCTTCCGAACGATCTTCCATGCTTTGACTGGCAGAGCTGAGCGACACGTCGCGCGATGATGACAGCTCTGTGGCCTCGATTGGGGGCTTGTGTGATGGTCTCCACAAGTCTCTTGCTATGTCATAAAGGTCAATGGCCATTCCATCAAAGGATCCCACATAGCGATCGCGCCGAAGCCTTGACTCAGCGACAATGTACTCAGCAAACATTCGTAGCCGGTCTGAGTCATATGTTGCATCAGACTCTTGTTGGCTGAATTTCAAGTAGCGGTCGAGACTAGCATGGAAAAAGTCGTCCTTTTCAGACGGCGTCCGCTGGACAATACTCGTACCATGCTCGTCCGTGCTGATTGGAGTCCTTCGGAACTCGGGCTTTTGGCGCTCGGCTGGTGTGTATGGTGGTGTCATTATTGACAGTGACTTCGGTCCAATATTCGTTCTTTGATGAAATGGAGGTACATTCGTTGGCTTTGGTAGTTGTCGAGCCGATGAGGCGACCACGGTGGTCGTCTTGCTGGAGTGGTTGATAGGCAATATGATAAGATCAGGAGGATCTAATGCTGTCAAGGTTTTGTTGGCGTTCAGGTTGTGTTCCTGCGCTATGACTGGCGTGTTTGTACCACTGTCTCGAAGAGCTTTACTCCTGGATCGGCGCTCCCTAATGCCATCCGCGCTTTGTTCCCTTCTTGCGGATCGACGGACAAGAGCATCGATCCGTTGCTCAGTCGGACGAGGCTCCAGACCTTTGCTGAGCTCGTTTGGAGGACTATGCCATACGTTGACGCCGTTGTTGTTCTCCTCCCAGTTTTTCGGAGTCGATGGTATTGGACTCAAGGGAGACACCAGTGATGCGGCACGAAACATGTTGGGTAAAGTGGAATGCATCCGCCGCTGCTGAGAGCTTTCTGGTGGAGCGTTGTAGACATCGGCTGGTCGATGGAGACTCTGTGATCTGGTTGACGGCGGCGGTCCAGGAGGCGGAGGTGGAAGAGGCTGTCCTTCTTGCCATGCCGATCCGGAATGATGCAGGAAATGCTGCAAAGACGGCTGAGTAGCGACGCCCACTGCTCCCATAGAATGCGCTCTGCGTGCTGGAGGCGGAACAGCGGTGAACTCCAGACTCTGCTGTTGCGGAGAAGGGACGTAACGGCCAGCACCTCTCCTGTCTTCTTGTTTCGACGGAGTGGGCTCAGTAGCTCGTGGTGACACCGTTGAGAGATTATCTTGACGGCACGGAACGGAAGTCAATCTGCGGGCCGAACGAGTGTCAGATACCTCCGCCGCAGACTCAACGCTGTTTACCTGGTCGTTGTATGGAGACATTCGAGATGATATCGGTGCAGATAGTATCTCCACGGCGTGCATTGGGGAGGTCGCGGAGCCCAGATCTGCACGCAGCTGGTTTGACCTTCTTACACGATGCATGGACTCTGGTTCCGGCGATCGATATGGTGGTGGTGGAGACGGCAGACTGGCTGTTACGAGTGTCAGCAATCACATACTTGTCGGTGGGTGGTTCTTCCATTAGATTTTCCGAAGCCTGCCACGTACCTTCCATTCCAGATATGTCTGTTGCGTGCATCGATGGTGATGTATGAGAAGATGCACCTGCAGTACCTGGTTGACTCCATTGTCTCGGATCATAGGGTCTTGCCGCTGGGCTTCGTCGAAATGTGTGACCCTGTGAAGAGGTAGGTGAGGCATAAGGAGGACTGAACGCAGCACTCAGAGCCGAAGAAGGCGAGTTGTTGGATTGGCCGGAATTTCCATGATCAGCAGTTGCCAAGCGATGTGGAACATGGCTATCCCTGAACCTAGAAAAGAATGAAGCGCGACCTGGAGTCGGTGGAGCAGCGAAGTCATGCTCGCGACTCATGGCTACTTCGTTGACACTTGCCAGGTGTGACTCCTGTGGGCTATTTCATACAGCCATGGTATAGAATAACGACTTCTGCTTTGCCGGTGGCCAGAGACAAGTCGAAGGTGGCGAGTCTGTCGTTACTAATGACAAAATGGCAAGCGGAATATCCACGTGAGAGGCGTTTTTGATTGAGCGAATCGAGCCTCAGACCTCTCAGAGCCCATGCTTGACCGCAGGGAGGATTGTGTTGAACCAGCGAGTCAGAGGAGAATCGCGCAAGGAGATGTGACGAAAGGAAGGAGAAAGGTGTATCGACGCAACGAGAGGAGCTTCTTGCCCTAGCTAGATTTGAACGCGTCGAGCGTATCCTTACCGTGTAGTCAGCCAATCAGAAATCCGCCTATTATTGGGTTTATTTATATTCGGTTCCTGAGGCGTGCATGAACGGTGTGCTGAAGCTGATTTGGGCGCTTAATCGAGACATTCTGGTGGTTCATTGCAGAGCCGTGTGGAGAGAGCGCGGCATGCCAGTCTCGGCGCAAGACTGTTCCCTCGCAAGAATAAGGCAGACAGTAGACGGTCTAGAACATGACTAGAGGATCAAAGATTCTGGATGTATGAATGTCGTTGCATGGTTGACTGATGTCGACGTGAGATCCACGAAGGAATCGTCAAGGACCATCCCCGAACGATGAGAGACCCAAGACCAAGCAAGGTGGCACACTCAATCTGGCCGAGACGTAGTATGTTGCCACTTGTGAACGACGGAGGTAATATGGAAGATGATAGAGGCTAGCTTGCACACTGTAGAAGTGGTTTACTTTACCTTCCCAGACGCTCGTTGTTGTGCTCACTCGGTGGATGTGCATGTGGTGTAGACAAAAGACCAAATTTGGTCAAAAGCCGATGGCCGATAGCCGACTTATCCAGCCGAAATCGGCAGCCGTGAGTGACCCGAATCGGGTCAATTGGGGACGACGCGGGGTTCTCCTACCCACGAGGCGGGGCCGGAGGGGTAGGTTCTCCAACACGTACAAACAGGCTATTATCAGGAGGGCATTGAATGACCGTCGTTGCTTTGTATCACGCTGAGGTAGGAAAACTCTTCTTGCAATCTCTCTTGCTTCCATACCATCAGCACAAACACCCTGACAACAGTCGCCCTAATCTCCATCCCACCAAAGCAGCCAACACCATCACAATGCCTCTCGAGAAGCTCTCCAACAACCGAGCGGTGAAGATGCTCAACGCCGCCGCCGCCGGCAAGTACGGTGTGCTGGGTGTCGTATCCTACAACATGGAGACTGTCATCGGATCCATCCGCGCCGCCGAAGCGAAAAACGCACCAATCCAGATCCTGCTCTTCCCATGGGCATTCAACTACTCGACGCTGTTCGTGGACTTCTGCGCCCATGCCGCCCGCAAAGCCAGCGTTCCTGTCGTCATCCACATGGACCACGCCCAAGACCCAGAAGTGATCAAGAAGGCCGCCTCGCACATGGCCGAAGACGGCACGCCCGCGTTTGACTCCATCATGGTCGACATGAGTCATCATGAGAAAGAGGAGAATTTGGCCCTCACCAAGGAGTTGGTAGCTCTTTGTCACACCAAGGGCATTGCTACTGAAGCTGAGCCGGGTCGTATCGAGGGTGGCGAGGATGGTGTCAAGGATACCGCTGAGCTGGAGGGTGTGATGACAACGCCCGAAGACGTCGATGATTTCGTCGCAACTGGAATTGATTTCTTGGCCCCGGCGTTCGGAAACGTGCATGGTGACTACCACGGTGTCGAGAACATCCATCTCGACTACGAACGGTAAGTCGGGTTGAGCTTTGGGAGTTTACGTTGAGTGTAGATGCTGATAATCCGCAGTCTCGAGTCGGTCCAGAAACAGGCCAAGAACAGAGTCACAATTGTTATGCACGGCACCAACGAGTTCACCCCGGAGATCACCATGAACTGCATCAAGCGTGGTGTCACGAGAGTCAACGTTAATAAGATGGTCTTGTCTGACTACTTTGAATACACCAACGCCAACACCGGAAAGGTTCCTTTGACCACGCTTCTAGAGAAGGGAACGTCTTTGATCCAGGCTCAGTGCGAGCAATGGATGGATGACATTGGATGCAGCGGTAAGGCAGATGAGAGTAGATGAGCATAACGTTTGCATGATATTGTGGGAGCGTGTGTGGTGGGAGCGTGCATTGAAGATATGAATCAGAAGCATGTACCAGAGCAATATGTCATAGAGCATGTATCAAGAGAAGTGTATAGTACGGGCGTACATACATATCAACATCGACTATCGCATTTCACAACTACTCCTTGAGACTCGCTGCGAAATCTTCCACAGCCTGCTTGAAGCTCGAGTCCCTTACAAAGCCCAACCCTTCAGCCTTGCTCGTATCAAACACGATCGGCCACGAATCAAGCATGTTCTTGATCTCGTCCGATGCCTTTTCCCTTTTAACAAGATCCAACGCCTGCTTACCTCCCACTTCCTCCAACGCTGTCAACATCTCCTTCACCGTTGCCGTGATACCCGGCAGATTGACCTGCCTGGTGTGCGATGGCATACAATCCCTCTGCAGCGTCAAAGTGTGCACAAGGTTCCTAATCAGCGTCTTCGGCGAGCACAGCCAGGCCTTGAAATCGTCGTCGCAGGGCAGCATGCTCTCCTTGCCTTGCAGTGGCTCGCGGATGATACCGCTCATCCAGCTCGAGGCCGCCTGCGTCGGCTTGCCGGGCCGCACGGAGATTGTTGGGAAGCGCAGCGCGAAGCCGTTGATGTGGCCGCGGCGGGTGTAGTCGTTGATGGCGTACTCGATCATGACTTTCTGCGTACCGTATGAGGAGCCAGGGGTCGGGACTGTGGCTTCTGATGGCATCGAGGGCAGTGGTTGGCCGTAGATTGCGGTGCTCGAGGCGTAGATTACCTTCACGCCCGGGCAGGTGTGGCGGATGCTCTCGAGGAGGTTGAGCGTGCTGTGCAGGTTCACCTTGTAGCCTAGGTCGAAGTCTGCTTCGGAGCCTGCGGACATGATGCCGTGGAAGATGAAGATCGTTTCCAGGTCCTTGCTCAGAATTGACTGGGCGTCATTGGAGAGGTCCGCTTTGATGGTTGTTGCGTTGTCCTTGTTCTGGACTTTCTGAGGCACAGGTGGCTCGAAGATGTCGACCAGAGTCACTTTGTGACCTTCGTTCAAGAGGGTTTCAGCCAGGAGCTGGCCTACGAAGCCACCGGCACCGGTGATGAGGACCTTCATGGCGGTCGCGGGTGTTTCTGATCGAGGGTTGTTTGCAGTGGTAGAAGAGCTCGTCACCGTATTCTCGGGGGGCCTGTAGAGAGATGTGGAGGATTTGCAGACAGGAAATTGTATAACCTACGTGTAGAACTACAAAGATACATGTACCTTAATGATCGTGCAGATGCTGTTGGAGAAGGCAGCCTCCAAGCCTCCAACTCCAATCTCGGGGTGTCATTGTCCGATTGTGGAGAAACTGCCGCATTTTGGCCGTCGGCTATTGACATCACGTTTCTGACTCGGGGTTTCGGCTATTGCGTTCACTACTGACTGCCCCGAAGTAAGGGAGCTATAAGCTACTACATGTACTGTAGTAAGACTTGCAGTTCTGAAGGATATCGATTTAAGATAATGCTACATATGATACATGGTATGACAACAAGCCCATAGATTGTCCATTCAGATCGGGCAAAGATGCATAATCCGACAATCACTTTTCAAGCTTGACTCTCCGTCCAAAATTCATTACCTCTTCTCATTCATTACCTCTTCTCATTCATTACCTCTTCTCAGCCATGACCTCGTCACCTCATCATACCGCTTAGTCTCCATTGGGACTAGGAGCAGGCGTCTTCCGGGTCAGCTTTCTTGGCTTCTTCTTCTCACCAGGAGCGGCGGCACCCCCCTCGGTGGCCGCAGGCTTCGCATCTGAAGCAGCAGCCGGTGCCTCCTTCTTTGCTGGAGCTGAAGCCTTGCTCGCGGCGGCAGCTGGAGCAGGAGCGGCTTTCTTCTGTCCGACTGGTGTCTTGGTCTGACCAATTGGTGTGCGTGGCTTCGCTGGAGCCGAAGATTGGGCCGCTGGCTTCTTGCCTGCTGGAGCAGCAGCAGGAGTGGACTCAGAGGACTTAGCAGCAGGACTGGTCTTCTTTGGGGGTGCTTTAGCCTTTGACGCTGCTGGTGCAGGGGTTTGTTTAGCTTTCTTCTGCTCTCCCTTCTCAATCTTGGAGCGAATATCAACGTCATCGTCCTCGTCTCCTTCTTGAACGACAAAGTGGGCGTCCTCACAAGTCTTGTTGTTGATCTCTTGTACGTCGTTTGGACACGAAGACATGACGACAACGACATCGCGCTCGGCGCGCAGTCGAATGTAGTCGCCCGCCTTACCCTTTGGCGCAGCGAATTCGAGCTCGCCGCTGTTCTTCCAGGGGACGTTCATGAATAAATTGAGAGGAGCGGGAACAGAATGGATTGAGACTTCTGCGCCAATACCTTTTGGTCCTTTCAAGCCTGCACGTTCGTTGAGTTCCTTCAGAGCAAGCACCAGGTTATCTGCGCAACTGCCGTGCTGGTTCCAGTCCTTGACGCCCAGCTCTTTATAACGCGGTGGATCGCAAGCAGAGATGAGCGTGTCGTGAGCACCTGGGCTCGTGTCCTCTACAACGGTGAGGACTGGCTCGCGGAGGTTAGAAACGAGTGTGTCGTCAACCTTTGGAATAAGACGCTCGATGGAAGCATGGGTGTGTGGCATGCTCATGTATTCCATTGGAGGAGGTCCTCCACTCTGGCCAGCCGACCAAGCACTGTAGCCTGCATACAGTGCAGAGGCATAGCCAGAACCAGAGAGGGCTGAGATACCAGCCGAGCCGACCGGGGTGCGGCTGAAGTCGGTCAGCTGCTCAATGTAGGACTTGTTGGGATCGCGTGCATGCTGTCAAATAGTTAGCACGAGACTGAGATCCAAAGCGTGACAAGAAACGTACAGATTTTGCAAATTGGGCAACGTCATCCTTCGAAGGGACGTAGTTGGCGTAGCTGGTGCCGGTACCTAAATACTCACCCCAGGTTCGCGAGTTGTGCTTCTTGGTCTCCTTCTTCTGACTATCGGTCTTTCCGCTTAAGCCCATGGAAGGCAGATAGGAAGACCAGCCGCTCTTCTTCTTTTGTTCCTCGGTCGAGTCCTCGGTCACGCCCTCGGCAGTGGCCTTTTCAGCATCCTCTTGACTTGGAAGGTCCATGTCACCCTTCTTGGACTTCTTGTTGTCCTTCTTGGGCGCGGGCTTCTTCTCCGGTTCTGGTTCGGGCTCTGGCTCTGGCGCCGGTTGACGAGTCTCGCCAGTCTTAGGGTGCTGCTCCGGTGGGTTCGGAAGCGCGAAAGCCCATGTGTCAATGACCTGGTCGCCAGATGTGTTGACGATCTTGATGATGCTACCAGCTGGCACGAATGTCGCAACACCCTTGCCGGCCGGGACAGTCTGCATGGCAGGAGTAGCGTTACTACCGTATGCCTTCTTCTTAAGGTAGTTTCCTACCATATCATTGGCCATGATTGAGGAGTACTGAAAATGATTCAAGAATTCCAACTATTGATGACGGGAAGAAGGTTCAATTTGGGGAAGGGAGGAAGATGCCAACCATGGAGAATTGTAAACTTATGACCTACATGTGGAAACGCAAGTGTGGCTGGTGATGTGATCTCGACCAGGATCCAGCAACTCTATCCAAGTGCTGCCAACCGGTGACAGAATGGCCAGCGTCGTCATCGTGCATCAGAATCCCCGACCTGTACGACCGACGCGACCGGCGCGGCAGATCGACGCTATCCAGATCACGTGGAGGACTCGGACTCGAGCATCTGAATGTAAGTATTGTGCATGGTTCAAGGTCGAGAAGTACTGAGCTAGAGACGGAAGCTGGACGAAGAGTATTGACATTTTCAGAAACAAAACCTGCTTTGATCGAGGTATGTACCTTACCTGTATGGCACGTGGGAGTGCGGCCTGGAAAGCTCCAAGTCGCGAATCTTCTTGGCGTTCTCGGTCGCCCAACTCGGAAGGTGTAGCCTACCTTACGCATTCATCCATATTCGAACGTGAGTAGAAAGCACGCTCTCTACCTATACTTCTATACTATCAATATCATCATTCCTGACTCTCGACATTCAACCAGGATTGAGACCCTGGTCTTCCTTCAAGTCATCTCTCCTACGTTGCAGAATTCAACGACGATACCGAGCCTATGAACACGACGGAGTCCTCGATGCTACGTATCGCCTAGTTGCACGGCAATAACGCAGGTGCACCCTTCGTGAGACAGCGACCATTTGTTAATGTAGACAGCAGATTACATTTACCCCAGGTTTTAACAGGTCTCAACAAGTCCTACATAGCGCAAGACCCCCGTGTCTCACTAAGGAGGCCGTCTCACAAAGGATGCACCTGCATTAAACCTGTACAGTCATGCAGAGATCTCGCGCGGATACCGAAGTGGTAACTTGAAATCTACCATGGACCTCTAATTACTACCCCAGACACTCTTGGGGTATCGAGCTCTAATTTCTCCGATCGTAGTACAGTATGCGTGAGCTTCCGAGCTTGCCAGATGGCGCGGCCTCTAAGCTAAGGATATCGTGCGAGGACTTTGTCGACAGCATCCTAACAGAGTCTCAGAGAGGGAGACAAAAATCGAAATCTGACTTTGCTCGCCATGTGGAAGCCTTTTGAGAACGTTCGACGTTAGATAGCCCTCAACACATGGTGTCTCGAGGCCGGTAAACTCTCTACAGTCAACCACGCTCCAGACCAATCAAAATATACCTCAACTCAGGCGTGCATCGAAAGAACATACCCGAGCATGAAGCTTTGCACTGCCAACGTCGAATGGCGCTCATGAAATCCCTTGGCCAAGACACAATATCAATAGTTATTACCAGGAACACAACCATCATCCTCAACTTCTCTTGCATGTTCTATTCAGCGCTATATTGTCGAGTCCGAGCGTACATGGAGGATCGACGGTATTGATGGCAGACCTGGTTGTTTCGTGCTTTATTCCTTAATATCCATGGTGCCCGCACCACTGCACTGGACCGTGCTTGGTCCCAATGATCGGTCGAATTTGCGGAGACGGAGATTCCCATCGTCTGACGATAATTGCAACCATTATTCTACGCTCAATTCTCAACGGGCAAGTGACCGCGAACTCGAGCTTGTCTCTGTCTTCTCAGCTCGTTGCCAACGCCCCTCTACATGCGACTCAGAAGCAGTAACTGGACCCGCGGATGACTTTCTATTCAACTGTTCAGCTATGCGACTGACTCAACACAACGGTCGCCCACCCAGCCCGAGAAGAAGACCATCATATTTGTAGCCTAGCCCATTGCTGCTCTACGCAATCTGGTCTTGTCAGCATTGACGCTTCTGCCGCTCCGGCAATCAACTAGTCATGCCTCACGACAGATCTTGTTTTCCCGCACCGCGCGGGTCGATGCCGAGATTGTTCTCTATGTGGGACGGCAGAAAGCATGGATCGCGACTTTGCCTTTCTCGTCCACGCTGAACCTTGTTCCACCTAACAGGCGTTGAGTACCATGGATCGGTAACAAGTTCAGACGCATGCAGGAACCCGAACCGCGTGCCGTTAGTATCACGGTAGTGACTACCAAAACCCAATCGACTGGTAGACCCTTTAAGAGTACATGACCCGGTTTCGTCCTCTCGTGGTGCCCTTCTTCTCGTACTCGTCTGTCACGATTACTTGGCTCCAGAGACGACTCCTTGTGGTTCAGTGCTCCATATACAGATCAACATAATGGCACACGACAGTCTGGCAGGCCTTCTCAAGGCCACACCACTTCTTGGTGTGTCGGTCACATTTCTGCTGACGTGCTGGATCTCGGTAGCTCTGCGACTGTTCACCAGAACACGGATTGTCAAGAACCTGGGAGCAGACGACTGGACCATCATCATTGCACTTGGTATCTTCACCGGGTTCAGCGTTGAACTTATCAGACTCTCTGTCCTCGAGCTCACCGTCGACCTGCTTTCTCAACCGGAGGTATTCCAACTCGTAGCAAACGTAAGTCTTGGAGCGGTTTATCGGCAATCTGAATGTGTAGATTGACACTTGCAACAGCTTCTGCTAAGCGTCTTTGGTCTCTATATTGCCACTACAGTTATGCTCAAAGTATCGCTCGCCATTTTCTTCCTGAGAGTCGTCAACAAGAAATGGCAACGTTGGGTTATCTACGCCTCAGTCGGCATTTACTGCACATTTGGAACTGCATGGCTCTTCATTGCTCTCTTCCAGTGCGGAAACCCCGCCAACTACTTTGCGGCCCAAATCTCAGCGGACCCCGGTGCTCACTGCCTTGATTACAAAACAGTTTTGGGTCCATTGAACTACCTTCACAGCGCGCTGGTGAGTCAGACCGATTCAAGCACCCTCGACAAACCCCCCATACTAACGAATTCGTAGAACGCGGTTACCGATTGGGTCTTTGCCATCATTCCGATCTTCGTCGTACGCTCCACCCAAATGACCCGTCAAGCGCGCATCAGTGTCATCGCAATTCTTTTGCTCGGAGTCATCGGTAGTGTCTGCTCTATTGTACGCATTGCTTACGTCGACGTCCTTGGAGTCGGGTTCGGTGTCAAGCTCCTCCAACAAGCACCCACCTTTGCCATCCTGTCCTGCGTCGAAGTCGGTCTCGGAATCACATCTATCAGCTGCGCAACCCTGCGACCACTGTTCCAGAAGTACTTCCACCTCAGCCATTCCAGTGAGTCGAGCGGTAGATATGGAAGACAGACCGGAGCTACGGCGACGAGGAGGACAGAGGGCCCAAGGAGCAGAGCCATGGGTACCGAGGTCGACATTGAGCATGATGAGGTCGAGCTTGATGATGTTGATGAGCGGGAGAAGAAGCCTGGCGCAATCACCGTTACTACTCTGATCGCTCACGATGTCGAGGCCAACATCAGGTCACACAGGCCGAGTCAGAGCAGCGAAAAGGAACTTCTGTAGTACATGTAGCTACCATTTGAGCTGCATTAGATCGCGCTGTATTAGGGTGTTGCGGCGTTCCGGATCTGAATTGCTGCTTGGGAATATGGGGTCGAACAAGCAGAGATACCCCAATCGCGATGTGGTTTTTCTTCTTCTTGATTCTGCCATTAACTCACACAATGCGCCTCTCTTTTCAACAGCGGTAGCTCCAGGAGAACCGCACCAAGTTCTTACCCGCATCACGGCAATAAATCCCACGCGACTGTGACTCCAGACCCTTGCAATCGTGACCAATAACAAGCATATCCTCACATCGGGAGACATTAGCCGTGCCGTTCTGCGCCTCGACTGCAGCCAGGCAAGAACACGAATGTGGTCCCGAGACGCTAGCATACCTTAAGATACACAGCTCCGGACGAAACTGGCAGGATTTTTTCAGTGTTCCAGTAGAAGAAGACATGCCAGACGACAGGACCGACTCGACAACGCTTGCTTCGACGGACCCGACATGGAAGCATCCGTGGTTCCGTACGAGAACCTGACCTTATGTCTGCACTGCATAAGCATCGTGTCCAAGCTCGAGGATCAAAGCCCCACGGCCCATCCAGATTCAGGCCCAGATCAGATCAGATTGAATCACATCGAACTAGCTAATAAGTGATAACAAGTAAGAGCGACATGCACGAGTTGGATCATCTACTGTTCGATACAGTATCGCATCCCAAGTTCCCAACAGCCTGCGGCTAAGCCCGGGTATCAACAATCATCTGACGTCCTCGAGGTCGAACCGTTACGAAACCTCTCCAATAGTGGATCCTTTCAACGGCTTGTGCCGCTGTGCAGCAGAACTTCTACCGCTCGGTTGTACAACCGTTGTATGGTGTCGCCCGACGGGATTCCATGGCGTCGGTGTGAGCGTGGGCACGCTGTGCGTTGTCGCGTCGGGGGCTCTGGCCACGGAATCAGCTACATGGGTCGTCAACGGCATCGATGACTCTGACATTCATGAGAAGTGATGAACGGCTCTATTGTCTATACATGATTCGAATGAGAACTGCTTGGTCAGATTCATCTTTGGCCTAGAAATGGAACTTGCTGATTCACTTTGGAGATAAGGCAATCGTCTCTATACATCGACAGACGAGCACTGCGGAGACAGACTCCTCGCACCATCGAGGAGGTGACTTCGTGGCAGCTGACGGACATGTTGCTCTATGGCCAAATACTCGTTCGTGATTGCATTAGCTACGTTAGGTCATCTAAGTCACACCCGGCACATCCTCCGACCACAGTACTTTTGATAACTGAAACTCGACTTCCTAGTATCTGAACTCATCGCCCTCCCAGTAGTTGGCAGCACCCTGGAGATCATCGACGTTGAGAATGTCAGACCCTTCGTTGTACAGTTGGCGCCAGATGGCGTTTCTGGTGCTGACAGGCCATCCAGGCTGGTCCCAGTAGCGGGTCAAGATACCCTTGCCGTGAGCGACGGCGATCTGAGACCTGAGGAGCGCAAGCTGGGTCGAGTTCAGAGTCTCGACATGTACCTGGCCGAATTGTGACGAGAACGATACGCTGGCGATCGGAGACACGCTGGCGGTGATGTTGGAGAAGGTCGAGTTGAGGGTGTTGAGGGGGCCGTCGAAGAAGTAGTCGCGCGAGTTGACGCCTTGGACTTGATTCAGGGGGGTGTTGCCGGTTCCGACGACGGTGACTGGGCCGCTGGTCACGGTCGAGCCGTTCACGGTGGTCAGGTAGCCGAGATCACGCAGAGGTTGCAGGGCCTTGATGACGTACGGCCAAGTAGTTGGGCCGTCGGTCTTAACGTCAACGAAGAGGTAGAGTGTCTGGGTACCGACGGTGTCGTAGACGCCGTTCTTGGTGGTGCCGGTGACGAAAGGAGATGCTGGGTTCTGGCGCTTGAGAACATCAACGAGGGGGTTGATGTAGAGGGATTGGAAAGTGCGGAGGTTGGTCAGGGCGGACTGCTCGTGGCCAATCTGATGTTTGAATTAGTATCAGTACGTCTGTAAAGGGGTGACGGCCTTACGTGCAGAGTGCCATTGTAGAGCCAGACATCAGCCTCGACGGAGATGGCTCCGACGGAGAGAGCAGAGAAAAGAGGGATTTGTCTCCAGTAGTCGTTGTGAGAGTGGAAACCCTTTGGGACGATCCCCTGGGTGAAATCGGTTGGGTATTGGTATGGAGAGGCCGAGGTGTTTTGGAGGAAGGTGGTGAAAGGAATGGAGAGGGGAATGTCCATCTGAGCGGTCACGCTCGTGGCAGCAACAGCCGCGGCAGCAAGATAGTTGAAGAACATGATGGTGAACAGGTATGAAGTATGAATTCAGCACAACTTACTGGGAGCTACGTGAAGCCCGATGAAAGGAAGACCTACATATATAGATTGCGAGCAGTCTGCACTTTGCAGTGAGGTGATGCTGCCAAGGTATGCTGCCAAGATGGCGGTGGACGGAAGAGATGAAGTTGAGTGTCGACTCCGCATCTCCAATTTCTCCAGGACGAATCCACGGCGCCACGTGCTTGCCAGAAGCCGCCATTCAAGCTATCCGGCTTTCGTATATTATGTAGATCGCAGTATGGTGGATGTTTATTTGAACATGTCGTTCGAACTACCTTGACCGGCAGATGCTGTGTGCAGCAAGCTGCATCATTTCCCAGCCACTCACCCAGACAGATCAGCTTTCCATTCTTGTTGTCAACCACGTGTTTTGCGAAACATGAGAAAGGTTTACTTTCGATTGGCTTACCGAATGGATTCTCCGGAACTGCTGATATCAGCCAGGTCTTGGATTCAGTTGCGTTCCTGCTGTCGAGGGCCCCAAAGAATCTTCGGGCTTCTCTGCTGATCGCTGATTGGGAGATCGTATCGAAGTCGTCAGGAGAACATCGAGAAGATAATGGCAAAAGAGCTAGGAAAGATGGGGCATTGTCGGCCTCGGATGCCACTTTGGTTCTTGTGCAACAAAGAGTTGGCGGGACGGACGGACGAGCCATCGAAGTGGTGCGCAGGCTTATCACAGTAACAGCTCTTCGTTGTCGGTCAGAAGATGCTGCGACCACGTCCAGGTCGAGAGAGGCCGACAATGTACTTGATTCACACAGCCTGAAGACAGCATCGCGACTCACAGAGTCATGACGTCCCGTTCAAGAACGAAAGAGTTGTTCAATATCGGTCGTGGGTATGAAGTTCGACACCAAGAATCCAATATCTGGAGTCAGGCCATCGGATGGACATACCTCGACAAGGCCTGACAATGATGACTTGCTCTGAACGCATCTTCTGGCAGGGCATGAGCTGGAATGGTACACTGCACTGACTCTGATACGAAATATTGGTAGAATGCAAAAGGACTTGGTAATCATCGCGACGACTGTACTGCCAGGAGGACACTTGCCTCTCAAGGGACATCGAGTGAGGCTGACACAACAGACTAGAGGATCCACAAACAGGCCACCAACACTTCTTGCCCTGCAGTCCGGCCAGATGGTTGTGTAACAGTTGAGATGGACCAGATCGATTCAGCGCATTGTCACGATCAGATGAGCAACTTGGCATCACGATTGTTGTCATCTCGAGACCGATGCCGTCTGATCTCATCTGATGATGTCGGTTGGGTGTCAACCTTCTCCTCAGAACAAACTGGTATCTTCCCCATATGCTGTCATGGCATTCGCCGCTTTCGTCACAGGTTCCGATTGGATCGTAGTTTGATGGGTGGAGAATGTCGCTAGACCTCGCGTGCGGTGCAAACAAAGGCAGTCGATACCGATCCTCAGTAGTGTTGACCCTCGGTGCTCTATTCGGATGATAGACACGAATATAGGGCTCCCCCCACTCTGGAGAACAACGTACTGCTTCCAGCGGGGCCTCCACTCTGAAGACCTGCACCGGTGACGTAGTTTTGCAGCCGCCTTGCCACACCCGAAAGCCGCGTTCCCGATTGCGATCACGTCTCAGCGACTCTCGTTGAGCTGTGTTCCGATTTCGATTCATCGGATAGTGATCAGCACCAGAAATAGGTGAATCCAGGGGAAAGAAATACAGAAAATGATGTCAAACAAGGACAAGCTTTATTCTGTATAGAAAATAGGTGGAATGATAAGCCTGACCCACCTAGCGGCAGAACTTACTGCACTCTGTGCACCCTCACGCATTCGGTCGTTTGGCAAGCTATTTCTTACATCACTGCCCGGTCTGCTCTTGAGATATCGCGGTCGTGGTGGACCTGGTCGCTGCAAGCTGAGCGAGATATGATGAATGCTATGCTGTTCAGAGCACCCCGGCCAGGTCTATAAGCAGATACGGCAGCCGGAAGTTCTGCGCTCGACAAGGCATTTTGCAAGGGCCGCCCTGTGCTTGAAGGATTGAAGGTTCGCCTCGAATTACATGATGCGGATTGGAGCCTGGCGGCAGGACTGACTCGCTACGTCAGGATGTGACACGCTAAATTGGCCGTCCGTGCGGAGTGACGCAAGACCCTGCAGTTACCGAGTACAGCAGGAAGCGAAAAGTGTCAGGGTCTACGCGTGTGTGTGTCTGTGCCTGTATTTGTACCTGTACTGTACCTAAGAATATCCGCGTTGAGGGTGCACAACAGGAAAGACTTCACAAAATAACAAATGTGCGCAGGTAATTTCGCCATCCACTGCCGTCATCTAGAAGAGGCCAATTGAGGAGACGTGTATTGAGATGCAGAGCGCCAATCTCTGTGATGCAGAATCATCAGACGTCAATTCGCAGCGGACAAGGACTTTTTTGCCGACGAGGCCCGGGTGTACTGTAGGCTGATGATGTGCTGGAGATACCAAGAATAATTATTAATAACAACACTCACCCATACTACTGCACAGGGATGCAGCGCTGCGGACCAACTCCGACGGAGGCAGTCCCGTCGACCGCGCTGTTCATCCTATCACAATACCTTACCCTCTCAATATGACTCGAGCCGTCGCGAATGCGTCGCTGTTGTTACCTTACAGGTCGTAGGTACCTGTTCGAGTACCTGCCTCACCAGTGCTGTTCCCCCAGCCTTCGCCTATCATGATGTCACTATGGACGTCACGACTGCAGACTCGATCTAGCATTGCCAGATGCCTCAATGTCGTACACAATACGTACTGAAGTTTACATCGAGGTCACTTTTACGAGAGCAGTTCATGATGATATTTCTGTATGTAAACAGTACTTTGTTTACTCGTGATTTTTGGGACGATCGGTCGGTCCCAATCAATTCACGAGGGACTGCAGACTACCTTAGGCGAAGTTCCTTGTAGGCGGGGAGCTGAACTCATCCGGGATCGGGACGACGACCCTGCCTCTTCAACGGACGATCAGCCTGTCGCAAACCGTGTGTGCACAATAAATGATACTGATCTACTCGTGTACTGTACTGTATACAGTCGAGACAGGGCTGCGGCGGCGTGATTCATGGACCCCACACAACATCTGGACGAGGTTTTGCAGCGCGACTGGAGGTTGAAACCGAGACCATGACGTAGGGATCTGCAGGGCTTGCAGGCTTGGCGTAGCTTGCGACCTCGATGGCGGCGCCCTCCCGCTTTTGGCGAGCTTAGCACAGTTATCGACGCCCTCTCATTGGCGTGATGCATGGCTCCTCTCGCGGCCAGAATAGGGGGCCTGCACATCGCGCCTCCGTGAACGCCTTTTCTCGACCGTTGGCCACCTCACGTCCCGACAGCATCATCTGCAGATCTTAGCGCCCCACCACAGATGCGTCAGGGTCCCTAGTCATGTACCCTACGCAACATCTGGACACGCGGGGACATGAGGTAGTAGATACACGAGGAGCGAAATGATATATCAATCAGCGCGCACACATCTTCTGGTTCTTTTTTTTCTCACCCCATTCAACATCCCTACACCAGTTCTACAAACCATTACAGTCAATAAATCTTGTCCGCAAACACACTTTCAATCTTCAGCTCTTTTATCAAACTTTCACATCAACACAATGGCCGCTCCATCATCCAACGTCTCTGTCGCCCACGACATCACAAACCCAGTCGAGGTTCAGTACAACTTCTCAAACCAATACAACCTTGACGACCCAGAGGAGGCTCGCATGAGCTACCAGCGCATCATGCACGAGCACACCATGCAGCAGTACGAGACTGCTACCCAGTCCTCTCGCCGCCGCAACTCTCCTCACGACCACCACATGTCTGGTCTTCAGCAGGAGTCATCAATCGACTCTGTCGACTCATCAGACCTCAACTAGGCGATTCATACGATCTTGATAGCCACATTTACACGTAGAGGCTACGCCACGATGGATAGCCTCTGTTTCGCATTTCTTCGAAATATCAGAATCGACAGCATGAAGTTATGGCAGCACTAGATGGAGTTTGGGATTTGCTTTACGAGAACATTGCCGGCGCAGAGTCGAGGACTACGACTAGTATGGGTTTTGACGTCTTATCAAAGTCGTCTGCATATTTTCATTGCATATGCACAGTTAGATACCCTTCACGACGTTAATGAAGATTGTTATATCATACGCCCTTGTTCACTTTGCTTCATTGTGTTGTCCATCTTAAAGCATGGTATAGATATAATCATCATTCAACCATAATTAGACCATACTTGTAGTGTTCAACTTTACACTATCAAGAATAAGACCGAGAAGGCTGAAACATGACATAGCGTATTTAGCAGAGCCGCGGAGCGAGCTCCGATTTTGAGTTTCGCGAAATCAACGCACCAACTCAACTCGTCATGCGCACCGTATTCACACCGATGTATATATCTCCCAAGATGCCTCGTCATAATTATGTACATGTATCAAACAGATCGTCCACACGAACATTGGGATTGTGCAGAAACACCCTGTCGCGTGTGCGATCTTCGCGCTCCGCACCACCCTGCTCAAGAACCGCACCTTATTTTGCATCACCGATAATCGACTGATGAACATGATCGCTCTCTGCGGAGGAGCATGGACACCTCAACAACGAAGACCTGTTGATCGTATCGCTTTCGGAGCCATCACCGATTGACCGCGAAACACATGTATACTGATAAGCAATACATCCGACATGAATAGACTTGGCGCATCGTCGATGTTGACTGCAATCGTTAACGATTTTTTATCAGATCGACTGCAACTTGGACATCGTGCATTTTTACAGATTACTGTGCAGGCATATCCTCAGGCCGACTGCGCACCGAGCTCTGCTGTGCATCCCGCAGGATGATCACTTCTTGACACCTACAACAACCAGATTCCTCGGGCTGATGTCGTACGCGAACACCGGTTCCACCCACGCTTCCGCGACCTCCTCCTGCTCCCTCAGGAACAGCCATCGATCAGTCACAATCGTCGCCTCGATGACTCCGGCACTAAAAGCCATCAAACTCCACATGACACTGAGCTCCTTCTTCCTCTCCGCGAACCCCGTCTCATAGCCCCTGATATCATCATCGCTCAACCCGCCCAGCCTCTCCTCAAACACCGCCGCCCTGGTCGGATCCTCATCCTGACACAACTTGGCCTGCGCCGCGCGCACATACGACACAAAGTCAGCATACGCCGCCTTCCTGAGACTACCGAGGATGATGGGGGCAGTGCCGCCGCCGCCCGTCCACGCCAGAGGTGACCGGTCGCCAACCTCGTCCTCGTCCGTCGGCGATGCCACGATGCCGATGTCCAGGAATACGCGCTGCAGCAGCGCCCGGTAGAAATGGCGTGTGAAGAAGCCCTCGCTGTCCGTCTTGCCCCAGTTCTGCGGTGCTTGTACGGCCATCATGCGTGCTGTGATGTTCAGACGGACGCCGGGACCAGATGTCGTAGGGTACGTGCATAGTCTCTGTGACATGGGGAAGCCGTGCGGGTCGCTGGATTTGGACGTCTCGGCGAGGCGCGCGTTCGGTGTTCGTAAGGAGGGCAGTTTGTAGGTTGGCCCACCTAGGCGTTCGGTCATGAGGTTGTAGCAGCAGCCGACTAGAGCGACGGCGCTGACGGCCTGGTTCAGGAGCAACGATCGGATACCGTGGTGAACGAGGTTTCCGCAGGAGTGTAGAGAGATCACCATTAGATTTGGAGACGGGAGCTTGGGCTGTGACTCAATTGGTAAGGAACCCCCTGAGAAGGCGTCTTCGGCTTCTTGCTCTGTAGTCGTGGTCGAGCGTAGTTTTTGGCGCACAGCGTCTTGGTCGACTATCTGATTCACCACCCGTGTGAGATCGCCATCCCAGATCCAGTGTTCGACGTACTGTATCGATCCTTGACCGAGGTTTGATATCTGTAATGTCGCCTGTGCAGCGTCTGGTTGTCTGTCTGGCTCGCCCGGGTGAAAGAAGAACCCTCGTTCGCCTTTCTTGTCAGGCTCCTTCTTCGGTTTCGGCTTCATGGTTCCGTTTTCTATAGCCGCGTCTCGTTCTGCTCTGAACTCCTTCTTGTTCCTCATTACTATCGGCTTCTCCGCTAGATTTGCCTGTACATCCAGATTCATGGCGCCTTCGATATTGGTCTGCTTACTCTCAATAGCGATGAGATGCTTCCCGTACGGTGGACTCGCGAGACATCGTGGCAAATACCCCTGACCTGTTCCAAAATCGACGAGGTGAGAGATTGGCTCATTGCGGGAATCTCCTATATCCGTAGCCAATCCATCCACATATCGTGAAAAATGGTCTACTTCGTGGACTTTCTTGACATTCATCCCACGAGCCACATCGTGTGATATCTTTCGCCGTTTGCCGTCACCAATTGGGGCAAACTCTCTCCGGAAGAGGAATCGTCGAATGTCCGAGATATATTTTACAAGGCTTGAAGGCGGTATTGGACCTTTTCGCCAACTGTCATCTGTTATGTCCGCAAGTTCTTCTCTCATGAGAAGGTCCAATATGTCCATGATATCGTGTGCCCGGAAGAAGATTCTCCATTCTTCAGGTAATATTGCTGAATATAAATCGGGCGTCCGCGTATAGAAATCCAGAATATGAACACCACCACATAATGTCCTCAGTAGCTCATTTGATGTTACGAATTCGAGTAGAGATTCGGCATACTGCCCAGAACTGCCATGCTCGGGAGAAATTGGCAGAGCCCATTCCGGACCCATGTCGTCGCTGACGAACGACAAATTATAGATCCGATGGTTTTATTTCAGTAGCACCGAGAGAAGGCAATCGACAATAACGAGCTTCCCACCACTCTAGAAGAAAAAATTGGGGAGAAAAATAGTGGTATAGCACGAGAGCGTTTGTACTTGTACGATTTGCTTGATACACAATTTTATTCTCCACCATCGAACCCCGGACTTTTGGTTCCTTGCAGCCTCCCGATGCCGACCACATCGGCGGTTCCCGTCCTCTAACCTTGGGCCCGTCAAGCTCCAGGCATCGTCATCCCTGTCTTTGCGACAACCCAACTTCGACTGCCTCTTATATCGCAGTTGAGCTGAGATCGCGGCTGCCAATGATATATCTAAATCATCACTAAAGGCTATCTCCTAACCAGCCACGATGGCACAAAACGATGACCCCTTCCTGCAGGTGCAGTCCGACGTACTCTCATTACTGGACAACACTCGACCTCTCTTCCAATCGTATCTGCGCATCCGCTCTTCGGCCACGACTCCAAACAACCCAGAGCTGCGAGAGGCGCGTTCCGAACTCGAATCAAATCTCCAAGACCTGAGCACCGATCTGGAAGACCTGGTGGAAAGTGTCAAAGCTGTAGAAAAGGACCCATATCGATATGGACTAGAGATCGAAGAAGTGCAGCGACGGCGGCAGCTCGTGCAAGATGTCGGAAAGGAAGTGGAAGGCATGCATCAGGAGCTGTTAGATACAGTGCACGACTACGCGCAAAACAAAGGCAAAGGCGCAGATGGACTGCCTCACCCCAGTAACTTCGATAGCGAGGAGGAGGATATGGGCGGTGATGGCTATGGCCAATTCGAGCAGCAGCGGCAAGAGGAGATCATGGCCGAGCAAGATGAAGCCTTGGAAGGCGTCTTCAGAACAGTCGGCAATCTGCGCGGACAGGCCGACGCCATGGGTAGAGAACTCGAGGAGCAAGCGGAGATCCTGGACGAGGTCGACAATGCTGCTGACAGAGTTGGTGGAAAGCTTCAAACTGGGCTTAAGAAGATTGGATATGTTATCCGAAAGAACGAGGGTATGTTTAGCTGAAGGAATCGCTTATGAAATCTACTGACATGATTATAGATACCTACTCGTCATGCTGCATTTCTCTTCTGATCGTCATGCTCATCATACTGCTCATTATCGTCATTTTCATATGAGCAGAGAGCAAGACGCTTAGCATTGAAATCCCCATGACATATCTTCGGATCACCACACACGGAAGCACAGTCACAAGGCAGAATCGACATGGATGACAGGCTGTTTTCTCGAATGGCGCTCAGATGCGCACTACGCTAAACCATGTACGACACTTTGATATACCGACGCGCAATCAAAAGAACACGAGAAGCCTACCGTGGCGCCCATATGTCGCCAAACACCGAATAGATGCGCCCACATGGTGTCCAGGATCCATTGACGCAGCCTTGCGTCTGGCCAACAAGCAGCTCTCACGGTATGGTGTGTGCCGGTTGTGTTGGATCTGGGCGACGGAAGGAACCAGTCTGGAACATCAGGACATACCAGGCTGGCAGGCCAGCGTGATAAGTCTCGAGAGGCATGAGAGACATCGAATTACAAGAGCATAGAATGTTAGAGCCTAATGAGAGGAACGATCTTGGCTAGAAGCAGCATACCGTGTCTTATTCTCAAGTACGTTGTTAGTTGCTCGAAAAGACACACACACACCACAATGGTATGGCATGATGAAGGATTCGGGCAGACCAAGCACATAGACTTTATAGATATGAAGCATTCATCAAGTGTCGCGTGCCCACGCCAATGTGGAGAAGAACAACTGCCGGGGCCCAAACTCTCCCGACATCGCGCGTCACCCCTCCAAAGATTGTCCAAAAATATGTCTATTCCATATCTCGTAGCATCCTTCATCCTATACCACATATTTATTTATCACCATGGAGCGCATTAGTGACAAGATCGCTGCCCTGCCGCAAGATGGCACATATTTCTCACTTGAATTCTTCCCACCCAAGACCCAGCAGGTATCGAAAGACCGACCAGGGCCCCACCAGCATGACTAACAGTCTGTAGGGTTTCGCAAACCTTCATGCTCGTCTGTCGCGCATGGCGTATAGCTTACGTCCGCTTTTTGTAAATATCACATGGGGCGCAGGAGGAAGCACATCAAGCAAATCACTGGCACTGGCAGACATCACGCAACGGCAACTCGGAATCACAACATGTCTTCACCTTACATGCACGAATATGTCGCGGAAGCTGATAGACGAGACACTGGAGCAGGCAAAAGCGATGGGCGTGCGCAACATTCTGGCATTACGAGGTGATCCACCGAGGAGCGAAGAGTACAAAGCCGAAGAGAGTGTATATCCTGAGAGTGAAGAGGACGACAGCAACAAGGAGTTTACGTGGGCGGTAGACCTTGTGAGATATATCAGAAAGGTCTACGGCGATTACTTCTGCATTGGTGTGGCCGGATATCCAGAAGGTCATTCGGATCAGAGCCACCCACAACATCAGAATGTCAACTCGGATCTTCCATACCTGGTAGAAAAGGTACAAGCGGGAGCGGACTTTATCATGACACAACTATTCTACGACGTGCAGCAATTTGACGAGTTCGAGTCGCTCTTGCGAAACCATAGCAGCGGAGCCTTCAAGGACATTCATATCATACCCGGACTTATGCCCGTTCAGAGCTACCAGATCTTAAGGAGGACGACAAAGTTGAGCCACGCAAATCTACCCGATCCCATACTGCAGAGGTTCGAGGCTGTAAAGGGAGACGATGGAGCTGTAAAGAGAGTGGGTGTCGAGGTCATTAGCGAGATGGTGGAACACATGAAGAGCACCAGTGCGAATAGGCCAAAGGGTTTCCACTTCTACACCCTCAACCTAGAAAAGGCGGTTGCGCAAATCATCGAGAAGTGTGACCTGGTCCCACAGCAGGATATACCGTCGATAAAAGTGCAGGACGATTCGGCAGTCGCAGACGAAGAGACAGACGGCTTCATGATCGTCAACAAATCAGACACAGAAACCAAACGCCGACAGTCATCAACAGCGAACTCGCAGCCGCGCAATAGAGTGATTGTCGACCGCGAACGAGCAACATCACCCTCGAGCAAAGACTACGAAGCGCCCTCGGACGAAGCCGGCGTGCCCAGCGACAAGCCAGGCTCACAACCCAACAACCTCGCCATCAGTGAAGGAGAAGGCTCTCTCGGACGCGAAGCAACATGGGACGACTTCCCCAACGGTCGCTGGGGTGACGCGCGTTCTCCAGCCTATGGTGAGATTGACGGCTACGGCGTGAGTCTCCATGTCTCGATCCCCGATGCGCTGAGGTTATGGGACCGCCCCACGACACGCGCAGATATCACACACATTTTTGAGCGACACGTCCGCGGCGATCTGGAAGCCATTCCCTGGAGCGAGGAGCCGCTGAATGAGGAGACGGCGACGATCCGCGAGGAGCTGGCGGCGCTGATCCGCAAGGGCTGGTGGACGGTGGCCAGTCAGCCCGCGATCAATTGTGTGCCGTCTGAAGACCGTATCTTTGGCTGGGGTCCGAAGAGCGGGTTCGTGTTCCAGAAGGCGTTTGTCGAGTTCTTCATCCCCAAGGAGGACTGGGCGAGGTTGAGGCCTGTGCTTGAGGAGAATCAGGAGATGGAATTCTTTGCGTGTAATTCGGAGGGTGATTTTGAGGCCAGCGATCCTGAGGGCGTCAATCCGGTTACATGGGGCGCGTTTACCGGTAAGGAGATTGTCTCGCCGACGATCATCGAGAGCGTCAGTTTCAGGGCGTGGAGTGAGGAGGCGTTTGGCATCTGGAGCGAGTGGATGACGGTCTATAAGCCGGGTGGTCCAACGGCCAAGTTTTTGGCGCAGACGAAGAAGGATCTCTGGTTGGTCAACGTCATTCATCATGCGTTTGTGGAACCTGGCAAGCTTTGGGAGATCCTGGCCAAGGCGTAAGGATGGATATGCATGGCAGGCAGGCTACATGAATGGCCCTACAACGGACACTGCGGTCTCGTGTGTATCATTACAGATGTATCACTAAAACGCAATTGAGCTCGAGTCACTGCCTGAAGATCTCACACCTTGTTATCGACACTGATGTCTGCGTGGGAAGTTCAATTCCTCTTTCCTGGAGTCTGATATGATTAATCACAATATGATGTATGGTATCGATTCCATTTGATTATTGGTCTTCCTTGAAACCGTTGTCTATGTGGCCTCATTTGTCTCGTTCATGGCGTCATCATCTTTCATTCTGCCACACGTTGCACTGGCTCATAGAGTCTCTGGCGGCTGTGTGATCTTGGTCAAGTGGTCTCCATTCAGGTTCTTCCAGATCTTGCCGAATCCTTCGTGGTCGTAATCCTTCTCGTTCCACTGTGTCCACCGTCAGCATCCGAACCTTTCGCATACCTCATTCGCACTTACCTGATCCTTGTGGTACTTGACCTTGCCCTTGTCATCCAACGACAACGTAATGATCGAGTTGACAGGCTTGGTAGTGTGCAGAACCCTCGGCGTGTACTCCTGCTGCAGCTTGAAGATGATGCGATCCGGCTTGTCCTCGACGTTCTCGGTCTTCAATGTCTGGCTCTTGGCCATGATTTTTGGGATGCCGTACCACTGGCCGGCGATCTTGTAGCGCGTGTCACAGTAGCTGAGCGGGTCGTCGTAGACTGCCTTTTCGTCATACACCTGCATGTCCTCCTCGCTGGCGCTGCCGCTGTAGAGGCGGCATATTGAGTCCACGATGTGTTGGCGCTCTGGAGAGAGCTTGATTGATTTCTCGGGGTGTGGCACGTAGTCTACGCCTGGGTTGGTGTTCTTGCTTGGGTCTGGGTTTCCTGTCAGACCGGAGACGTCGGCCTTGATCTCGTGGTCTTGTGGTGTTTCGCTGGACATATTTGGCATTTTGATGGTAGTAAGGCGTTGCTTGGATCAATTGTGAAGTTGATAAATACGATACATGTATGCTGTGTCCCGAGTGATCGGACAGCACTTATGTCATGTCGTCATCAAGAATGGATGCAGCGGAGAATTGTTATAGCTTTACCCCGGATTATAGACTGGGTCCACCTTCCGGCAAACGGTTAAACTTTCGCGGTCCGATATAAGCAATACGGTACAGCACAGCGCCTGCAGTATTCGGGTCACAATGCTTGTCGTCTTTTGACTAGAACTCACAGCCAGTGCAACAATGCACATTATTGACTTATCTTTGCGTACCTCGTGATGCTTCGCAGGCGCGGGGTAACCCTTGGGACCGCGTGACCATTTCGAGTACGTAAGGATTGTTACGCCTCTGCGTCGCAATGGTGACATGCACGAAAATGATCGTCATAAGCCGTGCGTGGCTGTCAAAGGTCCCGACAGCCGTGAAAGGGCACTTTCCATCGCACGAGCAACACTGCTATTCTCCCTCGGTTGATATGAACGTGTCGCCAGGCTATCTGTATGCGGACATTTCTATGATAGCCATGAGGTAGTTCATCAATAGATTGCAACCAACGGATAGCACATAAACATATATATCTGTTCGTACTGTATAAATAAGGCAAGAACAACCCGAAGTCTAAAATCTCCCATAGTGACATCACCGGTTACATACCGAGATCCGAAGCCGTCGATCGTTACAGGTATTGTGCGCTTGAGGCAACCACACCACATGGCTGATATCAGCAAAGTTCACCGATCACGCTGTCATACCTAACTTAACTTTAGCTTGAGCAAAATATCTGATAGGTATACATGCCCCTCAGTCAGAAGACGGACCTTTCTTGCTAACCCTCGATCAGACCTAATATGTGCGGTTCGAAGATCAAACTTTCCCAGACGGTCCGATAGCCATCTCATGACCGCAAACATGAACGATTTGAACCACGCAAACCTTCCGAACGAGAGCAACACAATCCCCGACTCTGGAATACCACAGATCATCCTCCACCAGGACGAAGCTGCCGCGCTCCAGGATGATCTATCCGCAGATGAATTGGAAGAGCTGGGATCGCGAGGAACACATCCCAGCGTCGAGACCAAGAGAGATTCTGCTGTGGACGCGCCCGTAGACGCCTCTGCGAGCAGTCCAGTGCGCGGAGACGATGGAAAACACAAGCATTCCACTCGGCGGAGAATCAAGAGCATTGGGCATGGTGCGAAAGCAAAGTCGAAGCACCTTCTTACCTCAGTCAGAGCTCGAGTCGGTATCGTCGAACCTACACCAAGCGATAGCCCTTATGCAGACCTCGACAACAACCCAGCCTTTGAACAGACTCATATGGTTGGAAATAGGATGGTGACAGTCGGAGGCGCAGCGGATAAGATATTAGACACCATCCATCTCACTGGAAAGATTGTCGCAAATCCTCGACATGCTGCAAAGAAGAAGATTGCCTCAAAACTGGCCGTCGAGGATCGCCCTTATCTGGCGGAAGATGCTGATAGAGAGTTTCTAGACGCTCACGCTGATCTCGCGAGGGCAGAGTCTGACGAGGACGACATGGACGACGATGAAATGGCTTCCGTCAATCTCGAACGGACACGACAACGAGTCGAGCATCTTGAAGACATACGAGACGGAAAAAAGGTTGCATGGCTGACCAACAAACACATTCATCGAGTCATGGTCGTTCCCAAGCGTGAGCCGGTGCCCCCAAAGAAGGACAACTTCTATGTCACCGACCCTGAGACCGGCGAAAGGACACTTGACTGGTACAGCTATTCTTCGGAAAACACACGCTATTACTTGAAGTTGTTCGCTATCAACCACATGGGAGATATCGAACCTGCAGGAGCTTCGCCGTTCAGCCAGGCCGTCGTCTTGCGATATGTTGAGCGTCTCCTCATCTCGTCTTCTCCCTGGCAGTCATGGTTCCTCAACATCCGTTCCATCTATCGGTGGGACGACCCTAGAAGAACTATGATTTACGGTGGAATATGGCTCGTCATCTGGTACCTCAATTGTTGCGTCACAGCCGTCCTTTGCTATATCGTCTACATTGTCCTCAACAACCAATACAACCGGAAAAACGTCGATGGCATGCGCGACTCATACGAGCGAGCTGCTAACAATGAGTCAACTCTCCGTTTCAACGAGCTCATCCAGAAGCATGGAAGCGAAAACTGGATAGATCCTTTGCTCGAAGAAGTGGGACCGCTAATACAATTGCAGCTCTCCGACACGGTTGATTTTCTCGAAATCCTCAACAACTTTTACGACTGGCGCACTCCTGACAAAACTTGGGCCACTCTGTTTTGGTTCTCCACTGCTATTGCGCTCGGACTCTTGACTCCCACCGCATACACGATGAAGATCATCTGGATGTTCTTTTGGCTGACTGTTTTCTTGGGTCGACCGATAGCCTCCAAGCATCGACAATACCGTCATGTTGTCAATGCTCTGAAATGGATGTTTTGGGAGATACCCAACGACGTCGACTGGGCGATGATGTACCTCCGACGCAAAGCACAAGAAACGCGAGCGCGAGTGATCGGTGACAAGGTGGAGCGCCAGTGGGAGGAGCGAGCGGATGTCATGTCACAAACGGTAGCGACTGTCGACGTCCCGAGGAAAACCAGAACACACCCTGTCACAGACCCACGACCTCACGAATCGGATAGTGACTCCGACGGCGACAGCATATCCTCTTTTGCAACTGCCGCTTCTACAACCTCTCTCCTCGGAGACATGGACTTAGTTTCCTTCTACTGTCGATACAAGGGCATCCCCGGCCGCGTGATCATCTACAGCGACGGCCTGCGTTTTCAACGAAGCTCTCACCTCACCGGCCCGCGCAAAGAGCTCTGGCGCCACGACTGGAACTCCCTCATGGAAGTACGCAAAACCAACTTTTCGACAATGGCAAAGGTAGTCAGCAAGGAAGGCATCGACCTGATCGTGGTAAACAACGAACCACGCAGAGACCGCCGCCTCTTCCATCGACACGAGGAGCAACACCGCGACACGACGCACGAAGACATGGACAACGAGGTCGCCGAGCAGCACGAGCGCATCAAGCTCGAGGGCGTCAAGGGTAGAGATCGGGCCTTCAATTGCATCATTGGTTTCTCGGGCTTGAAGTTCCATGTCCTGCAGCCTCTCGAAGAGTCCAAGAACACGTCGAAGCTGGAGAATATCAAGGACCGCTTGAACATAGGCAAGCACAGGAATAATGACAATGGCCGCGAGACGAAGGATGAGTTTGAAACGGGCGATATCAAGCACGGCGAGGTTGATCTCAAGGACCACGGCGGTGGAAAGAAAGGATGGTTTGATTGAGCGTTGGGTTTATTTTTTTTGCATGGCGTGGTGGGTTATGATGATGGCTTGCATCCTGCGGTCCAATTCTTTGGCCTTTCTGTTTCTTGCGGCGATGAGATACCCCCGTGATAGTTTGGCATCATGAACGATCTCATTTCTTCCATTCACTTGAGACCACAGTGCTGGACTGACAGCCGACAATACGCGATCGAGCTTCAGTATAAATTATGGCTGCACTGGCTTTCACCTTGTCTCACATCAACTACACCTGCACAGCCGTCGCCTTCATTCCAAGGGCGCTGATGGCCATTGCTTTCAAGGCGTGTCTGTTGTAACTCTTCTCGTGAATCTTCGCCAAACTCTTCCCGCAACTCTTCTCATCCATTTTCTCATGACTGCTCGCAGGACTTTTCCCAGCACTATCTTTACTTCTTGTCGTCGTGCTTCTCAGAGACGACACCGGACACGATAGTGATAGTCTGTCTCATGCCGAGCATTCGAGGCTGCCTGTCCTGTCTGTATACAAGCATGCGGGTTCCTGTCAGGGAACGCTTTGACGTGTCATAAAATATCCTGGCAGGCATCGGATCCTTTATCGTTGCACTTATTGCGTGTGACGTATCGGGCGCCTGTCGTTTTCTTGAAGTCGTAAAGTCATATATCGTAATCACGTAGCATTCTATCCCTCGACCTTGATGTCCTCCGTTTTGATATCTTGCTCCCTGACGTGCCCGTTCTCAGCATCCTCTCCCTTTACCGCATCCTCCCCTCCACCAGCCATGACCTTGATCTTCACCGTCTCATCACCCACCATCAGGCCTTTTCCCGGGGTCTGCGCAACCGCCCTGCCCTCCTCATCCACGAACTCGAAATTATACCTCGACAACAAATGCGGAATCGCCGCCAGCTGCGGGCCATACTTGTTCGTATTATCATACAACTCGTACAGCGGCACGGCCACAATGCGCATGTTCTTAGGCACGCAGAGGACCTTACTCCGCGGCAACTGCACGAAATACAGCTTCTTGCACTCTTTCGGCCGCGAGATGTGGCCCGGTATGAACGGGTACATGAAAGTCTCGAAGTTCGGCCGCCACCATTGCGATAGGCAGTCGCCGATGTCCCAGTCGGGTGTGCTGTTCTCGGCTGCGAGTGAGGTGCCTGCGGGAGGTGCTAAGCGCTCGTCGAGGCGCGCTTTGAAGCCCGTGATCTCGTCGTCTGTGGGAAGGAGATAGTCGCCTGGGCTGGGATGTGTTAGCACGACGCTACGTGGTAGATAAGAGGGAGCGTCGTACAGTTTGAAGAATGCGTTTGCGATCTTCAGCATCAGCACGTGCGGATGGTTGTATTCGTGGCACATCAGTATGCCTTCACAAGTTCGCCTCATACCATGTTCGCTGTAGTGTTCTTCCAATCTCTTTAAGCGTGCGGTCACCGAGGGGTCTTCTTCCGGTTGGTGCTCTTTTGTGCCGAATGTGTAGTTGCTGAGCGGATATAGCTTGATTGTCTTTGGCTGGTTTGCGTTGAAGTCGAGTGGGATGATTGGAACTTGTGAGCTCTTCTGAGCTGCTTCTGTAATTGTTGTCATGATGATGTTCTCTGACTGTCTTGCAATTGATAAGAGGTATCGTTGTCGAAGCAGCAATGAATAATTAATGTGGTCAAACAATGATGACCCCAGACTTTGTTGACTGTGGGGAAAGTTCTCCAATTTTGGGGATCTACAGTCTCTTTCCAGATTAAATGGACAGCACCCACTATGGCACAAGCTAGTGCAAGGATAGTTGACCTATCAGAATACCGAACGGAGCAGATCTTATCCGGTTTTATACAATAAAGTGGTTTGTATGCAGCCCACCTTATAAGCACCGTCCATTTAATGTGCGAAGAGACTGTATATTTACAAGCGGTACCTGCATGTGAAGATCACAGATATGTTCTATGAATAGAATCTTGGAAAAGTAACGGATAAGTTGAGTAAACATTAATGACGGTCGTTATCTCATTTCAACTTGGGCTTCTTGCGAATCATGCTACTACCCAAGACATTAACCGCAGGAGCCCCAGCTGATCCCACAGCCTCTACCACCACTGCACCACCATCGCTGCCAGGTTTCTGCTTCTTGCGCACGATCGAGGTCGACAAATCATTCGGTTGACCGGCCGTACCTGAAGAAACAGCCACCGTTTTCGCAGGAACAGCATGTGCTTTCCGGCCCGTCACGACTTGTCCCCAGAGCGGTGACGGTCCAGCAGTGACGACCACTTCGTCGAGCCATTTCTTCGTGCTGTGCCGCGCTGCGGTGTTATCGCAGAATTCGAGTTTCAATAGCAGGTCGTGGACTCTATCATAGGCCTGCTTCTCAACTACGATCTGGCCGCGGCTGGAACTTGGCCACCTCCAGAACGGTGACTCTTCAGGCTGAGAATCCGCGGGCTGGATACCTGAAGCAGATTTGACTTTTGGAGCGCGCGTCGTGATCGGTCCTGTGAGGGGTGTTCTCTTCCGTTTCCGAGGGCTGTTCGGCGTTATCAATGACCGTGACAACACTCCTGATATCGAAGGTGTCTCTCCGAGACCGCCGAGTGGTGTCGATGCCCTGGATATGAAGCTGTCTTGACTGTCCAAGCTGTATCCTGGTTCCGAATCCACGTCCGGCGGTGTAAATACTACCCAAATGAACCCGACCATGCGTCCCGACGAACACTCTTGCCGGAACGCCATGGTTTCCCAGAACTGCTCCAACGTCTTGCAGCTTTTCCATATACCACCCCTCTTCTTAGAAGGACTGGCCAGCTGCTGTGCCGCTGGGTTATCGGGTATTTCTTCATCCAATTCGTCCACGAACCTCGCCTTCGGGTCATCTGGGAACCGCGGGACCAAGCACCTAGGCGGAGCCATGGGTGCCGGCGCAATGTCCCTGAGCGGATGTCCGTACCGCCATTTCCTGGCTTCCGGCGGGTCTGCGCGCCATGAATTGGGGAAGAAGGCAGTCGTCTCATGTTTGTCGAATCCCGGCACTATCACATGTGCTTCTGCCTGTGTCTCTTCGGCCAGGTCTTCCTTATCAGTCCCAGATCCCTGACCTTCTCCTCGCCTCCGCAACACCGGATCAAGTGTCTTACACCACCATTTCACCAACTGCCTGTCGTCCAGAACATGCTTGCCCTTGTTATCGACACTGCCGGGGAATAGGTATTGATTCTGTGCACGGGCGAAAAGCGATACCACGAGTCTGGCGTGCGGCCGCTGTCTCTTTGCCACTAGCCAAGATATGAATGTAGAAGTGATGAGTCGAATGGGTGAACTTTGTGTAGTCTGAGGTAGTCCAAGTGAAGCTAGGCAGCCCGTCGAGTCCGCTTTTGACACAAATATGGTGGTGAGTCGTCGAGTAGTGAAGATCAAAATCTCAATACCGAAGACTATGGTAGGAGTCTCCTGTTCCTTCACCACCGAGACTGTGAGGAAATTTCTCTCGCAATACGTCCGCTCGGGTTTCCGTCCAGGAGGTGCAGCGAAGAGCGGCTCGCATCTTGTCGGAGGTGTAGAGATGTGGTGAAAGTGAAACGTGGTATCCTTCGCTAAAGCCTCGGCCAGACTCTCGTACAGTGAGTCACTACTCGCCGCCAACATGGTCGAGTTCGTCGTTCCCGAGTGAAGCCGGGGTGGACGCGTGAGTGCTGGAACAATGTGGAAGTCGCGACGTGACAAAATCCGGGGTAGATCTGCGTTAATTTCGGACTTCCTCCGACAGCCAGAGAGAGAACTTTCCAACGCCATTCAATTCATTGCGATAGTGACTTCTATATACAGAGCACTACTGTATCATAGCATTTCTTGAATTGGGAGTTGAATCATGCAATACGCCTGATGGAGAACTCTAACCTCATCGCCCCCTCATGCTGATATGATTGAGCTTGTTTGTTCTCAGGAGTACCGAATTTCCATTCTTTCAGAGTGGCCTGAACATCCCACTTGGTTCCCGTCGCTTCACCGATCTCCTCCCACATCTGCGACCAGGTATCCAAATCATGACGAAACATGTAACCTCCACGGGTGCGATGGGGAAAGCGCCCGCCTTTGGCATTGCCAACTTGGCGCCCAAGAATCAACGAGTCTTTTCGAGGCTTGAGAAGTTCGACACATCTTTTGCCGATCTGAATCTGCTCGTCGCGATCGAATAAGTGGAAAAAGGAGGCAGCGTGGATGATGTCAACTTGACTATCCAACTGCTTCAGATCCGAGTCCGGGTCGAAGATTTCAGCAGCGATGAACTTGCTTTTGAGAGTGTCCTCGTCTAGAAACAGCTTGTATCCAAGCTCCATGAAATCCAGACGGAGGTCACTGCCGTAGCACATCTCTGATGGCACGCCGTCGTAGACGAGCCGTCGGACGTCTTGAGCGAAACAACATCCGAGATCGAGATAAGTCTGGGTACCTGATTTCATACGCTTAAGGACCTCTGGGTAAACCGAGGACATGCCTACGGACAGATCAAGGAACCTGTACTGTCCAATGCATGGGTACGGAAAGACTCCCCAGGCGTCGTCGCGCTGTCATTGTGTCAGGACCAATGTCTGCTTGCGTAACAGGGAAGTGCATACAGTCTTCATACAATGCTCCACGACTTGGTCGGCCGGGATCTTGCTGTACTTTTCCAACAACTCTTGCGTGGATTCGCTCAAGTTTGGTCGTCCTTCTTGGTACCAGCTATTCTGGTCTCTGTCTGGTGTCAGCGTGTTCAGAATGAAGAAGCCAGTCAATGTCGCCTCCAATTGATGATCTGCTACTCGAGAGGAAAACGAATATGCAGTCGCTGTGTTTGACAGCATTGTTTCGCTCACCTGCTAGGAGCCTCTTGTGGCTCGGCCTTCTTTGGCTGCATTTCTGTAGCGTCACCCATGACAACAGTTGTTTCTAATCAAGATTCACAAGGTGTTTGACGAAAGAGATATGTGCACTTAGGTGAGGTATATCACAGATGGAGTCTAACCATGCATCATCATACCCTGACGCGTTATCGGATGCCGAAAGCCGAGCGGTGTAAGGTAGTTAGCAGCTCTTCCAGGTCGATCGATTCTGCTATATGCCTCATTATGGTGTCTGAGGGAAGCCGGCATTCAGATTCACAAGCTCGAACCTGCGACTGCATGGAGTACAGGAGAGGCGACAACAAATGATGTGAGCCTTCGGGAAGTTCAGGTTACCATCTCGTCTTCAATACTCTTGATGAGTGCCGATGCCGTGGGGTTCGATCTTGGCAGTCGTCGGCAGATGCCGTGCACAAAGCCAAAGGACTCACCAGTCAACTCTCCTACCTTACTGTTCTGCGCGACTCTCATGTCGTCTTCACAGTCCTACACCGCGGCCTCGACATTCTTTGCTCGTTGTCGATAAAGCCAGTTCTGGAACAATGCCAAAGCTTTGGTCGGCTGCGCTCAGCTCTGGTGGACGACTCAGAGGCGGCCCACAAGAACAATACTAAGCTGTGAGACGACACACCAAGCATCACCACATTCATCAGCACCACGACAACCGGTTAGGTCGAGAGTATGTACAGTGCAGTGGCAACATCAATATCAGGATGTACGATTGGTAATATCTCGTTTTTTCTATTCATTCGTTCAGCAATCAATGCATGACTTCCTGCTTGCGTACAATCATTGGCAAACATATTATCTCAAGCACTACCTATCCACAACTTTATTATTCTTGTATATGCACTTCCTCGATCGTCTGTATTATATTGAGCCCGCAGCCGTCGAGAGACAATTGTTTCGAAAGGATTGTTCTGCATCCAAGCCTTTCCGCTTGCTATATGTAGACCTTGAGCATCTCTGCATACTCGTCACGCCAATCTTCCTCTTCTTTGTTCTGCTACTTCTCCCCCCTCATCCTTGAATCTTTCACTTCTCTTCTCTTTTCGTTGGTCACCACATACAACCTTCACTATGAACAACCAAAGCGGTAGTATCGATACGTCAAACCCGTTCAATCAGAGCTTCATCCTGTTCGACAGCCTTGGCGATCAGTTTGAGGTTCATCTCTCAGATCTCGATGTCTACGTCTACAACGGAATTACGCAGTGCATCGTCCTGGCCAGCCAGATTGGTGCCTCTCTCGCCATCCTTCTAGTTCTCCTCATCCTCACCAAGAGCGAAAAGCGACGCCTACCAGTCTTCGTACTGAACGGACTTGCTTTGCTTCTGACTTTCATCTATTCAATTCTGCGCTGCCTCTACTACACTGGCCCATGGTACAGCCCTTACGCCTACCTGTCCGGAGACTATACCTTCGTGCCACGGTCCGCAGTAGCCACTTCAGCAACCGCAGAAGTCTTCGCCTTCCTCATTGAACTCTGCCTGGAATCATCACTGGTCTTGCAAGTCTACGTCGTCTGCGCAACCCTCAATCGCAAGAAGAGAGCACTGGTCATGATCGTCTCCGGTCTGGTTGCCCTTCTAGCCATCGGTTTTCGACTTGCCCAAGTGATCCTGAATATCCAGGTCAACATCATCATGGCAGCGGAGAATCTGTCCTATGCATGGGTCGCCCAAGCAAGAGATATTACATTGACGATCAGCATCTGCTTCTTCTCGGTCATCTTCTGTCTCAAGCTTGGATGGGCCATGTATCAGCGTCGACTGCTGGGACTGAATCAATTTGGTCCTATGCAGGTCATCTTCATTGGCGGCACACAAACATTGATCCTGCCAGGTGAGTAACCCTATCTGACTACTAGTTGTGCGACTTACTGACATATCTAGTCATCTGCGCCATCCTCCAATTCGTCCATCCAACATTCAGCGCAAGCACTCTGATCCTCACCGTCACCGCCATCTCTCTTCCCCTAACCTCTCTTTGGGCATCAGCAAGTATCGAGCGTCCCAACAAAGCAGCACGTGGTCCGGATGCTCATCGCAAGTTCCTTATCGACACATCTGCAGCATCTGCTTCGATGAGGCAGCCCTCTCATGTGGAAAGCGGCGTCTATGGTAGTTCAGCATACCAGGCCTCAGGTCGCGATCGCTTCCAGGACTCTGCCTCTGCAGTCGAGAAAGATCTTGAACTACAAGAGCTTGGAAGAGCCAGATAATGGCGACTTTGTGGACGGATGAATCGGCGACAGTCGGAAGAGTTGGAGGTAGAAAGAGCGGGGAGGTTGGTGCAGAGAATGAGGATTGTGCAGGAAAGGACGGATCCTACTTTGCTATAATACCAGAACACATTTCGCTTCGAAAGATACCCTATCAATATAATGTATTCAATTTTTCAGTACAAATGTAAAGCTTGTTGAGTGATGTGCGTTTTCACCCCCTCAAAGTCCGTCGGCTGGTGAAAGTCCGACTTCACCTCATGTTTAGTATATTATGTCAGCAATGAAAGCATAGGATATTGTCATCGACAGAGTTCTACTTTTGTGCTTTCGACAAACCATATTTGTATTACACAGCGCTATAGCAGAGAAGATCACTATCTCGAACATCTGGAGCTCGTCATCGGCATCAGTCACTCACATCACCAGTAGGATCCAGTAACCCATCCACAAAGGAAAGAAGGTGCGACGTAAATTATCAACACATTCCGGAACCGCAGCACAACCGCAACAATGGTTTCCAGAATTCCAAACGACATTTTCCAATTCAGCACCGTCTCGGCCCTGATGGCCGGGCTCTGCACATCCGGACCTCTGGCTCACCAACTGACCGGCTACGGCACCCACGGTGTCGGAACATGCAGTCAGCTGAACGGCGAAGTCCTCTTCCTCGACAGCGTAGCCTACCACATCACGACGTCTCCGTCCAAGAACAGCTCACAGAGCATGACTCAAGGCGCCAGCGACCAAGAAGCGCTCAACGACGCCGCCCGCGAGCTGGACCCGATAATCAAGAAGGCGGCCCGCGACGCAATGCTGCCATTCGTGCAAGTAACACTCTTCAGACCCGAGTTCCGCCTCCCTCTGCCCCTGCCCCAGTCAAAGAGTCTCTCCAAATCCTCTCTGCTGAGCACCCTCTCGTCACCGCCCTCGCCCGGTGGTCCGCTCCCGGCAGACCTCAAAGGCGCCACCGGCGGCCAGAACAGCTTCCTCCCGTTCTTGATCCGCGGCACGTTCAACGAGCTGACACTCCGCATCGGCGGGCCCATGAAGAACGACTCGGAGACGCTGGCGCAGGTCACGGCGCGGGCGCCGCAGTGGCGCATCAAGGGCGCCAAGGGCACTATCTTCGGCTTCTTGAGTCCGGAGTGGAGTAATGGTATCTCGGTCGCTGGATTCCATGGGCACTTTATCGAGGACGAGGGACAGGGCGTTAGGAGGGGTGGGCATGTGCTTGATTTCGAGGTTGCGCAGGATGATGGCAAGGTTGAGTGGGGTGTTAGTGGACATCATCATCTTGGGCTGCCAAGGGGTGAGGAGTGGGAGAGTTTGGAGCTGGCGGTTGATGCTGAGGGTATTGCTAAGGCTGAGGGTTGAATTGGTTATACGAAGTATTAAGCAGGCACTTTGTGACATTGGACGTAGACAAGGATTTGTTTGTAGAAATGGATACAGTAATGTAGAGTATCTACAATGGCTATACAAGCCAATAAAACGCCGTGTCCATGCAATGTCCTGACAGTGTCCTTGTCATGCAATTTCCTCGCTATGCTATGCTATGCAATGAATACACATCGCCTTCAAATCATTCCGCAAGCCAAGATTCTTAGAAACTTGCTGCTCTTCTTCTTCTCCTTGACGGTTCCGGATCGAGGAGCGGCCTTCTCGGTATTTCCGTTCCAGTACTGAGAGTCGCCACCACTAGAGGAAGTGTCGCTAACCTTCCTGTCGGAACCTCTGCTGCCGCGTGGCTTGACTTCAGAAGCGCCGTCGAGCTGGGGGTTCCTGACGTCGTCGCCGTTGACAGTCTCCTTGTCGTCTTCCTCATCGTCGTCCTCCTCTTCCTCGTCATCGTCTTCTTCTGGAGCGGCAAAGTCTGGACGCCATTGGGTGGCATTGGAGTTGACAATGACAGTGCTGGTGGTGTCGGCACGTGCGCGACGACGAGCTGGGGTTGCGTCAAGGAATGGGGAGTTGACCGCAGTCTCACCGGCAAGAGTGGAGGCCTCCATAGTGGGCGACGATGGTCTCTCGGTGCGTCTGAGGAGGCTTGGGGCGCGCATTGCTCGGCGGAAGCTGGAGCTGCGGCGATTGAAGTCGGCCTCGCCCTTGCGGGGAGAGCTGGGTGGAGTGGCATACGACGAGTGCACTGACTTGGTCGATGGGGACCTCTGGAGAGAGTCCTCAGATCTGTAGGTAGGACACCAACCCTCACGGACTGCGACAAATGCAGCAGTGGCGGTAATGACATTGCGAAGCTCGTCTGTTGTATAGATCTGCTCGCCTCCAGGAGTCGTTGGGTCCTCCGCATCTGGAGTGAGTGCTGGTGTGCTCGGAGAAGGCATGCTGTAGATGTCGGAAATGTCTAGTCCAGTGTTGGTCAAATGGGCAATGATTGGGTGACGACGGGTGTTAGCGGCGATGGTGCTGAAGTTGAACTTCTTCTCCGGAATAGTTGACATATCGGTCTCGGTAGTCGCATCAGGTGTTCTCATGCCAGACTTCTTCTGTACCCATCTGACGGTCGTCTTCAATCCGTGAACATCGGTTTTGCTGCACTCATAACTTCCGTTGGACATCTGGTATGCGTCCCAATCACTTCCGTCTGCAAACAAGATCCTCATCTTGGCTTGACCGCCATTCTCTTTCTTTCCAGCACCGCAGATCAATGCCAATACATCCCTTGACTCGTCCTCGTCGGCAATTGACTCCTCGTGACGGTGGTACTCCTCGGCTCGTACCAAGGCAAGATCGGTAGTAGAGATTGAATGTCTGGCGCCAAAGACTCTGGCAATGGCTCGTGTGAGTTTTGGCGAAAAGGTGGCTGAAGGAAGCAACTCAAAGGCTGGCTTTGGTCGACCTTCTGTTACCAATTGGTGGAGCTGAAGGAGTGATCGGGGACGAATAGAGATCTTTGACTTGGCGCCATTTTTCGGCGGTGGGTGGCAGATGCTGTACTGTGTCTTTGGTCTCGAGCATCGCTTCCTCCTGTTCCCCTCACTCATGAATGACCCCTCTCTCGACAAGGTCATCCCGCTAGGCAGACTGCTTCTCGAGTCGGTAGCAGCAAGCATAGTTCTATGTTCTGGAACAGATTCGAGATCGGAAGTATTGCGCCGGCGCAATTGTTGTCGTGGCGTTCGTGGTGATGTTGTGGTGGTGGTGGGTGAAGCAGCAACCGCGGCAGAATCTGGGGTAATCGAAGACGAGGTGGGGTCCAGATTGCTATCAAGTGATAAAAACTGGTCTGAAGCGACAGTATTGATTGTAGAATCGTGATTGAATGTAAGAAGAGAAGATATTAATGATATTCCTGGAAGCGAAGGCAGCATACTTGAATGTAATGGCGCATCCATTGTGCTGTGGCAGGAAGCGGGATTCGTGGCTGGGAGGTGGTAGGAAACGCATGCACCATGCGATTTGTATGCGCGACAGCAGAACTTTGATCAAGAACGTGACGTGCAAGAAAAGAAAAGGATGTCAATCTTGTCTTGCAATTTGTTTTGCCAACTGTAAAAACATCTGGTGGCCTGGTTTGACGGGCCTGATCTGGTGGTGTCGTACGGATTCGTGCTATTGTGGGTACAAGACAAAGAACTCTCCTGAGTGACGGTTGGGTGCTAGGCGACGACGCTGGTATGGGGAAGGTATAATGAAAGGGGGAAGAGTCAGTAGAGAAGAAGTGAAACTACCAACGTTCTTGTAATAGCATGATGATTACAGGATCTGTCGGAATCAGGGCTGCCTCACCTGATCAGGCGACAACATAGCGTAAGATCAGCCCACGTTGCTGATGCTATGCGGAGGATGATCAAAGATCGTAGTCGTCGTACGGAATACGGAGGCTCAGCACAGCGACAAGACGGTCAAACAAGGTCTTGGCTTGCGAGATGCTCCATCCTGCGCGCGGAGCTAGCCGTTTCGGGTAATCGTCCCTGCCTTTTCCTCGCACCAGCCCCGCATAACAATGGCCTGCCAAGGCTCGGACCATTTTGTTGCTTCTGCCAAGGTCGGATGCATTGTAACCCTGATCCGATCTCTTTGTTCATCTCGACATATTTTTTGCATATCGTTCGTTGCCTAGGCTTCATTCGGCAAATCACCTGAGCCCAATTGACCTCACCCCACCATTCGGACAACTCTGCCTTCTTGGCCAAGAGCTGAAGCATTGCTTCGCCTCCTCGACTTACCATAACAGCTCCAGAAAGCTTCCAGCTGCACGTCAGCGCTGTCAGGCCATCGTCCGACGGCATCCTACCTCGTGGCTTGCCGATATACCGGCTGTCAAGTAACATTCCTCCGTGAAGCATCTTCTTCTTTCTCAGGTCCTCACCACAATGTCCTTTCGAGCGGCCGGAGCAAGTAATACATCCTCATACACGAGGTTGATCGCGCTCTTCCTCCTCTGGAAACTTCTCCTATTGGTGCTGGCCGCATTGAGTCCTGGACCGGGTTATGATACATCCTCAAGCCTCTTACTACCAGCCATTGATGTGGAAAAATATCCATCCATACCCAGTAGTGCATCAGCTCGAGTCTTGAATCGTCTCGTTCGCTGGGATGCACTTCATTTTATGGGTGTAGCCCAACATGGCTACAGATATGAACAAGACCAAGCTTGGGGCTGGATATACACGACCTTCCTCAAAAACAGTGCCAAAGGTTCGCTCATTCTGCTGTCATGTTCCAGTAAGTTCTCAGCTAAGTATGTTTCTCAGCTGCTCGTACAGTTCCGCCACTGCCTCTAGATTATGCCGTTCCACTTGCCGCCGCTCGTCTATCTCATTTCTTCCATTTGCTGGCTACTCTGTTTTTGTTTTCGCTTACGTACATCACCCTCCCTGGCGAGGATCCATGGCGTCGGTCGACTGCCTTTGTTGCAGCGTGCTTGTACATCGTCTCACCGGCTGGAATCTTCCTATCAGCCCCTTACTCCGAAAGCTTTTTCGCCTTCTTCAATTTTCTGGGTATTTACTCTTTGTCAATGGTGAGGACAAGAAGCGCCTCACTACCGGAAACGCTTTTCCAGACTCTGTACATCATCCTTTCAGGGGCATTCTTTGCTATTGGCTGCATGGCTCGCGGCAATGGCATTCTCAGCATACTGGTCTACGTCGAGCCAGGTCTGATCCTACTCAACCAGTTGCTAGCTGGTCCACTACGTCTGCCTGCATTCGTCAAGCTAATCGCCTTCGGTATCGCTGCGCTTATGACTCTAGGAGGGGCTGCAATTCCACAGTTCCTAGCGTATGGCAAATACTGCCAACAAGACGTAAGACGACCCTGGTGCGACAACTTCCCACCGAGCGTCTACAGCTTTGTCCAACAACATTACTGGAACGTTGGATTTCTTAGATACTGGACAGTGTCGAACTTGCCCCTATTCCTGATCGCTCTACCGATGCTTTCTCTTCTTTTGTTGACAGGTTTGACATGCTTGAGCGGACGTCAAATGTTGGCCAAGTTTCGACCACCACCTTCCAGCCAGTCGAACGAGCTAGTCACGAGACAAGTTCCTTTCCCGCATGGTCTCCGCCAGATGGCTTTGCCTCAGATTGCTCTGGCCATACTCGCTTTGACCAATTTTCACGTTCAGATCATCAACCGGATCTCTAGTGGTTATCCACTCTGGTATATTGTCCTTGCCATCGCCATTACTACAACCGAAGGAACTCAGGATGGCAAGACCTCGGGAGTTTCTGTTCTCTCTGGCATACCCTATCTGTCAAACAGAAAGACCCAACAGTGGATCGTCCGGAGTATGATCATGTACGCCATGATACAGGGTGGGCTATTTGCAAGCTTTCTACCGCCAGCATAGGAAGTACCACGTTTAAGCTACAAGATCATGCCTTGACATCCACCAGAATCTTCACATGCTTGTCCTTTTCCCTGACCAATGCCCAAATTCCTTTCTCTACCACATCTTCCATGCTGATCTTACTCGTAATCATTTTCTTAGGACGCAACCTGCCATCCGCCAGAGCCTCGATTACAGCTTTGAAATCCTCCTTCTGGTAACCCAACACGCCAACATATTTGCCCTCCTTGAACACCAACATGTTTGGATTGAAAGGGACGGCTTTCTCCCAGATAGCAACATTGACCACCGTTCCCCGGCTCTTGATGGCATTGCAAGCCGTCTCCAGACTCGCGGGCACACCGGCGCAATCAAAGACGATATCCGGTCCATCGCCGCCGCAGAGCTCGCGACTGATGGTGACAAGGTCGTACGTTCTCGGATCAAGAACATGGTGCGCGCCGAATTCTCTCGCGAACTTCTGTCTTTGGGCTGCGACTTCTGACATTATGATCTTCTTGGTACCTTGAGCGATCAAGCATTGCACGACCGCTAAACCAATCGGACCGCCGCCTAGTACCACAACGGATGCCTGATTCGCTGGGATAGAGGCGAGAGGTGACGCGGCGACAGCGTGCCACGCGACTGCCAATGGTTCGACAAGTGCTGTCGTTTGTCAGCAAAGCAGGAATCTTTTCCACGAGCGGCAGAGACGAGCAGCACAACGGCAGAGAAAGGAAACATACCTCCAACATCCAGCTCCACATTCTCAGGCAAAGGCAACACCGCCTCAGCGGGAACAACGACCTCGTCGCTCAGACCACCTCCACCACCCGACAGCCCGATGAACCCACCATTCGGACACGCGTTCTCCACACCATTGTCACAAGCGCCGCAAGAGCCACAGTAAATCGTAGGCTGAACCGCGCACTTTTGTCCAACCTTGAAGGAACCAGAGACGCCTTCCCCGATCTCGAGGATGGTCCCGCTGAACTCGTGGCCCATGCCTATTGGGATCGTCTCGCGGGTCACTGGGTGTGGTTTCACGGGTGAGAAGTTGGGACCGCCCATGAATTCGTGGAGGTCGGTGCCGCATATGCCTACAAAGGCTGGAGCGATCTTTAGAAGAACGGTCAGTCGGGTTGGCACGGACGTGAGTGTTGGGAACGCGCACTTTGATTTGTCCTTCACCGCATTCCGGTCGTGGGATTCGCTCGATGCGAATGTCTTCTTTGCCATGGTAGCGCGCTGCTTTCTGGGTGGTTTGGGCAACCATTGTGTCTTCTTCGTCTGCCTGGGTCCAAATTCCGAACAATGCAGTTGAAAGAATGATAGTGCGAGTCGGATGAGAATAGAGCAAAATATAGAGAAGAGAGAAAGAACGAGGAGATGAAAACAGGACCAACGTAGATCTTCAATATCCCCCACCTGCCGACCATCACATGTCGAGAAACTTACATTCTTCCGCTATACACGCCAATGCTTGACCATAATTCCTACGCTTGGGATGTCTTCCTGGGCCATTAGACCGACATGAGCTCCGGCTTCCCCTTTAAGGATTGTAGCTTCGCCTTCCGTTTACCGTTGGTGCTTAAGGATCTTTCCATCGTCTCTTGCATTCAGCGGTAAACAAAGCTACCGCACAATACGTCGGTGGCTGTATTTCGGATAGCCCGACTTGATATAGATCCGGAAGAAACACAATGCGGGGGCGGAGGTGCTGCGGGGTAAGTGTGCGGGGAAGTTGTTGATTGGTGTTGGTCACCGGGATGATGGGCAGTTTGCCGGTAGTTGTGATGATGGATGCAACGAGTATCATTTTGCTTGGGCGGAATAGCAAAGGCCGTCAACTTGCTTCGATAGTTCTCTACACAGTCATAAACGTAGCTCACTTTTGATATCACATTCACTACATTGGTCTGTCTGAGTGTGAGCTTCAATATTGCTACTTGCTACTGGCTCGTGGATCACAGGTATTCCTACTTGGACTTGAACAGAGCCTCCTTGGTGTCGTAGGTGTACTTCAAGTCCAAGTGCCAGTAGTTGGCAGTGGTAGGTTCAGCAATGTGCCATGCCTCATCAAGAGCCTTGAGAACATCCTCGGGCAATGGTCCCTTCTCGACATCCTTGAGGTTACCCTCGAGCTGTTTCAGGCTGCTGACACCGACGATGATACCATCTCCACCGTTGTCTTTGACGTTCAGCTTGCTGTGGTGGACCATCCACCTGAGAGCGGTCTCGATCAGCGTGAGGTTGTGCTTCTCAACGACAGGTTCAATGACGCGGAGCGCGTCAAAGGTAGCGTCCTTGAAATATCTGGTGCGGTAGTTCTTGCCATTGCTGCCGACATCACTGAAGCGACCCTCGTTTGGCATTTCGCTTGTCTTGTACTTGCCGCTGAAGATGCCGCCTGCGACAGGGTTGTATACTACCACGTCCAGACCGTATCGGTGGCAGGCGGGGATAAGCTCGCGCTCGAGCGATCTTGTGATGGCGTTGTACATGCCCTGGTAGATGGTGGGTCGCACCCAGCCGTTGGCCTTGCAGGTCATGACGACCTCTGCGACTTCGAAAGCGGTAAAGTTGGACAGACCGAGCTGGACGAATTTGCCCTGCTTGTGGAGGTCGTTCATGGTACGGAGAGGCTCCTCGAATGGAATTGAACGGTCTGAGATGGTCGTCAGTCTGTCTTGTTCGTGACGGAGGTACATTGGCCCTCTGTGGTGTATGTCACTCACCAGCAGCATGGAGATAGAAGATGTCAACGCAATCTGTGCCCAATTCCGACAAGCTCTTGTTGACACTCTCGGTGAGACGGTCTGCCTTGTGCTGACCAGGCTCGTGAGGGTAGCACTTGGTCGCAATCATCAGACCACGCTCTTGCCATTTGGCGTCTTTGGTGAATGCTTCTTGCTTTCCCCCAATGTATGATCTCGCGGTGTCGACCTCATTGTAGCCTTGTGACTGCAGGTAGTCGAGGACCTTGTTGTACTCGGCTGGGTCGGTGACACGGGCTCCAGATGACGGATCAGGTCTGAGAATGCGTCAGCTTACAGCTCTTTGCACTGCAATCGACTCCAAGTTACCCAAAGGTCATAAGCCCAAGGATGACCCTTGGCTTGGGGTTCTGCGCGATGAGGGGCATCTTGCGGGAGTTCCTGTTTCAGGGTCGAGTAGAATCGCGCTTGCCGCTGTGTGGTTAAGTAGAACTCCTGAAACAACTTCGGAGACTATGTTCTTTGGGAATTGGAAGCAGCAGGAGATTGGATTGGAAGTACAGACAAGTACCTCACCTGTAAGTAGCTTGATACAACGCGGCTATGTGGTGCCGTGTGAGCACGGCGTTAGTGCCTGCCTAATTCCGATCCTGCCTAAATCGGAGCCCAAAATGATGGAGATGTTCATTGTTGATCGCTAACTGCAGTCTGGAGGTCACCTCCGATTTCTTATCACAAGCTCCGAGAACAACTATGATGTTGCGGAGAGATTTGATCGCGTCCTCCTCCCTGACTTGCCATATCGTATCTCGATACCCGGAAGGCTGAACAGAAAGTCGGTGACTTTGCGACGTAAACAGAAATGGCGTCATGCGCTGGCGTTCACGAGACCCTGAAAATGAGTGCGAAACTGGCAAAGCGTCGAACACTGGTGGAAAGCGCAACCGTGTTCCGCACTACTCACTAGACCGACCCTGCTGCGGCTTGACATCGATCGCAACATTGGAAGGTACGCAGTAGTGCGGCCTCACATGTAAATTATACAATCACCTATTGGCACACCCCCTCCCATATCATTCTCTTATCACCGCCTGCATGTCTAGGCCCCTTCACCATGCACAAAGACAGGCACCTGCTGGCCCCTCTAGTCTCGCACCTCCTGACCGTTTCCAAGACGATTCCGCTTCATCATCCGACCCCATAAGCACTCCGGTCCACCTGTCTCAACAATCCTCGAGAAATCCCTCGCCATTCGTGGAATTACCACACCCCGATAGCTTTCCATTGGACTCTGCCCGAACGGATCGCGGCCGGAAAACAGAAGAGGAACAGGACGACGACGACGACTTTGATGCTTGGGACGAGGAAGACCCCCTTACGGACACCACCATGCCTTCAGACTTGAGGTCTCCCTTCCACAGACCGGTGGATGGAAAGACAAAACAACCTTTATTGCCGGCCGACAAGCAATACAACGACTATGCTTCTCCACACAGACCGCTGACTGAAAGACGCTCAGCGCGCTTTCATGAAAGAGACCCAGAGGTGGATGACAAGAATGCCACTCGGCGGAGATATACTTATGCCGGCTTCTTCTTGATACTGAGCCTTATCAGTTTTACTATTCAGACCGAGACGGCCGTCTACATTCAACATAATTTGAAATGGAACAAGGCATACTGCATGCTGTGGGTATCACGAATGAAATTGGACATGGTTAGAGGCTCACACACACAACAGCTACTTCACGCACAGCTCATGGTCCGTACTATGGCCTACGCAACTTCTAATCATCCGACTATCGAAGTGGAATGTGCCATGGCAGACCGTCTGGCGACGACACATCCAAAGCTTGCGTACTACCGCTCAAATGATTGAGCACAGAACCCTCCATGTCCCCACCAGCCTCGCCAAGAAGTCGCCAGTGCCCTACTTCCTTCGCACCACCGCCTATGTCACCTGCGCATTGACTATCGCCGGAGGATCTTGGTATGTCGCCGTTGACTTGACCACCGCATCCGACCTTACAGCCATCTACAACTGTAGCGCATTTTTTGCCTACGCCTTTGCGATTCCACTGCTCAATGAGAAACTTCGTCTGAGCAAAGTCCTCGCCGTTGCTGTAGCCATCGTCGGTGTTCTCGTCGTCGCATATGGTGACGTGTCACCCTCAAAACACGGCAGCAAATCGGGCGGCGGCGCTGGCGGTCCAGATGCACCCGCCAACGAAGATGCTCAAAACCGCTTTTTGGGCAATCTTGTCATTGGTGTCGGCAGTGTGCTTTATGGCTTTTACGAAGTTGTCTATAAAAGGGTCGCTTGTCCTCCTGACGGATGCAGCCCGGGTCGCGGCATGATCTTCGCCAATACATTTGGAAGCATGATCGGTACTTTCACCATGTGCGTCCTCTGGATTCCAATTCCTATCCTTCATTATCTCGGCTGGGAGACATTCGAATTACCTCAGGGTCAAGCGGCATGGATGCTTGTTATCAGCGTGCTCATGAACGCGACCTTCTCTGGATCTTTCCTGGTTCTGATCTCCCTTACCAGCCCGGTTCTGTCGTCTGTTGCCGCCTTGTTGACGATCTTCCTTGTCGCTCTTGTGGATGTGATGCTTCCACCACCTCTCAACAGCCCGCTTTCTGGCGCTGCTATTGCAGGTGGATGTCTCATCATTGTCGCGTTCTTGGTACTCTGCTGGGCTACGTACCGGGAAATGGACGAGGAGCAGAAACATAAGGAAGCCATGCGGGACGTCGAAGAGAGCGATGTCGAGGAGTCTGATGTCTAGAACAAGGATCAATTGACGTTCAATATACCCAGCAAGAAGTTTGCTTTGTTTGGATTGATGTAAGCACAATGGAACTATATAATTATCAGATCTATGCATAGCGAGGATGGTGAATATCTCTTCTGGTTTCAGCTGCTGTTTGCTTACATCATAGTGAACTACAAGTCACGTGAATTAACAAAACAGGCTTTCAGTAGGTTGCTTCACTTCACTTCACCTCTCAATCTTTTTTCTTCTTCTGCACCGATCCCTCATTCTTCAATCTTACACAACACCGACAAGCAATGACATCTCAGCACCTCGCTGGCCTACCAGGCCAGCTGTCAAGGGTTAGTGCTGTCTGTGTTCTACTCTTGATTGACAAAGACTTACCACTGTTGCAGTCGATCGAACCGGGAGCCCAGATGATGCTCGTTCCAAGCCATGCAGCTCCAAACCTTCATCACAAGCCCACGCTAACAACATTGCCTGTCGAAGTGCTCGACAAGATACTGGCGCACCTTTTGGACATGACTCTGCCAGAGTATAGCTACGATCTGGTTGGTCATGGCATGATGGCAAGACGCTGCGGAGACACTGCTTGCAGGAACTATACCACCTTGTTACGCGTCAACAAGCACTTCGCACGAGCAGCTGAACTCTTCGTGTACACGCAACATCGTTTCGTCATCCTGGATCTGGACTCTGGCTCTACTGAAATCATGATTATATTGCGACATGGCTATGTCGAGCATGTAGCAAACAAACACCTCGCTTCATTTGAGAAGCACATCGCTCATGTGCAATGGACTGCAACAGATACCAAGTCCGACTCGGTTCGCATTCTGCTACTTGCATCACAGCTTGATGCCTTTCTGCGACGCGCAAAATATCTTGATCACAGAGAGCCATTGAACCATATCTGTGTGGAGTCAAGAGCTGATGAGCCCCTCCTACGAAGCGCTCTATCAAAAGTCGGTCCTTCGGCGATGATCTCAATCACTTTGCGTCTGTCAGCCATTGGTGGCCACGACATCAGAGCTTCAAAAACGCGCAATATCCGAAAGACTGTTCTTGAGCCTTTCAAGATTCTTTGCAGCAATGCCATCAGGATCAAGGTTCATGATGCAACCAGCGACACCCTGGAAAGCTGGCACCGTGAGGACAGCCACAAAAGAATTGTGTTTGCGGATGCTGTGGGTCACGATTTTCTGTCCTTTATCCTCGCGTGGGAACAGGAGCTTATCCACGAAGTTCATGAGGAGCTTGCGAAACAAGTCACCGATCCGAGCTTTGTTGCCATGCCTGCAGGTATGGGCAAGATGCGAAGGACGTTGGACTACTTTTTTCTTGCTTCCACGGCTTTGATGAAGCTGAATACTCCTGGGTGGTTCAATTCCATCACTGCCGAAGTTCTAGGCGGAGCTGAGCTTTCTCAACTCTGGCAGTACAAGCTCTTAGTCACCGCCATCGACCTGAACGTGACTGCGATCTCTTTACTGTATCATTGCAAGCCCGAGCGCGACAACTTTCACGAGGTCTACGATTACTGCCAGAGCCATGTTGAACCGTTCCATTTCATCATCAAAAGTCTCAAGGCGTCAGGATTCTTCTGGCCTCGCCTCCCCACTCGTTTGCGACACAACGTCGAGACGGTTCTTGAGGGCAATTCCGTTCGGGACATGGATATCTCAACCATGGACTTTCACATCAGCGACGCCTCAATCATACTTGAATCCCGCTGCAAGACATGGTATGAGTTCGACGTCCCGGCACATTACGTCGGCTGGTGCGATACCACTCACAACCTGAATGACGACGTCCGCAAGAAGCTCAACGAGGAGCTTGATGAAGCCTTGAAACAGTGAGGGCCGGTATTGGCAGGTCGAAGACGGCAATCTCTCTTGATGACTTGAGCCGACGGAGGTGTGACGGGACCGTCTCAAAAGTCCTGTGGCAGAGCAGTATTTGCCAGTATCTGTGGTGGTTGGAGCTTGGAATTGCCAATCTGCCTTGAAACAGCTATTACAAAGGTAGCGAGATAGGAGATCAAAACGTACGTGCAACGAAACTTTTCAGATGTGCTCCGTGAGTGATTTCATTCGAACCATCGTCGTATCATGACACAACTTGATCGCATCTGAACTACTTCCCCTCAGCCCTCTCCACAAGCCTCTCCTCCAAGCCCACAGGCTCGAAAACATCCCTCTGCCCTTTCTTCATAGCATACACAACATCACCCTTGAAATACACAATCACGCCTCCTTTGCCAATCGCAGACGCCGTGATACGAAACAACGGGTTTCCAGTCGCTTGATGTGCCTCTCTAAGCGGCACAAGCGACAAGTCGTTCTCCGCGCACCACTCCTCAACAGTATCCTTAAAGCTAATCTCCGTCTTCACAATCTTCCTCGCACCGGACTGCGCATGCTCATCCGCCAATTTCTTGACGCTAGGATCTTTGGCAATCGGTCGTGCAGGTCCAGCAACAGGCGGCGCGAGCGTCGCGATGTCCTCGCCGTTCTCAAGCAGATCAGCGGCGGAGTTCATCATATCGAGGCCCTTGGTCCATTCCTTGTCGACGTCAGCGTGGCGCGATATCGTGTCCGGGATCTGCTGCTTCCACCACTGGAACCATTCTCCGACTTCGCTGAAATTGACGTCAGGAGACGAAAGCCAGATGTGCAGGATCGAGTGCCATTTCGGGAAGAACTCTGCGACGAGCAGCCGGGCGAAGACGGCCGGGGCGAAGAAGTCGGTCCATGCGAGCACGTTTTCGAGCGCGGTTATGTCTTGATCGGCGGGGTTGACTTCGAAGCGTGTGGAGAGGTGAGATGCGAGACGTGGAAGGAGATGGCGGATGAGTGAGGACTCCAGCTCGGAACGCAGGAGTGCGCGCCATTCCGATAGGCCTGGTAGAACGCTCGCGCTGAGATCCCAGGTGTCTAGTACCAAACGGAACTTGCGCTTGACGTCGCCCATGAGGCTGCTGGTAGACTTGGGGTCGAGTTGGTATGCTGGAAGATATGGCAGCCATGGGAAAAGCCAGACATGGGGAAGACTTGCGTCTTTGGAGTGCTTGTGACTCGATTTTCGTTTTCGTGGATTCCATGATTGTAAAGTCGAGGTCAATTTCTGTATGATGAGCTGATCCATCAGATTGGCAAAGACGAATGATGGAAGTAGTGGTCGCCAAGCTTGTACAAGAGATATCAAAGGTTGAGGGTCGTGAGCATCCCAATGCAACACAGTCGAGCGCATCTTGGGTAACCAGGTCGTGTAAATCATGGTCTCGTAAGATGTCGTTGCTTTTTGTCGTCGATAAGTCCGTGACTCGGGATCCATACCTCCATTCTTGCTTAATTCGTCGTTCGATGTCATTCCGAGTATTCGTCGTATGCGCGCAAGACCAGAAGTGAGAAAGCTAGGCTGCTCGAGCGGTTCCCAATCGTCCATGGCGTGCTTGAAGAGGGGATGTATAACCGCAACTGCCGCCTCGGACAACCCGCAGCTGTCGATCTCGTGTCTGTATTCCTCTTGCAGACTCTCTAGTTGATTCACGATCTCCTCGAATTCTTCTTCGCGACCATCTGTGACACCCAGCTTTGCGACCGAATCCACAATTCCTTGCATCTTGACAATATCTTCTTCCATCTGCGCGAGCTCCATCTGTACGTGGCCCTCGTGCTCTTCGATATAGATCTTTCTTTCTTGAAGGCCATGCCACGACTCGATGAATGCCTCCAGCTCCACCCTCTCTCTCTTCTTGATTTTGTCCTCCTCGGTCTCGGCAGCGACGACACCTGCACTCATAAGTCCGGCCGTAGATGTCAACATCTTCCGTTGTCCGCCAGTCGCATCCACAATCGAGCCCAGCATCGCTTTTGGCAACTCCAGTCCAGGCGCGGCAGCCTGGACCTCCTGCACGGTCTTGAACTTGGTCTTCTGTTTCTTAACACCCGTCGCACCTCCCAGTCCACCAGCAGCCTTCTTCGCCTCGCGTCTCTTTTTTCTAGCCTTCCGCTCTTCATCACTGGAATCTTCAAACTCTTCTCCTCGCGCCTCGGCCGCACGTTTTTGTTCCTGCTTGTACTGCTCGGTCTTCTCCCGCACGGCACCGACACCAGCACCTTGAGGTCGCTGCTTGACTTCGATTGGGTTGATGATACCCTCGCCGCCTTTACCCAGACCTTGTCCTTCTTTGTAACCCATCTTGGCCATCATGCGCTGGGCGAATGTCATCTTGCCGGCGGGTGCTGCGTCGGCCAATTTGGGCGCTTTGTGCGCGCCAGCGGCAGCGAAGTCGCCTTTGCGCTTGAATGACGGTCGGCCGTCCATGATATGGTCGTGAGAGTCGTGAGTTGTGGTGGGCGCGATGCCCTCGAGGTGATGCGACAGGAAAGTTGGAGAAGCGGACAAAAGTTCTTGGGGTCTCCAAATCGGATGTCGCAGCCGAGGATTCACCGGCGCAAAGTAATCACACGCTCACATGTCAGAACACTCATTAGTTTGCTCGGCACTGCGACTGATCATCATGCACTTCTTGCCATTGACAGTCATTCATTGTGGTATCTTGTATCTATCAAATGTGTGAGACTTCCTACAGCCTTTCATCCCGCAGCACGCGCCTCTATTTGAGAGCCTTGCGGGCGAAGGTTGGGAGAATGAACGATGCCTCGTGAACCTCCTTGTTGTAGTACTTGCAGAGCTTCTCCTCCTCTTCAGCGGACCAAGTCCTCAATGGCTTGGCAAGGTTGGCCTTTGGATCCTTTGAGCAGACCATGAAACCGATCTGACCAGATGGGTAGGTTGGGATGGTGGTGTAGGCGTACTCGGCAGTTGGGAAGACAGTCTTGCAGTCCTTCTTGAGCTGGGTGATCAATGGCAAGTGGAGCCATTGGTTCTCGGCTAGATTCATAGTTAGCTCATGTCAAATGTGCCAAAGAACAAAAGAATGGCCAACGAGAGGGGGCTTACAACCTTGGGTGGTAATGACACCTCCTTCCCTGAGGGCGTCGTGCATCAACTGGAAGTATGGCTTCTGGAAAAGGCTCTCAGCTGGACCGTCTGGGTCACTGCTGTCGGTGATGATGACATCAAAGGTGTTCTTGTAGTCGTCGAGGAACTTGAAACCGTCGCCAACGTGGACCTTGACCTTTGGGTGTTGGAAGCCAACGGACATGCCTGGAAGGTACTTCTTGGAGAGACGGATGACGGCCTCGTCGATGTCGCAAAGGGTAGCCTCCTCGACACACTCGTGCTTGACGACCTCACGGAGGACACCACCGTCACCACCGCCAATGACAAGAACCTTCTTTGGGTTTGGGTGAGAGTTCATGGCGAGGTGGGTGATCATCTCCTGGTAAGAGAACTCGTCGCGCTCGGTGCATTGAATGACGTTGTCGAGGACGAGGACCATGCCGTAGTCGGATGACTCGAAGATGAGGACATCCTGGTACTGGGACTTTTCGTGGTGGACGACCTGGTTGACTTTGAGGGTCATAGCCTGGCCAGGCCACATGTGGGAGATCTCGCGGAACCAGCCATCTAGCGTCAATGGGTCAGTAGGTTGAAGGAAGAGCTGTGAGGGGTTAACAAACCCTTGATGGTGGGGTGTGTGATCTCGCTCATTGTTCTGGTAGAATACGAAGGTCGGAGTAGACGGATGGTATTGGGATTCGTGAAGAAGGTTGGTCTGAATGCGATTCGGAAGATTGGTCGCAAACTCGTATGATTAGAGAAGAGGTTGAGGTTTCTCATGCATGGGATAAGTTACGAGCAAGTACTTGACAAACCATTCAAAAGATCTCGATCTTCTCCCGATAAGATAACCTACAGCGTATCTCAAGCTGGAGATCTTACTCTATATATGGGTCCGAGGTCTTGCCGTGAGATGTTTTGAGCGGTTTTAGGTAAAGCTTCCTTGTAATTTTTTCTAGGTGCCAAGCGAAGAATATTCGGCCGACCGATGCAGTTGCCCCGCCGGAGTTAGCGTAAACACGCGGTGAACGAACGTCACTGCCAGTCATCAGATACCATTCTTTCGAGAGCATTCAAGGTCTAGGCGGACTCGAGATTTATCGAACCCCAAGAGCATGGGATAGAGCCATATGTATCCTGCATAACTCACATCCGTCCATATAGCTCATCTACAGCTTGCTCTCTCTCTTGGTCGGCGCGAAGGTTGTGCCCTCGCCTTGACCGATAGCCTCGACAATTCTGTCCACCGTCTCCAGAAGCCATGTGCTTCCCTCATCACCTGCAAGCCACTTGCCTCCCTTGACGACGTCTTCGCCCTCTCCCGTACCATCTTCGTACGCTTTACGCAGACCGAATACGTGACTCAATACCTGTGGTCCCACACCTGTCTGTGATCTCAAGCAACTCACAGCTACCATACTCGTCAATGCCCTTCCCACCTGGAACTCCTTCGGCTCTCGGTTTGGTGGATCCGCAAATAACGCTCCATACTCGCTGTGCAAGATATGCACTGGCAGGTCCGGATGTGATTCAGCGAGCTTTGAGTACAGCTTGTCATGGAAGGGTCTATAGATGCTGTCCCAAAGGTCGCGACCGCGCTTTGACATTGCAGTGATGTTGTCAGGGTTTGGCTCGCGGGTAGGAGTCGTGGAGAGCGATGAGATGACGTCCGCAGGTAAGGAAGCTCGGAAAGCGCCCAACATGTTGATCGTGCGTGGAACACCATTGAATCCGATACATTTGAGGCCGATTTCACGCATGAATTCGGCCGTCGTCACCGGAGATTGATGCGACGCCGCGACAGTGTAAAGTGACTGGAGGGACTCGGGGGAATTCATAGTCATGGTCGTGCCAGTCTAGAAGTATCAGCAACAAGGTTGTATCTCGTGAGGCATGCATGTGATCACAAGGACTTTCTCGGAAGGTGTAATAGAACATGGACAATCATGCAATAAGGAGATACTGAACTTACAGCTATTGATAGCCATGCTGGTACCCCGACGTTCTTGGCTTCGGCCTCTTTGGCAATGCTTTCGTACACTGACTTGATATTCTTTGGTGCGCTCACAGCACCGGGGCGGGCGAATGGCGCGTTGATGAGGGTCTTCAGAGATGGCGAGAGCTTTGACATGGTGTCGGTTCTGGTTGTAAAGGTTAAGGGAATAGTCAATGGCTTACAATAAAGAAGCAATCGATCAGTGCAAATGTTTCTATGGATAGAGGATAAGTTATCCCGGTATGCCGTCATGTTCATCGATCCATGGATTGCGCCGAAATTCGGAGGAGCTCCTTCCCCACACGATCCGACACTTCTCCAACTGCCTCTGACTCCTTCCTCATCACTCGCAATATCGCATACAGGCTCAATTGATCAGACTCGAGGAGCATGCACTGGCTGCATTGTATGACCGCAACGTGTCGGGGCCTCATTCGAGATTGACGACTGTCTAAGCCACGCGTGCGTGCGCATTCAGGCAGCCAGCCAGCCTACTGACGTCTTCGAACGGACTTGCTGCGGCTGGATGCCTTACGATGCCGCTGGCTTTAAGGCACACGATTCCGTCTGTCCCTGAACCGTCATCTTGCATACATCGACTTCTTCGTGCGCGATTTGTGTGCGACGTTGAAGGTATTTGACCGACGGACAGGACCTGTCAAGTATTTGCCTTGCTACACAGCCTTTGACGTAGTCGTATCTCTGATGGGACGCCTGAGGAGTCAACTTGCTTGTGAGGTGGGCTGAAATCTGTCTGAAATTTTCTTACTTCTACTTGGCTTTGGCTTCCTTCAGCTTGCCTCACTCCTTGCTTCATACACGCCGCGTAAGTGTGGCTGTCAGTCGTCATGGTAGACGCAGTCTCTGTCATCTCTGTTGCTTTCAGGGTCGCTCAACTTACCAGTTCGTTCACCCGTCGGATCAGGACGCGGATTGAAACCAATCCGCAGCCGCTCGAAGCTACCAAGATCAAAGATGACCTTTGCAATGAATGGGACCGACTGAAGAACGACGAGATCGACCATTACCTCCGCCGTCGACCAGTTCGATCTAAAACAGAATCATCGACCCCTGGCTTTACACAAAATCACATTGTCGACGCTGCTCCCGAAGCACATATCGCGGCTGACGACACCAATCTTGGTGAGGACGATGCGCTCGAGGCGTACGTACATCACTTTCCAAGGATAAACTGTATGCTGACAAAGAGTAGACTGCTGGGACGCCTCAAGCAACCGAATGAATGCGAGCACTCATCTCTGTCGTATCTCGCAAAGCATGACAAGGCATACTTCTGAATCGGCTACGGGTGCGATCTTCGCGGCCGTAAACAGGACGAGCTGATGGACATGCTAGATTTGGTCCATGCGATCATGCAGGTATGCCGCGGAAGGCGAGACATCATTGAGAGACGAGCCGAGCTGCGCTCGAGTGAAGAGACTCGTCATTCAGAAGATGATGTTGTCTTCATCTCCAACCTCACGCACGCGCTACTTTGCCTCGAGCACGATTTGCTGCAAGAAATCTCTAGCGGCATCTTCAAGGTTGTTGAAAAGATTTGGCGAGATTTCCATGATCAACGCAACAACGTCGATTGGTTTTCCGTCTTCCCTCCTCGCGCTCGGCGTCCTTTAAGTACGACATGGCCATGGAGCATCAAGCCCTCGCTGGCTGTGCTTTGGGGCGTATGTTGGATGTTTTATGCCTTGTGCTTGACACTCTTCGAATGGGACTTCGACCCACAATGAAATATCGTCCAACTGGCTACTGGTAATATTCTCGTGCGAACGGGCGAATACTTGGTGGAGGGCTGCAGCATCATCGACTTGGACGGCCGTAAAATTGCGGCCGTAGATGCAGATTGGAGTTTTTGGATGGAAGGTATGTTCTTTGTTATATACTGCATCATTTCGCCTCATATTCTCGGACTGATTGATTTGAACGCAGTGTCGGAATCCGCCTCACCGTGGTCGTGTTCACCGACGGCGTCGCCGTTCACGGCGCAGGCAACAGCTTCAGCTTGCCCGTCTTTTCCCCACGCACAGCCACAGTTTGACAATCCAGGCTTCGGTTTTGCCTCTTCGGGTAAGTCCGTTCTACATCCACCAACTACAATCAATAAGCATCAGCACACCGCTTGAGTCACGTATTACTCAATCAATAATGCTGCCTGGCAGATGTCGTTTTGCGTACAGTTCCGCTAATTCCAGGCAGCGTGCCATCAGCATGTGACCGCCTCTGCAGATGCGTCAAGAGCATATATTGCCACAGCTGCGCCTGACCCTTACGTGTGGCTGCATAGTCCAGTCGGCCAAGACGATGCATACTACGGTGGCACCCTAAGGCATGAACAGCCGCAACCACTCGATCAGCATGCGCACGTTACATGCCCTGCTCAAACTCTGGAAAGTCCAGCATATATTAAACTCAGTACCTCTGTCCACTATCAACATGCTCAATCAAGAGCGACAAGAAACATCGAAAAACCTCGACATTGATTTAACAATCACACCACTTAACAATACTATGACCGAAAACTCTCAGGTCAGCTTTCGACCTATTAACCAAGAAATGATCTCGAATAACTGTCAACCGCTGTCGAGCCCCTCGTCTCAGCGTCACGGAAGCTCACCCGACATACCAACTTCTCCCTCAGCTATCATACCGACCCTCGACGAAAAGGGGCAGCGAGTATGTACCTTCGATGGCTGCACTGCTCCGCCATTTGCTCGCCAGTGCGAGTTCAAGAAGCACGCCGACAGGCACCAACGTCCATATGTCTGCAAGAAGCCTGAATGTGCAAGACTGAAAGGCTTCACGTATCAGGGCGGCCTACTTCGCCATGAGCGCGAAGTTCATCTAGAAAGGACTTTGTTCTATTGCTCAATTCAGAAGTGCAAACGGCATGCCCAAGGCTTCACACGCAAGGAGAACATGGAAGAGCATTACCGCCGGATTCACACGAGTAAAGAAGCGACAATGTCGCCTGACAAAGCCAACAGCGAAGATAACCCGGAGGCTGGTCTCAAGAAACGGAAACTTACTCCCGACTCCGACGAGGCCGAGACAGATACCGAGAAGCTTCTTCGAGAGGTGAAGAGGCTAAGGAAGGAGAACGAAGAGATGGAGATATTGAGGGAGGAGAACGCCAGGCTCTGGGACAAGCTTGCTGTGAAGTCAGAGCCTCAGGATGCCACCGGAATATAACGGTATCACGATTCTACGACCTATTCATGTCAAAAGGATACCCACACACTGTTTAAACTGTCTTTTTGCAAGCACGGCGTTGGTACGCGGAGTTGGTCTCGATCATTGGGTATGGATAAGGTGTAAAAATCTCCGATTCTTGGCAGTACGGCACGCTTTAATACTTCAGAGCACGTACACCCGGTACAGTAGTAATAAGCCGATCATGAATTACCCTGTTTAAGGAATAGGCAAATCAAGCAAGGCGATACCACCCCTTTGCGGTGCTAGAACCTCCTCATATTCTCGATCCTCTTCTCCTTCCGTAACGACCATGTTCGAGCCAGGTTTGGTGATGTTAATGGGGTAAGGTGTGGAAGTCGCATTTGGAAATAAGAGGCCGCGACCGCCAAGCTTCGGGTGTCAGCAGTGCACCGACCACATCACCAATCTCACTGAAGAGGAAGACACTCTGCTCCTTCTCATATCTGTCGCATCTCTTACCGCCATATATCCAGCAGACCTATATCAACATAAGCTCTCGCCTATTTTCGTGCTTTGTTGAAATCTATTCGAGACTGAGCTAATGTCGAAAGACCTGCCTATAGCGTCAGCTAAGCGCCCGCATCTCTCCTCTCATTCGCTACCACCCGACATCTACCGCTGGCTATGAAAGCTGCTCCAAGCGTCGACGAATGGCATACCTCCTTGATAGAGCATGGCCAATTGCAATCATGGATCTTGTGGGAAACCTCTTCTCTAATCCAGACCGAATCTGCAAGAGAGAATTATCATCACATCTCGACTAGCAGACCAACATTTCCGTCAACTGTGCCGCAATATGTGCCTGCATATTCTCACAGCTCTCTACCCATCTGGCCAGAGGTTAGGCAGATGAATACTGTAGGTCGGCGTCTGCGAAGGCAGTTCAAGTGATGCTTGCAAAAAGTATATCTACCTCTTCTTGTGTCACCTATGTGCCAGCCAATCTCATCTGTCTCTTCATCTCTATGCGCGTTGTACGACTGTGACTGTACTACATCGGCAGTTTCATTAGTCTTTGCTCCATCACCAGGCTCATGATGCTTATTATATACTTTCTTATTTCCTTCATTGGCATTGCCACGGCCTCCAACAGCCAAGCACATCCCAGACTCCGGCGATTAAATGCTCCATATACGAATGCGACGACTACTGCTTTCGCCCATACTACTGCGCTACAACCTGTTCAGACCACCGCAATCGCGAGCACGACATCCCTAAGCAATGCTGTATACGCAATCTCTTCAGATCCTCCCATCACCTTACCGCCTTGTATACAATTGTACGTGGCAACGAATGTCGGACTCAACTACTGGTACTCAGATTCCGTGGAGGTGACGGTCGCTACGGTGGTCTCGGTGTAAAGTCTTTCCTGGGATCAAACATTTGACCATTCGCTTATGTTGAAAGTTATCATCAATACAACAATACCCGCATCCTCGCTTCGATAACAACTAGATACAACCCCAACGCAACCGCCGTATATGGCCAATATCAAGGCACTATCCCATTCCGGGGTGTACCAACTGATCTTGTACCCCCGCTCGATTGGTTCTATGGTCTGACAAGTCTATCCTCATTCGGTCGTCTTACTTGGCCGGACCAGAATCTCGTAATGTAAGGCTTCCGCGGAGTCCGTTGCGAAATGCAGAGTTAACATCGGTCAGAGCATCACCCACGCCATTCTATAGCCTCGTACGTCTTTCGGCATGGACGGGGTATCAGCAAGGAAGCACATGCATCTCAATGAGCCAATATGGCCCTTACACATCGACGGCCACATTCGATCCCAACGTTGGTTTTGGTAGCGACGGGCCTATAGCTATAGACGGCAACATTGATTACCTCAGACTCAATGCTTCTCCAGCATTCATATACACTGGAAACCTATCCAACTGGGTGGTCGAGGTAAACGATATTGGAGCTGGAGAATCGAATATACAGTTTCCGCCCGACTTCCCGAAGATATTGCAGGATGTGCCTGCCCTTCGGTCGCAGTTTGCAGATTTCAGCTCGATCACGATTCCTACAGTTTGGTTGGGGGCCCCGACTGCTCTTGTCTCTGCCGCCGAAGTCACAGCTCCGAGCTCCACGGTTATTCGCATGCCCGGGAACTATCCGACTTCTGGGGCAGAACAATTAACCCCCTCTACAACCACTAGCGTTGCAGTACAGACTTCAGGGTCTGAAGCAGGTTGGACAACCTATCCTACATCTACCATCACCCAGGAGCAGACTCCGACTACCTTGCAGAGCGACATTGCCTCCGCAACACTGGATGTGGCCTCAATTCAGCCTGATAGCACGTCGAGCACGTCTTCGTTAACGTTTCTGACTAATACACCGCCAGCATTGACCAATACAGCAGTGTCTGAGATGTTATCCACCACAATCCCTGATGAGAGTACTGGCACAACGCCTGCTTCATCGTCAGCCTTCTTGAGATCGACAGCAGTAGCTGACATCGACGCATCTCAGCAGACCAATCTTGCGCCAGCCTCTAATGGCATTGACAATACTGATGGTTCGACCCCGACGACTTCAGATCAGTCTGTTGTTTCGCAGTCTAGTGCGGCTGGAATTGGCGATTTCGTCGCCTCGGTGCTCGGAATGGGTTCAAGCACTGCCGCCGCGGCACAAATTCCTGATATAGGGGCAACAAAAACCGGGTCACAAGGCTTGACTCAGATGCAGTCCTCTGTTGGTGGAGAAGCTCTCTCCGAGAGCATCGAGGCTGCGTCTGCGATTGCTGCGATGATACCAGTGGGAACCGGAATGCCTGACGTCTCACCTCCAGCTCCAGGGACGCTCAAGCAAGGACCTCCAACATCAAGCCAATATCTAGGGACGAAACCTTCTGCTTCGGCTTCGGGACCAAGCTTCACCAACTCGCCTCTGGGTACGGCCTTATCGAACATTGCTATCAGCACAGATGCACAAGCGGATTCGACGGGTATCTACATCGGATCCAACTTGCTCAGCCCAAGTTCAACTATCATTGCATCAGATCTGACGTTTCTATATGCACCCCCTGAATCAACGGTTCTTATAGAGTACGGTTCAACGACCATCACGTACACGCCCTCTGCGCAGCCTTATTCGATCCAGCCGGCTTCGCCATCAACATCAATTCACACTGAACCAACAACAGGTGAAGCACTACTAGATGCATCTGGTGACAGCATTACATCCGTACCAACATCCGGTCAAGCAATGTTAGGGGCATCTAGCGCCACCCTGACATTAGGCACTTCATCACTTGCTCGGGAGGGTTCCAGCGTCGAGTCGACGGCCCAGGCTCTTGCATTAACCCAAGCGTCAAGTACTTATTACCTCGTACATTCACACGGCTCACTGGTCGTGATTGGGTCGCAGACTTTGAGCGTGGGAGGACCTGCCGCAACTATTGGAACTGAGCTTGTCAGCATTGCGAGTACTGCAATCATCGTCAATGGCCGATCGACGATACCCATTGCTGGAGCTTCGGCAGCTGCAACCGCCAGCCATGTATCAAGCATCGCTCGAGCATCTACCGCAGGACTCACCAAGTCCAATGGAGCAGAGTCGGCAGCGACAGAAGGCGCTTCTCCGACTGCTGCAGGAAGCAGGCATGCTGCGACGAGTGGTGGAGTCGGGCGGTTCCACGAGGCGCCGCGGGCCGCCGCATTGGCAGTTTGCTTCTTCGCCCTGGTCTACTCGTGTGTGCGTTAATGTGAAGTGCGAGCTTCTTTTTGAGCTTGTGGCGGACCATCGCGCATACACATGCTACGTCTGTTCTGGACAGCTCATGCTGTGCGCGCTGAGAACAGTACGTACTCTGTACCATGCATAATACTGTAGTGCACGTCTAATTTACCAGAGTACTTTGGCGTTTTCGATACGTCTACTTGTCCCTCTATAGTCAGACGGTCTTTCCCCGCCGAATGTGCGCGTCACACTGCTTTTGCATTCTATCAGTGTTACCACAGTATCCACAGAGTTGAGAAGGCTGACATACTGGGGCCGAAGATTTTCTTCACAAGCTCCACCAAATGTGAGTGTCGCAATTTAAGCCAGGCGCAAGAGGAACAAGAAACATCAAATACGAAAGCGGATGGAGAACTTTAGCGCGTTTCATCCTTGAGCGTTTCGGGCTATTGCGATTGCCGCATGTTGAGCTTGAGCCACAACCCACCCACTTGGCCGGGGCAGGGGCGACCACCGTTGAAAGCCCCATGCAGATCGCTCTTTCCCCTGGAGCTTACCTGATTTGAGTCCGATCCGCCTCGTGATCCTTGACTCGCTTCAGCTTCTAGGCTTCCAGGCTGCAACGAAACACACAGACCTCGTCTCTCCTCTGCACACACAGAGCGGTTATCTTCAACCTACCATGCTCTCGGTCCGTTGTCATTGTCATTCTCTCGTCAACAACAATTGGAGGCTGTTTCACCGGAGAACCGTCCGCATCCTTAATTCCTTCATCATTGCAATGCAGACGGCTCGCGAATCGGTCTGACTATGGAATCGGTGGTCTCCTGAGCGGTTCCTGCGGTCCAGTCGCTCTAGTGCAAGCTGACGTCTGAAAACAACCCACCGAGATACTAGCCCGATATCAACCAGGATGTCAAAAAAAGCCATGCTGTACAATACTACCGGACCCGCTTCTCTTGCATGGGAGTCTCGACAATCGCTGAGTCCGACCTATGACGGAGAAAAGGCAAGTTTGCACTGATATCGTGAATTACTTCTCTTCGCTTACGGTTGCATGCCCTGTCAGCTGCACAGCGAAAGCGAGATCGCTCTGCGGGCTTTTGTCTTTTCCAAAGACGTGCAAAGATGCCTGCAGCTTGCTCGAGTAGCGCTGGCGTTCCAAATTGCGGACCCGCAAACCAACCCACCACGTTGTTCTAGTGTCATACCAGCCAATGCACTGGGGTTTGGGTGTCCATCGTGGCACAAGGCTTGTCCAGAAAAGACATCAGAGGCTTGATGATGTTGATACCTTTTTCGAACTTCGACACCACCACCTCTCAAACCGGTTCGCAGAGCATCTATGGTTCATCTCAAAACGGCCAACCGCTCGTACCTGCGTCAACTCTGTTACAACCACAAGTAGCTGACACTCAACAGTCGGAGGGACTGGCCGTTGCGGGAAATGGCAACGGCACCACCCATGCATGTTCCTGTATTTGTGGATGCGAGACTGCATCTCCTGCTGAAGATGATGACCTAGAGTGCGTGGTCCGGCAATCGCTGCCGATAAGAAGTACTGTGCAGGGCTACTGCACAAACACCCTTGTCTATCGGGACCAGAACTAGGTTTGTGGCGGCCGGTTGAAATGAACGGACCCGCATGTCAAGCCTACCTCTTGTCTAACCTCACCCTATTCAAGTACCCTCCTATTCCCAGCTCTCTATTTCTTTGTTCAAGCTCCTCGACACTTCGTCTTTTCGCATCCACAGCACTTCCTTTGCAATTTGAGGTCTGAGACCTGTTGCAACCACACTCTCTTCACACACCTGCTTTTCAAGTCGCTCATTTGACCACAATCTCTATTTCAATCCGCCAGAATCTGTGATTCTACTTCTCAACGTACCTACCAATACCTTCAAGTTTCGGTCTTTCACCAAAAGCCAACATGTTGTCTTCCATTGCTGCCACAGCCCTCAGCGCTGCTGTGTTGCTTCCTGCGCCAGTTGCTGCATTCTGGCGCATGCCTTGCGGTTCCCGTCTTATGGACCAGCGCATCGACCCCATCATCTTTCCCGGCATTGTCAGCCCCCACGTTCACCAGGTTGCTGGTGGTAACGGTTTTGGCTTCACTGAGAATTTTGACACCGCTCGCGAGGCCACCTGCTCATCTTGCCCAATCACTGCTGATCTGTCCAACTACTGGACGCCAACTCTCTACTACCAGTACCAGAACGGATCATTCGCCAAGGTTCCTCAAGTCGGCGATGGCGGCGGTAGCCTCGGAGGAATGAACGTCTACTACCTGTAAGTGGTCAACTGCCAGTCCTTGATCATACTGATCGTTATACAGGCAGCGTGGTCCTGGAAGTGACACCACTCCCGTTACTCTTGGAGCGTTCCCTGAAGGCTTCCGCATGGTCGCAGGTGACCCTTTCAAGCGCAACTACACCGACAACTTCCAAAGCGACGCCGTTTCTTTCGTCTGCCTGAACTACAACGGTCCAGCTACGCCAGAGACCAATGGTCTTCCAACACAAAGCTGCCCTGACGGTGTCCGAGCTCAAGTATTCTTCCCTTCGTGCTGGGACGGTGTCAACCTCGACTCTCCAGACCACTCGTCACACATGGCCTATCCCGAGAGTGGCGCCTACAACAGTGGTCCATGCCCAGCTTCTCACCCTGTTCAGCTCATCTCGCTCTTTTTCGAGGTCCTCTTCAACACACCCAGCTTCGACTTCTGGGAGGGTAGCTACGGTACTGGCCAGCCTTTTGTCTTTGCGATGGGTGACCCTACCGGATATGGGTTCCACGGTGATTTCATCAACGGATGGGATGTTGATGTGTTGCAGTCCGCCGTCACGGACTGCATGGATGACAGCGGCAACATTTCCGACTGCCCACACTTCCAAGTTTTCTCCGCCGACGAACAGCAAGCATGCAAGCTACCAAACACTGTTCACGAGGACATCACCGGACCATTCGCCGCCCTGCCAGGTTGCAACCCTGTTTCTGCTGGTCCCGGAGAACAGTCGCCTGCACCTTGCTCAGTCACCCCAATTGGAGCCCCAATCCTCGGCTTCACCGACGTTTCGTCTACCATCAAATGGGCTTACCAGGGCTGTACTCCAGATGATGGTACCACTCGTACTTTGACTGGATACAACAACGTTTATGGAGGCATGGCTGCTCCAGTTACCGTCGAATCATGCATCCAGGAGTGCGAATCTCAAGGATACCTCTACGCCGGTATGGAGTACTCCAGCCAGTGTTTCTGCGGTAACAGCATCCCAAGCAGCGTAATCCCCACCGCGTTTGGTCAATGCAACATGCCTTGTGCCGGCAACAGCAGCGAAATTTGCGGTGGTGGCAGTCTCCTCAGTTTGTACAAGACTTGCAACACCACTTCGTCTTGCACCAACATTGCCTACACTCCAATTGGAGACATTCTCGGCAACGAAAACCTTCCTGTATCTAGTGTCGTCGCCGGTGCAACCCCGCCTGTTGTTAGTTCCGTCTCAGTCGCCCCATCAGCCTCCGCATCGGCCGCCTCTGCTCTTAGCAGTGAGAACGCTGCACTTGGCATCACTCTCGTGAACAAGGGACACCAAGCCACCAGTGTGGCAGTGTCTTCTGCCACTTCTGCCAGCTCTGCACAGACCGTCAAGTCTGCAACTTCCGCTGTCAGATCATCATCCAGCCCGGCTGCGTCTAACGCCGCCGCTTGTACCGGTGCCTCGACCGTCACCGACCAGGTCACTGTGACCGTCACCGAGACTGTCTCGGCCTCTCCTCTCAGCAAGAGAGCTGGTAACGCCCGCTCTCACCTCGGCCAGCACAAGCACAACGCCCGCCACGAGTAGCTGGTGAATTGTGTTTACGAACGATTTTCGCTTCTTGATCACTCATGTTTCTTCGCTTCTCATTGAGCCCAGGTGGACTCACGGAACGGAAAGATGGATATGACGGATATGACAGGACAAAGGCTTGCCTTTGGACGAAGGAAAGGAACATGAGCATGAACACAGGATTTCATGATCGCGAATTCACTTCTACCTCTTCGCTCTCGGAAACGGGACACGAACAGTTTTGTATTGCCTTTGATAGAGTACAGACGTATGAATCACGCTTGTCTCCAAATAAACATTGCCAACGATTGCGAAGTGAGGTTTGTTTAGACAATGATACTTGCTGTGCCGTACGTGTGCATGAGGTTGGTCTCGTCGTCACATGTGGATCTTCAGTCGTCTCACGGTAACGCTTGCGCCATCTGTAATGTACCTGATACGAGGTGATGTTGTCGTCGTGCCCAGAGATCTGACGAATGAACATGTGGCTCGAGCATGCGATTACATGGTTCGGTCGATGGGCCGGGGTTGCGCATATATTGCCTTGACCGATGATCGCATTGAGTGTGAATGGCGCCTTTATCAAGTGTAAGATCAAATCACTGATGCCTTCTAATACCGTTTCCTATAACCAACGCCGCGCTCATTATCCCTACAGACGCAAAAGGCCAACAAATTTCGTACCCGCATGAAACAACACCATACTCTCTATCAGGCACTTTTTGCCCCCAAACTCGAACATTACTTCCCAGTAATACCTTCCAACCGCAGTCGTTACTTCTAGACCTCGAAGTTCTCGACCCAATGGTTCACAACAATCTTCCCCTGATCGAAACCCCAGCGATCCATCCTGACAATAATGGCGGCGTGCGTATGTCTGACCTTGCTGATGTGCACGCAGTACTTCGTGATCCCCATATCATCCAGATTATCAATCATCTCAAACTGCTCCTTCGTGAGCGCCAACGTAGGGAACGTCGACGTGTTCTTGAACTGTCCAGAGCCCTTGACTTCTTTCCCTTGTTCCTGCTCCGAAGCCTTAGCCTGGCTCTTGCTGTCGAGATTGTGGTTCGGCATCGCTCCGTTGGCGTGAGCGAGCGCTTCTGGGTCTTGGTCTTTGGGCAGGAATTCTTCTGCCTCGCGTCCTGGAGACAGCGCGCGGAAGGTCCTGTCGACTGCGGAGCGTGCTTCTTCGAGGAGTGGCGGCTTGCTGCGGTATTTTTCGATGCCGATGCCTGCTGATCCTGATTCGTGGAGGCGGATGCGTTGGGCGGAGCGGATTGATTGGATGCCGCTGTTGGCGAGGTAGACGACGGAGCCGATTGGGAGGAGGACGGTGAGGAGGAGGACGAAAGGGAGGGATCTTAAGGTGGAGGTCGTGGTCGTATTGATCCGTTGCATCAAGGTTGGGATTGGTAGATTGCGTGGTGTGACGGGCGAGGTAGGGTCTAGTATTACGTTCGAGGTGTTCGGGATCGAGTGCAACCTGACAGCGGAGAGGTCGGCGAAAGGATCGTTACGGGAGATGGCAGCTGAGTAGTAGACCACAGATTTGTCGTTGACAATATTGGCGTATAGACTGCGCTTCTTGAAAAGGGAGAGTCCATGAATGAAGATGCTGTTAGGATCAGCCATCACAGAGAGAAGAGGACGGCCTGTGTTGCGGAAGTCATCGGTGAGGAAGAGCTGCGCGCCTGAATTGCTGAGTGTTCGCGAACCGAGCGTGTTCCAGAGGTATGAGTGAGGGCCCAGCATAGGTGTTCGAACGCCGAGGTGTGGAGTCGCAAAGGTGGTAAAGTTCACAGGCTGTATCTTGTCGAATATGCCACTGCTGTAGAGGACACCAATCACATAGCGCGCGACCAGACCTCCCAGTGAGTATCCGATGATGCTGAGCTTGGTGATCTTGCGACCTGTCTTCTCCAACTCTTGTATCTGGTTCTCGATCTCGTGTGTTGTGCGCTCTCCTCCAGTTTCGATACCATCGTAGGTGAGATTTGTGGAATTGCTCTTTGGGACGAGGACGTGTATCTCGTCCTCTGAGTATGCTTTCCGTAGGGAGGTCGCAAGGTATTGAAGGTGGGCTGGGTTGCCCCAAAGACCGTGGATCAGGACGACGAGGTGCTCTGCACCACCTTCGGTCGACTCCATCTTGTGACGAGTAGCTTGAATATGTGTTATGACCGGGTGTACTGGTACATTGTATAGGAAGATCTACTTCTCCTGGAAATGTAGGCAGTACAAGTATCCCGGCATGCGTGAATCAGGGCCGCAGTGATGACGCCGTCGATCAGCGGTCGGGACGGTCCATTGCACCGCTCCCGCATCCCATCCGCAATGCTTCTTCCCTCCGATCGACTCTGTGCCTGCATCGCATGCGGCCCGGGCTTGATATCGATCGCTATGCTATATGGATAACAATGGAAAAGACCTTATGATTCAGTCCTTGAATCACTGTATGCTTCCTGCTCTTGCCGAGACTTTCAGCTTACTTCTTGAATCCGTATTCCAGCGGAGATAGACTAGTCCTAGTACTTCCTACTCATTACATGTACTCACCATCGAGAGTTTCAAACGTTACAGTATTCACTTCGTATGCAAACATCAAGCATCCCACAAACAACTTTGATCGAGCCACTGTCTCACGAATTCAGCTCGTACATCGTTCTTTACGTAGCGGTACTACTGTTGCTTACAAGCCTTGACATTGAAATCCGCAACAACCTTTTCCCTCTCGGTGGGCGCCTGACTACAATGATGAGCATCTGACCCTCTCGTGATTTGGTCTTGAACGCAGTATCAGATGCGATCATCGTCAAAACATCTCCGTCATGTTTTCCACGACGGGCTTGTTTAAGAATTTGGCTTGTCCATCAGGAGATGATTGCAAGCTCATTCACTGCATCTTTTCTCACGAACTTCTGGACAAAACCAAGGCCACCAAACAACACACCAAAACAGACACGGAACGTCATGCATTCACTGGCGCGACACCTGCAACTCAGCCTCCAGCCAAGAAGCAGAGATTGGACGACAACGAGGGAGATCATAGGATGCAATCAACCCCATCGAAGAGGGACCTGATCCAGCAATCTGATGGAGCATCTCAGACGTCCAAATTGGAATTGGACGTGAATGTGAGCGAGACAGCAACTGATGCCGTATCTCGCGCTTCTGGAACAGGCGTGAAGAAGCCAGTGACACTGAAGAAAGAGGTGTCACCTCCTCCACGCAAGCCCGCTAGGAATACGAAATCGCAACCCCCTACAAAAGCTGAATCTCTTAATCCTCGTATGCTTCCGCAAGCACCAGCTGGTCATGGCACACGCACACTCTACGTTACGCATATGCATGACTCTTTGAAGAAATTGAACGACCAACTCGCCAAAAGTACAGACAAGGATCAGTCATTCTACAAGCTCGAGGACAACGATCTAATTAAGGCTATTCTGGATGAAGAAGAACAGATAGGCCGAACAAACGCTTCAATCTACCCCAACGTCGTGAAGAATCGGATCTCCGTCTACAAGAAGATGAAACTGGAGGAGTATATTACATGGATTACATCGAACATTCCCAGATTCATGCAGAAGCCGGCAGAGTCAGAGAAGATTGTCAAGTCTACTACGCCGCCACAACTGGATACGGGCATGCCAATGCACCTCGAGCATCTGATGCTGGGGAGGCTCATCACCGATCAAGCCCCACTGGCCAAGCACGGATATGTGATTTCACCACCTACGGCAGAGCAGATCAAGCAAGCTGAGGGGCTGGCAAAGTCTGCTGGGTATTTTGAAGTCTGTGACAGGTGCAAGACGCGATTCCAGGTATTTCCCGATAGACGCGAGGAAGACGGAGCGTTGACTACCAATGGGCCTTGTGTCCATCACTGGGGCAAGCCGATATACCCAAAGAGACAGAAGACGGATGCTATCACCGGCGTCAAAGAGCCAGAATATGGTTGTTGTCATGAGCCACTGAATGCTCCGGGCTGCAGTGAGACCGAGAGTCATGCTTTTAAGATCAATGAGCCGGCACGCATGGCAGCCGTCCTTCCATTCGTCTGGACACCAGAGAATGACACGCCATCAGAAGCACCAAACGGAAAAGTGCCCGCAGCGGTAACGTTCGACTGCGAGATGGGATATACGACTTACGGACTGGAGTTGATTCGACTTACTGCTATTTCTTGGCCGGAGAACGAGAAACTGGTAGATGTGCTCGTCCAGCCGAAAGGAACCATTCTCGATCTTAACACGCGGTGGTCCGGTGTGTCGGCGGAAGCCTTCCACAAGGCTGTTCCGTATGGCTCAGTCCCACCGCCTCCTCCGGGTAAGAAAGCAACAGCAGGCCCACTGCCTATTGTCAAGAGCATCGAGGCAGCAAGGGCGTTGTTGTGCTCTTTCCTCACACCTCGGACGCCCTTGATCGGTCACGCACTGGAGAACGATCTCAACAGTGTGCGTCTATGCCACCCGACTATCATCGATACGATAGTGCTCTACCCCCACGGAAAGGGCCTGCCTATTCGGCATGGACTGAAAGCGCTGACGAAAAAGTACCTTGACCGCGATATTCAGATGGGTGGAGCGTTAGGGCACGACTCAATGGAAGACTCGGTTTCGACTGGTGATCTGGTTCGATATGTCGTCGGTAAAGAGTGGGCGAAGATGAAGAGAGAAGGCTGGAGGATACAAGAAGATCAACTCATGCCACCGCTTCCACCCGGACTGCTCTACCCACCACAGCCAGAACAACCGAGTAGGGTGCTCGGCGGCGGCTCTGGAAACAAGCGACAAAGGATATGAAACTTGGTAAGCGAAGACATGGGTCTCACTGGCGAGGCTAAACGAAAGAGCGAAGCGAACGGACAAGCCAGCGTAATCACAATGCATATATCTCGTACTCACAACACGACAGAAGGACTTCGCAAGTCGAAGCATGTGTAATTGCGTCATGGAAGCTTTTCGTTTGTTTCACGACGCGTCAAGCCCACATGGACCAGACTTCGACCGCTCTGACGTGTGGACCACCTCAGCAGGTCTCAGTGCTCGTCGACATGTTCCAGTTCGCGGATCTTCAGACTGCCGCAGCAGCCGTTGCCGTTGCAGTTGCAACGTCAGGCAGGGCGGCGACGGTCTTCGAGAGAACGCGCGTTTCTGGGGGACGGCGAGAGCGGTGCAGCGGTCGAACGGCGACGGTGAACAGTCATCATAACATTAGAAATGAAGAAAAGTTCATGATATATCAAGAATGGTCGTGCTTGTATAGTAGGAAACCTCGAGGTCGCTTAAATTCGCCGAAGAATCAAAGGCCAAAAGCGAATCCTGGGTACGAGGCGAACCTGAGACAGATATAGCTGAGTTTTGCACCATTGAATGGCTGCAGATCGCGTGAACAGCGAACACGGCTGAATCCTTGGCGCGTAAGTCTAGCCGAGAGCCAGCCGAAACCTCAGGTGCGACCGGCTCGGACTCTGTTTAACCTCATGGCATGGAACAACGTACTTCATGTTGTAGTAAAGAACATCGTACAATCGAACAAGGAGTTCTGCTGATTGTTGTGTTAGTACTTGGGTACGAACGGCAGGTATATGTTACAGTATGGGATGGAGATGATCTTGTCGACGCCTCTTCCCACGGTAGATCGTGGCTCGACCTTCATCGATGAGTCTGAGAAAACTGTGGATGTTTGATTCAAGCGGCAAAGCGATCAAAACCAATGTACTTGGGAGGACTTTAGGAACAGTATATGGAGCACTATAGGAGACCTGCATGCTCTGCCCGAACAACAGCCAATGGCATGGCTCATCGTCACAATATTACAGCCACCCTACAAATACCTGTGAAACCGTGGGGCCCAGACTCATCTACGCCTTCTCTTGCAGCAATATACCATGTTTTTGTCCGCTTCTCAGGGACTGCATCTCGATCGATTGTCGAGGTCTAAGACTTAATATTCGGTGGTATGCGTACGTTCAGCACAACCAATGGCATCCATAAGTCGTGTCATACATAACGCACTCAGACCGCGTAGCATCAAACATCGTGGAGTTATATTGGATGAGGCAAGACAAGATGTCGCGATGATGCGGAGGAAACAGAAATGAAAGCAACAGGTACATGTATGTCCAATCAATCAATGTGGCCGCCGACGATGTTCGACGTGGAAAGTGACGTGTTGACAAGCAAGCTCATGAGGTGTCCAACTACGGATGGGCTTGATCAAATAATAGATAGAGCTGGACATAGATACATATAGTCCTTAAGCATGGTCTCGTCCGACTCGTACTCCTTACCTGAGGTACATGAACATCATATTGAATTATTGGTAGGCTGCAGGCTTAGCATCACGTTCGTGTAATACCCATATACGAGTTTCTGCAGTTCGACTTGCGAAGTGGAATAATCATCACCTGAATTGTCAAACATAAGCTCGACGAACAGACATATCGAAATCAATTAAACTCACAACATGGCACACGTCAACAGAACTCTGGTCTGCCAAGCAAGAGTTGTCAAATATAAGGTTTGTGCAATGCCAAGATCGGGATCGGAACGAGATTGGACGGTCGAACGTTGTTGATGGAGCGGGCTCGGGCATCACGTTGAAACCTGCTCGCAAGCCATGTCTCGCAATTGAGTTCTTCCATCAGTCGAGGTCAAGAGCTGATGTGCCGGACAGAGACACTCCAAGCCCATGTTTCGAAGTCTCTCGAGAGACATCTGATCACCGGGGATTATAATAACTCGAGTCGCCGTCCCTTGATCGCCATCCATTAATTCTCACGATCAACATAACAGCTCATCAACTTGACCATCAGTCAGCATTCCATTTTAATTTCACTGCCGCGACTCCACGAGACAAATCGATCTGCACAACACAGACCAACAAACCCTTACGAATACTCTGACAACCTTTCGAAACTCGGGCGCTTTTTGGCTCAATATTCCGCCTAATCCGACTAGCACCGACCGATCCAACCGGCTCTTCACACGCGTCAAACAACAGCGGCAGCCTCCTTCCGTAATTGGCTGATCGTTCATTCTACTGTTCTCTCCACATTTCAAATCAACACATCTCTACTCGTCCTTCACTCCATACCTTACCACATGTCGGGAGGATTGCACCTGTTCGTCGTCATCCGTGAGTTTTCTTCTTCGTCAACTTAAGTACACACGGTCATTGACGATTTTCATCAGAAGCGAAGGATCACCAGCTCTCCACAGCGCTCACACACCTTCGCCGGCAACAGGCGCAGAACAGCAGAGACGTCATGTCTCCACTAAGAGCCGACTTGCCCGCTGTACCTGAACTAAACGCAGACCCTGGTCATTCTCTTGCACAAAATACTGCCGATCAACAAAGAGTTGCAGCTGAGTATAAGGATACTACGATTCCTGAACCACCTCAGCAGTATCTACTGCCAGTCCATCAACCACGCCCAGTCACTCCGTCATCTCGTCGCGATTCAGGTCCCCACGCAACGCCGCAAACAACAGATTTGACTGCATCACAACCTCGTCCTCGCAACCGCTCTCCCTTCTCAAGGACCCATCTTCGTTCACGTTCTACGACTGCTCCAGCTTCCATGTCTCGCGCTCAATCGCTGCCTCCACGCTCGACATCTCCATATTCTCCAAATCTGTCATCTGGTCGTATCTCCCCCTTGCCAAGATCACCGAAACGGTCAGGAAGCCCCTTCCGACCTGTCTCACGCGAATCCGATCACTCTACCACAGCGCCTTCTTTCTACGATGGCTTTGAGGACATTCCAGAGGACGGTGAGCTCGACCTCTCTGCTCACCCAATCGAGCGCTCAATCGTCCCCTCCTACTATGGATCGATGAAGCCAACGCGGAGTCTTTCCGGACGCCGCCAACGGCCAGCGTCACCTGTCTCAGGTCAACTCACCTCTTCAGCATCTTCGCCTGCCCTGAGCTCATCTGGAAGATTTAACGAGACTTACCCTGGCCTCCACCACTACGGCAGCTACTCGTCCATCTCCAGCATGCCTTCTACACCATCAAGCAACCGTTCTCGCTCCCCAAGCATTGCTTCCCTTGACACCATTGAGGACGCTCCTGATGCCGAATGGGAAGCCATTGAATCCGACCGCATTGCCAAGCTCAAGGTAGCTGCTGACGCCGAAGACCAAGACGAGGAAGAGCCGCAGAGGAGGAGCAGTCTCGACATTCCTGGACAAAGACCTGTTGGATTTGGCTTCGGCCGACAAAACCAGAGGAAGAGATGGAGCGTTTGTGGTGCCGAGAGGAGGGCTGATCTCGATTTGGAGACCATTTGGGAGGACTGAATATGATCACGACGTCGGGACCCACATCGATTGCACACCACGACTAATGCAAAGCAGTGAAGAAATGCTTCACACCTTGAACTTACACCACATCGTTGCCATGACGGAACAATGTCATCGGAACGAACAACGAACGCATTGAAGAGCGTACGCTATTCGGGCTTGGAAAGCCTTATACCCACGAACAAGTTGAGATGAGGAGATCGATGGAGCCAATCAAGATCGGGAAGGACATCTTGTATTGGTTACTCCTTTTGTACCTATGATACCCACACCGAGCGTCTGGACCGCTCGACGACGTTATTGCATTGCTAGCTTTTATTACACAGAGAATGAATTCATACTCTACCAAAACATTTCGAAAAACAAATGTGTATCTAAACATGAGCCAGACGGCTACCTGAGCTCGTCAACGTAACGATTCGTGCCTGGAACGGTAGGAATGAAAGGCCCTACAAACTTGACCTCTCCATGGCCCGATTGGTGCACTGATTCTTTGTGATCGACGAAACTCTCCCAACACATTCTCGGATCACTTTCCACGAACCACAGCAGCACTACTCGGTCGTCGCCCTCTTCGTACTTTAGAGGCAGCCTGGGCGACTTGATGATATCCGGGAGATCTGCATGTCTAAATACCAGACACATCAGTGCAGAACTTCCGGCGATAGAACTTGGGATGAAATCGGCGCTTAACCATTCCAGTAATTCTGCTCTGGTGTGACCATTTGCGGCATCGACTACTTCCAGAACAAGACCAGCGAACGGATAGTCCAGCGCGTGGATATCCAACGGACCATCCGTCGCGCTGTCTCGGTAAACGACAGTCTCATATGGTGCCAGAACTGTGTATAAGTGACGACGCGGGATTTCTGTAGGGTACATGCGTCCTTCCTTGCCCAGTCCTTGAAGTGTCTTGCTCAGCGCCATGTACGAATCGTCTAATTGGTAGCTACTGAACAGATTGGTATGTAGATAGCAGCCATGCTTCGCCAGGTCCTCCTCGGCGGCATAGCGAAGTGCCCGCAACTCTTTCGTTGCGACCCAGCGGCGTCCGGCGAATATTCCGGGCAGACACATGCCGCCGGCGTAGAAGTGGTCGTCTGAGTACCATCGGTTGAATGCCCCTTCGAAGCCGACTTCGGGCTCGATCATGCTAATCCAGCCGGCACCAATGTGTAGATCTGTATACCGACGATCCGACATGGTGATGTATTACAATGTTGAAGTAAAAGGGGTGCCGAATCTTCGATTGCAGCCAGCGTTAAGTTATAGCGACGTGGAGCGGAGACTTGAGAGACGCATACAATTGACTTGCCTTGTTGCACAGCGTCTTACCTCTGCTGAACTGCCTATACCTCGGGTACCATCTGACACGATGTGATACTGACTATGAAGCTTTGCAACGTGTGCGGCAATCGGTCACAGGGTCACCTAGCCAAGAAGGATATGAACTCTCCGTTTCGACAAGATGTGTCAGCAAACCTAATAATCATTAGGAGCATGACTAGAATCAAGGCTTGCGATAGAAAGGTATGGCTTGAGTGACTGAGGTGTGGCTGCTTGATGGCAAGACCAAGAAACCGGATACAAGTCTGCTCGATGCTTTCCACAGCGTGAACAATCATGAAGGAGTTCCTAGGATGTGCGATCGGGACTCGTTCGGGTTTTCGGCCCGATACCGCTCCCAGCCTGCCCCGCATCTTCCCCGAGGGTAGAGCTCCATGTGTTCCATACATCCCCATATATCGACATTTTACCGAGACGAATTTGTGCTATGATGAGATCAAACAATCTACTCGGACAGGCGGCGTCTAGAAGATCAAAGCGACGTCTCTACTGTACAGTCAAGCTGTCAACCGAGCAGATACAATGCTCGAGATCAAAATCGTCCATGATCCTATGGAGACCCCCACCGGTAGCTTGAGATGTCACTGCTCGCAGATCGGGGTCGAAGAAGATTGCTCGCCCCACGTGGAGTAGCTTACGTGACATCATGGAGAAATTGATTTATTGTAGATATACTCGAACTCAATTGCTTTCTTCCTTCTCTCCTTAGCAAATCACAACTACATCCAACATCATGAGTACTCACGCTAGCGGACCATCATTCACAGACCAGCTCGCTCTGGGCGAGGCCAAGCGCGGCCCAAACAAGAAGAGAGTCATCGTCACTGGTGGCAGTGGAAAGCTCGGTAGATCTACTGTCAAGTACCTGGCTGACGAGGGCTGGGAGGTCATCTCAGTCGACACCCGTCGTCCACCTACGGCCAGCGAGGATGGCAAGTCCGGAATTGGAGGTGCATACCGTCTCGTCGAGATCGACTTGACCGACATGGGTGCCGTCTTGGAGACCTTCATGTCCACCGACATGGCCTACAGCGGTATCGATGCTGTTGTTCACCTTGCTGCAATTCCCTCACCGGGCCAGACCAACGCCAGCCGTCAATTCGGCACAAACACCATGAGCACATACAACGTCCTCGAAGGTATGAACCAAAATTGACTTATCTCTGTCCACTACTGACTTTACAAAAGCTTGCCGCAAGCTCAAAATCAAGAACGTCGTCCTCGCTTCGTCGGAGACTCTCATCGGCATTCCATTCGACCCACACATGCCAGACTTCCTCCCAATGACCGAAGAGCACGAGAGACGACCAGAATCCGCCTACTCTCTGTCCAAGCTCATGGGAGAGACCATGGCCGAGCAATACACGAGATGGGACCCAGAGCTGAAGATCATTTCCCTGCGATTCAGCAACGTCATGCTGCCACAAGAATACAAGACCTTCGACGCGTGGCAGGACGACCCAAAGGCTCGCTACTGGAACTGCTGGGGTTACATTGACGCCAGAGACGGTGCACAATCCGTTTCTTTGTCGCTGGCGAGCAAGAGCAAGGGTCACCATCAGTACCTGATCGCGGCACCGGACACCTGCATGAAGAAGTCCAACGATGAGCTTGTCGCCGCTGCATTCCCGGGCGTCAAGTACAACAAGACTTCAGGTCCAAACGACACTTTGTTGTCGATCGAGAAGGCCAAGAAGGAGCTCGGCTTCAAGCCACAATACACATGGCAAGACCCAAAGAGCAGCCAGGCATAGACCCCATCCATAACTGAATAGAATTGTAAAAGTTGTTCTCATGATAATCATCATCACTTATTCGTCAGTGTCAGACTTCCTCACATCCCGCTTCACCATTCTATACCACCTGCGACGTCGGTACTGCCCTTTGCGCCCCGAAGTTCCTTCCTCCCAACTCTTTGCACCTTTCGATGGCTTCGTTCCATCCTTGTCGCCTTCCGTGGTGGTACCATATGTTTCAGGCACATAGTCATACACCCATCTCTCACCCTCAGTCTCCACTTCCACTCCAGTTATACACCGCTCTTCGACGAAAACAGTCGACATCAATTCTAGATTCCATTTCTTGTCGTGCCATACCCATCCCCGCGGGGCAGCGACGTCTTCGAAAAAGTACGTGCCTGGTGGTGCAGCACCAGAGAGGCGAGCTGGAGACATTGGATCCCATGGTGACGGACCGAAGAGGTATGGCTCGTACTCGCCTTCCACCCCGGGCGCAGTCGCTATCAGGTTGCTCAATGCCGGAGACGAAGTAGATGATGGCAAGGTGTATGTCGACGACGGATTCGACAGACGCTGGAGTTCGAATATCTCGACTTCATAAACCTCGGGCTCAAGCTCGAGGTTGATGTCTTGTGTAACGGTAGTTGAGAACAATGATGACAGACGCAGAGATTGCTCCTTGATCTGTGACTGCGACTTTTCGGAGCCCAGGAGCTCCTGGACTTGTGGATGGCCGAGGAAGGTGATGGACCAGCCTGATATCAGGGCCAGAAGTCGCCACGGAACGAGATGTGCTGTGATCGTTGCCAGTAGTGTCAGAGAGAATATGGCAAGAAAGACAGCAGACGACGTCTTCTCATCGCTAAAGTCTGTATAAGGCGAGATGAATGCGATCAATGCATCATGAATGCGGGAAAAGTCCTCCATACTGTTTTGCAGATCCCGCATGTTGCGAAAGAAGTCTTTGGACATTTCTGGTGCCGGCTGCACCCGTGATGGCGGCGCCGTAGGCCTCGAGGCATAGCTGTACTCCCATTGTCGCTCAGCAAGGGCTGTTTCGCTCAAGGAATGCGTGTCCTGCGGTGGTGGCGGCGGAGGGTGACGTGCCATGAATGAAGGAATCATCACGAAGAAGAAAATCAAAGCGATCGGTATGCATGGTAGCAAAGCCGGCTCCAAAACGACGAGGGTATATATCGCGAGAAACGAAAGCGTGTGTGTAGCATGCTTCCATGCAAAAAGACGGATGAGGTGATTCTGCAACACAAAGACCACACCTATTCGTGCGTTGAATCGACGGAAATTGTACGACATCAGCGGTAGACTGAAGCCTGGTTTATCGACCATCTCTCTCGACCGGATGTCCTTCACCGGTTCTCCATTGGCGTCTGTTTCAGCAGGTACGATCTGCGCCATGAGCGTAGTCAGTAGCCGTTCTTGCATCGTCCCTTGGTAGGCATGTTGGTATTCTTCGACGGCTTCTCCCAACTTGTCCTTGATCTTGTCCGCCTGTTTCCTGATAGCATCTCGCTTGCTAGGCTTCTGCTCTTGGGCTAATGCTTCTGGCTCTACAGCCGGAATGCGTAATACTGGGATTGGATCGTCACGGTTGACCAAGGACGATGAGTGCAGCATCGAGTCCATGATCGGCGCGACAGGTCTTGTTAAGTTGGGGCGCTTTTACATGACTTCGCGTCAGCTTTGGATATCGGGTGGTGGACAGTTCGTCTCGATCACTTCACACGCGATACGTACGAGAGATGGCAAGTTATGATGCATAGGACAGAGTTGAATGATGTCGTTGCGGCTTTGCTTCTCCACGCGCAACCCCACAAAAGCGCACGTTCCACAGCACGTTCGTTGACATGTGATGGTCACTAGGCGATATTGAAACTCGTGATGTACTCGAAAAGAAATTCAATATTCAGCTATGGAAAGTAGAGTTCATGGCCGGATCCGCGATCAGTATACATAACGGAAATGCTTGTTCTGAAAGTCGGTCAGATCACGGAAGCCATCCTCGTACGCCTCAATCTCGTCGCTTTCAATTTGAGTAGCACGCCTTGACTTGTTCCTCAACCAGAGCAAGACCCAGATGCCACAAATACTAAGCACCTGAATACCAACGCAGAAGAACATCATGCCAACACCAAGATTGTACCTTGGACTTTGAGACGTCTTGAAGAAGAAGGGCCCGATGAAGTTGCCTAGACAATACCCGATTAGAAGGAACGCGTTGGTGGTGATCTTCTTGGTGTGGCCTGCGGTGTTGGCTGTCGCAACAGACATGGATAACGTCCAGGTCGCAGTGTACGAGAAGGATATCCACAGGCAGGCCAGTCGACCCCAGGCGGCATTCGCAAGCCAGAGACCAATGATCCCAGCGAGAAAAGGTATCAGACAGATGAGCATGATGGCGAGTCTCGCATTTGGAAATTTGGTGGCGAAGAAACACGCCGTGACGCATACGACGGCTTGAACTCCACCTGAAGGCATCTGCACCAACGTCGTCTGGAGGGTGGAGAACCCCAAGCCTTTGATGATCAAGCCTTGAAAGGTTGTGAGACCACCGTTGGGTGCGTTCGAAGTTACAGCAAAGATGAAAAGTAGCCAGGTCTTCAAATCCATCATGGCTTCGATGAACTGCTCGCGCTTGAAATGTGGGTTCTCCACTCCGGTCTGGTTAACTTTGATACGATCAATGACACTGACACGTTCTTGTTCGGTTAGGAATTTGGCCGTTACAGGAGATCCAGGGAGGAAGAATAGGAGCACGATACCCCATGCTGTTGTAATGGCGCCCCATATCAAAAAGGTATAGCGCCAACTGCTGATGCCGCCTGAGATGTGACCGATGCCGAACGAGGTGATGCCGGAGATCACATAAGCGATACCTGCCGAGCCAATCCAGATGCCCATGCGGAAGGGTTGTTCGCTGCGTCGATACCACATACCGAAGAGTATCATGGTTCCAGGGTTAATCGATGCTTCGAAAACCCCAAGAAAAGTGCGTGCTGCAGCGAGACCTGCGAAATCGTGGCAGGCTGAATGACACATGAGAACAATACCCCATAGAATAACCTGTGTCCATCAGTAAGACTTCTCTTCCATCAAGCACAATACCAACGGTAATTGACATGACCCGTCCAACGTGGAATCGCTGGAGCAGGAGAGCGGTCGGGTACTCCCACACAAGGTAGCCAAGATAGAAAAGTGCTCCAAGCCATGAATAATCCGTTCCGACGAGATGAGTCTCCTTCTGAAGACCAAAAACTGCGGCATATCCCAAGGTGGTCTTGTCGATGGACTGGAGCATATAGGTTATGCATCTCGGACAAGTTAGTTTCCATAGACAGAAACAGAGTCGAACGTTTGTCTTACAGTAGAGGCATCAGTCTCATGTCCACTTTCCATAGCACCTTTGAGTCATCTGCTGTCTCAGTGATGTGTCCCGATTTGAGGTCTTCGAATATCCCTAGAGCCACATCGGCATCGCTCTTCGACACTTGTCTGCTGACAGGCTGCGCCATCTTGGTGTCCGACTTGTGGTCCATAGCTCTTTACTCGGACAGTAGTACAACGAGAATGCCAATTGAGAAACGATTGCGAGACGAGGTTGTTTGACTTAGCTTGTAGTGATCTCTGACGATATATGTACATTCGACGTGGTACATGAAAGGCTGCCATCTTATCACGACAAGGCTCACCGAAGCAAGCCATATCCAACCAGACTTGGCCGCATCTGCTATCAACAGCTCCCATTGCTGCTGTCGTATCTGCACGAAAGAGGTAGAACCGGGAAAAAGAGCGCAACCCCCGCCCAGACACCAGCGATAAGCGCGTTGTTAAGCGGGGAACCTTGGAGTTGCGTTGTCCGTCGGAAAACTGAAGTGAGTACCTCAGAGCTTTCCATACCTGTTCGTACCACTCCACTCATCTCTTCCCGTCGCATCTTCTTACGGTCAACCCCTGGACCCGACTTCTCCGTTCGCTGCTCGCTCGGCCATGTCACTGTCGCAAGACCGTCGCAAGCCGCCATGGATCCCACTGGCGAGACCGACACGGCCAACAACACCACCACGGCGCGACCATATCGCTCACACAAGATTCCCGCCTGCATACGCTGTCGACACCGAAAAGTTCGCTGCAACATCGACACACCAGGGGAACCATGTAGACTGTGTGATGAAAGAGGTGTGCCATGCGTGATTGCTGACTCTGGTGCGCTGCAAAATACAGATTCGCCGCACGATGCACCTCCTCGCAAACGGCGGAGGAAATCATCTCCTACTAGACAATCAGATACTCATCGCCGTCATACCATGCCAGCTGGCGATCCATGGCAGCAGACTTCACCTACGGAAGGACCTCTGATTGTTGGTCCAGCCGTTGCTGAAGACGTACAAATCCTCGAAAATTACCTTTCTTCTCGACAGAAGCATTCTTCCCGAGGCAGCAATACTCAGACCTACCGTACCGTATTCTCAGAGCCTGGTGATTCGGTTGTATACCTCTCCGTACCTCGCCGGCGCAAAGGCCTCCAGTTGGCTCAGAACCCGGGTCGCTCCCAGCTCGAGATCGTTGAGCAGATACTTGGACCGTCGCAGAACGAACTGCTGATGCTTTTCTTTGAACACATTCACCCTTACTTCCCGATACTGGATGAGCAAACGTTTCATGCTCTACGCAAGAGAACAGACGAACCACTATCACCTGCGCTTCTCTGCGAGATCTTTGCAATTGCTTTGCCATTATGGGACAGATCAGATGTCTTAAAATCGCATCCACGACCCAGTGTAGCATATCTATGGAACATGGCGGTGGCAGCATTGCAGGAAGATTTCATGGCTTCTAGCATTGCTACCGTATATGCTGCTCTCATCGACCTGTGTGGACGTCCGATACAATCTGTAATGGGCAACATCTTGACCGCGGGTCGCACAGTCGCTCTAGCATACAGCCTTGGGCTCAACCGAGACCCGACGTCGTGGTCCTCTTCCTCTCCGGAAGAGAAATCGTTACGCATGCGTCTCTGGTGGGGTGTTTTGATTCATGACTACTGGTCTAGCTTCGCTCACGGCACACCGCCCAATGTGGCCAAGGACCGCTACGATGTTCCTCTGCCGACGATATCGACCTTGGTTGGACACGATCCGCGCGAGGAAGGCCCTGACGCCGGTACCGACTCTTTCCGTCATCTTTGCGTCTTGACCGAGATTCTTGGGAAGCTCTTGCCCATTGTCTACAGCTTGAAGCCTGATTGGGACACTGCTTCTAAAATCCTAAGAAGGAGCGAGAGTCAACTGGATGATTGGGAAGCAGCGATCAGAACGACTTCCAGCACACGTGCGGGGAATTCTGCGCCTACCGGCTACTGCAGTCTGTGGTTCGGATATCTCTCTGTTCGTCTACTCGTGGCTCGATTATATCTTCGGGCAGCATTATTTTCTACAGGACCCGCAGTACAAGAATCGAAGGCTTACCGTCTCGCCTCTCTGCGAGAAACGGCAGTCACCGTGATTGACTTCGTTAATTCTCTAACAGCTGACAACTTTCGTGAGTTTTGGCTTACATACTCGGCACATCTTCTCGTGTCCGCAGCTACCCTACTACTACGCTGCAGTATCGAGTGTCAAGACAAGGTGACACAGCAAGCATGTAAAGCGAGGCTTATGACCTTCAAGAATACTCTCCAGAACGCAAGCCGCCATGAAGGATGGGACATTGCAGACATGTGTCTAGAGAGGTGTAGCGGACCGATCTCTCGCATCGCACGCGCTTCGACACCACGGGACCACGTAGAACGTCCAACAGACCCAGCGGTCTCAAACGACTCTGCGCTCACTCCATCTCAATATCAGCGCTTGGAGATGCCTGCATCAGGGTCGCAAAGCAACGTAATAGATGCGGACTTGCTATCTGATATGAACTTCTACATACCGGCAGATTCGTTAGACTTTCCTTGGGAACAATTGTGGGATGTTATGGAAGGGCCTTCTGATCTGACTTGAGGATGATATAGATCAGTCATGCATTCAGTTTTCATGGTATAGTCCATCAGGTGGTGGCACACCATACCAATCCAAACCCAGTTTGTCTTCTGGATCCGGATCAGGCATTTGGTAATAACCATCATATCTCCACCATTGTCGGCCTTCCCAGACGTCTTCAACCGGAAGCACACCTTCTTGCTTCATCTGGTCGCGCACTGCGACCACACCTTCCCACACTCGAAGCATGTTCTGTCCAGCGAGCTTTGACAGTTGCTCTTCAGTCGCTCCGCGGTCCAGTATTGCTTCGAGGAGTCTCGGGTAACACCGCACATCCTCCAGGCCAGGGATCACCGAAGCAATACCATCGAAATCGGAGCCTAGGCCTACATGATCCCAGCCTATGCGCTCGGCGATGTAAAACAGATGATCCAGCACCATTTCCATGCGTGCGTCTTTGCGACTGGTGGCGACGTGCTCAGGAACAAAGGTTACCATGATGATTCCGCCCTTTATTGGAATCATGTCCAGCACGTCGTCTGGAACATTTCGAGGACAGTCGAATACTGCTTGGCAGTTACTGTGAGAGAACATGACGGGAGCTCGAGAGAGCTTCAGTACTTGACGTGCGCAATCCTCGGATACATGCGAAGCATCTACGATCATACCTGTGACTTGTCAGCTTTGATCTGTACTTCGCAAGTCTCAGTCATGGCATACCGATGCGGTTCATCTCAATGACAGCTGATACGCCTAGTTTAGATAAACCTCCGTGCACCGGACCGACTTTCGAGGTCGAAGAATCGGCGAAAGCATTATTGCAGACGTGTGTCAGGGTACACTGGCAGCGTTCAGTCTCTACACAAATGTTCACGTCGAGAACATTACTCACATATCTGACCCCTAGCGTGTAGAATGCTCGAATGATGCCTATACTATTGCCGGCCATGTGTAGGCTCTCACTTTCAGCATAACTCTGCAAGATCGCTGCCGGTCACTACTCACCCCTCAATCCCGATTGAACAGGCGATCTTGCCACTCTGGTAGATCCTTAGGACGTCCTCCGGCCCCTTTACCAGCTCGAACACGTCTTCATAAGCTTCAAGCATTCGAGTCGTAAGATCGATCTGCTCGATGGCGTCTCGCGCCATGTCGCTGTACTCGGGGGTCGAAAAGTTCTCGGCAGATCGCAAACAAGGTACACATATCGACCAGAATTGGGCACCGACGGCGCCTTCTCTCAGTCGAGGGATGTCGGTCATGCCCCTTTCAAATCCTTTTCGTAGGTCGAACTTTGGATTGTTGTTGATTTTACCATGGAAGATGGCTCGTGGCTGTTGGGGCAGGTCATTGTGCCCATCGAACAGGGGCGTATGGGCAAGAACTCGCTTTACTCGGTCATCAATCGCGAGCTGTTGGTATGGATGTGTAGTGGCACTCATGGTGAATAGATAATGTCGTAGGGAATGGATATACGATCAAATGAACGTGGGTAAGGAAGTGACAGCAAGCTCAAGTGAAATCAAGCATAATAGGTCTGAAGTAAGAAGACATCCCAAGTTCCAAATTGCAACTTACTAATCGCCCTTCCATCAACTCTACCTTGCTCGCATACCAAGACCCTTATCATGGTCAGTACTTGGCGTGAAACAGATAAGGCTGGTAAAGTAATGCTCGGGGATGAGATGCGGGGATGAGGCTTGCGGCGAGCAGTTTTCCGCGAGTTGCTGCTGCCGTCCTGGTGGGCACATTTTCCGTCGGAAAACCCGCTTCACACTTCCGCATTGCAGGCTTCGGAACGCGTTCCTGAACAGCTCCTTCCAGCCAGCGCCCGTGGCTCTGGTTACCAGACTATGGTTTGACCTAGCGGCTCCTTCTGTACGTTGATTAGGTAAGATTTCTTGCTGTATATAATTTCTTTGTCCCTCGTGCGAAGGTAGTACGGGTACCTTTCACATCCTATCGATATTCTTTCGTTGCCTTCCAAAACCAATTCGCAAGGCCGATTCACAGTGCTCTTGTGGTATCATTCACTTATCTCCCCTTCAAACTGGCCAATAACAAAGAGTATACAATCAACGCCATGGACGGACCATACAGCAACCTCTCGTCAACAGAAGTCGACCAACTATGGCAAGACGGCGAAGACTCGTTGCTCCATTATGGCAGTAGCTTTCACCCAGAGATCATCACCGCGGCCAAGGGCATCATGATAGAGACAAGCTCCGGACACCGTATGATGGACTGGACCTCGGGCCAGATGTCTTGCCTTGTCGGCCATGGCAACCCCGAAGTCGTAGAGACTATCACAAAGCACGCACAACACCTCGATCATCTCTTCAGCGGCATGCTGTGTCCTCCTGTCATCCGCCTCAGCAAGCGTCTTACTGGACTACTGCCTTTCGGTCTCGATAAAGCACTCTTCCTCTCCACCGGCGGCGAGAGCAACGAAGCCGCTATCAGACTTGCTAAATTCTACACTGGCAAGTTTGAAATCGTCGGCCTCAAGTCCAGCTGGCATGGCATGACCTCCGGAGCCAATGGTGCGCAATACCACAGCCGCGGCGTCGGATACGGGCCACAGATGCCTGGTAACCTGATGCTTCCCTCGCCTAACGCATACCGCTCCATCTTCCGCCACCCTGACGGTACTTACGACTGGCAGACCGAGCTCGACTACGGCTTCTCTCAGATCGACGCTCAATCTACTGGTTCTCTTGCTGCTGTGATTATTGAGCCCATTCTCTCTTCTGGAGGCATGCACCCGCTACCACACGGCTGGCTCAAGGCGCTCAAGGCACACTGCGAACGCCGCAACATGCTGCTCATCATCGACGAAGCCCAGACCGGTATCGGCAGAGCGGGCGACATGTTCGCCTTTCAGCACGACAACGATGGCGTGGTACCAGATATTTTGACCCTCAGCAAGACTCTCGGCAACGGTCTGCCTCTCAGCGCTGTCGTCACCAGCAATGCCATCGCAGCCTTTGCCAAGGAGAACAAGTTCCTCTTCTACACCACCCATATCAACGACCCCATTCCCGCTGCGGTAGGCGACAAAGTCCTCGAAATCGTTGTCCGTGACGGGCTCGTGGAGAAGTCCCGCGACCTCGGTGTCAAGCTGCAAGCAGGTCTCCGCCACCTGCAGTCACGATATGCATGCATCGGCGACGTCCGCGGCCGGGGTCTGATGGCTGGCATCGAGATCGTAGGAGATCCAGTGACCAAAGCTCCGGCGCCGGAGGTGGGTGCGTCCGTAGCGAACAAGATGGTTGAAATGGGGTTGTGGGCGCAGTTGGCTACGATGCCGTCGTTCGGTGGAGTTTTTAGACTTGCACCGCCGTTGACTATCACGGAGGAGGAGTTGATGATCGGCTTGGATATCATGGAGACTGCGTTCGCTGAGACCGAGGGGACGTTGCCGACTTATCGGACGGAGAAGTTGACTGATAGCGCTGTTGATGTGAGCACGCAGGGCATGCTGTAGGAAGCATATGAATTAGTCATAGCAATTTGCATGCGAGTACTATCACTTTTATTACAAAAGAAAAGGTTCATAGTTCATTATACAGAAAACCTAGTCCACTACTGAATACCCCCTGTAATACACCAGCACCATCAGGGACGAGATCTTTTCTGGTGGTTGTCCTTGCCACCATGTTGCCTGTACATTGCGGCCTCTCGCTCGCGTAAACTGCGGTCGCGGGCATCTTGCGACGACGACCGGGTGGCGGGGCGGTAATACGAGGACGCACGTTGTGGTACGTCGGGAAAAGTCAGGCGGCGACCGAGGTCGGTCTCGTTCACACCTCCGGTATTATAGCCGCCACGGTTATCCTGGCGTTTCATTGGGACATCCATGCCGGGTGATGGTGAACGAGCGCGCTTTGCACCAGTGAAGGCTTGCCAGGCTTCAACTGTATTGTCTCTGTTCACTGGCTCCTGCAACAGTTCTTCAAGTTCGGCCTGCGCGTCGTCAAGGGCTTTTCTCCTCTCGGCAACCATCTTCTCGACTTTGTGCTTCCGAAGAGTCGTCTCGCGATATTCCTTGTCATGGTAGCCAGTAACCTCGAGCCAGACATGCAAATCTGGATGAAGATCTTCAGACCCCTGATGGGTCACTGGGGGTATCAGAGCGTTAGATCTCGTGTTGGCTTCATTGAACCTGTTCGTAATGGAGCCAATGGCATCATCGTGGAGGGTCATCTTCTGAGGTAGCTTGACAGGAACCTTCTTGGGCGGCGTCCAAGGATTGAAATCTTGCCCTGGTGGCGATGGCGGCGACGCTTGTGACGCACCCTTCTGATCAAAAGTCATTGGATGTGTTTGACTTGTCAGAGGGGGTCGGATAGACTGCTGGACCCCTGCCGCTTGTAGTGGACGTGGTGAAAAATCGTGACCGAACATTGTTGGCTGTGCCTGTCCGAACACTCTAGGTGGCAGTGGTGAAGACGGCCGGCCGAATGGTGTTGCCTTTCGAACCGTCCCCATTTGCAATTGATGTGGTGCAGAAGGCTCTCCAAACGAAGATGGCTGCAATGCTGTTGCTGCTTGCAATTGGCGTGGTGGAGAGGGCTCGCCAAACGGCGATGGCTCTTGATGCTCTGTCGTTTGTGGCATTGCCAACTTCTGCTGGAAGATGGATAAGCCAGGAATGAATGGGCTGCTGGTGGGAATTGAGCTTAGTGGAGACATGCCACTGACAGTCTGCGATACCGAAAGTACAGCAGGCTTGGATGCATCTTTCTCCTTGTTCATCCTGTTCGCGATGAGATTTGCTCTTAGCTGCTGCAGTTTCTCCTCTGTAGCGGCAGAATCCATCGGTGGCAGAACTATGCTGGGGTTGCGGTTTTGGCGAAGAAGGAGCTATGGGACGTCGAAAATATCTGAGCGACAACGTGAGAGATGAGTCAGCAGAAGACCTGGAAATTGATGGAAAGTGAACAGGTGAATGAGCGTTCACTTTGGCGTGAAAAGAATGAGGCTACTTGGTCTGTGAGCTAAGGTAGGCACCATCGTTACCTTATTATTGGTAACTGCGTTCCTGCTTGGTCATCTCACGCCGGCATAGCGGAGAAATATACTGCTCGTGTTACAACGCTTGAATATGAGAAGCGGCTTGTGGTGGTCCTTCCTCGAATGTTTTGTACGCGGGCCAGGCAACGATAGACTGTCCCGTTCGAGGGGACCGTAGGAAATGGCGGTACCAAATCTAGCAATAGAATGATTGCCATCACGCCTCCTGCGTCACAGCTTGAAGCTGGTATTGGAATAAACGATGCAGTCAGAAACAGTAGGAAGAACAAGAGCGCAGGTCTGTGATGGTTGACAAAGTGAATTGGATACAAACCGCGATCCGACAACTCCACGCTATGCGATATCCTGCAGATGTCTATTGCGCCTCTAATCGTCGTCCTCATCAGAATCTTTCTTCTTCTCATCTGACTCATCTTTCTTTCCTTTCTTCTTTTCGCGACCATCACGAAGAGCGTCCTTAACCTTATCATCCAGTTCTTCGGCTTTCTCACTCCACTCCACATCGTATTCTTCGGCCACCATCTTGATTTCCCGTCTGAGCTTGTTACCTTCCTCTATCAGTGCCTCCCACGTCGGAAGATCTAGTCCGCGTTGATCGTAGAGTCTGCTCTGGCGTTTGCTGATGGTGACGTTCATGGCGGAACGATAGCTGACTTCACGATTGTGATACAAGAACCACATGTAACCTCCAATAAGAGTCGATAGACCAACGAGATAGGTAACCGGCTCCATAACATCCCAGCCAAGCTCGGTCTCGAACGTCAGGCGGTAGACAAGGTACCACCAACCGACCAGAATTGCAAAACCACCTTGGGCTACTCGTTTTCCGCCCTTGTGAGCCAACTCATCGCATTCCTTTTTGATGTCGGCCATGCCAGCAATCCGCTTTGAGGTCTTTCGTAAGCGCATGCGGAGGTAGAAAGTGCGGTCTGCAAAAGAAGGTACCGCGACGTAGATTGGTTCTGGAGCCCCTTCAATCTCGACGCTGAATTCTTTGCCTTGAGATGCGTCCCTGATAAAGTCGCCAATCTCGGTGCTCGGTGACCAGCGGACAAAGTTTGGACGCTCTGGGTCCTTCTTGTGAGTTATGGAGTCGTCTGTTTTTGGTTGAGATCTGATCTTGCCGGTCTTTTCCAACTTGCCATCAATAAACATATGATCCGCGTCATCTTCAAAGTCCTGATTCTCTTGCTCTTGACCATCCTGCTCGTCTTTTGTCCGATCCCGCTTGGCCTGGCTGGTATGGTCCTCCGAGGGACCTTCTGCTCGAAAGACGATCGCAGGAATCTTCTCATTCCCTGATTTGTCTTTGATGGGAGGCAGCTCGGCCTGGATGAGGCGTTCTAAATACGAAAGTGGTTGCTGGGGGTGGACCAGAAGTGCCAATGGCTCGACATCCTTGCGATCGTTGTTGGTGTCCTTTGGGGTCAGCGGCATGACGAGCTTCAACATGCGGGATGGTGTAGTCAGGAGCTTGCCTATGAGAGATCAGCATCGGACGCACCACTGGGGAACTGTGTGACGACTAACCCTTGACCATGGCTCCAGCAGAACGCTGTCTTGCGACTGGAGGCAGGTCACTACCAGCTCGTGTCCAAGGTGAGCGGACTTGCTGCTCCTTGCTATGCTCAACAAGCGTATCGTAGTGAGACTTTTCCTCGCGCGTTACATCCTGGCTGACCTTGTGGGCGGGTTGAGCATAGCTGCTTTCCTGGACGGTGTCTGAATGACCTGGCGTATGATCTGATGTTCTCGGAGGATTTGTCGCATATGGTCGGGTGTAGTCCAGGCGTTTGTGTATAGAGCGCACGCGACCATTCGTACGAGGAGAACATGTGATGGTTCGAATGGCGTCGAGATGCCGGCTCGCAGCTTTAGAGGTCGCCCTCCGTATTAAACATTCCATGGCTGGTACAAAAGTCAAACGAAAGTTCGACGCCCAATTGCTGGCTATAAACGAGGTACCAAGTCGTTTTCCATTTCCACGCCATTGGGACAAGGAGGTCTCAATACCATCGGCCGGCTTAATGCAGGGCACCACGGGCACTTCCAAGATTGGCGGCTGTTAGACCACTGACGTCAGAGCGTTTCACTTTCATGTGAAGCCAAACGTCAGCTTGCTCGAGTCATTTCCACCAAACCATCCCCATCAAGTGTGATCAGGAGCTGGCACAGAAGCATGATAAAAGTCAATGCAACGTAATCGTACAATCGGGTTCTCTATCTATCGTACAGATCTGACTAAATTTTCTATGTGGATGTAGTCGTAGCGGTTGTGCGCATGGTCGAACTCTGGCGAGTCGAAGAGGTGCTCACAATGGCGCTCGTAGCTGGGCAAGTAGTTGCGGATACCTTTGGAACGGAGCTCTCGTTCTTTGGGAGGTACATGAAGCTGGATGGGCAGCCGTTGCCCTCTCCTAGAGGCTCCGCTGGTACGAAGAGACCATCGGCAACAGATCCCTTGACGTTGAAGGTGTATTCGATCTCGTAAAGGGCGCCATCATCACACTCGAGGGTCGCATTGACACCACGAGCGTTACGAAGGGCCTTTTGTACCTCGTCAGAGGTGTAGTTCTTAGATGTGGTTGGGACAATGCCTTGGAGGGCAAGGATTTCGTAGGTTGGGATGGTCTTGAAAAGGTTGACGGTCTGGGTGAAGAAGTCGACGACCTCCTCGTTTGGCTGGTAGTTGGGGAAACACGATGGGTTCAAGGTGGAGTAGCATGTTCCGTGCTTGTTCCATTCGTGCTCCCAGAAGGACTCGTCACCACCATCTTGGTCCTTCCAGTACTTTTGCATGTATGCCAAGGTGCTTTGACCGACAGGACCGGCTGCCTCGAGGATACAAGAGATGTTGTAGTGTTCGCGGCTGTCGTCGCAGTACTGAGTGTAGGAGCCATCACAGAAGTCTGGCCAGAGACCGTGGATAGTCCAGTGGTCGGCTGGACCGGTGGCTGGCTGGGTATCCCAGAACTGTACCTGCAGGACTTGCCCTTGAACTTCGGTGCAGCAGGTGTTCTCGATGGCGGTAGTGTTGTGGCAACTCAACTGAGAGTTGAGCGGGCAGACTGGTGGAAGAGCCAGTGCAGTCTGGGCGAGCCCGAAAGCGGCGAGTGAGGGAGTGACAGTCTTCATAAAAGCTGACATGATGAGAGATTGATGATGATGGAAAAGACCTACCTGCACTTCCTGGACTGCTTTCATATATACAAATAGTAGGTTGGACAGTGACGGCGGAAGAAGAGGGTACGGCTGCCGCCGGCGCCCGCCGAGATCTGCAAGGTACCATCATTGCGCATTTGGTCGATGAGCTCTGTGCCAATCAAGCAGTCTGTAGAAGAGAAGGCTAAAAGTGTAGAACCTTGGAGAGTTGAAGATCATGGCGAGAAGCTGCTTTTCGCAGAATGCAGGGTCCGGCTCATGGATGCACGTGGGCGCTCAGTCGCAAAATCTTGGGCAGAGCCTGGAAACGACGTAATGAATCTGCGACCATTTTCAACGGTGCTTCTCGATCTGCCTTTGATCAAAGATCGTCCTTGCCTTTTGATATTGAATGACGACGAACTCAAGAAAAGCCAGGTGCAATAGCGTATAGAAGTATCTAATACGGTATATTCCTATTTCACCGCAACGTTCCAGAGCCAACCGGCAAATTTCAGGATGCCTGAAAAAAGAGCGACGCTATATCAGGGCACCTCGATTCATCTCGCGTTCCGAAGCAAGACGCTTTCGCTCAGCATGTTGCTCATATTTAATTCTTCTCTGCTCTTTCTCCGCCAAGTGTTGAGCTCGAGATTTTTCCTTGTGTTTGCTCCGCCGCGCTTGCTCCTTCTGCCGGGTTTCTGTTTCTACCAGGTACTGATCGATCGCCGCTCTTTCCTTGTCTGACAACCGCCATGGACGGAGGAGTGTGTCTTGCTTGAATCTCGTAGAAGCAATCCATGCCGCCATTTCCTGAACCGTATCATTGACTGTCCATATCCTCTTGAGCTCGATTTGTCTTTCACCACGGAAAGACGAAAACGTTCCCTTGATCTTGACCACGGTGCCAATTTCAACAATCTTCCCATCGACGCGGACCGTAAAGTGACCTATGCTCGAGTGTATCGTCATGTTCCGTACGCTGGTCTCGAGAGGCTTATCCAGGTCTTTGTTGCGTCCGATCTTCAGGTCAATGGTCGCTCCGCTTCCATCGTCAACGGTGATGATTGCAATATTCCGGTGCTTGTCTTGTATGTCGATAACTTGGGCGACGATGTAGACGAAGCGTATCGGGTGGTTCAAGTGAAAAAGGACATTCTGGCCTTGAGCGTATCAGCATCAGATCCAACTACTCCATGTCTTCAATGCCGACCTTCAAAGCCAGGTTCCTCTCTTAGACCACGAACGTCGGCCGCTGAAATCTTGCACCAATGGTCATACGTTGGTGATGCGCCAAAGTATTTTGCTGGGTAGATCTGCCATTGTCCGCCCAGTCTGTTCGTATTCATGTCATGGCGATTAGTGACACCATCCAGCGAGATCGTGTTCAACAAAAGGCCAACTGGAATGTGTGGTGGACGTAAGCATGCCAGATTCCAGGCAACAACCTGAAGCCGGATCGACGCGTCGCGTTATGCATCGCCAAAGCCGTGTCGTGCCTTGGTGTCCAATCAGAAGTCTTGCCGAAAGAAGCTTACATTGGCATAGCTTTCGGGCTCGGTTGCGCCTTCCCATCGTTGTTCGGAGATTCTCCAACCTCCTCACTTCTCCAACAAGCACACGATTGACGGTATGCATTATTCTAGACATGTTCTTCTGCATGCGTCAGCGTACCTCTGGAGCGATCTTCAGGTACCGGGCGGAGATACTTAATATGATTGGCAGTGAATCAGCCATGGTATGCTAAGTAGTTGTTGGAGATGGGAACTGAAGTGGATGATGCTGTACCGTACCTTTTAGTCTTGGTCTGAGCCGCATCTTCACAAGCACCCGACTGCAGGTTGCAGAAATCGCAAGGCTGGGTGTTCTGTTCCCTGAATTGCTGCCAGCAGACAAGGATTATTAGTGACCTGCATACTCACCACTTTTCTCGAACTCGTTGTCGTTCGCAATTTTCATTACACCTTTGACGTACGAGTAACGAATGCGCCATCGTCACCACCGACAGAACATACCTAAGCGACACCAGCACTGACATCAGTTCACATACCGTCCAATGACACCTCAGAACTTGTCGCAATATGTTTTACTACTGTTCGCATTATGCGTGGTGGTCAATGCTGGTCAATGGCAATGTGGTGCGACCTCGCTCACGGCTGCAAGCATGAAGCAATGTCCTGCTTCGGCGTCCATTAGCTGCAGCGCAATCGGCGGTGATGATTAGTACGTTGTCACCAATTCACGACCTGCTCATGCTGACCTTGTCGTAGTTGTTGTCCTGCCGGTACTACTTGTCAATGGACCAACGGAGTGGTTGGATGCTGTTCAGGCAGCGGAGCGTGTCAAGGTCAGATCGGCGCCCAAGCACCAGCACAAGCACCGGCAACTACGGTATGGCAACCCACCACGACATACTGGCAACCGGCACAGAGCACAGTCTATCAGCAGCCGACCACAGTCTATCAACAACCCACCACTGTCTACACTGGCCAATCGACTGTCTACGGTGGTCAGCAGACCGTATATGTTGCTGGAGGCGCCGCTACCAGTCAAGTCGCTCAAGCACAATCAACAAAGCTGGGCTACCTGGGCAATTACTGTTCGACCCAGGTCGCAGTTGGTCCAAATCTTCCAACCACAGGCACTGGGCCTTGCGGAACCATCTTGATCATCGCTGGTGCTCCGAAGCTGTCATTGAAGCCTGGTATATGGATGCTGACTCTGTCGGCGATTGTACTGATTCTTTGCCTGTAGCGCATTGCTGTAGATACCCTTACGACGAAATGCCACTTTCACATACATATATTTTAAGCCCTTGGCAGATGCTCCCTGCCCGCTAAAGCTCTGTCTCATGATCGCAAATAAACATGTCCGATGTCCGGCCTCCATCTCCGCCAGAATGCGTTCCGGAGCGACTTTACGCCTGACTTTTGACTTTGATCTCATCTTTCCCCAGATCGACCCCAAACCTTCTTCAAGTGACGTAGCCCTGTTCCGCGTCATCATTGCGCGACGATTGATGGTTGTTGTATAATAACAGAGAGTCGTCTCAAGCTGTTCTATTGCTTTGTTATACATCTTCTCAAAATCAATGCAGTCATCAACTCTTCAATTTTCCAAAGCAGCCCAAAGATTCTCCAGCCAATTCGCCTGCACTTCTAGACCAGCAGCACTAGCACAACGATCAAACATGTCTACCAACAACCTCAAGCTCGAGAGCACCAACATCAAGACCGCCTCTGGGGTTAACTTGGACTCTACCCAGAAGACCTTGGTCAGCTCCGTCCTCGACCTGTTTGCCGGTAGACCAAGTCTCGAGAAGCTCGCGCTTTGGAAGGATGAGGGTGTCTTCCAGGACCCAATCACCAAGGCCGAAGGCAGGAAGCAGTACGAGGCTCAGTGGGTAAGTTGCAGCGGATCACTCGACACAACATAGATCGTATGATCTAATTGCTCGCAGTACGGTCTCCAGAGCGCCTTCAGCGAGATTGAGCGTCTTAGCCACGAGGTCACCAGCAGTGGCAACCCAATCTCTATGAACCTCTCTACCAGATACGTTGTCAAGGGTATCGGCAAAGAGCAGAAGATCGACTCTGTCATTCTCATCCACCACGATGGCAACGGCAAGATCGAGAAGGTCGAGGACAAGTGGAACGGCGAGTTGCCAGACAGCACATTCAGCAACGTAAGTTTTCAAAACGAGCTCGTTCAGATGGGATTCTTTTGGCCCACCTTCTTTGAACCTTGACGCTAATACCTTTCGCAGGTCCTCCGTAAACTCAACGCTGTCACAGTACCAAACATCATTGGTGTCCCAAAGAACAAGGAGGAGGACGCCAAGCGTGGAAACCCATAGATATTTGAACCCAAAGCTCGAGCGTCAACAATGTATGATAGTACGACCAATTTTTCGATAGCATCATAATGTCAATACCATCGAACCAGTATTCATTTCTCATGACCTGCTGTAGCAACTTGTAATATCTCATCCTCGAAACCGCCCAGATGTACGACTCGAATACCTGCTTCTTCAAGCTTCTTTCTGCCCTGGTTTTCACCCACAAACTTCTCCGGCTCTTTGACTCCGAGATACACAGTCTGTATGCCTCCTCCCCATTTTCGGGTCTGCAGTATTCGGTCGACACAAGGCGCATTGCCGCTCAATCGCATATTACAAGGTTCCATGGTCGTGTAGATAACCGTGTCGTTTGGCAAGTTTTTACCGGCTTCGTCCTCAGATACACCAGCAGCTTCGGCGATCTTCTGTAGAGCGCACTGTTCCGCGTGTGTGTTGCCTGACAGTTCCATCGTATGACCGACTGCGAGTATTTGAGGTTCAGACGACGGCGATACCAGTACCGCTCCCACACAGAAATTGGTCGGTTTTGGAGGCGCCTTCTTCGCTTGGTCAAGCGCTAGGCGCATATAGCCCTCTGGGCTATTGATAGCGGTCATCCGTAGAGAACTCGGTCAGACGATGGAGTGAAAGTGAGTCCGGTATGAAGACCAGGTGAAGTGCAGTCAATCTTTCTGTCGTCATCGGTGTTACCGACAGCTCAATTTGTGTGACGTCGCGTGAGCCACGCGAGACGCGTCTTCCAGCGCGAAGTTCAATTTAGCCGCGCAATTCACAGACATCTCACCTGTACCAACAACCTGGAAGCTCAGTCCTTTATAGTCAGACATTATCAACAATACCTTGGATTGGTACTTCATCCCGAATCCCACCATATCAATATATCTCAGAGATGCCTTCACGAAACAAAACCATCGATCTTGAGGTCGATGGAGCGCCAACCACAATCAATCCATACAAAGTACTCAGTCTCGAGAAAGATGCCACCGGGGATCAAGTCAAGACAGCATACCGCAAAGCCGCACTGAAGCACCACCCGGACAAGGCCTCACCCGAAGACAAAGACATTGCTCACACCAAGTTCCAAGAGATCGCTTTCGCATACGCCGTCCTCTCCGACGAGCGCCGACGAAAACGCTATGACACGACCGGCCGCACAGAAGAGACACTCGACCTCGAAGACGACGAATTCGACTGGGCGTCGTTCTACCGCGAGCAGTATGCGAACGTCGTCACCGGTGAGGCAATCGAGAAGTTCTCAAACGAATTCAAGGGGTCTGAGGAAGAGAAGGACGCGATTCTGCAAGCGTACACGGAGAGCGAAGGAGACATGGACTTTGTGTACGAATCAGTCATGCTCAGCGACCCAGTAGAAGACGACGAGCGTTTCAGGCAGATCATCAAGCAGGCGATTAAAGATGGCGAGGTGGAAGCGTACACCACATTCACAAAGGAGAGTAAGAAGAGCATACAGGCGCGTATCAAGGCCGCCAAGGGCGAGGGCAAGGAGGCAGAAGAGCATGCAAAGGAGCTCGGGATCCACGATAAACTATTTGGAAAGAAGGGCAAGAAGGGCGATCATGGAGAGGCGGGATTGGCGGCGTTGATTCAGCAGAGGCAGAAGGGCAGAGAGGCCAACTTCCTTGCGGATCTCGAAGCAAAGTATGCGCCCAAAGACAAGAAGGGAAAGAAGAGGGCTGAACCAATGGATGGACCCTCCGAGGAGATGTTTGAGAGGAACCGTAAAAAGGGAAAAGGCAAGAAGGCATGATCTTTGATTATCGAGATTTGGTCAGGATTGCAATATCATTCAGGGTAGCGAGGCGTTTGGTATGGTTCACATAAGGTAGCTGGATCATAATGGCCTGCACATACCGGCTGGGCACATTCAATCAATGGATGTCGATTTTACATTTCATTCTCTTACTGCTGAGCGTAATCGGTACATATGCCGCCCTTCATTGCCCTGTTGGTACACTCCATGTCGTGCTGATCGGCCCATCATGTCCCTCGTCGTGAAGCTTGATATCAAAGAACGTCACATCTATGAGTGACCCTTGCCTCCTCTCTCGTCCTGGAAACCAATAGCATCTGGAGCCTCTGGCATTTCGTCCTTGAACTTCTTGTTGCTGTTCCTGGCGTCCGACTCTGATGTAGCTTGACCGCCTGTGTCCTGAGACTTGGCCCTGAAAGGTTGATTAGTAAAGGACTATCACAGAGAACCCCATGGTAGAGAAGTCCCGAGACAAGTATTTGACTTACTCTCTACCCTTGCTGCTCTGCTCGCTCTGGACGTCGAGCTTATCCTTCTTGTCCGTCGCGTGCTCGGAGTCAGGGTACTGGTCCGTCTTCACCGAATCGTCGGTCTTGAAGCGCAGGGCAGAGACGCTGAATGGTCTAGTTGCTTGACGTGCTGGTGTGCGAATGCTGCTCCTTGACTGGAGAGCGAAGCGGCGGTAGAAGGTCAGGTACTCGGAAGAAGACATGATTTGTGTAGTATTGTTGGGGTTGAATACGAGTTGAACGTTCTTTTGAGGAGATCAGGTCGTAGTTTGTAGGCAATGGCTCCTTACATGTAGACAGGCACGTCGTTCAAAGTCATGGTCGAATGCATGACCACTGCGACGTCATCGTATACGCGCCAAGACAAAGACATTTTGCGGGGAATGGTCCCTCGGCAAGAACCCAGACGCTTGAACATTTCACACCGACTGGATCGACCTCGCGTGCTCAATTGTCTTTGATACAACGACGCATCATCACCGCATTGGGTCTCAAGCATAGTAACAGGTACCTGTTCGAAAAAACTATTGTCATTATGGCATCAGAAACCTTCCCTTGCAAAATCACAATTGACACACCTCTTCCGACCGCTCGCCTGGCTGATGCAGCATTGCAAACATTATCAGTAGACCAAGAACTATCTCCTCTGGTCCGCCGCGAATTTCAAGTAATTTCACCATCAACCTCTTCATCGGAGAAATCGGTTCTTCGAACAATCTACTCGGCAACCACGAATCGCATGCTCCGCGTCAGTGTGAATGGTTTCTTCGAGAGTCTGAGGGTAGTGCTACAAGTCATCGAAGAACTGGATGCGGATGTCATTAACGAGGTCGGTCTTGAGGGGCTGGAAAGGGTGCAGGGAGTCGAGCAAGGCATGACTGGAACGACTGTTACTGGAGCTTGAGGTCTGGAGCGTCTGGAGCACTCGAAAGATCCCTACCCTACGTCGGATGACGGAGCCATCCACACTGCCAAATTGCTGTTGCAGGGAACGGTCCTTGCTTCCTAGAATCGCTCATTCGGCGTCCAATTGGCCGTGGGCTGCGCAGTAGCACTCTATTCGAACAAACTGAGCTTCAGAACGTTGATCCAGTGACGCTCGACAATGGTGGAATGCGTGCCACTACACCAGCCCACGTACTCGCTCTAGATATGCTCTGGATGTGTCAAGAGACCAGGGTGGCACCAAGCAAGAATGTTGATGACTTGCAGCTGTTTGTAAAATCGACGAGAAACCACCCACCACAGGCAATATGCGCAGAATCATCGAGACGCGCAGAGCCGAGTCGACCTTTTGGGACCAGTGGATTCAGAGTCGGATTTCGCGACCGAGGGGCACTAGGTATGAGCGAAGGTCACTTGAGATGGTAGCAAATGTCAGAACCATAATAATCATGATTGTCATTAATTATCGTACACATGCCTCGTAAAATAGGCAGAAAAGCAAGACATGGTCTAATTGGGTATTGATCCCGTCGCCTTCTCCCTAGTCCTATACCGGAGAGCGCATCCAACTATTACCGTTTCCAAGCGTAGCCATTGAAGAAGTTGACTGTTTGACCTTCCCATGCATTACCATATAAACCCAACGCCATGCTGAAATTTAGAATACAAACCCCATCTCGAAGCAGAAACAGCTCAAAAGCTGAAGAGTCCACTCCTTCTCTTTCCAAATGGATAGACAATGATGGCGCTCAAAAACAATCCAACCGTGATACCAATCGCCACTTCCACGACCCTGTAACCAAAGGTCAAAGCGCTGGTATTACCCTGATCTCCATACAAAGTGGAATTCTTGGTGATCTCCTCGGCGGTGCTGATGCCTGTCAACAAACTTCCCTGCACAGCAAGGCCACTCGGCACCTGCACGAAGATGGCTGGAAGCATTGCCGCAGCAGCCAGCGAGTATCCGACTCTGCGCGCTCTACGCACGTGAACACTTTCTGCGTCTGACGATGTGGAACGTCCTTGTTCTGCCTCACTAAGGCGGCGGTGAAACGGCTTGACGCGACTCCGCCAGATGCCGAGCTGCTTAAGACGGCGTTTGACGGGTAGACGCAGGCGATCTTCCCAAATGTCAATGAAGAAATTCTCGATCGCTTTGCCGGTGCGGGAGTAGAGGTTTGCCATGACACCAATGACGAGGGCTCCGAGAGTGTTCGAAACATAGGTCGTGCTATTGAATCGCTTGCCGCTATAGAATGAAGCCATATAACCAGCAAAGGAGATGATCATCATGACAGGAGCCTGCTTCCATTTTGCTTGATTGATGATGATCAGACACATGGTGAAAATTGGTACAGCAATGAAGAACCATGGCGCTTCCATTGGTTCCTGGCATGTTGTCGCTGTTGTTGCGTTCTGGTCGATCAGCCCGTAGAGCGCTGTGCCGATCGTGATACCAAACCCGAGGAAAAGCGAGTAGATGATGGCGTAGACCATGCGGACAGATCCAGCTACGATACTGCGAGATTGAAGCTCTAGTGATGCACAAAGGACCGTATAACCAGGAAGGATGAGCGCGATAGAAGACTGAGCCAGAGCTGAAAAGCAGAACAAATTACCGCCTCGAATGGATCCAAATGCTCGAGCCAGAAAAGAGGTGATTACTGCAGCTGCAATTTCGAAAACGTTGGAGTAAAGATCAGACTGCGGGGCAATGAAGAGCTGAAGAATGCCTAGAATGCAACCAAGAATGAAGGCGATCGGGAGATCTATGAGCCTGGCAGAGAACGCATACGGACCAACTGCTGCAGAAGCGATGCCGTAAACGAATACCAGGAACAATGGCTTATGCTTGACCGGCTTGTGCGTAATCTCATTCAATCGAGTAGTTGCTTCTTCGACACCGACAGCGTCGTGGACGACGTCTTTGTAGAGCTCGTGAACATCTCGAAGTTTACCAAGATCAAGACCCTGAACGACACGAACAAGCTTGACCTCGGTGGTATGAGTGGCTGAGTCGTCAAATGACACGATCATGGATCCAGGAATGTAGAGAAATTGAGCCTCGATCTCCAAGACCCTCGCGCTCATTTTCATATACTCCTCAAGTCTGTGAGTGGGGGCACCGTACTGCATTAGAGCACGACAAAGCTTGAGCAGGTACTTCTGTCGCTGGATGGTAGCCGCGATATGAAGGGTGATGGTATGCTGACCTCCAAGACGAGGTTGACTGAGACGGTTGATAGCACTGATACTGCTTCCGGTGCGTTTGCCCAGACTTGGTCGTTTTCTAGCTTCCCTTTCTTTCTGCTCTTTCAGACGCTCAGCGACTTCGGCTCCGAGTCCAGTCACTGCGGGTGATCCTATCATGGAAGATGAGCCCACCAAACGAGCCAGAGAAGTGGTTGATTGTGTTTTCTCGCTCTTGTACCACGGCTTAGCCGACTTTCCACCAACGGGCGTCGAGGCCCCCGAGATGGGTGGAGAAGGTCCAGGAGTGGATAATGTACTAGACATGCCACCGAAACTCCCACCTCTTCTGTGACTGGGCGAGGTCGGCATCGGAGCCGATTGATTATAAAGGTTCAGCAGCGCGCCCAAGACACCACCACGAAGCTGCTTCGGTTGTGGGATCTCGAACCCAAATTCTTCAAGCTCATCGATTGGAGTGTTTGCTCCCGAAACAGCCGTTGAGCCAGAAATGACATGATATAGGTTGGAGGGTTCCGGTCGGGCATGGGATTGTACCAAGCGAGCGGCTTCGTTGTGGACTGCGCTAGCGGCTTTTTGTTTGAGGAGGTCCAAATCTTCGCCGTCAGAGAAATCCGAATCGTCGTCTGACCTTAGGTTCCGCATGGGGATCTCCTCAATTTGAAGACCATGAATGTTCCTAGACTTCTTGCGCTCAGGCGAAGGCAACCTAGATCCAGGCGCTGATCTGACACGCTCATCTCTTTCCAGCCTTTTGCCCCGGTGATAGGCTTGCAGAGCAGCACCCTTGGTCTCTGGTGTCCCTGCTCCATCCAGGGTGGGAGCTTCGTCCGGTCTGGTAGTAGAATCACGGGAACCACCACGTCGAAGAGCAGGTCGTGGTCTCGATGGGACAGGGATGCTGAGGGCAGCACGAAGTTCTTCGGTCACGGCTTGTGAGATGATGGGCAGATGGTCGCGACTGAAGGTTTGTCGACCGTCCCAGCTGCTATTGTGTGAGTGAGATGGCGTGTTTACTCCAGTACTGGGACCTGAAGAGTCGATATGTTCGGTGATGAGGATCTCTGGCTCGGGAGTATTGTTGAAGCTGATCCTAGTACTGCGAGGACGGTCCTTCGTTTCGACAATCGGATGAGCTGTGAAGCCTACTTTCTTCCCCTTTCGTGCACCGTGTCCAGCGCTGCCAGGTTGACTGTTATCCATACTTGAGTTACCACCAGATCCAGGTCGATTCGACGGTGGGTCGCTATTTGAGGATTCGTCATTAAAAGGATTGGGCCTGTCGCCAGCGGGGCTGTTAATGCTGCTCATGATGTCCAAAGGACGCTCGAGCTCCTTTACAGGAGACAAAGAGCGCCCGTGTGTTGGTTGTTCAGAATGATGCCGGAATTAGAAATGCTGAACCCGGGAGGCCGGTATGATGTGTCGGAGTCGGGGCGAACAAAGGAATGTAGAAGAAGAAGAAGACCGCAAGACGTCAGACGCGAATACAAGGAATGTAGAGAAGATGACGGCAGATGTTCGTTGAGTCCCGGCGACCGTTATTATCGTGAGATACAGAAGTGGCAGTTTCGAGTCAGGAATTGAGCTGAGGTAGGTACAGTACAGTACAGCTATGCAGTCAGGCAGACACACTCAGGGACCAGATACCGTTGCGCAGCAATGTGAAAACAAAACGGTTGCCGCAAGTAAATTTGTAAAAATAGAGAGTCAGATGTCCAGGGATGTAGTCCGGTGTAAATGGTACAGTACGTTTGTGTAGAAGTCAATAGAATGGTAGTCAGAGAGGTGTCAGCAATGGTGGTCGACGGAGAACAAGGTTTGTATTTGAGGAGAGGCTGCTGTCGTAATACGATGAGCCTCATACGCACAAACATTCGACACCATGGCCGAACGATCCGTCACGACTCCATATCAGATAGCAATAGCGGCCAACGGTGCAGCTTGATAGACTTGCAAAGGTTTGAGAGACGCGGGCGGCCAAGCGGGTGTCGGGTTGAATGACCAGTGATCTATCAAGACAAGACGGCGTGGACGAAGCATGATTGCACGAATAGGTGTAGTGTGGAAGAAGAAGTGGAGCTCGGGATGGCGACACAAACGAGAATAATCGACCGTGCGAGTCGTTTATCGCTTTGTCTCGATGCTGAAAGGAGAAAGTGCGATCACACTTGCTCATCCGAGCGGTCGCCGACCCACAAATGGAGACGACGACCAGGCGATAAGGGAGGGAGACAGAATCAACAGAAGACGTCGGCAGGAGGCGATTTTCTTAGGCCGCGAGGGCCGAAAAGGATGAAGAAAGTTGTCGGGACTGCAGCAAACCGGCCCATGCAGGTCCAAGGAACCATTGACCGAGCCCGAAAAAAGGATTAGGGATCGTCGGGTCGCGCGCCTAAACCGTGGTCAGACTTGAACATGTGCCTGAAAGGACGGCACCTGCTCGACTCTGGGATGCCGAGATACCTAATTCGGCTGACGAGGCTGAGCGAGCATTCCTAATCCGACAACATCATCTAAACACGAAAGACTTCATCTAATATTATGCATCCCAGGTCGTAGCTACTCCGCTTCCTGGTTGTGCGTCAAGATGAGATATTTTGGATTGGTATTTTTTGCGTCCACGATTGACGGTGCTGCTTCGCTGACGACGACTATTTGCCTCTGTGTAAGGTAGCAGGACTGGCGGAACATTACGTAGGGCACCGCACCCTCCGATGGCAGATCCCCCGAGAAAAGGACCGCAACTGATGTAGCACATCCGCAGGCCTACCGTATGTTATCACTAATTCCAGCTCGGTCATTCTCAGGTGCACATTCATGAACCATCAGGTCAACAAATGCTCGACTAAGGAGGATCTTCATGCTCGATGGCAAGTGGTTGATACACAGGAAAACTGTTTCTTGTTTGCACGAGCAAAGGAGCGATCCATCATGAATCGACCATACGAATCCACAGATTCGTGCCACGCCGTGGGAGAGTCAGTGCCGAGAAAAGTGGATTTTTCATAACAGACACGTGCTGGGATCCTTGCAAGAGAATCGCTACTCTAAAACTTACTCCATCCCTGAACATCAGGATTCAATATCTGGTTGTCAAGGAGCACAAATTGTCGATCTGTGTTGTCGACTTTGGCCGAACATTCAAAAATAAAACAATAGGTAACTTCCTATGCCACTCGATATCGCATGCTGGGAACTGACGAACCGGACAACTCGTATCACATTAGACTTCGTGCATGTGATAGTCTGTCATAAGAATAGAGTCCTCGTCAGGGTGTTCGATTCAGAAATAGATAACTCATCGAGTCCGTCAAGAAAACCGTCCCTTCTGCCGTGCTGTTGCACCATATCAATAGTGGTGCAGTAGCCGGCCCAACCGTGTCCTGTCGGACGTATACCAAGATATCAAGATGCAATAAGGTATCCACAACCACAACGCCATGTTGACCAGTTCCCAAATGCTATGCCATCGCAAAACAAATATCCACTCTTCATATCCACGTTGATCGTCCGCTCTTCGAAAAGTCTCACACAACGCTGCTGGCACCAGAGTAACCAGAGTCGCGCACGCTCTCGCTCTCGTCCTCGTCAAAATCAATGTCGTATTCGGGAATCTTTGCCTCGACATCGACAGCGCCCTCCTCCATTGCCTCCTCTTCTTCATGTCGTGAGTTGCCAGCCCATCCTTTCTGATCCGCTGCTCTCGTGTTCCACCTCAAAGTCCGCGAGATCGCGTCAAACCACTCCATCGGTTGACTTAGCACTGTGGGAAACGGGTACCTCGAAGCTTTGACAACCACTTCGTCTCCACGGCCCAATTCCACTCGGCCTTTTCCATCAAAGGACACGAATGCCGTTCCTCTACTGTTTCCTGGAATCCGGACCTTGAGCTCCATACTGTCATTCAGGATCATGGGTCGAAACGATAGAGTGTGGGGACAGATTGGGGTGAGGAGCATCGCTGGCATGTCTGGATACACGAGACTCCCGCCAGCGGACAGTGAGTAAGCGGTGGACCCTGTAGGAGTGCTCAAGATCATGCCGTCTGCTGATATCCGAGTCATGAGAGAATCATTGGCGTAAAGGTCGAGAGAAGAAATGTACGATGAAGGACCGCGGTCAATCACGAGCTCATTCAGCACTTCATGAGTTTCGCCCTCGATCCGTGTCGCATCCGAAGGGACTCTAGAGATTCCTAGTGCCGATCCAGTGCGCAATTCTGGAGCTGTAGAAGACATGGACGAGGCCCGAGACGTTTGCGCAGCACGGTACACCGTGCACGTGAACCGCATGCGCATCGTTACTCGCATACCTCCGTTTCCCATGACGCTGTTGAGATGCTCCTTGAACTGATTATATTGAAAGTTCGTCAAGAACCCAAGCGAGCCGAGAGAGAATGAGAGCACTGGTGGCACCACTTGCTGAAAAAGCCATGATGTGAATAACACAGTACCGTCACCCCCGAGCGTGATGACGAGGTCGAACAACTCCGGCGATGTCCAGCATAGCCCCGGTGTCCAGTACCTCAGCATAGACTCGAACCTTTTATCTTTGGCGACAATCCCATCCCCGTCGAAGCGCTTCGACTTGCGCAATTTCGAGTCAACGTAGACATTGACTCCGATATCCTTGCCATATCGCGGGGTGACCATTAACCATTCAGTCAACTCTTTGGTCAACTCGACCAGCGTGTTGTCCCTCGCTTTTGTGACGATCATGATATTACGAACCGCCTGCTTCGTAGACCGCCTTTGTAATTGCCTAGACACTTCCCGAACACTTACCGCCGTCTGCATCAGCCGACTGTGTGAAAGTTGGTCGTCGGCCTGTATCTCTTCCAAAACCCGCTCGATATCGACCGCGTCTCCGAAGCGTCTGTGAAAGAAACATGGACTAGCCAGCGCCGCCATTTGTGCCGCAGAGGGTGTGCCTGCTCTCGAAAGTTGTGATATGGCGGCCGAAATGTCTTGCGCGGCCGGGGAATTGAGATGCGAAGGATCTCTTGGACTCTGCGTCCCTACCGAAGGAAGACTATTCCTCCTCTTCCGTTCTGGTATTGACAGTGTCGGCGTCATTGACGCGGCAGCAAAGGCGTCGGCCAGAGACCGCGGACTGTTACACCCAGTACCGCCGGAACGCAGAGGCGTATCACACATCGTCGCGATCAGGTGTGGTAACACGAAGGTCGACGTTTCAATTGATCATTTGTAAAGGGCGTAGCGTAGATTGTGGAGATAAAGGCTGATTATGCGAATGAAATAATGTAGACGGAGATGACGCGCAGTGTTGATAGTGACGGTGATCGTGAGAGATGAAGTCGAGGAGAGGGTAATGTGAAATTACTCAGGTCTGTCGTCCATGATCGAGTAGACAGTACGCCGTGAACACGATCCGAAACGGAGCAAGAGGTGAAATAATGCCATCATTCGTAAGTCCGACACGATGCTGGAGTCCGATTCGCTGCATCGTCGGCAAACCCCACGGGACATGGAAATTAGCCCGCCGGCCTTGAAGCCAAGTCACTGATTTTAAAGGTTCTTTAGCCGGCTCGTGACAGTTGAAATCTGGCAGATCGCAAAAAGGTTCCGATGTTATTCTCCGATGGTGTCAGACCGCGAAGCCGAGAAGGCGAGAGGCGGAAGTTACACTGTAGAACATAATCACTGGGTCAGTCGGAATCCCAAGTGACAGGCGTATCGACAACATGACTCAAACTCGACAAATCAGTCAATTGCCATTCAATCGGCATTCATTCGCATATTCTAGATTTCAGCTTGATCGCTCTCAAGGGTATATAACCAAGCCATCCCACCATCATGCAGGACGTTTGTCCGCCGTGTATTTTGAGACAACATCTGTTTACTGACGAGCTCGCTGCTCCTTCTCAGCCTGGCCCTGGACGTCGGCCTCGACACCACGCTGCATCGTCTTGCCCTGGTCGTGCTGAGCCTCTCTCCTGGCCTGCTCTTGGCGGTCACCGGTCAAACCAGCGACAGCGCCGCCGACGGTACCACCAATGCGGTCGGTGACGCCCTTGCCGAGATCACTGAGCTGCCCCTGAGCCTCTTGTCCCTGGCCCTCCTGGTTCTGGCGGATACCCTCTTGCTTCATGCCCTCAGCACCGACGAGACCACCAATGAACTCCTTTCCAGAGCCGACAGTCTGGTTCCATGAACCTTGCTGACGGTTGGGGTCGTTGGCGGCGATACCAGAGGCGGAGACACTGTAGCCGCCGATGGTCGCGCCGGCGTGCGAGGCATCGTCCTTTGCATCGGCGACAGCCTTCTTGTTCTCGCCTTCCGCCTGTGATACATTAGTCGTTGTTCAACCACTCGTCTGTGTTCAGCTGCGACGGAGGCTTACTCTATCCTGGGTGTTACCGGTCAAAGCGCCAAAGGCGGACTGGATTGCGCCGGAGGCAGAGTCGACGTAGGACTGGAGAGTGGAGGTATCCTTGTTAGACATCTTGATTGTTTGCTGAGTTGGTAATATTGCTGAGTTCGTAATATTGCTGAGTTGGTAATATTACTGAGGTTGGATACGTGTGTTTGTGTGTAATTGAAGAAGTTGAACCAAGATGCGGAAGAATTAGGAGTATTTGTATTCGTGGTCAACAGTAGCTGGCAACCAACGTTTCTGTGGCTGCCAGGTGATCTGCATTCATGTGAAATGAGGGGCACTACGTCATTGGTATAGCAACCCACTTCCAAGCTCCAATCTGCCCATTCCAGGGTCTAGGTTGGTCCATCTTCTTCGGCCACACCGCAACTTGGAATGATCCTCTTACGAATGCGCCATTGCGTATGGCCCACGTGGAACATACCGAGTGACAGATCTGGTGAATGCTTTCTTACCACCATGCACGAATTATGCAAGCAAACGACGCTCAATCTGGCGGATTCGCTTGTATCTTGTGGAATGACTCGAATAGATGGGAGAGAGACATTCACTTCCTCACATGGGCGGCTTTGTGCCATAGAGCTGTCTCATAGAAACCACAGAAATACTGCTGTAACATGACTTCATATAGCATTCTACACTGCCAGGTTTGTGGACCTTGCCATAATGTGGCATAACAACGGGCGCCCATCACCAACTTGCATGCTCCTACCGACATGCATAGCATAGCTCCAAAGACCCGCACTCCAGGGTGCTTGCAATCCATCGATCCATATGAACCACTTTTACAAGCCAGACTGAATGCTGGCCGTAGACAAGAATTAAAGGTGTACAGCTGAAGCCGACTAGAGAAGGGGTAGGAGCTGAAGGGACTTGTTCGATTTGGGTATTGACGATTTTACATGATGATGGAAGGAGCTGGAACAATTAGTATTTGCCGTCTTAGGAGCAGAAAAGGGGAACTTACTGTCGACGTTCTGCTTGATGCTCTTGTGTGGCAGAACAGAGGCACCGTTGCAGTAAACCTCGTCACCGATCGTAACATCATCACCAAGAACAGTGACGTTCTCGAGACGAGCCCAGCGGCCAACTGTCGAGTTCCAGCCCACAATTGTGCTCTTGACCCAGGCGTGCTCCTTGACCTTGGAGCCTGCAAGGAGTACACAGCGCTGAAGTCTGACACCGTCGCCAATGACTACGTTTGGTCCGATAACAACGTTTGGTCCAATCTTGCAGTTGTTTCCAATCTTTGCGCTTGGGTCCACGAGCACATTACCGCCGTGAACGTATGGCTCAGAGGTGGCGGCCAGCGCCTTGTCTTTCTTCTGGGTCAGGGAGGAGAGGTAGAGGCAAGTTCCCGAGAGGAAATCCTTTGGCTGACCAACATCCATCCAGTAGCCCTCGAGGTCGAACGAGTGCAACTTGCCGTCCTTGGTGATGGCTGGGAAGGTCTCCTGCTCTATCGAAGTTGGACGAAGCTCAATGCGGTCCAAGACGCTTGGGTTGAGAATGTAGAGACCGGCGTTGATCCTGTTACCAACAAACTCGACTGGTTTCTCGACGAAGCGCTCAATGCGAGACGGGTGACCAGGAGCATGAACAACGACACCGTATTTTGATGGCTCCTCGACCTTTGTGACGACAATTGTGCCCTCATCACCGTGCGCCTTGTGAAATTCGGCAAGCTCTTTGAATGGGTAGTCGCAGATGACATCCGAGTTGAGGACGAAGAATGGAGTGTCGTCCTTGCCCAAGATCTTCTCAGCGAGCTTAAGGGGTCCGGCGGTACCGAGGGGCTCAGACTCGACAGAGAACTCGATCTTGACGTTGTATTGCGCCTCGTATTTCTTGAGAGCCGCGGTCATAATCTCTGGGCGGTAGTTGACAGCGAGAACAATGTCGGTAACACCAGCTGCAGCCAGCGCCTCGACCTGATGGACGATCATTGGTTTGTTACCGAACTCGACCAGCGGCTTCGGGAGAGTGAGTGTCTATTGTCGGTCAGCTCCATTGTCCACTTGTCTCCTTTTTCTTGGTACAGCTGCCGTCATATTGGTTGCTTTTGCGACTGAGGAGTGCGTTGCGATTCTTGCTGTTCCGACAGCTATGGAGGGGTTGTAGAGAGGCTACTCACGAGAGGTCTGAGACGTGTACCGAACCCACCAACGAGAATCAGGGCTATCGTCCAAGTCAGTTATCTCCGCCATTTGCAACAAGCGGCTGCAATCCTCACCCTTCATGTTGACGTGTGTAGAGTGTTGTGTTTAAGGAGTGTCTTCGGTAAAGCTGGGGTAATGCGAAGGGTGCAGTCGAGCGATTGAGGTCGATCGGGAGGATAGACGGCGTGAATGGAACAAGGTAGTCGAAAGAAAGAAGATGTGTTGCAAGTGTTGAAGTATTAGCAAACAGAAAGTAAGGGGACGTCGGTCTAGGTGCGGGCGTACGCAGTCGTTATTAAAAGGTTCAAAGCTTCAGAGGACAGATGTAACTAAAATGTAAACTGACCCAGGGCCGCCGACCGTAAACCGCGCCTCCATCCCACCACCGTATGCATCAACAGGTCCCTGAACTGATTATTTGGCCTGGGTCCATCTTCGTGCTACCGAATGACCAATTGCGGCCCGTCAGGCACGGACAATGGTTCTCTCCCTAATGCTTCACGGCGGAGCAAACTCGAGACGCAGTACCCCTTTAGACAGATGGCGGACCATTGAACAGTGCTACATACTGAGCAGCTATCACGATCGACTCACAGACGTAAAACTATGCAGGAAGCCTTAGTGCACAGCTTCGACATTGCTTTGTACAACTTCGTGGCATCACGAGAGCCGTCGTAAGCTGAAGCCGCATACCGGAGTTCCCGACCCCTGTCACGGTTGTTGTTCTTGCTATTACTGAAGGCTGTCACGTTCGCTGATCGAAGCTCCGTATTCGACATGAGACACCGTTGCGTTTTCTTCCTCCTGCAGCTACGCTACCCAAGTCACGGCTGGGGATGGACATGGGGGATCAAAAGCAAGCCATGCAAGGGGCAGATTTGCGACGTTGTGCTGTCACAGTGCTACGCACTTGAATAATAACTGGCCATATCCCTTAGCTATTCGATGCAAAGACACCTGCCTCGTTAACATACAGCATTAGTTTCGAGAATTACTTGTACCGCAGCTCGAGAATGATCTAAGGATTCATGCCCGGCCAAGCTTCGATAATTCCAGGGATACGAGCAGTCATTGACACTGCCGCCGCACCTCGGCTCGCAACATTCAGTATACGAGCTGTGAACTGCAATATCCCCTGACTACTAGGAAGCATTCTGTGTAGTCCACTGTCAGAAAATCTCGTTGTTATAGTGCCTTTTTCCCTCCAGGAAGGGCCCTTCTACTCCAACAGCTACAGTTATTTATAGCCCCTTTTCGACGATCGAAACACCACAATAGCGGGGTTGTGCCAAGCCGGTCACAGCGATGTGGGCATCTTCTGTTCCTGCGTCAAAGTCTCTCTAAGTATCGCCACAAGTCGGTCGCGAATTGGTTAATGTTCAGCGCAATTTTCTTGACTCAATCTGGCTGTCAAGACCGGAGCGGCAAAGACAGGTAGGTGAGCCACTGGTCATGAAGGGATCTACAGGTACATCTACCATCCATTACCGCGGCCTGTAATTATGGCGTCATATCACTGTATCTTGCCTTTCTTCACGTCTCAGCTGCGCATCAGTTTCTATTGACCCTCACAGACCAGCGCATACAGCCTCAAAGGTGAAGACATGGCACGAACAAGGGCCCAAGAACGCGCTCAAGACGAAGGTAAAAGCCTCGAGAAGCCTACCAAAGACAGCAAGAAAGTCACACCCAAAAGCACGCCCAAGAAGCGCCAGCATGTCGACGAAGCCGCTGTGAAAGAGCCGGAAACCAAAGCCGCGAAGAAGGAGGATCCGGCTCCAGGCTCGGACGCCAACAACCAAGACCAAGGTGACAGCAAAATAGATAAGCTTGTAAAGGCATATGGCGCAGTACCCCTCTCAGACAGCTCCCTGGAAGATCCGGAGTCTCCAGTTGCCGAGACCTTGCTTGCGCTTTTGTTCAACGCGATGCTCACTTCGACTCGCATCTCACACCAGCTGGCCTACAAGAGCGTCAAGCGTCTAGTTGAAGAGGGATGGGCCGACGTCAACAAGCTCAAAGAAAGCACTTGGGAGAGACGGACCGAGGTGCTCACCGAGGGAGGATATACCCACTACCGCGAGAAGACGGCGACCATGCTGGGCGAACTCGCGGATCTGGTTATTGACAAGTACAATGGTGATTTGAACAACCTCGCGAAAGAGGCAGGCGAAGACAGGGAAAAGGTACGTGCTCGGCTGAAAGAGATCAAAGGTTTGGGAAATGTTGCGGTCGATGTGTTCTGCGATACTGCACAGGGCGTCTGGCCTTTCATTGCGCCATTTCTGGACGAACGCAGCAGAAAGACCGCGGAAGAGATTGGCATCCCTAGCGAAGCCGAAGAGCTGTTCAAAGCGGTCAATCACGATCCTATGCATATGTGCAAGTTGGCAGGTGCGTTGACTCATGTCCGATTGGAGAAGAAGACGAAAGAGTTTCAATGAGACCTGCTCCATTTCGTGATGATGTATATATAAGTTATTCTCCTGTCTTTCCTTGCGCCGTCATGATCATGCAACTCAAATTAAACGCCCTCTGCTATATGAAGTAAATTACAATCCTCTATGACCAGTCACCGGAACCGAGGTCAATTGGCTTGCCGGCACGCATGTCGTCCATGATCTGCTCAATGTTCCATGGCTCGTACTTGTAGCCTGGTGGGTAGTTTGGAGGGAACTTGTCCTCGTCCTCCATCTTGACACCCTCCTTCTGCGACTTGACGGAGAGGTCGTAGTTCTGGTAGGCGTACTCCTCTGGGTCGTGGCTCCAGACCCACTTTGGCAGACGTGGGGCGGCACGGCGAGGGTCAAGCTTTACTTTCTCCCAGTCGGTGTCCTGGAGAAGCTCGGCGTTGGCGAAACCAAGCTTCTGTGCGCATGCGTTACGGATGAATCTGGGATGAAATTAGTATACGAGATTAGGCATGGAAGTGAACATGCAGCTTACCTGAAGCGGACGTGAGTGCTGGTGGACTGAGCAACGTTCTCCTTGCCACCGATCTGGAGGCAGGCGGCGAGAGAGACGGCGTCCTCGATGGCCTGAGTGGCACCGTTGCCAGAGGCTGGCAAGAAAGAGTGGGCAGCGTCACCGATCTGGACGACACGGGCACCTGGAGACAACCAGCTTGGCTGTGGGTTTCTCCAGAGAAGCTCGAAGTTGATGATGGTCTTTGGTGGTGTGCAGCGGACAAGGTCCTGGAAGATTGGTGCCCACTTGTTTGGACCTGGGACATCCTTCATACCCTCGATAACCTCGTCGTAGTCGATGGTGGCGTTCCAGGACTCAGCCTCGGAACCGGTGACATCGTGGTTCATGATCCAGATCATGGCGTCTGGACGGGTGAGAGTGAGAGCGTAGGTGGAAGGACCGAGCCAAGTGCGGACAATTGGGTGGTCACCCTCGACCATCTTGAAGAACTCCTTGACCTTAGGGTTCTGGTCGAGGTGCTCAATTGGGAAGGCGGCACGCCACATGGCTCTGCCGGAAGATCTGGCACGAACCTGACCACCGACGAGCTTCTGAGACTTGGAGCCAACACCGTCGGCGGCGATGACAACGTCTGCCTCGTATCTCTCGTCAGCGTCGGTGATGATACCGGCCTTGCCGTCCTCCTCAAAGTAGTCGACAACACGCTTGCCGAACTCGACCTTGACACCCATGCGCTCGACCTGGTTGACGAACATCTTGTAGACAAGAGGGCGCATCTGGAAAGTTCCTGGTGGGGTGTCTGGGTCAAGACCCTGGGCGCGAAGTCTGTCGGCAACCCTCATTGGCTTGATCATCTGGGTTCCGTCGTGCTTGAAGGTCTCGATGTAGGCGTCGTGGAGGGAGATCTGCTTGTACTCCTCGAGCATCTCAGGCCAGTGCTTGAAGAAGCGAGTGGCACTGAGACCCATGAAGTACATGTCACCGGCGGTGTTGATGGTGGCATTACGCTCAAGAACGCGGACGTTGTGGCCCTTGCGGATACATTCGAGGGCAGCAGTCAGACCTGCAAGACCTGTACCAACGACAAGGACATCGATGCCGGTGTTTGGGTATGAGCCAACTGGCTTGGACTCCATGTTACTGGTGACCATTTTTGCGGTAGAATATTGATTGGGAGAAAGGGGATGAGATTCAAGTTCAACCTACAGTGTGAGCAGATGGTCCTCTTTTGAGTGCTTCATGATGGACACCAGAGGCATGGAGTTGAACTCGGAGCCCAGTAGGATCCGACGAGTCTCGGATCCGGACCACGGAGAAGGAGATCGAGCATAGGTGAGCTCCGCCCAAGAGCGAGGATTCTGGACGACAATCGAGCTCTTACAAAGCATAGCATATGTCAACGACGTATGCATCTGCAAAGTCGCGTGGGGACGACAGGACGTGCTTGAAAATTCCCCGGGGGAGTTGATGACGATGATGGCGGGCGGTACGGGCCGAGATGCGGCGCTAAGCTGGGCTGGTGTCGGACTTCGGATGAGGGACAACCTCACCTGTTCTCTGCACCACAACCACACCATCCATCGGCCCCAATCATCCAGATTTCAGCCATAGTTGCCTCTCAATGCAATAGAGAGCCTATCAGACAACTCCCAGGCCGCATTGACAATCTTGTGTCCTCTCTTCTGGGACATCCGCGAGCATACCTGGCCCCGTAGATCGTACAAATGCATGAACCATTTGGGAAAAAGTCGATCCGCCAATCGAAAATGCGTTTACCCATATGCCCCGCTGTCGCGATCTGACAAGCTCTCCATCTATCGATGTTGCGGCGTGCGTCCATATTATTACTGCGTGCGTTTCAGCCGAAGCCACGGTCAGCATCGAGCTCCAGGCTCACTCCGTGTCACACCTGGAGCCGCCCATGTGGTCTCACTATGATGCAGGCTGACATCTATCCTCATTTGTTTCTGACATCAAAGAATGTTACAGCAGCATGATACATGCTGTACACCAAGTATTGCAACCACACCATTCGAATGATTGGGTTAAACGTCGAGACTCGCGAAGACCGATGAGTTCCGCAACCCTGATACTGCTCGGAGTCGCGAAAGCTGTAAGTCAAACCCGAACGGCCGTTGTGCCTGTCGTGACTAATTGACCTTGCATCTACCCATGTCGATCGTTTGTCCAGGATCTGCACGGCGAAAGTATGATGGCGACTCGGGAAGTGGCCATCATAATGTCAACCAATACGGCAGCAGGTTCGTACATGATTTCTAGCCATAGATCCTGGACGTATTCCTTTCGTTGCCGGATCAGCAGCTTGGCCCAGCCGTTCCAGTTTCCTATTAACCTCGAGCACCTCCCTGTCAACTAACACTCTTTCACTCGTTCTGCCACCTCTATCACATCACAATGCATCCTCTATTGCTGGTCGTCGGCCTTTTGGCCCCAGTGGGGTTCTATATCATGACATTTCTGAACAATGTCAGGAAGAGGAAGAACGACCCCCATGAGCTGCCTGGACCTACCTTGCTGCCATACCTCGGTCGCATTCACGATCTTCCAATCCAGTTCATGTGGTTGAAGTTTGACGAATGGGCGAAGGTCTACGGTCCAATTTACCGCACAGAGATGTTGGGCGCAAAGTTCATCATCATCTCCGACGAGAAGATTGCTGAAGACCTCCTGGTCAAGCGCGCCAAGTACAACTCTGACAGACCGGCTGTTCCTTCGCTCTTCGACTCGAAGAGTACCTATGGATCCATGGAATACCTCCCGTTGATGGGCCACAATCGTAAGATTGACCTGCGTATGATCCCAGACCTTGTGACTAACATGCGCAGAATACTGGGCTCGCCAGCGCCGCTTCGCTCACGGTTACCTTACACAAGGACACAACGCATCATACTACGGTTTCATGGACTACGAGGTCAAGCGCTGGATGTACCGCCTGCTCACCAACCCGGACGGATTCAACGAGTCTCTCGAGGACATGGCCGCCAAAATCATGTGCCACTTGCTTTGGGACGACCACACAGTCAGTCCTGAGCTGATTCCAAGCGCGTGGGGTCTTCTCACACAAATGTCTCCTGCTGGCCCGATCACCAACATCATCACCCCTCTCTGGAAGCTCCCGCAGTTCATGAACCCATGGAAAATTGCCGAGCGCAAGCGTCACGACAAGCAACAGGCATGGTGGTTGGACCGTATGCACCAGGTCAGAGACGAGATGGCAGTCGGCAAGGCACGTCCTTCGTTCAGTCGTCAATACCTCGAGACGGAAAAGACCAACAACTTGTCTGGCGAGCACGAGGCATCCTCAGCTCTCGGTATGCTCGCTCTCGTTGGTGTCTTCACCATCGGCGGTCCTCTCAACTACTTCTTGCTTGCCATGGTTCACCACCCAGAAGTCCAGAAGCGCGCACAAGAGGAGATCGACACAGTGTTGGAAGGCAGACAGCCAAACCTCAACGACATGGAGAAGCTTCCCTACCTTCGCGCTTGTATCAAGGAGGCGATGCGATGGAAGCCAAATGTACCAACTGGTGTTGCACACGAGGCTGAGCAGGATGATTACTACAACGGATATTTCATCGAGAAGGGAACCCGTCTCCTTCCACTTGACTGGTACGTCAGACCTTATATTCGATTTGTAATAAACGCAGTCTAACATTTGTATAGGGCATTCCTCCGCAACCCAGAGAAGTACCCAGACCCAGAGAACTTCCGACCTGAGCGCTGGGTCGAGCCTGGCTGGCCAACATACCAGGAACCACTCACCCAGTTCCCTACCATCAAGGGAATGAGCTCTTTCGGTTTCGGTCAGAGACAATGTCTCGGCATGACCTTGACCCAGGACGAGCTCTTCATCTCTTGCGGTAACCTCCTCTGGTCTTTCAACATGACAGAGAAGGTCGACCCAAAGACCGGCGCCAAGATCGAGGCACCTCTTAACAAGTCCAACTCACTCCTCATCATCAAGCCAGACCCATGGCAGATGGCTTTCCACGTTCGTAGCGAGGAAAGGAAGCAGAAGATTATTGAGGACTGGACGGTCGCCGAGGCCAAGGAGAACGAGGATAGAGCCGCGTTCAACAAGGCCGCTGAGAAGGCGATGAGCGAGGGTGTGAAAGCATGAAGCATGACATGCTCTCAGGTGTTCTAATTTTTGTATGTCTGTGTCATATGGGTTTGTCGACCAGTCTATATCATGGTCTTGATGATACGAAAGCGTTTTCACTGTTTCTACCTAGGGATATTTTTGATCTCACATAGCAACGATAAAGTTATTGTCTATTATTCTACTGTATCTCTCTCTCCTGCTACCTTGAGTTCGTCAGTGTTTGCTAGATTGTTTTGTCCTGTGGCCAACCTCTAACCTACCGTGTGGCCTTACCGAGATGAGCTGAGCACATGGCAGCTGCTCGATTCCGTTCGATCGACAAGGATGTAAAGCCAGAAATGCAGCTAACCGCAACGGTGGGCAACTTGGCAAGGATATAAACAGGACTTCTTCGCCAGTCCATACGAGGCGTTTCTGTACAGGATTGAGCTTCGGACTTTGCTGCGGGGTGTCCGGTCAACCCACTGATTGCCTTTCACGCATGAAATTGACATGTGCAATGCTACGGATCCGAAAGGAAAGATGCGTACGGACCCGACTGAGATGTCCGCGGTCATGAATCGGTGTTGGAATTGCTGCCTCTGCCGGTCTCTCTGACATGCGGGCGTGTCTCCGACTCTCCGGCATGACTTAGTGACATGAACGTGCTTGATCTCCAGGCATAGCATTGTCAAGTAAGTCGCGCTCTAGGTAAAGTACAACAACATACTTCATTGATAATTCCATTCTGAATCGATTCTACATCACTTGGCAAAGAATGGCATCCGAGGCTTTACGACGATTCCCAGTGCCGCAAAGCTTGGCAGCTGCGACAGCCGGCGCATCGTTCCTTCTCGTTGGTCGGTATTTCTCATCTCATCAGTCAACACTTCAATGTTCATGATTCTTCAGGTAACGCAATCACACAATCATGGTCAACGGTACCTGCACTTCTGGTAGACTTTCCGTCTCTTGGGCACCCTGATCATGCCCACCGCGCCACTCTCCTCGGTCATCAATGGCCTCTTGTGTGGAGAGCAGGCGGCAACTTCTTCTGGCCTATTGGAGCGCTGGGTATACTAGGCCACGGGTTTGCTGCGTGGGCGGCCAGCAAAGGCAGCTTGAGAGGTGACTGGAGGATCTATGCCGCCGCTGCTGCGTGTCATCTGTCGACTGTGGTGCACACCTGGTTTACCATGATTCCTTTGAATGACCACCTGGACTCACTACGTTTCGCGCAAGATAAGACGAAGGCTGTGCAGTGGGCTAGAGATTGGATGAAGCAGAACAGATGGCGCGTCTTCTTTCCTCTCATCGCTGGTTCAGCGGCAGTGGGACAAATGTTTCTTCTGTAAGCATCTGTCTGCATAGACGAGTTCGACGACCCTGGATGGGTAGATCACTCGTTGCAACGAGACAGAAGCTCGATGTATTTTAACCATGTATTGCTACGAATAGATAGATGTGCGAGTCTGCACCCGTTTACGCCCATGTTATGAGTGTCATGTTCTCATTAATTACACTGTCTTGCCCGTGCTGTATATATGTACTCGAATCTGCGTGCTTCCACGGGCGCATGACAGCAGAGTGCTTGAGGCCATAGCATTCATTACTGTACTATCAAGCTCCCTCGTTCAGTGATAGAATCAAGTCATAGCACTCCATCCACAAGTCCAGCGGCTGGGAGCGTGCGCGATCGACATGGATAAGCTCGATAAATCTCCGAGTATGCAGGGTACAAATTGCCATGGATATGCGGGATAAGAGGCCGAGAAAGCGCGGGCAGGGTTGAGTTTATTTACCGTAGAAGAATCATTGACGCAAGGGTTGGTTGAATTTGGGGATCCGGAGCTGCTGCCTGCTGCCAGAGCCGTTGGTGGATCTGCATGCCATCATATTCATCTCCGAACCAGTTAGCGACTGGAGTCTTTCACATGACGGGACCTTAATAATTGCCAAGTCCGGAGTATACCTTAGCTAGTTGAGCTGTCGCTGTGCTGTGCTGTGTCGTAACTCGTTTTTCATCGTGATATCCTACCAAACACAACAAATACAACATGTCGAAAGCTATTCTCGTTACCGGTGCCACTGGCAAGCAGGGTGGAAGTGTGATCAACGCCTTGATCGCCTCAGCCAAGTCCTCAGAATACACCATCTTGGCCGTTACACGTGATGCTCACGGATCAGGCGCTCAGAAGCTCGTCAAGAAGGCCGAGAACATCCGCGTCGTAGGCGGCAACCTCGACGATGTGCCAGGTCTCTTCGCAGAGGCCAAGAAGGTCGCCGGACAGGACATCTGGGGTGTCTACTCGGTTCAGGTGTCAATGGGACCTGGTGTGACATTGGAGAGCGAGGTCAAGCAGGGCAACAACCTCATCGACGAGTCTGTCAAGCACGGAGTCAAGCAATTCGTCTACAGCAGTGTCGAGCGTGGTGGTGAGGAGAAGAGCTGGGACAACCCTACACCAATCGAGCACTTCCAGAGCAAGCACAAGATCGAGCACCACCTCAAGCAGAACGCCGGCAGCATGAACTGGACCATCCTCCGTCCAGTCGCATTCATGGACAACCTCGCGCCAGGTATGCAAGCCAGAGTCTTCTTGACCGCCATGCGCGACTCGCTCAACGGCAAGAAGAACCAGTGGGTTGCCGTCAGCGACATTGGTGCGTTCGCCGCAAAGGCGTTCGAGAACCCCGAGGAGTACAACCAGAAGGCTATCGGTCTTGCTGGTGATGAGCTCACTTTCGACGAGCAGCAAGAAATCTTCCAGAAGAAGACGACACAACCTCCAACTCCAGTCTTCTGGTTCATGGGATCTTTCCTCAAGTACATGGTCACCGAGTTGGGACTCATGCTCAACTGGTTCGGTACCGACGGCTACAAGGTGGACATTCAGCAACTGAAGAAGACCAAGCCTGACATGATGAACTTTGAGACATGGTTGGAGAAGGACAGCCCATTCCCAATGAAATAGACGACGTTTGGTGGTCTTGGTCGATACTGGGTGATTGGAGTTGACGGGTTCGGTAACTTACTTCATGCATGTTTGCAGTCTGTCACGTATAGTAACATAGCTACGGTTATTAGTCCAATGATTATTCCACTGAGTCAAGGTTCCTCGGTGCGCAGGTCTTGTAGTATGAGTTATACTAGAGTACATATGGGCCACCCCCATTCGAGACCGAGGCATCGATGTAGATTGCACATCATTGCGTTCGCCAAATACAAACATCGGCTAGCTACGGTCAAACTCCATACGATCTCAGCGTCCTCGGTGTGAATATCATGTGCTATTGTTAACACACAATTGATTCGACTCGTGGTAGCCGAGGTGTTGAGTGATTCTGACGACTGTGGAACCAGATTGTGCCACTTATGCCATTTGTGTCAGGTTTGTGCACGCCGACACGCTGGAAACAGATCTTTGACTTTTCTCTTTAACAAAAGGGGTTAGTTATGCGTTGAACCGTCATCTTCCCCGGATTGAGATTCGCGGGGGCGCCACTCGACGCCGACGTGCCTCGGCTTGCGACCTCTTCAAGCATTTCACCTTCTCGAGCACATTATAAACCACCCTCCTCCGCCTGTTCTTTCGGCGTAATTCAGCTGATTGACAATATCTCTTCACTTCAATCTCACTCGTATAGCCATTCTCATCTGCCCATCATGGCTGAGAAGTACACTCATTTCGACGTCGTCATTGTAGGCGCTGGAATCTCCGGTATCGATGCTGCATACAGAGTGCAAGAACAGACACCAGATCAAACGTACACCTTGCTTGAGGCACGTGATCAAATTGGAGGAACATGGGATCTTTTCAAGTATCCTGGCATCCGCTCAGACTCCGACCTTCACACTTTTGGCTTCACCTTCAGACCATGGACCAAGGACAACCCAATTGCAGAAGGTGCCTCAATTGTGGAATATCTCCACGACACAGTCAATGAGTTTGGTATCGACAAGCACATCCAGTTCCGTCACAGGCTTGAGAAAGCCAACTGGTCCACCGATGAACAGCAGTATTTCCTGACCATTGATGCAGATGGTCAGAAGAAGCACATTAGCTGCAACTTTCTTTCCATGTGCACAGGCTACTACGACTACAAGAGCGCCCTTCCGTCTTTGATCCCCGGTATCGATAACTTCAAGGGTCAAGTCATCCACCCCCAGTTCTGGCCAGAAGACCTCGATTACGCTGGCAAGAAGATCACCATCATTGGAAGTGGCGCAACAGCCATCACTTTGCTCCCAGTCGTCGCTCAAAAGGCATCCGAGGCCATTATGCTGCAACGTAGTCCTACTTATATTGTCGCCAAGCCCCAGACCGATGCAATGGACAACTTCATTAAGGCTTGGCTTCCATGGAGTTGGGCATCCTCCATCATCCGCTACAAGAACTTCCTCCTTCCCGAACTTTTCTATCGCTTCTGTATCCGCTACCCCACCGCCGCTAAGCGTCTTTTGCAAAAGGGCGCAGCCTCCCTGTTGCCCGAAGGATACCCTCTCAAGCCCAACTTTGAGCCAAAGTACAATCCTTGGGATCAGCGAATGTGTGTAGCTCCCAAAGGAGACTTTTACCAGGCAATTCGCGAAAACAAAGCCGAGGTCATCACTGCACACATCGAAACCGTCACCGAGGACAGCATCAAGATCAAGGACTCGGATCGTGTACTTCACCCTGACATCATCGTCACAGCAACCGGTTTGAGGTTACTGATGGCCGGCGGAGCACAACTGTCAGTTGACAACGAGCCCGTCGATATTGCATCCAAGCACTTGTACCGTGGTATGATGCTTCAAGATGTCCCAAACCTGGCCATCTTCATTGGCTACACGAATGCTTCATGGACTCTCGGCTCAGACACAACTGCTCAATTCGTCACGAGGTTGATCAAGCACATGCAGAACAAGGGCCTCACTTCCGCCGTACCGACCGTCGACCCTTCCAAGCCTATGAAGGAGACTAACATTCTCAATCTCAATTCGACCTACATCAACTCTGCTTCGAATGCATTGCCAAAGGGTGGCGATGTCGGACCATGGAGACCGAGAACCATGTGGATCAAGGACGCATGGGATGCCAAACACGGTGCCTTCACCGACATCAAGTTCAACAAGGTCTCGACATGATGTGGTGAAACGGATCGATAGAAGGGCGGTGCCGGCGGGTCCGGTCTTTTCGATAGAGTGGCTGCTTTGGAGTTCTGTATACTAACATCTATACAACGTAGATACTTATGCTCGTAATGCCTGTAATAACAAGTTGCTTTTCCCAACTGCACTTTCCCAATTGCACTTTCCGAATCTGACAACTTGCAAGTCGTACTTACCTCAAAACAAGAGCAATAGTCACCGTCGCGGACACGGTAAAACGACGTGAAAAAAGTAGGTATTATATTATGAGTAGCAATATTGATGGTGGCATATCGCTTGCGATCAAGGAGACATTATCAATCAGGCCGTATCATTCCCTCTCTGCGAACTCCCTGCCGGACTCCCTGTGACCTCGGCATGACCATGAACGCCGGTTTCCCCGCAGTATGAACAAAGCGCTAATCCGCTAATAACGTGTCGTGTGTCTGAGAACTTGGAATCACTCAAAGCTTCGAAGCAATAGGCTCGGTCCACTTCTCGTAGTCGGAGAAGTACTGATCGTGGATACGACCAGCGTAGTCCATGATAGCTGGCATGCTCTTGATCAGTGCTTGTGACCCAGGGCAACTAGGTACTGTTAGTTTTCTCGATTGTAAGAAGCCCGTGAGCGACAGTGAACGTACCTTTGAGCAGAAAGAATAGAAGCAACGAAACTGTAGAGGGAAATATCGGCCTCGGTAGGCTCGGCAGTTCCGAGCACCCAGAAAGGAGCCTTGGAATCGCTTGAACCGCTGGTCTCGCGGACGTCCTCGAGCAGATCGTTGAAGGATCCCCAGATCTCGCGGCGGAAGGACTCGACTTCGGCGGCCGAGTAGCGGCCTACACCTTGACCGTAGAGAGTGGTGGTGACCTTCTTGTAGACTGATCTACCGACGAGGACACGGATGGGGTATGGTACAGCCCAGAGGGCCTGCTCGCGTTGGAGGTAGTAGTTGTCGACCCAGCATTCTCTCATCTAGGAGGGGTCAGTATGAAATCAACAGTCTGCAGGGCACTGTAAGATCGTACGTGATAGAAGTAGAGCTTGTCCTCAAGCAATGATCGCAGGCCGAGGTCTCTCGACTTCTCAGATGCAGTCAAGTCGGCATTCAAGTCGCTAATACTTTTCTCTCCAGTAAGGTGTTGAATGATCAAAGTCGAGTCGCCGAGCATGACAGCTTTTTCATCTTTCGTCTCTGGCGCAACCTCGACGTAAGGAATCTTGCCCTTTGGTCCTAACCATGGAGCACCAGCGTCGAGAGCATATGGTACATCGGCCATGCGCAACCTGAACTCAATCTTTGTGACGAATGGCGAAGAGACATATTTTCCAGCATCCACGGATCCGCGGTAGAGCTTCAGTCTTGAACTTGGAATTTCGAGCATTGGTTCTGGAGCGACATCGATAGGCTTGGCAATTCTTCTGAGCTTGAGAGCGGGGATCTCGTTGAGCGACATGGTGATAGAGATAGGGATGTGAACGAGTGTGTGATGATTTCCTCGGACGAATAATCAAAGGTAGATATGTATAGGGACGATGCGCAAGCTGGCGGAGAGAAAGCCAAAGGGAGATATAAAAAAAAGGCTATGCAGGGAGAGTTTGGCTGCAGGCCAAGAGTTGAACTATATACGAGAGCTCGGGCGATCCTATGAAGGTACCCAATGCCGCTATAACCTACTGTTTCCGGTGGCCACGAGTTGATGAACCGATCGATCAGACGGTCACCGCTTCTCGCTACGACAGAGAGCGGGTCAAGAAGACTTAGCTCAAGTCTGATACAGGGAGGAATCTGGGATTTCCGAGCAGGCTAGCAGCACTGTTTCTGCGGGTGAGAGAGATAGGTATCCAGAATTGGATAATACGGGAACAAGATCCTGCTATCCTGGCACCTGCTTCCTGATCAACAACGCAGGCGCGACCCGTCTTTCCTCGCATAATATGATATCGCGTACTGGGTCCAGTGCCGAACGCCCGTTTTCCCTACGTCAATTACCCTGTCTGAAGGGCGATGTGTGATCTTCAGACTCGGATACGGTGCGCCGAACTGTGTGGTTATGATGTACCAGAATGTAATTGTGGGCTAAAGCACTTCCCAAAGAAATGTTAGAACGCATTAGTCTGCTCGTAGCACGAGGTGAGTGGAGTGTCTTAAAATAAATGTCCGAGATCGACATGTGAGGTTGGGAAAATAGCTGCAGCTTCTTGCCGAGCTTCCCCGGCCACTATCGTTTTGACCTCACTTCAGGATTTTCGTCTTTGTATATAATCAGAGAGTATACCTGATAGCGACTGTGCTGACAACATTCGCTTCGCGACCACTTTTTGGGACGATTTGGCACCTTGTGACATGTAGCTCGCTGCATGTATGCTGACTTGCATTTCAAGGAATCGTTAAACCTCGTTCCTAGCCTCACGCGCGAATTCCGGACTCCCCCACCTGTTGTCCGGACCCTCGTACGTCGCTCTTTGGATCATCTTTTGCCTTTCCACAAACATCTCTGCACGTGAGAAAATCCCCGAACATGCAAATCCAAGGCTTGTGTTCTCTTGGCCGACAAGGATTGATACGTCTTGGGATTTCTCAATGCTAATAAGCATTGAGGCGACGAGCACAATGACAGAACTCTACGGTTTCGAAACTACACAGCATGCTGCTACGGCGGTCAGAACATACGCTGCTTACCACGGCACAGAAGACATCATCAACTGTGCATCTGCCCTGTCGACGCTTGAATCATGGCGAGCGATATGTGCCGTACCATCCGGCCCGATCACGATCTTGACGTTGGCCCATGTGTGTACGGTTACAGGCACATCAAAGCAGCCAATTTGCTCATTCGACTCCGGTCAATACACCTTTCGTACGAGTTTATGCTCCGAAGCAATTAGCCACCCACGCGACTAACGAAGACACCCAGCCACGCGACGATTGACACGGGTTTCCCGAGAAGAACTACCAAGCTTTGATACCGCGACAGGGATTGAAAGACACTTGACGTGCATTCAACCTTCTTGGATGCCAGCCACTTCTAGTGACCGACATGTGAGGCTGTGTTGTCTTGGCTCAACGCATACTGCGCCTCTCGCATAATATCGAGAGTGCTGTCAAGCAAGCTCTTGGTTAGAGTTCGATGCTCCCATTTCGTCGGTGGAGAGCATTGCCCGAACGACACTCGTACTACTCTACTTCTTGTACCTGTTGTTGCGGAACGGGGCCTTGCTGCGAAAGTGCGTATGATTGTAGCTGGATACCCGACGGCCGCATGCGCGCTAAGAAAAAGCTCTGTTCTGCTACATTCGGTAAGTTGGTATTTCTTTGCAAGATAAGTCAAACATCCTCTTTTGTATTTACACGCCGCATGCTTTTCTCTCCCTCTTGAGGATGCATGGCATCTGGTGCATGATATCCGTTGACGCATCTGGACCTGGCACAATCACAACAAGAACAATCGTGCCGTACTCTTTCGTGTTCGGGGCATGTGTCGTATCACTTCGCGAGCTAGACGACCTAATCAACGCAATGCCTAGTAACGCGAGTCCGTCCCTTAGGAAGACGGTGGAGGGCTTGTCACTCGATAAGCTGTACAAACGTAGCGCAATCCCGAACCAGCATATCGCGAAGCGGTTGGACGAATCCACTTACACATTGATGATACAAGTATAATGCCATCAGCGCTTGGGTTCGGGTAATACCGGCGAACAGCGGTGAATATCTGCGCTGCATCGTCCTCCTCCTCTTCCAGCGTCGACGGGCTCCATGTATATGAAAGAGCATCACAATCTGCACCATCTATGGGTGTTCCTCAAGACGACTACGAAGAAGTTCGTGCTCGGGATTAGGATCGCTCTGGTCCCAGCGCTCGATGCGAAGTAAGCGGATATATCCAGGCGGTAGACTCTTGTAAGCGTAAAACTTGGTGTACATGTTCGTCGTTACTGGACACTGTAATATGAAGGCACCATCGATTCATTGGAGAAGTTGGGATTGGAAAAAAGCGCTCCGCCGGTGAGCGCGTTCCTAGCTACGTTCGCGCTATACAACTTCCACGAGGCTGCCATGAAGGTGGGGCTCGCATGGTGCGCGCAAAATGCTCAACATCTATTGATTCGCAATGCATTCACCTAATTAGCGCCTCCAACACCTAACAAGCCATCGAATGCGATGCATCTTACATGCAAGCAAAAAGAAAATGCTTAATACTCATGGCGCGTATCCTTTACGGACTGCCAGCGGGGTAAGGCCGCGACGGACCGCTTCCTCCACCCTCTAATGACGGAGGACTGCCTCCGGGGCTACCACCGTTACCACCAAGAGGCGGCATACCGAAAGGTCCGCTCAGTGCATCTGGCAGCTTGACCGGTACCTCTGGGTCTGCTTTGAGCATCCTCTTAGGAAGTTTCTCTCCGCGGACCACGGCCTCCATCTCGTTCTTGTCAAGCGTCTCGTACTCCACCAGCGCCCACGCTAACCGGTCAAGTTTCTCTCTGTTCTCCGTGAGCAGCTTCTTGGCGCGAGCATAACTCTCATCGATCATGCGCCGGACTTCGTCTTCGATCCTTTGCTTGGTCTGACTGCTGAGTCGATTATAATCAGAGTTGAGGTCGATATTTCCGATCACGTCGGACATGCCCGCTCTCGTTACCATCATGGTTGCGATTCTTGTTGCGCCCGTGATGTCGGAGCTGGCGCCTGTCGTGACCCTGTCCTCACCGTATACCAGCTCTTCGGCTACCTTGCCGCCCATACAGACATCCATTTGGTCCATAAGCTCTTTCTTGCTCTCCGAAACCTTGTCGATGTCAGGCAGCATCTGAGTATGACCGAGCGCGTGACCGCGAGGCATGCTGTATAGAGATTAGCATTAGGTAAGCACGTGAGCTCTCCGTCGACTTACATTGTAGCCTTGTAGAGTGGAGTAGCGTCTTTTGACAACATAGCCACAAGCGCATGGCCACCCTCGTGGAACGCGGTCATGATCTTGTCCTTTTCTTGAATTACCATGGACTTGTTCTCTGCACCCATCATGATCTTGTCTTTGGCCCACATCATGTCGTCCATGTTGACTAACTTGGCCTTGTTCTTCGAAGCGCGAATAGCAGCTTGGTTAACGACGTTCTCGAGTTCGGCGCCACTGAAACCAGGAGTACCGCGAGCAATGATGGCCGCATCGACCTCAGAGTCGAAGCGGATAGAACGCATGTGATGCTTCAGGATGGCCATACGCCCACGAACATCGGGTAGATCCACGGACACATTGCGGTCGAAACGGCCAGGTCGAGTCAAAGCCTTGTCGAGAGATTGGGGAAAGTTGGTAGCGCCGAGGATAATGACTCCAGAGTCCTGCTCAAATCCGTCGAGTTCTGTCAAAAGCTGATTGAGAGTTTGTTTGGCGTATGCGGCATCCCTTTCATGTCTCTTGCTACCGATGGCGTCAAGTTCGTCGATGAAGATAATGGCCGGGGCCTTGCCTCGAGCAGAAGAGAACAGATCGCGTACGCGCTTGGCTCCAACACCAACGTATACCTCGTCGAACTCCGAGCCAGACATGTAGAAGAAGGGGACTCCAGCCTCGCCAGCGACTGCGCGAGCAAGAAGAGTCTTTCCGGTACCAGGAGGACCGACCAAGAGAACACCCTTAGGAAGCTTTCCACCGAGGTTAGAGAACTTTTCTGGATTCTTGAGAAACTCGACCAACTCTTGCAGCTCTTCCTTGGCCTCATCGCATCCGTGGACGTCGCTAAAGCGGGTCTTTTGTAGTTCGGGCTTTGCTTCGGCGTTCGTTGCACCCCCGACCTTCTTGAGAACACCGCTTGCTTCGATAAGCACTGTGAAGAGAACCAGAGATAGATAGCAGACGAGACCGAAAATGGCGAGGAATCTGACCCACTTGAAAACAGTGGCCTTGAGAGTCTCGTCAACGATAACGTAGAGAGGCTCTTTTTTATTACCAGATCCTTGTTTCGCGATTGAGATGTTTCCACCATAGCCGCGAGCGGCGACAGCTTGACCAACGGCGGAAAGCTGCTCACTGCCCACGCTTCCACTCTGTCCTACTCTTGATGCGTTCGCATTACCGCTTTCCGCTGCTCCCACTCTTTCAACGGCCCGGAGATAGAGCTGCTCGCATGCAGGGTTGGAAGCGTATCTACCAGTTTGGAAGCGTTCGACGAGAATTTCGGGCATGTTGGCGCGAAGGAGGGCGGAATAAAAGGCATTCTGAGCGGTGGCTGAGCCAGGGTTGTTGTTGGCGGTCTGCTCCATGTGTGCAAGGAGATTCTGAGACGTGGTACCACCGAACAAGGTTCGCCTTTGCGGGGCGCCGAAGAGACATGAGGACGAAAGACGAGATGTAAGGACAGGCGACCGTAAAGAGCAGAAGCCGCGAGCAAGTGACAGACCGGTAGGCGACCATGTTGGAGAGGCGGGCAGGACGGCTCTCGAGCCGAGTGCGGCGAGAGGCTTCAACGAGCGAGCGGAAAGACCAAGACCGACAGATGTTGTAGAGACCCTAAGAGCAGACGACGCGGCATGCTGTGACTGTATTAGAAACCGATCAAGTAGGCACATCGCTGTGGCGCTCACAACATTGAAAGCCATGATGCTGAAAGATAGAGCGGGCAAAGCCGCGACAAGTATGAAAGAGCGCTGTCACTAGCAAAAGAGGACTTGAAGCCCGAAGGATGCAGTATGGAAAAGATGAATGCCACCCCAAAGTTATGCGACAAGAAGATGGTGGTAGTGTGACAGCGAGGCGTGACTTCAGGTCGTGCCTGAATTTACATATCACATCAGCATCGATCGCTGTTTCCCTTGCCGGCGTCGCATTCAGGCAATGATGCTACGGGACGGAAGTGTCCGCACCCTGAATGACGAACTCCATATCTGCCCGCAGTCACGCCGCCTACTGCCAGAATCTTCTATACCTCGAGTGTCACATGCGCTACAAACAATGCTATACACGCTAAATGGTGGAGCAAATGTACGCATATTGACGTGTGCAAGGACCGAATCTGAATTTGGCATTTCATCCGTCAGGTTGCTCCCTCTGATTGCTTACTGAGCCTGGACACGATCCCATATACGCTTGCCAGCTATCAGCGACGACACAGCCATGGCGGCACCTACAGTCACCTTGTCCAGCGCAATCCATCCGACAGCCGATCCAGGAATGACTAGATCAAGGGCATCAATGATCAGATCCAGATAGATTCCAGACTGACGAATTTTCGTCGTATTATCTGGCCGCTTGCTCGGCGGTGTGCTTTTCGGCGATTTCTGAGAGGTCGCGGTCTCACTCGTAGGCACGTATACCAGATCATAGAGTGTCAACATGATGGAAACTGCGATAGCATAGAACCAGAACTTGAGCGATTCAAGTTGTGCTGTCGCCGCCCAGTCGTACGCAGTGATACCCATCACGTTGGTCTAGACGCCTCAATCAACGTGAGCCTAAGATGCATCCGTTTAGATACGTACGATAGTAGTCATTTCGAGGAAGAAGTACATGCCGAGTAGACTCCATTTGGCGACCGACAAGATCTTGCGTATATCATCCTGATCGGCAGAAGCCTGTACTTGAGCGACTGTCCAACAGTCTATCCATTTGTGTAATCGGAAGAAGCGACGTGCTGATGATGCGTGAGCGAGTATATCCAACCCACGCTTTCTTGATGAGCATGCATACAAACGGCAATGTGGTTCTTTGCTTTGGTGAATGCGACAGCTGTGGATGTTGTCGTGCTCACAACCTCGAAGATTTGCGACGTCGCGTGGAAGAAACGCAAAGTCTTTTCTAATGCGGCTAAGAAAGTCAGCTAACACATCTTCTCGTATGCAGAGATTCAAAATATACCGGCATCGTTGAGAAACTTGGCGACTTGTGCAGACATCTCAGCTGCTTCAGCTAATTTCAATCGTGTTGTTGTTGAGGAAGAGCAACGCGGCGCAAGGAAGACGCATCTTCTCCAGCCAGAACCGAGTAGAACACGAAGACATTACTTCCACAACATATCGTGTCATTCACGCAAGGCGATTCATGAAGGAAAAGCATGAGAACATCAACATAATGGCATACGACTTCTGCTACTGCCTACTCGTGCTAATACTGTGCAATGAAGTAGTAGGTATTTGGACCCGGCCACCTCAAGCCGTGATCTTGCCGATATCCTCGACATGGACTGCAATCTCCTTCCCAACATCATACTTGATCTCTTCGGTCGAGGCCAGTCCGACCTGGGCATCCTCGCCATCAAAGATCTTGGCAACTTCCTCGAGAGTTGGTCCCTTGGTCTCGATGTAGACTGCTTAATGTTAGATATGACAAGATGGAGACGAGTCACGATCGACTTACAGAAGTAGACAATGACCAACTCAAAGGCGATCCAACAGCAGTAGACGATGTAGAACTTGTACTGAGGAAGCAACTTCTCGAGACCGATAGGGTTGACGTATTGGTTGAAGACAAGTGCCGCTTGGACGAAGAAGCTCTGAACCATTAGGCCCTTGGCACGGATTCTGTATGGAAGAATCTCGACTGTGTATGCAATCAGGAGACCATTCCAAGCCAGGGCATAGGACGTGCTGTAGAGGAAGATGAAGGCGACGATGGCTTGTCCGGCTTGCTTGTTGCCCTCAGTCTCGTACAAGGCGGAACAGATGGTCCAGAGGACGAAGCAAATCAGCATACCTGAATGTGTTAGTCTGACTGCGTGAGATGACAGCACGGATTATGGACTTACCGCCGGTAGCGGCGAGAAACATGGGACGACGGCCCACTTTGTCGACAACGGAAGCGCAACAGAGCGACACAATCAAGCTCCAGAGAGTGAGAATTCCGTTGATGACGAATTGAGTCGTGGAGTCGGTGATACCGATGCTGTCCATAACCTTGGAAAAGTAGTACGAAATGAGACCACTGCCACTCCACTGGGAGAAAAGACCCAGAGTCGCGAGTAGGAACAGTCGGTATCTGTTTCCCTTGCCTCTGCAGAGGTCGAGGTAAGATGAATTCTTGCTAGTCTCATACTCGAGGCGGATAGTCTCTTTGATCTCAGCATACTCAAACAGTACAGTCTCGTCTTCTTGGTTACCGTTGGCATGGTCTAAAAGTATATCAGCACCATATCAGACCCATACTATATGTGTGCACTTACACTTGGCAAGAATGTTGAGCGCCTGGTCGTTCTTGCCTTTGGAGATCAGCCATCTTGGAGACTCCGGGACCCAGAACAGAAAGGTGACTTGGAGGAGCGATGGGAAGGCTTGAACTATAGACGGGATTCGCCAAGCCCAGTTGCTCTGAATATGAAAGGTACCGAATGTCAACCATGTCGCGACGACGGAGCCCAAGTTCCACAAGCAATTGTATACAGACGTGACTCTTCCACGATGCTGTGGATGGCAGATTTCGGTCAACAGAAGAGGACTAGCGAGCTGCGCAAGAGTGTTTCCGAATCCGATCATGAAGCGGGCGCCGACGAATTGCTGGAAGTTTTGGCATCCACCTTGGAGCGCGGCGCCGATGATGAGGATGGTGCAACCGATCCAGATGCAGACCTTTCTGCCATAGCGGTCGGAGATGAATGGTCTGATCCGTCAGGAGTGATCAATGAGAGCTGAGATAAGATGTACTCACGCAAAAGGCAGACTGGCCAAGCATCCGATAGAGTAGATGGAGCCGAAGAGACCAAGGATGGCGCCGGTAGGGTGGTTGAAGTAAGTTTGCCAAACACTAGCTAACTTAGACAAGCTTGGTATTCTTGGAAGTCGGAGTGTACATACGGCAGGATTTGGAGGCCGTTAAGCATAGATCCATCATAGCCAGTAGTAGCCGAAGCCAAGCAGACGATGCAGCAGTAAGCATATAGCTGACGAAGTCCAGGCTCCTTGTACCAAGTGACTCTGGCAAGCACTGGTGCCTCAGCCTGAGCGTTGGCGACGGTAGGAGCGATACCCATGTGAACCATGACCGCGGTTTGTTCGTGAGTAGAATGTATTTGGTTGATGTGAAGAACACTGCTCGGTCGTGGGAATCAGCGAGTTTTATGGCATCTTGTCCTCCAGCACCAACACATTTGATCCACTCGTTCTGCAGCTTGCCACCTATTTCATCCAGGAAGATCATCCGTGACATGAATCAAACGGCCGTCTGGTGACAAGCATATCGTCGGAACCTTGCCCTCTCGCCGGTTAAATCACCATAACCACTGGTTGATCAGTCGTTATCGTACAAGGCTAGCACAAAGCTGGCCAGATTCCGGGCGTCCGCAGCAGTCCGGATCCAATGTTGCGCCTGGATTGAAGAGTGGATACGGTATTACGACCCGCCCCCGCATGGGGAAACTTGATGATCCTGGGGTCCCGGTGTGGGGAAATGCGTGAACTCCAGGGTCTTCCGTCGCGGCTAAAAAGCAGCAACAATCTAGCGTGAAGTCTCGGCCTTATGGGTGACACCTCTGTGATGAAATGGCTCTCTGAGTTCGTAAGCCATTTTCCAGCTGCATTTATCCAACAAATATCAAGAAAAGCTTGGTCTGCACAAGATCAAGCCTGTTCGAGTCAACACCGTAGCCACGTTCTATCACGGACGAGCTGACCAGCTGACCGTTGTCAACGCCCAGAGTGGTCTTGTAGTCACAGCGCTCGAGGCCGGGACAAAGCTGACGATACAGGGTCGCAAGCACATTCGCCTCACAACAGAAAAGCTTCATGTATCTTGCATGGTTCGAGATCGTGTTGATGTCGCGTGCCAGCCCCAGTGTACAGAGTCTACCCCGAGGATTTTATCCGGAATAGATCCTTACTGGTTTTACAACGACTGCAGCAGGATTTCTGGCGCGTCGCACAGATGTGGCAGACATTGGTTGCGGATGCCCGCATCCGCGGCATGCAATGCTTCCAGTTGGAGAATCATCGCCGTTTTACTGGGCTAAAACAGCCGAGTGAAAGGTCGATCAGTTTAGCCAGACCTGAGCCTGAGTCAGGCATGCACCACGTCGTGTGACTAGATTGTGCATATGCATCAGCTTGATGTGCAAGTGACTAGTGCGAGTTTCCTTATTTCCGGTCCTTGAGGTCCTGGTCGACTGCCAGCGCTTTGGGCGATACGACAGAGCACTTGAGCGCAGGTAGTCCATTCTCTACAGTGGTAGGCATTCCTGGCGCTTTCCAAGGTAAGCCGACGGAAGGCTTGCATTTTCAGGAGCTGTGTACAAACTTTCGCTCTGTCTGAAACAGCACAGCTTGCTTGTTCAAAGTCGCTGAAGCTTAAGTTCAGACACATTATCATCGAGGCTGCTCCAAGATGTGCTTGACCACGCCAAGCCAAGGATTATTTCTGGAGACATACTCGTCGCCCAGCATGAGGTCTTCCGGTAAGCTTGCGGATGATTGCGGGGTGTTGATCGAAAAGGAGAACATCTCCTGCAGCGTCTCCAGCTTCTTCTGCAGGATTTTCTTCTGCAAAGGGTCGAACCGGGGCAGCGAGAAGAGAAATTCGATCAGGAACGTGAAGTCTTCAACTCGACCGGCGGTTTCTTGCAAGGATTGGGCAGGGACTGTGATGATGACGTTGGCAATGGTATCGGTCATTTCGAAAAGCTTTTCCTTGATCCCCGAGCCGTGTATCTCAATGTCATGGCGAGACATCCGAGACACCAGTGAGCGCAATGAGGATGATAGTCGCACCGGGTACATTAGAGACATGGATTCCTTAGTGGCAGATGATGTAAGCATACACTTTGATATCGCCAATTGCCACACCAGTGTACGCAGCCAGTGTTTCGTGATGATCAGATCGGATTGTTGCATCTGAGCGAGTCCGGCTACCTGATCATCGTCGCCAGAAGGTTCGGCATCGATTTGTCTCTGCTTGTTCTCAATCCAGCTGGAGTCGAAGCCTGTCTGGCCAGAGCGGCTGCTCTGCCAGAAGTGGATAAATTCTTCATCCAGCAGCTTGAACAGTCCGATTATTTGATTGAAACCATTCATGACCCAATGTGGAATGCTTGGGTCATGCTCTGGCATGCTAGGAAGTTCTCGTAGAATCGGACCGTGGCAATCTGTGATAGCATGGTACCTCTCGTGCACAAAGGCTTCCCAATACAACCGCTGTCTCTTGGCTCGTTCAAAGAGCGGTAGAGATTGCATGGTCGCGGGATCGTCAATGCGCATGATCTGAATGAGGCTAATCGATTGTCGAAGGTAGTAGAATGCTAGATCAGGCCTTGACATACCCATGAAACAGATGTGGAGGAATTGACATGTCATGATCAACCGCGGGGTGACTTTGGTATGAAGCAATAATGGACATTGACGTTTGATTGTTTCTTCCACCCAGTGCATCGTCTGAGCCTTCGTTTCCGACTCCCGGTCAGGCGACACGTGCGTCAGATTGATGGTGACTGCTACTAGAGCATGTACAAAAGCAGATGCCTCTCGACTTGTATGCATCTCCAGAATTGCATCGCGCGCTTCGTTGACGGTGACAACCTAGCATGATTAATCTTATATCCATGGTCCAATACTAACTGCGATGTCTTCGCACAAAGTCGACTTACAGGATTGACTGGATAAACAGATACTTCGTAGTCCTGGAGAAATCCAAAGTAAAATTCAGCACTGTAGTGGCTGCCTGAGCTACCAGGAGAGTCTTCATCCAGAAGGGTTTCTTTGGAAAGAAGGCTGGTGATTGCAGGCAGAGTCTGTGTCGGTTGCGGGCTGAAGAAGTCGTTGCTGCTTGACGCTTGATTGAAAGGTACACCTTGCGATGTATCGACACCTCCATTACTGACAGACTTGTATCTTTCGATGACCTCGCCACGCTTGGATGGTTTGCGCCTTTGTCGTGGAGCAGAATAAACGCATTTCAGATCGAGGTGACTGCATTGTTGACATCGGGCCTGGCCATTGCATTTGACTTTTCGCAACTTGCAAGCATCACAAGCTTGAGACGACCTTTTAATGACAGGCACAGACGTACTCTGAGCTGGGTCCATATTCTCGTCAATGTCGAGCGATCTAGTCGGTCTCCATTAGAGGCTTGGGTGGGGATCGATTCGACTGCGTGAAAGATCAGCTGGATCAAGCGTATATCTGCGCCTGCGACATTGAGGCTTCGTCGCAGTGACACCAAGCAACGTGATACGCAATATGAACAATGCACCACTTGACGTGGGGCACGACATGGAAGGTTCGAAAGAAGCATTAAGATGCCAGATGAATTTAACCGAGGTTATCCGGAGAATCTTGGCGAATTCTAGCCAAACTCTATACTATTTGCTGGTATGGAGTACTTCTATGGTCGGAGTATAACGATATTGTTGTCAAGTTCTGATTGAGTCTTGCAACGGAGTGTATAGTAAATTCGTAGTTTCGTATCAACATCATATAGTACATATCAGACCCGCATCACGGCCACAAGATGACCTCTCGAGCACGACCTCATCGTCTTGTTCAGATGTATCGTAGACTTGCTCAGCCATTCGTGACCTCAACATGAATTTTTGCTCCCTTCTCCGGCATCCTATCATCTGCCAATCCTGTCGACGCAGCAAAAGGGTCTACTACAGTAGAAGCGAATTTGCGAGCAGATACCCTCTGCTCGAAGAGCATGTCGAGCTCTGCATAGGTACGCCCCTTTGGCTCGGGCAAGCGGAAATACGTCCATACCAAACAGATCAAGGTAAGACCAGCCCAAAAGAAACCAGACTTGGCACCCCAGTTCCAGGCAGTGGGGTTCAGCATTCGTGGAGTGAGAATGTTAACGACAATGCCGCTAACATTGTAGAGGTTGCGAGCAAGTACGATGGACTTGTTACGAAGACGAGTAGACGACATCTCTGCGACGAGAGAGTAACAAACGGGGCCAACAGTAGCGTCGTAGGTAAATGTGAAGATCAACAGCATTGACCCGATAGCCCATTGCGCACCCGTGTTCGATTTTGGAGCGAGAGCGGTGAACCCGATGATCAGAAGAAGGCACATCATGATAATCTGACCGTAGATGTATAGAGAACGACGCCCGAAGCGCGTCATGAGGAACCAGGAGGATATAGTACCAAGTGCTCCGAGGGCGTACTGGCCAAGAGAAAGAGAAAAGGCATTCGAGACATTCAAACCGGCTTGCTCATAGAAATAGGTGGAGTATCCCATAAATGTAGTGCCGCAGAGGTACTGCACGATCCAAGTGGCACAGACAATCTCGGTACGACGGAGATTGACACCTTTGAAGCAATCCGCGTAGCTCGCACCGGCTTGTTGAGCCTTTTCGAATTCCGTAGTGTAGTGCATCATCGCGATTGTCTCGTCGGCATCGAAATTCGGCTGGTTGCGAGACGTGAGACGAAGCAGTTGTACCTTGGCCTCCTCTTTACGACCACGACGAATAAGGAACCAGGGACTTTCTGGAGCGAAGGCTAACCCCAAAATCAGTGGAACAGGCCAGATCCATTGAAGGGCGAATGGGAGTTTGTAGGCGAAAGGGTCAGAGCGGTGTGATACACTCTTGAGGACACCAGAGGAAAGGAATTGCCCGAAAACCCAGCAGAGGTTGACGTAAGTGGTAAGATAGGCACGAAGCGCGGTAGGGCAGACTTCAGCGGCGTAGGCGGTCGTGACGGTCTGGAATACACCCCATGGAATACCGCAGAGAATCTCGCCAACTAGCAGCATAGTGATGTTCTGGGCGAAGAATACGATGAAGATGAAACAGGCGACCATGATGAGAGCACCTATCATGGTCTTCCTGTATCCAAACCGTTCGACAGCCATACCGGCGAAGAAGAGACCAGTGATCTCACCAATCAAGGCGCCGTTGGAGAGACCGGTCTGCCATGACGCGGTGACCTGGTAGGTTCCATCAGCAGCCGGAGAACCAAACTTCTTCTGGAAAGCAGGAAGACCAAAGAGGGAACTGATTAAGACCAGGTCGAAACCCTCCATGATGATGGCGGTAGAAAGGAGGACGGACCAGCCGACTGCCTTCGGATAGGTCTTGACACCTTCAAGAAGTGTCATGGAGCGCTCAGACTCAGTAGCCCTGGCAGCGTCTATGGCGACATCGGCACTGACGTCCACCCGGTGGACTGGCTCCGTGTTTGTCGCCATTAGTTAGGGACTTGAAGTGAGAAGGAACGAATCGTTGACAGCACAGGTCGAGGCTTGGGATGTGTGTTTTGGCGTCAACGTGAGAAGAGCTTGATGCGTGATGAAAAGATCATATTGACGGTCGATGAGGAAGTGATTGATGGATGTCGAGATGATATGAGCATGGAGAAGAAGGAGGAGAAGTTGGAGTCTCCAGGTTATGATTTTGGGACCCCAGACAAACCGTTACATGTTCCGAGGTGTTTGTGGCGGCGACTAGCCGCAAGAACAGGACATTCGAACGATCACGCGAGGTGCGAAGAAACGCTTGTTTTTCCTCGGTCCGACAAGTGACGAATGATGATGCGGCGGTAATGTATTCAAGCAGGTTCATCGTATTGCTCAAATTCTGGAGCTATACCTCTTACATGTAATGCAGTGATGTGTACGACAGCATCTACTGAAGTATAGTTCCGAAGTATCGAGGATAGCAATGTTGCATTGCACCTTGTCAATAAGATGGCAAGCGGATGGAAGACTCTCGGATAGCGTTGGGATCGATCAATCACCGGGGATTCGATTGCGGCTAACTTGGATACTGGACTGTCGTGCTGCTTGCTTGGTTAGCAGGTGCTGCAGCTTGTATTCGTAGTCTTCCAGTTAATGTTGTAGGTAAGAAATCCTGCCTTGCTATGTAATACGTGGCGGGATACCTTACATGTCCTTACATGTAACTTGCTCAGCTTTGTCAGTCACAGTTGATGTAGCCAGGGTTGGCGGGCGCCGGTGGGTGCCACGCTGCGGACAAAAAACAGCGAACCCCAAGATTCTTGGCGCTGCCTGCCCTTATAGTTAACTATCGGATGGCATTCTATAATATATAACAGGAGATCTGTAAGCCTTTTAAGACTACCGTGTATAGCATTAGCTAGTTATTATCTACATAGAGCGAATAGTAGTTGTGTATTATTCTATCGCTTTGTATGGTACGAATTCGGCGTTCGCACTATATTGTCCACCGCGTGGGTGCGTGGCGCCTGCCGATCTTCTTCCCCGCATCTCCGCACCCCCCGAATATCGACGGCGTGGTGCATTAATCCTAAGTTATTAACGCTCACGACGAGGTCGACATCGACAGTGTCCTCATCCGGTCATCTTCTCAGTCCGACATATGCATTCACCATCACCGTCGCGGGGCTTCGTCATGCAGTAGAATAATTCATTGTTTCCAGACGATCAGTTGTCAATCCGAGATCGTTATCAGATGAAGCACAGCACAACCCCACGCGTTCACGGTTGGCCATGCCGGTCCGGACGTGGTTCTATGGATCATCTGCGTCTTTTCGAAGCGGATTGACAACTAGCGAATGTTGTGTTAATACCATTATGGAAATGAAGATCTGTCTTCTGCAGTTCAATGTTGTTCTTATCTCCGCTTCACATTGCGGATCGAGTCAACGCTCCCCGGATAATTACCCCATGCTCATTAACAGACCTTCATTCCTCTAGTACTTCATCTGTCTTTCGTTATCCGTTGTCCACGTTCCCTTCGTCCCGACCTGAGCTTGTTCCCTTTTCTTTTCTCATTCGATTTACTCCCGTCTCGATATGACCGTCACACATGTCCCCTGGTGGAAGGATGGTGTCGTCTATCAGATCTACCCCGCTAGCTTCAAAGACTCGAACGGTGATGGTATCGGTGATATCCGCGGCATCACGAAGAGTCTCGACTACATCAAAGCCCTCGGTGCCAACATAATATGGGTCTGCCCAATGTACGACAGTCCGCAGATTGACATGGGCTACGATATCAGCGACTACAAGAACGTATATCCACCATATGGTACTGTCCAGGACATGGAGGACCTGTTCAGAGAAGCCCACGCTCTTAGCATGCGTGTCATCCTCGACCTCGTTATCAACCACACTTCCGACCAGCATGAATGGTTCAAGGCATCTCGTTCGTCTAAAGACGACCCCAGGCGCAATTGGTACATCTGGAAGCCTGCCAAGTACGATGCTGAAGGAAACCGCAAGCCACCGAATAACTGGCGGTCCAACTTTGGAGGCAGTGCCTGGGAGTGGGATGAATCTACACAGGAATACTACCTCCACCTCTTTTGCAAAGAGCAACCTGACCTCAACTGGGAGAGCGAAGAAGCCCGCAAGGCCATCTACGACGACTCCATGATCTTTTGGCTCGAGAGAGGCGTCGACGGCTTTCGTGTTGATACTGTCAACATGTACAGCAAAGACCCATCGTACCCAGACGCCCCAATCACAGATCACACCGCCGAATGGCAAGAAGCTGGAAAGGTCTACTGCAACGGACCCCGGATGCACGAGTTTCTGAGCGAGATGAACTCCATTCTGACCAAGTACGACGCAATGAGTGTCGGAGAATGCCCACACACCCCAGATATGAAGAAAGTCATTCAATACGTCAGTGCCAAAGAAAATCAGCTAGACATGGTGTTCCAGTTCGATGTTGTTGATATTGGAATGGGCCGAGTCTTCAAATACCAGACCGACCCACGCACATGGAGACTCCCAGAATTGAAAGCCGCCATCGAACGCACTCAAACCTTGATCACCGGCACGGATGCGTGGACCACAGCATTCATGGAGAACCACGACCAAGCAAGATGCATCTCTCGGTTCGGCGATGACAGTCCGAAATGGAGGGTCCGCTCGGGGAAGATGCTTGCCCTTTTGCTCGCAGCTCTCTCTGGCACACTATACATCTACCAAGGACAAGAAATCGGCATGATCAACCTGCCCAAAGACTGTCCAATCGAAGAGTACAAAGACGTCGACACGATCAACTATTATAACATGATCCGCGAGCGAAGCAACAATGACGAGACAGAGCTGGCTCGCGCACACGCAGCACTCCAACACTTGGCCCGCGACCACGCACGCACACCCATGCAATGGACTAGCGCCATCAACGCCGGCTTCTCTAGCGACGACGCAAAGCCGTGGATGCGAGTCAATCCCTCCAAGGACGAGATCAACGTTGCTCAACAAGCTGGCGACAAGAGTTCTGTGCTTGCTTTCTGGAGGCAGATGCTGCAGCTGAGACAAACGCACAACAAGCTGCTTGTGCATGGTGATTTCGAGTTGCTGGACAAGGATGACGAGAACGTCATCACGTTCGTCAAGAAATCCCAAGGTCAGAAGGCGCTCGTTGTGTGCAACTTTACTGGACGGGAACAACGGATGCCGCAGATCCTTGCGAACTGGAAGCTTGATCTCTTGGTTGGGAATGTAGACGGACATGGCGGTGCATTGGCGCCATGGGAGGCTCGGATTTATACGGTCAGATGAGAGTAACTGCGTAGTTCCGATGATTGGCATAATGGCGTTGGCGTCGGCGCCAGGGATGATGGGATATAAGCTGCTGCTAGTTCACATCTCTTTTCACAATTACAGTAGAAATGCGAAATCAACATAGCAGATAGAAGAAATCATATTTGGAAGCGAGTTTTTGAGAAGTGAAGCCCTACCCCGTATGCGCCATTCCAGAAAAACCAAACAGTGTAACCAACCAATGATACCCGAACTCCTTGCTCGACAAACGATCTACGCAGACATCTATGCCTTGACACCACCAAAGCTCCAGCGACCGCACTTGCCGTTGCTGACGGTGAAACCCGCACCAGCGGCCAGAGGCGAAGCCTTGCTGCCGAAGAAAGAAGCAGTGTCCTGCTGGTTCTGGCAAGTCTTGGCGACGAAAATAGAGCAGACCTTGCTGGCGCTGAAGGCGGAGAAAGCACACTCGGCGGTGGTCTGGCAGGCGACACAGCAGTCGTAGGCAGACTTGGCAGAGGCGACAGTCTTGATCGAGTCGGCGCCGTTGCTGGAGAAACTGCTGATTCCGACTGGAGTGTATGTTGTGCTTGTACCGTTGGTAGTGGCGTTTGATGGCTTCCAGAGACCGTAGTCGAGGAGGTTCTCAGCAGCACAGGCGGCGTAGGTCGCGACTGGAACTGGAGTGACGGTGTGCACAGGAGTGGTGATGGTGGTAGAGAACGAGGTGACGGTGGTGTGGTGAGTCTGGAAGTTTGTGATTGTCTTGGTCTGGGTCACGACTTCGATAGTCTTCTTCGTGACTGGGACTGTAACAGTCTTCTTGGCGTGGAAGGTGGAGGTCGATGCCTTGGCAGTAGAGGTGACGGGGTTGCCAAAGAATCTGTACTTGGTTTCCGTGGCGGTCACTGGCTGGTAGACGGTGTGAGTGCATGGCAAGCCGAAGTCCTTGTTACGCTTCTCCAGAGCCATGTCACGCGCGTGCCGGCGCTCGGCATCAGAAGAGCGCTTGACGTTAGCGACCAAGGCAGCTGATGCGAAGACATAACCGCTAGGAGCAGCGACAATGGTCGTGGTCGGGGCCAAGGTGGTGATATGAGGAGACGCGGTGACGGTCTTGACCACTGGGACAGTGCTGGTGATCTAGATAACGTCAGCGTTGTCGGTAATCTGCAAAGCTTGGGACTTACTGTGGTTGGAATGTTTTCAATAGTCTCAGCATGGCGGGTGACGGTGCCGACAGTCAAGACGTCGGTGGAAAAGACAAGAGTTTTGCCGTCGTATTGGGTAATGTGGACTACAGGAGTTGTGTATATTGTCGAGCGCTTGTTGACTGTAGTTGTGGATGTTGCCACGGTCTGGAGCTTGGTGGTTGTGTGCAAGCAGAGTCCGAATGCAGCATCCGGAGCAGGTGGGTCATCGGCAAGGACACCTTGAGCAAGGGCAAGTGCGGCGACGGCCGAGAAAGTGCTCAACTTCATGGTTGTAGGAGTATTACTGGAGGGTGAAGGGAAGAGGAGAAGTCGATGAGGATGAAGATGAAAATGAGAGTGATGATGGTAACTTGACAGGAGGATACCGAAGCCTTATACGCGCCTACCTTTCAATGCTTGGTCTTGATATCTGAAACTTCCAATGGCGAAAGAAGTGGTAGCCGATGGAATGTCAACGCTCTCAGCTCTGCTATAACATTAGGTGGCAGTTTTCGATGGCTTCGGATGCTAGAAAGTCAAAGGTGGAAATCGAGTGGGTCGAGCGTTCTGCGGTCAAACCCGAGAAAAGGTCGTGGAGGTGATTCGTATGGGGCGAGAGCAGGCCCTCGAACAAATTGAGCTACACTTATCGATAGTTGTACTGGTTGTAAGATAAGACCGTTATATCGCAACGGGTAGAGCCGGCCTAAACAAGCACAGAATTCTTAACGGCGAATAGCTTTGATGGGAAAATGGGGAAGCGCTGCCTTCTGGTGTAGCGGTCGCAAGCATCCGAGAGTTGAGCAATGCGCTGAAGGAAGAGGCCAAAGACCGAAGCGTACAAAAGCGTTGACGAGTATCATTTCGGACACGGCATCTTTGATGTACAACGGTGGTCGGTACTCTGCTGAGGTCTGAGATCAAAGAGCAAGAATTGTCGAGCGCGGCAGAAGACAGGTAGAGTAGACACGAGGTCATATAGAATCACATGGGACGGATGCGGTTGTTGACATTGTTGTTAGATCAAAGTAGTGTAATACTGCCAAAGGTGAGTAAGATGGAACGGTAGAAGGCTTCTAATAAAGGGAGATGAAGTGGGACGGCTTTGCCAAGCATCGACTTCAGTCGGCAAGAGCTCGGTGCAGCTGCCGAAATTCCTGGAGACCTCCAGCTCTTGTTGTGCCAGTAGTGGTCGATTGTCAACATTGCTTACTCTGCTTACTCTTGTACCACGATATCCGACGAAAATAGATACAAAGCACCGGGGCTCGTCCAGGGCTTGCTAACGCGAGTACGAATATACAAATTTCCTCCGCCGATCACTGCCTCATGCCTGTCTGCAGGCGAAACACCATTGGCCTTGTGGTAGCGTCTTTACAGGATCATGTAGAGTCAGTAGCCAAAGATTCGCGCAACTTGATCCGGGACATGGATTCATGATACAACGAAGAGGATCAGGCCACAGCTCATCTCACGCGAGGTCGGACCCCCTGTGTCCTGCTATAGCGTCGTTACATTATTGAAAAGGTTCGGTAATCACGCCGACCCTATAGTCACGACCACAGAATCACGGAATGACCTCTATCAGCGCTACCGTCAGAGAGTTTCATTCATGGGGGTATGGATAGCATTTCAAACTAGTCGGAATCCCACAAGTTGTCGTAGTCTGCCGCAAATCTTCCTTCATGCAAGGATTTTGGCCTGGCTTGCACTCGCTCGCCTTCTGTGGGCTTCTATCCCGGTACCAAGCCGTGCCATGGATAGTTGTGCACATCTGTGTCCTTGACCGCGGCGGTTCCCATTTGTAGCCAGTCTCGCCGAGCTTTGCCTATCGACGAATCCTGTGGGGCCTGTGTAGTTTCTGGCAGCATGTATGATCCTATCAGGCAATCGATCTGGTGAGCCATTATTGCCGGTTCTTTCAATCGGCTAGCGACGTTCTGAAGCATGATGAATTTGGCCTTTGTGAAGGTGTGATCGATCCCGTAGCAGGTGGAGAAGATCTCATATGAGATGTGAAGGCTTTGCCAAGCGTCGACTGTCCTGCCGTAACGTACCAGAAGCCGAGCTTTAAGGAAGTAGGATTGGGCAAGATTGACGTCCTTGCCAATGTACCATTTGTATAGGGATTGGAATTCCTTGATTGTCTTTAGGTCCTCCTTGGGAAAGGCGGCGTTCTTCACCGGGGCCTTGGGTAGCTTGCGCCTGATGACTTCGCAGTCGGCGAAGAGACGGCATATTGCCTCACGTTTGTCCTTGCTTTTGGTCGCGTGAGGTTCGCGGCAGTACTTGCATTTGCACAGGAAGTAGCAGTTGTTCCATAACCATCCGGCGCGAACGTCGAACTAAGCAGTCTGTCAGCATGTGACACATAGAAAATTCGGATTAGTGATGGCTTACTCCCAAACGATCCCAAGGAACGTAGCTGATGAAAATTTCCTTGCCCGCTCGAATGGTGCGCAAAGCGTGAAGATTCATCCGCTGTGTCTCTTCGTTCCATGTAGCCACTGCATTTGGTCGACAACAATGGTTGACTTTCCAGATCTCGCGGAAGAGCCCGTTCCCGTTTTCGGCATGGCCATCAAGGAATAGGCGGTTGCACAGGAACTTGGCTATTCGCCGCTGTATGTTGGGAGATAGTTCCAAGTCCACAGTCAGGACCTCATATAAGCATTCCCATAGATCCGTCTCGACCTGTACCACGTTCTCTTCTTCGCTGCTGCGTACACCGTCGCCGTCGTCAACATGGTCGATAAATCTTTGGCGCACGTCGTCTTCTAATCGATTACTAGTGGTCCTCACTTCGTCGATACAGCGTGTGTTGGCCGTCATTCTCTTGAACTCTGCTTCCTCGAAAGCTGACTTTGAGGCGGCCTCCCAGCGAACGATCTCGAGGAGTGTTTCGATTGTTGGCACAGGTTTAAAGGTTCGATTAAGGAGCAATGGCTGGCAGGACATGATTCGTTGGCCTCGTTGGATCGTGCGTGTAGCAAACGTGCCCATTCCTGCTACATCTGAGTTGCGAACTTCGTACGGACGTTCCATGTTGACGTATGAATACTGCGATGCGATATTGATCGTGGTACGTTTCAGTGATATGTTAAGACCACGGCGAGGAGAAGAAAGCTCCCGTGGTCAGGTGCAGTAGATGTGAAAATGGTATCTGTGTGAAATGAAGGCAAGTACGATCGTTCACGTCTGTGTCAGAGAAGGAAACTCTCATCCCAGATTCCATACATTTACTGATACTTACTTGCACTTACCTGGACTGGCTGCTATAGACCTCAGAACATACCTTGAAGTAGTGTCGCTAGCTGAAGGGAATAATTCCAACTACAGTGTCGAGGTCTTCAGCGCCCTTTGATACATTTGACGTTACCAACACCGGATCACGCCGAGTAGAGTTATACACGTGACTTGACGGCACCATAGCGTGCGAAGATGTGTCCATAATGTGCTCGTCGAGTGGGATTAACAGGCGCGGTATGAGTCAAAAAATCGTCGATGTTGCTGCCTATCCTCACCGCAATCTGAATTCGGAGACCGCATGTGACTCACAGCAGCTTAGTCAGCCAGCACCCGACGGCTATATATTCGAGCATCCTCCCCTACCAGAACCTCTTTTTTCTTTCTTCAGCTCCTTTGCCATTTGGCTTAGATCAAGTGTAGTACCTGTTCTTCGCAGTTTGACACCTGCAAGACCGCTACTGGCGGTCGACTTTTGTCATACATATTTTTGAAGCAGGGTGGAGGACCGCTGGACTACTTGCTCATGTCTTTCACCACAGTGTCGCTTGTATTTGCACTACTTCAGGCTGACGCGAATTCTATCCTTTTCATTGGTCACTTCCTGCTTCTCGCAGGATGCCGAAGAAGAGTGTTGTGAACAGTAAACCTTTGTACAAGAATAATACCCGCTGTCCTGTACAGCATCACATTAGGCCTCGAAGACCGGACCCAAGTTCGGATTCGGCGCCAACTCAAGCCTGTTCCCTCTCCATTTCTCCAATCCTCTTTTGATGTCCTTGACCCTCTCGACCCGTCTCTTCGCCTCCTCCTCTTGTGCCGCTGCGAAAGCCCCCTCATCAAAGCCATCCTCACTCAGCAAGCCCAGACTCTGCCTTCGATCAACCTTACTCTGTGCCCGCGGCCTCTCGCGACCTGTAAAAGCATTGATGCCGCTCTGCAACACGTCGTTAAACGTGCTGGTCTGCCTTGGCAGTCCCGGCGCGCTCGCTCCGTACGGACTCACGCCACCACTGAGGTCGATCTCATCGTACGGGCTTGTTGGTTGTGGCTCGTTATCGATACCTGGCTGTAGCGCTGTGCGTTTATCCCGCCATACGCCGCGGCGGAGTTCAAAGGTCTCGGCTTCGAGATCGCGGATGCGCGCATGCAGCTTTTCGCGCTCTTCATCTTCGAGATCGGACAGATCTTCGCCGCCCGCTTCACGGGTCGTGGCGGTCATCGACTTGAGGCGCGATTTTAGGTCTTTGATCTCTTTGTCTCGCGTCGCGGTTGTGGTTGACGCGTCCCTGTGAAGCTTGGTGAGGGCCTCAATCTTTTGCTCGAAGCTTGTCGCGCGCGCAAGCGCTGTATCAGCGGCGGTTTGGGCAGTGCGAAGGTCGGATTGTAGCACGGAAATCTTGAGGTTGAGTGACGTGACGTCTGTTTCCGGCGATTTCGCAGCATCTGACTGTGGGGCTGACATGGTCGCCTTCAACTTCTCGAGCTCTTCTTGGGCGCTTGCGTTGGAGTCCTCGGCCGATTTGAGCTTGGCTTCGAGCGAGGAAATGGTGGTGCTGTGGCTGGTCTTGTCAGACTCCAGTATACTTACTTGGTTCCGGAGATTGGATAGCTCAAGCTCAAGTGACTCGATCGTGGAAGTCTTCGATGCTAGCTGCTCCGTCAAGTCATTTGCAGGACTCGCAACGGATTGCCTACGCTTCGTTGCCGCAGATTGCTGGGCTTGTGTCAATTGGCGTTGAACAGAGGCCAGTTCCTGGTTCTGTAGCGATGTCAGTGCTTGCGAGCCCATCGGTCAAGGATGGCTGTACTGACCAGTGTCTCGATCTCCTTCGTCTTCTCATCGGCCGAGCTGGCCTTTGACTTTAGCTCTGCCATTTGTCCACTGTCCTCCCTCAGACGCTCCAATTCCTCCTCCCTCTGGCTCAACTTGGCGGCATTCTCGTCCTGAGAATCTTTGAGAGCCTTGTTCTCTTTTTCCAACTCTTCAATCCTTGCAGCCTGCTTACGGTAGACCTCCTTGACTTCTAGTTCAGAATCCAAAGGAGACGAACCGGGCGACTTTAGACCTGGAGAAACCACAGTACTCTGCTTTCGGAACGACTCTGATCGCTGTCGCGATTGCGCAGACAACGATGGCTGTCGAATGATTCCTGGCTTGTCGTCGTCCTTGTTCTCATCCGTATTGATATCGGTAGTGTCGTCCTTTGAATCATCGACAGAGGTAATCTCGGCATCTGGCTTGTCCTCTGGCTCCTGATTCGTTCCAGTCACCTCTTCGATACCAGTGTCGCCCTTGTCCTCTGTGGTAGTGTCCTCTGATTTGTCGTCCTTCTTCTTGGCGGCCCCCTTCTTCCCCTTCTGCTTCTTCAATTGCTCAAACTGAGTTCGGGAGCAAGTCAGCTCAGATCAATCATGCGATACACATTTACTAACGCGCTTCTTGGCAGCAGCTAGCTTCTCTGCCTTTTCCTTGTCCTCTGCGTCTGCCATGGTGTCCTGCTGTGATCGATCTGGTCGTTACAGGGGTCTCGTAGATGACATGTCAAGGGTCGCGTGGAGCTTCGCATGTGTCAGAATCCGATCTTATCTTATCTGCACCGATACTGCTTGGTGCACCACATGCACTGCTTATGCATTTGCATGGCCAGTGTTACGAGTACACAGACTGGTCATCCTGATTCATAAGACTATCGGCCGTATTGAAGGTCTCCGATCTATGTTGTGATCTGCAGATGGAAATGACCTGAATACGCTCCATCCTCCTTCGACCTAAGAGCCTGAGACCTGACTTTGCCTCGATTGGGAACTTCCATCATGGCACCCAAGAATCAGAAACCGGGTAAACCCTCGTCAGGATCTAGCCGTACAGACACATCAAAGGGGTCCTCCTTGCGACCTAATGAAAAAGACGAGTATACTCCTTCGAGTCCAGCAACGCTCAAGTTGCAGCAGCACATTCTCCGGGTTTTTCAAGACGCCTGTGCTGAGCCTCTTGGATCTGAACTAGACTCTACCTTGCAAGCGGTGAAAGGTCACTTGTATAATCGGGACTTTGCGACGGCTTTTGGAAATGAAAAATATCTCTGGGCTTACGCAGCGAGATGGAGTCCCAGCCGAGCACTTGGGTATCTACAAATCTTCCAGGACATCTCGGATATTGTCTCGCAAAGCGTACGTCAAGACACGGGTGACTCGCGTCAGCCGGTTGCGAGATCCTCGGAAGAAGGCCTGGAGAACAGCCTGCGCGATCATCTTAATTTGAACGAGTCAAGCGGTGATGATCAAGTTCAAAAGACAATGACTAGCGAGGACGCAGACGCGGATGAAGATGACTTCGTTGAGATCACGAAAGAAGAGGCAGAGTCGGCCAGACCGCCAGCTTACGAAGACGACAGCACAGCTCCGAAATACGTCAACCCTCCCTCGTATGGCGCAGAGGCAGCGCCACCTACAGCCGAGTCGCAAAGCAGCCGTCCAGGCCTTCGGGTAGCCTCTATAGGCGGCGGTGCGGGCGCCGAACTTGTAGCTACGGCAGGATGGCTCAGACTCCAAGCAGATGAGGACAATGACAGTGACGATCCGATCGCGGGCGAAGCACCAGTTGATCTCAACAGTGTCGAAATGCACTGCGTAGACATTGCGGAGTGGTCGAGTGTTGTCAATAAACTCGAAGCGGCCATCACGACGCCACCCGCAATCTCTAAGTATGCTTCTGCAGCAGCAAAGGCAGCCAATACCGCTTTAATCCCCGCGGGAGCCATGAAAATAGAGTCCATACGACAAGACGTGCTGGACGCTAACCCAGATTGTCTTCGCTCCATCTTTCAGTCCTCAGATTTGATCACAATGATGTTCACCCTCAACGAGCTGTACTCGACTTCTGTATCAAAGACACAGCGTCTGCTATTCGAACTGACCGTCGCCACTAGACCAGGCACACTCTTGTTGGTCGTTGATAGTCCGGGCAGCTATAGTACCGTCACTATCAACGGAGCCGAGAAGAAGTATCCAATGCAGTGGCTACTGGACCACACCTTGCTCGAAGCGTCGAGGAAGACTCGCGTATTACCGCCAGGAGATCACTGGACCAAGGTTCTGACTGATGAGTCGAGGTGGTTCCGTCTGCCAAAGGGACTGGATTATCCTATTGAGCTGGAAAACATGCGGTATCAAATCCACCTCTACCGTCGTAACGAGGTTGAAGACGAACCGCTTGAGCACAAAAGAGCTGGACGTGAGGCTGCTGCACGCCAGAGGCAAGCGAGATCATTGGGTGGGCCATCTGCGGATTGAGATAGCGGTCTAGGATTAAGGAAATTCCAGTATCGTGGACTCGGGAAGGTCAGCTTCGCGCCGACCGATTGGTCGACAAAGCCATCCACCACTGTGTGTGCCAAACACTCCTCATATCCACAGTTCGGCCGGCTAACGCGTCCTTTTGATCAGCCGCCTTCGCAGCTTCCCTGACATTGTCGGATCACATTCGATCGAAACAGAATGAAGGAGAAGACATAGATGGAGACTGAATTATCACTGGCAACGAAGAGGTGACACTACATCACAAAGAATGGCGTAATGGATCACCGGACCCCAGTACCGGTTGCAACGAGATCTCACTTCCGGCTGTCCGAACGCTATATCCAACATCAAGGCACTGAAAACGTGCCAACCACACAAAACACTCAGCGCCGCAACACCTCGCTAGAATCAGATATCCCAACCCCACCAAACCACATGCAATCCAGCTCTTTTACCCAAGGCAAATGCCCACAAAGTCCTCCTGACTGATCATGCCATCGCCATCCATATCGAACTCCTCAATCATAGCCACTAGTTCCTCCTCTTGCAGTCCCTCTCCAAGCTCTCTCGCGACTCTCCTCAAATCCGCCAAATTAATACTGCCCTTGCCCTCGGTATCGAACAGCGCAAAAGCGCGCAATATCTCATCCCTCGGATCGCGATTCGCAATCATCCGCGCCGCGATCGTAAGGAAAGACACATGCGACAGCAATAACCTCGATGGGCCCGAGAAGGTCGGTTTCTGGCCGGGGGCTTGCGCTGCTTTTGCTGGGTTCTGGATCGAAGACGCTGGTATTCCATGTGTTTGCAGCAGGGAGAGGATCTCTGCTTTCGGCAGATCGAAACCGAGGGCTTTGAGTGCGACTTTGAGTTCGTGGTAGTCTATGTGGTTGTCCTTGTCCAGATCGAAGAGGCCGAACTGTGGGTGTGTTAGCGGCTCGTCATTTCTACGCAGGGTGTTTCGTAGACGTACAGCTTCGTTGATCTCTTCTCGTTGTTCCTCCGTCAGTGCGTCCAGCACTCCTCGCTCTTCCTCTTCTCGTCGCTCGCGCTCGGCGCGGTCCACTCTTTCTCGCTCGAGTCGTACGGCTTCGCGTTGTTGTTGTGTTGCGCCGACGAAGTTACTGGGTGCATTATAGGGCTGATTCTGGTACGGATTCGTTTGAGGTGCATTGTAGGCGTAATGAGGCGCTGTTGAGCCAGGTCTTGCGAGGCCCGAGTTGTACGGTCGGGACGGAAATGCTGAGGAGCTGGCCATTGTGGTATGCGCGCGAGTGTCGCAGAAGATGGTAAAAGTTGATCCGGTTTCAAGCTTTCGAGAGTCTACTTTAATGCTTGTTTCCAAAGACTCCTGGCGCTGCAAATGTTATAGTGACCGTCAATTTAGCTGGAGGAATTGAAAGTTGTACGCGGCGGGTGAATCGCGTCAACATCAACGCGCCGGCATGTGAATCTTTGTTTGTGCGGCTCGAATTGCCTTTTGGGGAAGCATACCTCGCGGTTGACAATATAAGTGGAACTCAGTAATATCACACCCAGTAACACATCAGCCGTTCAACACCGGAATTCGAGTAATTATGTATAGGGATTTACCATCAGATAGGCACAATAGCTATACGTTATGTTATAGTCGGCTGATGGTATATACAGTGCCCTAAGAAGGCTGAATCTAGGGTTGTATGTGCCACCAATTTTGTCAACCGCGAGCATACCTCGTGGTACATGTGTGGTCGATTAACATGTTCACTTTACTTGACTTGACTTCATCATACCCGACACATAGTTCATACTATCGTGAGCATACTGCGAGCAATGAAACATCGATTATGCGACGTCTTAAACCTGTCTCGACAAGCAATATATTCAATACCAGAACGTCCAGCCCTCAACTTCAACCCAGCTTGGTCATTACACAGACAGCGCAAGAGTCACTTCAGAGCTTTAGAGAGAGCTTTGTGTTCCGGAGAGACCTTGATCAGATATTGGTATATCGCAAACGGAGTGGACAAATATCCATACAATTCTTCAGCGCTGGGTATCCATCCATAAAGCAGCTTCCTAAACTCCAACATCCCACGATGCTCATGCTATCTGGCGCCGTGGACAATATGCATCCTTCGTTCTCCAGCTTTTCTCCTGCATCTATACCGTGCGAGAGTGTCGTTCGTCTTCCAGACCACCGTCTACTTCTTCTTGTGTGGACCGATCATCTGAGGGTATAATCTCGACAAGTGGTAGTTGATGGTGCTCTTTTTCTGTGTCTTCGGTCTCTGTTGTTACCGTCAGTGATGCGATCCTTGATCTCTTCTGGATCCAAGTCGAACGTACTGGTTGATCCATGCAGGCTCTCAATTGTTGTTCAAGTACGGCGCATCCTTGGGCAGTATATCCAGACGACGCCCAGCATCCTACCAAAATATTAGCATCTTCTTCATTCCCCGGTATGTCATTGTGGAACGATCCATACCTAGTACAGATGTCATGATTCCAACGCAAGGATTTGCGTCTGCTGCATCGGGTCTTCGTACTCTCAATTTCGGAAGCGGTGGAAGCTTTGGTGGTACGGCCTTTGTGACGGCTTGTGAATTCCTGACGACCATGTTGACTGACTTGGGTGTTGCGGTATGTCGACCGTGCTGTCGATGCAGAATATCACAATGTGCTTAGAGTCACTTTGAACTCGAAAAGTTGATGTCACGTGCCGACGCCGCCTGCCCCACAAATTGGAGTAAAGCGCGCGTTGGTTGGCGGATGTCCGTGTTTGATCCATTGTTTACGTCGGCCCGAAGACAACCCATCTTCTGCCTATCTACGCCTTGATCACATCGATTTGATTGCATCATTACCATCGTACATCCGATACATGTATTGAAGTCAGTAGTCACAAACCATGGACAGCGCAGCACCTTTCGCCACCAATTGGTCCGTCTCGGACAGCGCTGGACTATTGCCGAATGCAGTACGCACGCGACACATACCGCGAGCATGGGAGCGCAAACCATATTCACCGTTTTCGCGAAAGGGCGCAAGTAGCAAAGTCTGGAGACGAGTCCAGATGCCCTCACTCTCAAAAATAGCGCGTGGAATCCCATCGGAATGCATCGATCATCAACGCGGAGGCACGATACAGTCACCGAGGAAAATCACGAAGAGGATCTGTTTGAACAACGGCTTGGGTCAGGACTGGAAGATTGCTGATTGGGATAGAAGTCGGGGAAGTCACCAACGTATGTGGAAGGACAGGTGATGACGCTGCGACACCTCGCTGACCGAGTTTGCAGGTAAACTTGCACCTCGTGCCCCTATCATCCTACGGAGTGGAGCAGTGATTGATCCCAATCTCGAGGAAGAAGAGGAAGACATGGACAACAACGACGAGCAAGGAGCAGATCCCGAAACACGCGACGAGAATGATCCCGAGGATGAATGGTCAGACGTCTCTTCTGAGCTGGATCAGGATGAGCTTGAGCAGGAAGAGGTGTTAGAAAACGAGGAGGCACAGAGCGCTACTGCTGTGGCTCCGCCGACGAATGAATCCCCCGACACGCTTCCGCAACCGCAACTGGAAGCGCAGGTCAGCCGGACACCCGAGATTGATTCACATCGCAAAGATAGCCCACTGTCGGATGAAGAGGGCGACTTCATTGCAAAATTCGCCATTCCCTCGGAAACAGCATACTTCCCATCACCGGTCAAACGATCGACTTCTGCGCCTCCGGAAGAGAGTCCTGCGCAGGAGACCCGACCAAGACCTAGAATCTCTGACGATACGGCAATACTCCGCGCCTTCCTCAACAGAGCTGCGGCTACAAAGAAGCCAATGGCCAAGAGGGAGTCTATCACAAACAGAAGAGATTCCGACACCGTCCGTCAAGCTCTTGCTTCGCCCTCCAAAAGCGATGTCCTCATGGAGCTGGATCCTAACAGCCCATCTCCACGTAAGGAGTCTCCTGAAAACACGGAGTTTGCGAAGCCAATCTCGACCTCACCTAGCCAGGACAAAGCGATGACCGAGACGAAAGATGACGATAAGCCGGCGAGAAGGAGCAGCAGGTCAAGAGCGAGGCCCGCGCTTCTCCTCAACCAGATGGTACCAGAACAGCCAGCCCGCGGACCCAACAAAATAACGATTCGTGGTCCGGCCGACCAGTTGCCTCTGAAGCGATCCGAAGTTCAGGAAATGTCCGCTGTTACACGATCTAACACACGCAAAAACAAAGGCCAGGCAATCATGCCTCTCGAACGTCTTCCAGAACTCGCCGCCGAACTGGCAGGAGAAGGTAGTCAGCTGACGGAGAAAGAGATTCCACCAAATAGCAAGGGTAGATCAGTCCGTTGGGATCAGACCCTGGCTTACTTCCAGGAACACCCGTCCGAGCCATCATCTCTCGAGATCGAGAAAGTCGATGCACCAGTCCTCGCCGGCGATCTCCCTCAAGATCAAAATCCAATGACCACAGAGGCCCCTCCTCTATCACCAACCAAGACCCGATCACGACGCACACGACCCACGCCATCTACCACAGATTCGACAGAAGCAAAAGCCTCGCCGGACGACGAAGCGAAGCCCAAAGCCGCAGCACCAGCGCCAAAACGCAAATCCCGTATCGCAACTCCAGCAAAAGCGCTCCTGTCGTCTACCACATCTCTCCTTCCGCCCGACGTAGCCACATCATCACAAGCAAAGCCGGAACAGACAGCAGCGAAGAAGACGCGCTCCCTCCCCGCTCCACGCAAACTGAACTTCGCCGCACCCAAAGAATCCGCACCGGCTACGCCCGCAGTACAGAATCTAAGCACGCCCAAGAAGACACCTTCCGCGACGACCTTTTCCGGTATTCCCGGCATCAAGTCGTTCGCGCCACGTATCGAGGCACCGTCGTTCGGTGGCAGCGTCTCGGCCGTCTCGATGATGAGGTCCGTTGGCGGCGAGAGAGACGAGGGCGCCGTGCCTGGCCTCGCGTCGCCTGCGAAGAAGAGACGGGCTGTAAGGGGCGCTGCGTCTGGGAACGGAAACGGGACTGCGGGTGTAAAGGCGGTGACCGAGGAGCCTGTCCTTGGACTTGCTAGTCCGGCCAAGAAGAGAGGTCGGGGCTTGTTCTGATGTGGACCGCCCGGGGGCGATGATTGATTGATACTATCGATCGGAAGAGAACCTGAGGCAGGAATACATTGTGATACAACTGTTAAACCGCATGATCATTAGGTATCAGCTCGCGCCGTTTACGAACAGGACACAACTATACAATAAGCAATGACTCCAGTTCTCGTTCCCAATCTACTGATGTACCACGCTCCAACTTTCACTCCTCCTACAGGTCGTGTAGCTCCTAAATCGACGTCCAGTCGAACCATTCGTGATTGTTACCTCCATGTGGGCGAGCTGAGTCGACATCGAGGTGCCACATTGCGCTGTCAATCTGTACTCTCCGGCGCTAAAAACCCATCATCATCGGACCCGAATCCGACGCCGGGGCGACATTCATCGAATTGATCAAGAAGTGGTTCATCGAGCTGTTCATCGAGCTTGAGCGTGACCCGGAACGACCAACTCCATGAATAGGACCATAACCGCCCTTCTCTTGCGCGACCGATAAATGTGATCCTCTCGATAACCGCGAATCTCTCGATGGCCGTCGTGCTATCGATGATCGTCCTTCGTCGGCTTCGCGAACTCCAAGAACGGTTCCTGAAGGCGTCCTCTCCTCCCTGGCGATGCTGATCGGACGAGCACGATGGTTGTGTGTTCCCTCTGCTTCTTCACGAACAGCTCCAGAAGGCGTCGTTTCCTCCTCGTCGATACTGCTCCGACGAGCACGACGGTCGTCTCTTGCTTCATCACGAATTTCAATAACGCTGCTAGAAGGCGTCTTTTTCCTCTTGACGATACTGCTCCGACGAGCACGATGGTCATCTCCCTCCTCTGTTTCTTCGAGAAGAGCTGCAGAAGGGGTCCCTCCCTCCTCGACGACAGTGGTCCGGATAGCACGAAGTTCGTCTCTCCTCTCTGCTTCTGTACGATGGTCATCTCTCTCCTCTGTTAGTTCACAAAGAGCTGCAGAAGGGGTCCCTCCCTCCTCAACGACAGCGGTTCGAGCAGCACGAAGCCCGTCTCTCCTCTCTGCTTTCCTCCTCTCTGCTTCTTCTCTCCTCTCTGCTTCTGCACGATCGCTCAAGGCATCCGGATCAAAACCCCGGTGGTTGACTCTCCAGAAAAAGTCGTTGAAGCGTTTCTTCACCTTGTGCGCAGCAGACGAGATCTTCCGCCTCAGCCTGCGACCTCTGTGACCACGTGTGGATGCCATTGACGGAGCGGCGTCGGTAGCTGTTGGTCTAGGCTCCAGCATCTGTAATCCATCCACCGACTTGGTCTTCCTGGATGGGACTTTTGTGATCTTCAGCGGAGGAGGTGAAAGCACTTCCGGGGGTGTCTGTGGATCTACACCGCTGGTGTCTTTTCCTATACGAGGCTCTCCGGATCGGGGTTCTTGTAGGTGAGGGGTGTCGTGATACGGTCGCTCGTCCGCGCCGTCCGATGATCCAGGATGAGATGCCCTCGGGGTTCCCGCTCTGGCTTTCTTGTTCTCGTCTTGCTAAGACGCGGTTTCGTGAGGCTCTGGTAGCAAAATACCCGGCAATATTGCTTGTGACGGTACGGCATCGGTGTGTCTTGACTGATCGGGGGGTACTGGCTGAGCTTGAGTTCGCTGTATTGGTTCTTCGTGTGGTCCGAGATGAAAGGCATCAAGCAAACTTGAATGGGGGTGAACAAGGTCAGTCTTTGCTGTGAGCTTGATCTTGGCTTGTGGCTTGTCTATGATGTAAGACGGCTCAGAGTCAATTGACTGCGGATGAAGGTCGGGGGTTACTGGTGGGCTTGGAAGAGCGCCACTCATGTATAGTTCTCCATCGTTGGTATGAGTATTGTCGACACGAACGTCGCCAAAAGTGACTTTCGTCATTGGATCGTTCATGATTGGCTGACGAGTAACGAGTGGCTCCGCCGAATGGTATCTGCTGTTCGTAGGTGTGCTGATCGAGGACCCGTCGAACTGAAACCCTACCGCAGTATCCTCAACGGGGATCGTGACAGTGTTCGGGTAGTTCGGAGTGGCCGCAAATGCCAGTGCTCGTTCGGTACAGCTGCCTCTGCGATCACCCGATGCTCTGCGGCCTCCAGAAGAGTTATTCTGCTGATTCAACTCCAAGGCGCCATCAAGCTGACTGCATACATCTTCTTCCGTAGCATTTGCCATTTCACTTCCGGCTTTCTGCAGTTTCAGCACGTCCAAGGATGTCCGCTTGGGCCGTAACGGCGACGGTGCTAGAATCGCAGGAACGGCGTTGTTCAGAGGCTGACCATTTCCGCTTTTCAAGCGGATTGGTGGCAGTGGAAATTGTCCAATCATGTCGATTGTTCGTGTCGTACCGAATGCGGAAGAATCGGACGTTTTGCGTCGGAGTCGATCACGAGATACTGTGACTAACTTGGCCGGACCAACTCTCTTGGGGACAGAAACAGACCTTGCAATTCCTGGAGACAGCGCTCTCGCCGGGTTGACAGGAATAATCTGCCCCGTTATTGCGCCTAGAGCACGTTGGGCTGCAGATGCTGACCTGCCGCTCGAGGTGGATCTTTGGCGTAGCGATTGCTCTCTCCAAGGAGAGATTGGGGGTACTGTGATGTCGTTGTGCAAGAACTGCGAGGATCGAGAAGAAAGCGGCGTCGTAAGAGCTTGGTGAAAAGGATGTGCGTCAGGTGCCTCGAAGCGGCGTGGCGTGTGCCCAACAGGAGGTCGCCAACGAAGACCCATTGACTCCCGATGAGGTTCCAGACGTCGTCCAAAAACCTTACTGACTCTTCGTCGTACACGATGACACACACGGACAGGCCAGGTTCGCTTTCCGTAATGGACGCCTTCGACTGGAGTCGTTGTTTCCTGCGGTGGAGGATAGGGCGGTTGTGCAGGTTCTGTAGGGGCTGTTGTGAGGTAGTCAGTTGTGTCCGAGCTCTGTCGTGAGCGGTCCATCTCTTGATCGAGGATTGTCCTGACTCTACGTAAGCGAGACATTCCTCCTTCGTCTACGCTAAGCGCTCGCACTCGGTGTATCGGTCCAGGCTGGAACTCAACTAATACCTGATTCTTCGAATTCGGAAGTCTGTAGGAATTGATGGTAAGGGTCTTGTTTGAACATCTGGATCGTAGTGTATAGGAAGAATGTTGCTCCAAGATGGTGCCAAGAGGAGTGCCATGTGGTTTGTTGAGGAAGCGAGGTCCTTGCTAAGGGCTTTGAGCGTTCTTCCACGCTGATGTGTCTGACTCTGGCAGACGCGAGAGGACGTCACTGTCTTCATAGGTTGGAGCGGTTTCGTTAGCTGATGAACAACTTATGGCACTGCTCTCGGTACTGGTCCGTGCAAGCGAGGCATTATAGATGGCATCGCTGACATTCTGGACGAGATCAGAACCTCCAATCATGACTTGCCTCGAGCGCTTCCGCCTGATACGGAATGGTGTTGTGGATTTTGGCGCAGGCATGGGTTTTGAGCGAGAGTCGTTGTTGCGATAAGTAAATGGCGAGAGTGTCGCCGAACCAGGGGAGATGAGCATGCTTTGTATATGAGACCAATGTAGGATGTTCCGATACAATGCCGGCTCAGAGCATGATGTGGTGATGTTGTGGGCGAAAAGATCAGGAACTCGACTGTATCGTGATTGATGTTTGTCTTTGCAAATGGAAAGGAAGGCGCATGCCTCTCATGTTGCGGAGCAGCTTCGGTCATAAACTCAAGATTGACGCCGGGGAGGAGCGCTGGGCTATGTCTAACGAAAGGAAAGGTTGAGGTAGGTGCGTGACGAGTAGTAGACTGATCGAGGAAGGTCCAGGCTTGAAGGTTTTCGTCAGGATGATCGAAAAATGGAGTACTATCGAAAGCGCTATGATGTTAGCAGACGAGTTGTTCAACCACTCACCCTACTGACAGTATGCAAATCGCCACTTTTTCCACATTATATACGCATTTTTGAATGCTTTTATCCGATATACATGTTCTATAAATTACTTGACAGGCGCACGACTTGTTTCCAATCATACGGCAGAACCGTATGGAACAGGAGCGGCGCTGGTGAGGTCAATGTAGCCGTACTTCTTCTGGGTGGTGGAGTCCTCTGCCATGGCTTTGCCCCAGTTACTATCAAAGTCAGTATGTTCCGGAGTCACGAAGTTCCCAGACGTACCCCATGTCTTCCATAAAGGCCTTCTCATTGTCAGGTTGGCTGAGGTCGATGGGCTCTTGGTCCTTGCCGAGTTGTCTAATCTGTGTGCCCGCAGCAACGTTCGTGATTCCAAAGTTGTTCTCGTCTGGACGCTGCTTAATAGCTCCGGTGACCTTACCAGAGAGGATATCAGCACAGAGACGGGGCTCTTGGCAGAGAGGTCGGGCGAGACCGACACCATCGACGACATCCAACGCCTTGACCATAGCGCCTGCTGACTTGAAACCACCAGTGACTAAGGCCTATTAGTATAGGTTTCGTTTCGCAAAAGAAGAAGCCGCATACCGTAAGTTTTGGTCTTGGTCAAAACTGGGGCGATCAGATCGGCGAACTCCATGAAGAAAGCTTCACGCTTCTTGGTGCTTTCACGCTTGTGTCCAAAAGCCAAAGACTCGTAGGTGCCACCGCTCAGCTCAACAAAGTCGAATTTGTTGTCTTCGAGGATTTTGCAGAGTTCCTTCGCTTCCTCTGGGTTGAAACCCTTGTCCTGGAATTCGACAGAGTTCAGCTTGATACCGAGGATGAAGTTTGACGAGGTTCTCTTGCGAGTCTCGTGGGCGATCTCAACGATAAGACGAGCACGGTTCTCGAGACTGCCACCATACTTGTCGGTACGTTCGTTGGTGGTAGGAGACAAGAACTGCGCAAGCAGATATCTGAATAGTCAGCATATTTGATGGGAGATCAGAAACGAATGTCTTACCCGTGAGCACCGTGGAGCTCTGCGCCATCGTAGCCAGCCTTCTCCAAGTATTCGGAGGCGTGGGCGAAGCCGTCAATGATGCGGTGGATCTCGTCGTCAGTGGCGGCGTGAGGCTTGTTGAACGTCATACCCATGATGTTGCCCTCAAGCTGGACATCAGAGGCAGAGACTGGGTTCTTCTGGATTCTGGATTCACATTGGCGACCAGGGTGACTGATCTGTCCAACCATCAAGCATCCTGATCGTGATTTAGTATGCTTAATGTGCAACGTCATATTAACATCAACGACGTGCTGAATGTTACGTACCATGCTTCTTTCCCTGGGTGGCCATTCTTGACATGATGTTAGCGGACAGGAATTCGATGACAGTAACATACGAGCTTACTCCTTGAATGCCTCAAATCGCTCGCCACTGTACTCTGCGCCACGAGGGATGATTGGGTTGCCAGCGGCTTCGAGCTGGTCGTAGTCGATCATCAGGTTGCCGGTCAGGATAAGACCAATCTCGCCTTCACCCCATCTTCTGTAAACATTGATCAGGTTCTTGGATGGTACGCCGCGAACTTCGAGGTTCTCGGGATCCCATGAAGACAAGCGCTCGGTCTGAAATCTGTTAAGTCTCTGGACTCAATCAAAAACACATTTGGAGATTAGAAATTACCATAGCTCCCTTCAGAAAACGGTTTGGTGCATCTCTGTTCGCAAACTCAAAGTGCAGGGGCTTGCCTAGAGGAGCAACATCGACCTTGTCAGACTCGTATCTTGCTGCTGGTGCCATTGTTGATGATTATAGTTGCGGTTGATTGTGTGTGTAGATTGATACAGAATGAAGCATGCAGAGAGTACAAGGCAAAAGAGTAGCTGCGGTCTGGTAGTCGAGATACGGCACTTGTTTGACCCACTATTAGTGCTCGGAGGACACGGCTTTAAGCTGATGAAATATGTCATAATCACATTACCTACCTTAGTAAGCTGTCGTCGATCACAATTGGCACTTACGACTGGACGTGCTTGCTAAGGTACATGTGGGCTGATCGAAGCAATTCGCGGACGGCATGGCGTGACTTCTGCACGCAGCGATGGAGCTTGCTCCCAATTTTACATGCCGAGGCAGGAGAATACATGCCCTGTACTGTATATAACTGGTATGACGTCGCGATGGCTCTTGGTGCCCGCCATCCCTGTCAACTCTAAGCAGACGTCAGAGATCTCTGACTCTGAAACGTCGGATGATTCTTGCTCACCAAAAAGAAAACAACAAGAAAACACGCTCAATACAACGCTCGAAAACACCCAATTCTGTCCGATGCACCCACTGCGCGAATATCGAGCCAATGATTCACACAAGAAACACCTCATTTTTGACACTGCTACGAAGTCACAGGATAGATGACTAGCACTTGAGTACGTTTCCATATTCCAGACCGCATTGCAGTCTCACGGTAAGTCCGTCAGAGTAGGTCTTTGCAAGTCCAGAGCACAAAATCTGCATCAAAAGCAACTTATATCACCGCTTATGCAGAAGTAAAGAGGAGGACCAAGTGGCATTAACATTATGAAATAATACTTAAGAAATCTGACAGTCCTGTTCCAATCCGCACGCATGGGTATCTGACAGTCCTGTTCCTGCACGCCTGGGTATCTGAAAATCCTGTTCCAATCCGCACCGCTTGGGTATCATTGTTATACGCTTTTAAATTCCGGCCACCTGGTCCGTGCCCCTTTCATCCTACAGCCCACCTCGTCGGATGCTGAAACCCCCGGGTAGCATTACAGCCCCCCAGTGGCACCCTCCACCCAGTTGCCGTTCATGAACTGGTTGTAGAGGTCTACATCGAACGGGGGCAAGGTCCCGTCCGAGCCCGAGCTCGACAAGGGAGAGGGGTCGGATCCCTCCGAGTCCAGATTCTGGTCTGGGACCTGGTCTGGTCCCTGGTGCTGGACTGGGCCTCCAAAGTTGTAGGCCGGGTCGGCCACAAAGTCGTTGCTCGGATCAACCACAGAGCCGTTGCCCGGGTTGACCATAGAGTCGTTACCCGGGTTGACCATATAGAAGTTGGCCGAGTCGGCCGTAAAGGTGTTGGACGGGCCAGGTCCAAAGTTGTTGGACTGGCCGGTCAGAAAGGTGGTGAACGGGTCGGGTCCAAAGTTGTTGGACTGGCCGGACAGAAAGGTGTTGGACGGGTCGAGTCCAAAGTTGTTGGACGAGCCGGCCGCAAAGGTGTTGGACGGGCCGGTTCCAGAAATGCTGGATGGGCCGGCTCCAAAGTAGTTGCCCGTGTTGATGGGCTGGTTGGACGGGGCATGGGGCAGCCACGCAGGTACGTACATGGGCGCCGGTGCGGCTAGCATAGGGTACGCCTGTGCTACCTGCTGCCCGGTGTTTGCAACGTGGGCCACGCTGTGCGCTTGATTGTGCGCTATCAGAGCCTCTTTGTTGGGCCACATGTGCGCACTGACTTCTAGCCTCAAACGAAGTCGTGTCCATTGCTCCGAGTTCAGCTGGCAGGCGATTTCACGATCTTGTATGCACCGACAGCCGACGATGTGTCCGTGTGGGCATGTCTTCGCTGGACGACCCGGTTCCGGACGATTGATATAGATCCTGTTTTCGTCGTTGGGATGTCTGGACACGCCGCATTGAGGGGCCCGGTGGCCAGCGATGCATGATTTACTACAGAGGTATGTTAGTGTCTTTCCTTATCATTACTTATTCAACAAGTGAAGATTGACGTACCATGACATTTTGTGTAGTATGCCCGTGCTTGCATCGCGAATCCAAATAGGATCTCCGGCTTCCTTACACTTCTTAGGCTCCGAAGCCCTGCGAGTTTCCGTACCGGCCTCTTCCTGCTGCCGACTGGCTCTCGCGATGGGTGATGATCTGCGACGTGCCGTACGGGCCTGTGCCCGTTGCCGGATGGCTGGCATGGTGAATGATGACGAAGAGATGAGGCTGCGTCAGAGATGGGTCGACAGCATGCAAGAGAGATGGAAGGGCGGATAGGTGGATGATGCGACCGATGGGCTGTAATGCGACCCAAGGGTCTGAAATGCTACCCAAGGGGCTCTGTGAAGAACAAGATGAGTTGGAAGTGATGAAGGTGACTTGCAGCTACGGCTTCTGAGGTGACTGTGCGCTGTGTGCTCGTACAAAGAGCGAGGAAGAAAAAGCAATGATCAAAGGTCTAGACCAAAGAGTGGACGCGGTACCTGTTCTTAAAGCACTCACACCGTGCTTTGAAGAAGGGTCCGACACCAAGGTGGATTACGAGCAAGTCTTGACAGCAGTCAGCTTTACCCTGGCTTGTAGCTTCTCTCTGCCATAAGCCAGGACAAGCTTCGCGGATACGGATAGGTATTGTGGGCCGAAGGGTTCAACGCAGAGTATCACTGAGCCCCACCAAATATATGAACTCACCTTAGGCAATATTGGATGTCATAGAGAGCGTGTCGTGTCTAATAGGCATCCGATAACTCATCGATTTGCACAAAGTTAGATTGTCGCATGACAGCTTAACGCGTTATGGGAGGATCTATCGTCTGATGTTGTGTGGCAGTACTAGATTTTTCGAATGTCGCGGGTCTACGAAAGGTATTCCACTGCTCGTGCAGATACGCAAGACCATCTGCGGCATTACGTACAGCCATGTGGGAAGAGCCACCTATGATGATGTGCAACGCAGTGTACAGGACCGCGAACAATGGTTCTAGGTTCATGTGGGATGAGTCGCGACGCGGATGTCGAGGTGGGACGTTGAATGTCAAAGACGATCGCGACCTGTCAAAAAAGCTTAACTTCTTTAAAGCTTGCGGCTTTTACAGCAGAGCCGCACTAGGACAAATTTTGCGTCGATCGGAGTTTTGCAACTTGCACACATGACCTCCCACTGTCTACCACTACAACGATACTCGATTTCGCAAAATGTCAGACGATGAGGACACTTTCGATATGTTCCAAGAGCCCGCAGGCTATTTCGAGGAGGAAAAGCAGCCAACATTTGTCCAACATGAGCTCGCCGACGGCACAGTGCTCAACCTCCGCCTAGTAGGCCATAATCCGCTGTGGGTGAGTCGCGTCCGGGGACATAGCTCCCACTCCGTAACTCTAAGTTTCGAGTCATCCATTCGCGACTCTGCACCGCCTCACGCGCACATTTGTCTTAATCAGGAGAGGGTTTTGACATCTTCGCGATAGGGACACCATCTCTGGAATGCAGGCAGGACTATTGCCGACTACATGGAATCGCAAGCCGACAGTCTGGTCAAGGGTAACAGTGTACTTGAATTTGGCGCAGGTGCAGGTCTGCCAAGTCTTGTGTGCGGTCTCAGGGGAGCATCCACCACTGTTGTCACGGACTACCCTGATGCGGAGCTCATCGAAAATCTGCAGTACAACGTGGACCACTGTGAGGCGCTCGGAAAGCCTCCAAAAGTCTTAGTCGAAGGCTATCTCTGGGGAGCTCCAACCGACAGACTCGTGCAGCACCTGCCTAACGACAACGGCTTTGATATTCTGATTCTGGCGGACCTCTTGTTCAACCACTCTGAGCACGCGAAACTGCTCGAGTCCATCAAAAATACACTCAAAAGGACTCCTGAAGCCAAGGCACTAGTCTTCTTTACTCCTTACCGACCTTGGCTGCTCCAGAAAGATCTCGCATTTTTTTACCTTGCCCGAAATGGCGGCTTCACAGTGAGTCAAATTTTCGAAAAGGTGATGGATCGCGTCATGTTCGATAACGATCCGGGTGTAAGTCTTCCGAGCCTTAAGCCTACTAGCACCATCTAACGGTTTTACAGGATGAACTGCTCCGCAGAACAGTCTTTGGCTATGAGATGCACTGGGCGCAGATTTAGACTTGAACACTATTGTGAATACATCGGGCAATAACAGAGTCATCCAGGCTATTCCTGCACAATATCCAGATGGCATATGCAACCACTTAGGCTTGTCGCCGAGAAAGCGGGCGTGTCAGCACCGCGCCTCAGCAGTCAAGTGGACTCTCAAGCAAGTCTACCCTGCTTCGAAGTACAGAGTCCGGCCCCGGTCCGGCTCGGCGAACCGCTTGACCCAAATCAGCACCATTTCTTTAGGTGCTGACTTTCCAAACGTCAATCGGGGTCACCATGTGGATCTGAGTCCGGTGAGTGACTCCCGGGCACATTCATGGCCCCTCCGAAGGTGGTCGCGTGATCAACCAGGAGCGCAGTAAAGACACACTGGTTGAGCGGTTCATGAAACCGTACGAGGAGTTCTCATACTGGCAAGAGGCACCTGAAGTTGTCGACTCGTGGAGGGGACCAACGCTAGCCTCATGTGTATCTTGGCACAGAGCTTCAAAGCACCAAATGACGGGCGTCACGAAATGTTGACGCCTGCGCTACATACGCGATCTCCATATTGCACATGGTGCGGTTCACACCGTTAGGTCGCCGCAAAGAGAATTCTGCGCTGACGGAGATTCTCCAAGTCGCACGAGATGAGCACATTGATCACACGGCATGAACATGGCTTCGAGGGTAACTGCAATGGGGGCCTAGACCGACCAACAGAGGAGTTACTGTAGCACACACAACAAGACTTCGACGCCCAGTCTATGCAGTTGTGTTGGTCCACGGCCTGTGGTCGATCGGACAGGCTGATCGGACCAGGCAGAACCGAGCATAATTTCCACCCCTCCTCTATGACTCAAGCAAATCGATCAGGACCGGGGCAGCACAGGCAGCAGTCCGGGACCGGCGGTGGGGAGATCTCATGCGCCGTTGAAGGTCGTCATGCAGACATACATGTAGCTACACGGTCCTGTAGTCGAGGCGAGTAGCTTATTGGATTACTCGTAATTTCGAAGTACGAAAAGTGGGATAAGACACTTTGTCAGATATGAGGTACTCCGCAATGTAGAGTTGGTTGAAATCTGGGGTATATGTAACTTTATGTGCTGTCTTACGAAGGTGTATTGTCCCATTCCATTGAGGGGTCCACTACGTTACTGCACGTGACAGACCTTCCATCATGAGCTACGTGGCATTCAGGCCGCGCCAATATCTGGTGGCACTACTCACCTCAATACATGTACAACGGGCCTGCAAGAAGCTTCAGATTGTCTCGGAGAGTCATGCGGCTTGTCACGTGATCAGGTGCAAGGTCACGCCTTCATGGAGTCACGTCACTCGGGTCGTGGCTGCCTTGTACCTTACATAAACTAGCACCAAGGGCATTTGCAGGGCCAGGGACGGTCATCGGCCTTGCCAAGACAGTCCCATCTATCTTTGACATGTCATTCCGCTCGTACAGCACGGCGGACACGACGATAAGAGCTCCGGTCACAAGTTCTTGGACAAATTTGAATGAAATCAGTCCATTAACAACATTACTCAAAAAATCATAATTGTATCCCTTGAACACCTTGGTCTAATCCAATGAACCCATTACCGTCTTCTAAAGACCAGAGTCGTACTTCTGGTAAGGCGAGGTGGCGTAGAACGCATCCCAGGCCTGACATTGCTGGTTGAACTGGTTTGCATCGGGCAGCACGATCTGGTTCTTGGCCTCGAGGAACTGGACTCCCAATCCCTCACTGATGTGCCAGGCGATGTGGCAGTGCATCAACCACGCACCGGGGTTGTTGGCCTCGAAGGCGAGAACAAGCCATCCATCACTTGGCAAGATGGTAGTGTCGCGACGAGGTGGGTTGGCGAAGTTGAGGCCGTTGGTGGTACCATCGTAGGTTCCAGAGCCGCTGCCGAGGACGAAAAAGTCGTGTCCGTGGAGATGGATTGGGTGCGGTGGTGGTGGGGCGGCGATGGCGGTCGGACCCATGGTTGTCTGCAGGGTTTGGATGAGCCAGTAGGTCCAGACGCCCTCGTTGGGGATCTCAATGATATCGTACGAATCATCCCAGTCGCTGGTGCCGTTCATGACGTAGCCGAGAGTTGGCATACCCCAGTTAATGTTCATCGAGGTGGTGTTGAGCGCCCAGAAGACGAGGTTGCCGTCGTTGGCTGTGGCTCCCTCTACTGTCAGGTCGGTGGTGAGTTGCTTGTATTGAGTGAGGAAGGTGGTGTTGTCGACTGACTGCTTCCAGTATGGGACGGTGACAAGTTCGGTACAGCCATTGGATGCATTTGCATCGCTGTCGGCTGGCTCGGTCACAGGTTGACCCTTGTAGGTGAACAGCGCACGACCATGTCCGTTGTTGGCGCTCAAGCAGTCTCCTGCGACTTCTGCTCTGAACCAGTAACTGCCGGCGGTCTGGTTGGCGGTGAAGATGACATTGTAACGTTGACCAGGGCCGAACAGCACCCAGTTCTGACCAGGCAGAGGCTCCACTGGGATAAAATCGGCCGAGACGACAGTGAATGGATGGTTGTCAAGAGAGAATCGGATGAAGTTGTCGACCGAAGGGTTGATCAGACGCAACAGATGCTTCTTACCGGGAGTGATGGTCACTTGAGTGTAGTTGCCGCCGTTGCTGCTCGTGGCGGTACCGTTGATGAGCAGGGCGTCTGCTGCTGGAGGAGGCAACTGTTGACCCAAGAGGTACAGAGTCTGCACATTGACGTTCCATGCGTCTTCGTAGTACCAGTCGTTGATGGTCATTGGACCGAGATCAATATCGTAGTTGGAGGTGGTTGGTCCATTGATGACGATGGATCCGATGACACCGAGACCATACTGCGAAGAGTGGTGGCTGTGATACCAGGAGGTTCCGAATTGGGTGGCAAGGAAGGTGTAGGTCTTGGAGTAGCCCGGAGCAAGGGGGCATTCGGTGAGACCGTTGACACCGTCAGAGCCGCAAGTGTTGAGCTGACGAAGACCATGCCAATGCATGCTGGTACCGTTGTATTGCATCGAGTTCTTGACAGTGATGGAGATAGTGTCACCCCAGTTGGCAACGATGGTTGGACCAGGATATTGTCCATTGATCAAGAGACAAGGCTGTTGGCCATTACCATCTGGGCTGCATGTGGTGTTGGTGATCTCAAGGTTGTAGGATACAGTGTTGCCAGTGGTGGGATGTTTCTGGTCAAAGTCGGTAGCAATGCTGTAGCCATTGCTCCAGCAGGATCTCGTAAGTGGACCGTTGGAGCATGCACTGTCGGCAACCAGGGAGGTCGAAGTCGATTTGGCGGAGGAGGTCGAAGTCGAACTGGCGGACGAGGTCGAAGTCGAACTGGAGGAGGGCGAAGTCGAACTGGCGGAGGAGGTCGAAGTCGATTTGGCGGAGGTCGTGGTCGATTTGTGGGAGGTCGTGGTCGATTTGTGTGTGGCACGCTTGACCATCATCTTGCCCATACGGTCTTCTCCCCAAAGGTATTGCCTGTCGGCAGATACCAATGAAGTCAAGGCCAGGAGGCCAGCAGCCAGAAGGTGTTGTGTCCGCATATCGACTTGATGGGTCGATTACGCGTGTGAACGAGAGTTTGAAGTGCAAGAGTGAGAGTGGTCAAGGAGAAACGATTGACTTCCAAGACGTTTAAACGAGAGAAGGCCTTGGTATGGAATGTTAGATTGTTCGAAGAGCGAGCGCAGGGACTATAAATGCATCCACACTCTACCTTATCCGCCCCGGGTTCACTTACCGTGGAGTGTCGATGGAGTGGCGATGGCCAATGGGCCTCAACTTGGCTCTGTCCAGAGGATGAGCCATAGTTGGAAAGAGCCGTACATCCATCCTTCGACCTAGTGATCCACACGAGGCTTGTTGACTTGTGAAGCTCAGCTGAGAAAGTGGTGAGCCGATGGATATTCCGATGCATTGTAGCATGCAGACTTGTGGACAGGTCCACTCAGGACCGGGAAGGCGTATTCAATAGACACAGCCGAGTCAAGAAGTAACATACCTTGATTTGGTCTGTCTGGCGCTGGCTAGAGCATTCCTGAGCCGGAAACACGAATAGGAACAGCCGCATCGAGCGGGTACCTTGCGAGAATATGCGGATCCTGTGTGACACTGAGTGACGATCTGCTGGCACAGGGCGTCCTGAGGACACCCTTGCCATGGCCCTGGCTGAGGATGCGTATAGGCGAGGTTGATCACTAGTTTCGAAGCAAATTTGGTAGATCTATGGTTGGCATCCACAGTCAATCTTGCAGCATTGCATTATCGCCACGCTCGGCACGAATGCATAATCTAGTATCGTCGGAAGTTGTTGGACATGTGGACGAAGAGACGCACAGCCGCAGGAACGAAACATCTCGTGTGACCCATGTGTGCCGTCGCTCACGTTTGGGGTTAGTGAGACACATTAGTTCGGATCCGAGTACGATCTTGTGCCTTGTAGCGACATTGATGGTCGGGACGATAATGGTCGGTGTGAATCTCCCGGCATGGGCTAGGGACTTACCGGTGGGGTAGAGCAGTATCTTGACCCACGCAAGACCGTGCCCTGGTGCAAAGCTTGCGACTGCAGGAAGCTATTGACGAGAGCCGCATAAACCGCAAACAGTATGGATTGCAGCGGAGGAATACCGCAAATCAGACGAATATGCATGATATACTAGTGGGAGATCAGTGGGACTAAGCGATGACTGCAAGTGGAAGTAAGTCAAGGCAGGGCAAAAATCTCTGCGATGCGACGAGCGACTGGAACTGTCAAACCTGCGTGCTTGCGCCATCTTACGTTTGGTTCGCATATCAACGACCGAGCCGTCTCTGTACCACCGCCCTGCTCGAGTCCGTGATTGAAAGAGCGACGATCCGGGTCGCGTTGAAATCCTTCGATATGTGGAGTATCCCCGAGCGACAAGCTCTAGAACTGAACCTGATTGTTGGTGGAGGACTTGAGACAGTACATCTTGTACTACAAAATGCGCTATGAGACTTAGGTATAGCGCGCTCCGCTGATGAAGGATTACGTCTGCAGACTCTGGTAGCGAGAGCATCGCAAAAGCTTGACCGGAAGATCATCGGGGATCATCGTTGCTTGGTTGGTACAAGGCTGTAGAATGGAAGGATTCGAAGTTGCGAGACATGGAAACGTAGATCCGACGCGGTGGGGAGAGAAAATTGGGAGAGAAACTGATGTGGTCAGGCTTCCGGGAGAATTGGTCCGCGTCGCGGCAAATTTAGTGCGCTTGCGGAGCTATCTTTGGCGCTCTAGCCTCATTCGATATAACTCGATATCTGATCGGCCCCCCGCTGTAGATCCGGACCAGTCGGGGCATTTCTCTCTCCATACTTCGTTTTCTGTCTTGTGGCTTGCTTTGCTTTTCGCTGGTTCCTTGCAGCAAGGCGTTACTTGTCGAGTGTTGGACGCCTGAGCCGTCCGACACGCGATCGTCCCTATACACGAAGCCTTACGTGCTGACAATTCTCCGGTTGATAGAGCCCCCGGAGAATATCTCATGCAGTAACTACTCATGCAGTGGGCCTACCGCAATATTGTTTGACTTCCTGACGCCACATGAGACCAGTCCAGATATGGACGAATCTTGCGACGCAATCGATCTACCGCTAGTGCACACGGTCCTGCGCAGGGTTGTCGGAACCACTTACCGTCAACTGCATCAGAGGATCCATCTCGAAACAAAGCCTGCTGCTGCCATCACGACAATTCCTGCGGACATAACAGCATTCTGAATTTCTGGTTGCAGTCAGTGGGGACAACTTCACGCTATCGAAAACTGTCGCACTGTCGGTGCATTGCCGCCATATGACATCCGTGGCTTCGGTTGACACACGCTACACACAGAATGATATTGTGTGTGTCGACTGCAAGGGACACACACCGACCAGGACTCGCTTATTCTCGTCACACAAGGCTCCACCTCGAACCATCTCTGGTATTCGGGCTATGTCTCGGACAGGATCGTAAAGTCTGGCTCGACACCAACACCAATTCCGCGTGCACCTATTCCCGCGTCTCCGCTGTCTATCGATTCAGACGTCTTGATCCTTGATTTTCTCTCGCAAAGTCTGGTTGTTGTGGGTTAAGCGCCCTCCGAAGACTCAGGCTGGACGTCCATCATCCCAATCTGGTCACCTCCGTCACTGGACTGCATACAGATCCGCCAAGCCACGTGTAGAGCCATGGGGCCGAGTTGCACCGCACTATCTTGGCCTCTGCAAGTCTCACTTACATTCAGTGGACTCCGACGGAATGGACGGCTGTGCCTGCAGTCGATTGTGCATAGATCCTCTGGAGCATTCAAAGTCTTTTAATATCTCGTGGCCGCCAGGTACGAAGACGACCATTCCTTTTATCATCTACTATCGTCTACCATCCCTCGCTACAGCAATCTTCTTGTCTTCCCTCACCCTCGTTCAACCACTTGACTCACCGTCATCATGATTGGTGTTTCCACTCTCGCTGCCGGTCTGGCTACTGCCGCCCTCCTGTCCGTCAAGGTTCAAGCCCAGACTTGCGAGTCGTACGGTGTCGACTTCCAGGACGGAGGCTCATACTTCCAAAACATCTCGTCGACCGATCCATTCACATTTGTGTCCATCTTCGAGGGTATGTCCATCTCCCGTGTGCAAAACGCTGTTCCACAGGCTGACTGACTGTTCTACAGGCTGCCAAGCCGATGTTGCAAACAACATTCTCGTTGATTCAAACGGCGACGAGTACCAGTGTACCGACACTAACCTCACACCGGACGATGTCAACCAGTTGTCAACTTGTCCCCTCGACAAAGACCAGATGTACTCTGGTGACTGGTCTGTCGTTATCATCTCCAACAACGGAAACGGGGACCCTATCGCTTATGAGCGTGACTTCTACCTCACCGTTGGTCTTCCTGTCACCTCAACTTTCACGCCGACTGTAACTCTCTCCTCGACTCTGACACCAATCGTCAACACCACTACAACAGTTGCAGACGTCATGACTGCAGTTGTCAACGCAACCGTTACCGACGCAGCACACACCAAACACCCTACCACCACCGTGACACCACAGAAGGTTGTCGTTCAGACCACACAGACACTCGCTACCATCTACGAGGTGGCTTATACCGTTGTTCCTGTTGTCAACGTGCACACTTACACCGCCTCTTGCCATGTTCCAAAGAGACAGCAGCACCCAGATCCAAAGTGCACCATCACTCCAACTCTGGTCTCGGCCGCAGCTCTCTCAACTAGCTCCGCCAACAAGAAGCACAAGAAGGTTAGAGGCGGCAGCAGGCGCATCATTGATCGTGAGGTGTCTCTCGACCGTGAGCAGAGAATCGCCGAGAGAAAGGCGAGACTCGGCGCTGGTCTCGAGAAGCGCAGCCCTGACAATGCGACTGTCACCGTCACCGACACCAACACCAACGACTTCGTCACCACTACTTTCGTCAGCACTGCTCCAGCCACCACCATCGTCGTTACCAGTATGTTGTTCCCTTTATATGATCCTAAACAGAGACTGACTGTATCAAGCCGCCACGAACACCACCACCACTGTCACCAACACATTCACCACCTTCTCCGGAAAGACCACACTGCCCCGCGTCACCGTCACCGCACCAACGCCAACCTCCGTAAGTCCTCTACTATTTTGAACACGAACCATTCTAATACTGTCCAGACTCACACGAAGTACGCTATCGCCACCGACTTTTTCAGGACACAGACACTCAAGGAGACCGTCAACATCTGGACCACCTACATCAACCCATCCGCCAGCGCCATCTGCAAGGCCAAGGGTGGTCAAATGCTATAGAGAATTTGTTTAATGTTTATACGAATCTCACACGGACCTCGATTTCGAGGTTTTCAGGCGGGCGGCACTGGGCGGCTTTATATCGTAATGATCAAATAGAATTTTTTTCACATTCAATTTATTTTTTCCACAGTCAAAATCTTGATGTTTCTCGATACCAGTTGAATGAAGTTGTGATAGGCTTTCTGGGCCGGCAAAAAGAAGCAAGAAACGGCGTGATCTGGATAGATCCGAACCATCGATGCTGGTGGTCTTGGTCCAAATTCGATCGGAGATCATCCCCACATTCGGCGTCGATTCGCACGTGAACTCTCTTCGAACTACAGTACACAACTTGCACTGTATTGCGGTCGACCAACACTGTTGATCATCGACGAGAGTAGCACAATATGTGCGGCTCTCACGGTTAAGATCTTGAGCCGCAAACACAGCGCCAACAGTTGATGCCGCCTCGGGGTTAGGTCCAACGGAGTTAGGTCGACGGAGTTAACAGTCGTAGATATAACAACCTGATGTACTGCTGTAAGCTCTTGTAAGCTCGCGAACGTTACCCTCTCTCATCTTCCTTCTCCACGTTCCCCTTCTGTCTCAGAACTGCACTCCTTCCCCATGGTCCAAACGATCGCGTTTCAAGACATCCAAGTCCCAAATCCCGGCTTCGGTGCTATGGGCATCAGCCATGGCATGGGAACCAATCTGTCTCTTGAGGAGGCCGAGCCAGTCCTATTAAAGGCCATTGAGCTTGGATGTACTTTTTGGGATACTGCTGTTGTATATCAGCGAGGTGTCAATGAGAAGTTGCTCGGAGACTTTATCAGAAAGCATCAAGTGCGGGACAAGGTGTTTAGTAAGTCCAGCCATAGATGTCTATCGGTCTGAGCTTACTGATGCGACTTTCTTCAAAGTCGCCTCGAAGTGTGGAGCGGACTGCAAGGAGGGCCGTTATGCTGTGACCAACTCTGCTTCCCACATCAACGAGTACATCGACGACACGATCGAGAGGCTTGGTTTTGCTCCAGATCTATATTACCTCCACCGAATCGATCTCGGTAAGTCGAGATCCAAGATACGCCTCGGTACTGCGTCAGTTGACGTTCACGCAGACACTCCACTCGAAGAATCCATTCCGGCTTTAGATGCTCTTCGAAAGGCCGGAAAGACAAAATACATTGGTGTCTCCGAATGCTCTGCGCAAACGCTGCGCAAAGCCAACTCGAGTAAGACCAATCAGTCGCTCAGCCAAAGGCATGATACTGAGAGCGGATAGTTGCCCACATCGATGCCATCCAAGCAGAATACTCTGCATTCGAAACTCTTCACGAGACCAGCGGCCTGATTGATACAGCCAAAGAGCTGGGGATTACCTACGTGGCTTACAGCCCTCTCGGACACGGTTGGCTCGTGGACGACTTCCAGTACAACTCTCCTGCTGACTTTGCTCCAACCGATTTTCGTCGTACAGGTTAGCGCTCCACCAGATATCTGGTTGACCGAAAGCGCAAAGGCTGACTCGTCGTTACGATAGCACCTAAATTTCAAGGTGAGAACTTCTACAAGAACCGCGCCATTGTCGAAGAGATCAAGAAACTCGCTGCTCGTAGAGGCTGTACTTTGACTCAGATTGCTCTTGCATGGGTTGCAGCGCAGGGCATGATTGCCATTCCGGGCACAACAAAGCCACAACGACTGGAAGAAAATTGGTTGTCAAGGAACATCGAGTTGACAAGTGAGGAGAAGGCTGAGATGCGCAGTATCATCGAGAGGGCAAAGCCACAAGGGAATAGATATGGTGAGAAGCATCAGTCCTTCGTCGGCCACTAGAGTTCGGAGCAGATGCGCCTTCAAACACCTGCCATACTACCGCTGGGCCGGCTCTCTGCAATAACCCACTCAAGCGCTGCCTGATCAGGTCCCATTTGCCGTGTCATGATAAAGGTAACCAAGTATCGCATGTTCCGAAGTATTAAATCGTATACTGCAAGTGCGAAGCCGTTTGTAGCCAATTTTGTGCATTGCTTCAACTCTGAATTGACATCCTGCGCTGCCGAGCGAATGTTCCAGAATTTGGACGCGGCCACATCTTTGACTCTTCTCCTGGTGTCTACTTGGTTGAGGTATGCATCAGGAAACGCAGCTTGACTCCTTTAGGTAGGCATAATTGTGTGTTATGCCGGGCTACTTCTATCACCTCAAGCTCGAGCTTTACGGACATTCAGCGTCTACCAAATCACGCAGCTCTACCATTTCGACGAGCACATTTGTACCCACCTCCGACACCAATATCTTCACCTCCGACCTACCAAGTCATAGAACTTCCAAGTGGACCGTGGATGCCCTGGCAAAGAATCATCTTCGACAGCCCTCGGCTGATTCAACTGCGTCTCCTTCACCGAGCAGACCCTCGTCATCTGGGAAAGGAGAATCACACGGTGATGCGCTGTTACTGCCAGAGAGAAACGCTGCCTTGAAAGAACCGGCTTCACCGGCATTGCCTCCCGCGAGACCGTCATCTGACGTCGCGGCCAAGGACTGGAGATTTGGACCCATCTCGATTGACAGTATCGATATGGCGAGCAAGGACAAAGGGACACCGGGTAAGAGCCAGGGAGGACTTCACACGAGAGGCGCATATATACCCGCGGAAACAAAGACTACGGATGTTGGATGGGGTGTCGTACATTTATACAGGGACGCACAAGAGACACCCGCACTTGAAGATGGACACTTGAAAACACCGGCTGGTAGATCTTCCGCTGGCGATGGTCAATTCGACACGGACCAATGCAACACTCTCTGCATTCTTGCAGTGCCTTCATGGATGATGCCTTCCGATCTGCTTGGATTTGTCGGAGACCAGACAAGGGAGGACGTCAGTCATTTCAGACTCATCAGAACAGGAAGAGCCAACAAGTACATGGTGCTTATGAAGTTCAAGCAAGCGAAAAGAGCGGTCGAGTGGCAGAAGGTCTACAACGGGAGACTATTCAGCGCCATGGAACCCGAGAACTGCCATGTCGTCTTTATCAAATCCGTGGAATTCCTCAATCCAGATTCTGATGTATCAGAAGCCAACAACTTTCCGCAGAACAACATTGATCCATTCACACCTGCACCTCGATCACGCTTCAACGCGCCCATACCTTCATCGACCAAGCCTTTTGCGCCTCCTACGCCATCGTTGATCGAGTTGCCGACCTGCCCGGTCTGCTTGGAGCGCATGGACGAGACGACGGGACTGTTGACTATTCTTTGTCAGCACGTGTTCCACTGTGCTTGTCTCGAGAAATGGCGAGGTTCTGGATGTCCGGTCTGCCGATACACACAATCACCGTCCTTCACCTTTCCGTATCCGCGACCTTTGAATGACGCTTCTGAACCCGATGCGGAGCCCTCATGCTCGGTGTGCGCCTCGGAAGCAAACCTCTGGATCTGTCTTATTTGTGGAAACATTGGCTGCGGAAGATACGACTCTGCGCACGCCTATGCTCACTACGAGAGCACATCTCACTGCTACGCCATGGACATAGCATCTCAACACGTCTGGGACTATGCAGGTGATGGCTATGTCCATCGTCTGATTCAGAACAAAGAGAACCGCCAACTCATTGACCTCCCGCATCCGAACAGCGCCTATCGGGCCGAAGGCGACGACAGTGTGCCACGTGAGAAGTTTGAGTCCATGGCCAATGAGTACACTTATCTTCTGACGTCCCAACTCGACAGTCAACGGCGATATTTCGAAGAACAACTCGAGCGCGCAGTCGATAAGGCATCAATCGCATCCCAACGGGCGGAGGAAGCGTCAAAATCCGCACGACAAGCGGTAACGAGCCTCGAGACGATGCAGGCGCAGAGGGAAGAGCAAGACGTCACGATCGTGCGACTGGAGAAGTCCATGGAGAAAGCCAGCCTGCGCGCCGAGAAGTTCGAAAAGTTGGCACGAGACATGTCGAAGCAAGCAAGGGAGGAGAAGACAATGAACGAAGGCCTGTTGGCGCGGATCAAGGTCGCGGAACAGACTGCACAGGATAAACAAAATGAGGTGAAGAAGCTGGGTCTTGAGAAGGCGGAACTAGAGGACATGAATCGAGATCTCACAATCTTCATCAGTAGCCAGGAGAAAGTACGGGAGTTGCAGGAGCAGGGCGAGGAAATCGAGATGGGCGGGCTGAGCTTGCCCGAGCGACCGGCTGAGACCACTGGCGCAAAGAGGAAGGGTAAGGGAAGGAAGAAATGAGCAACTCGATTGGCATCTCGCAGTGAGGACAGGGAAGCTGGCGTTAAGGATTGGAAGATACCCTCAGAACGTTTATCGATTTTACTCTTTCATTACTCGTCTGATACGCCAGTGCTCGGAATACGCTCGCGAGAGAACAAGCAAATCGTGGCTGGTGAGTATTCTATGACAAAGCTCTGATTACAAGTGACCAGTGTGCCTTTGATGAAGCATATGTACTGCGACTGCTTACCAATGGGACGATCAGCGTATCCGTACTTGCTCAGCAAGACGAAGTGCCTGCTCCACCAACTCCTCTGAAATATCGCTCACGTAGCAGGTCCCTATCAATTGATACGTAGTGGTATGACATGCGTGATCTCTTGCGACCAGGTCTGGACGGAGAAGGACCGGCCACCTTGATCCTGCGATGTGAAACAACACGTCCCCTGCCTGAGCCGACCCTGGACACAAACCAAGGCGGCCTCCAACCGACTGGAAAAGCTTCCGGCCCCTTGCGATGTGGTACACCAGGTCCACGACAACCCGCAGCTCAGCTGACAACTTGGGCGCTGTGTCGATGCCATGATACTCTTGCTCTTTGACAGCCCACTCATAAAAGAGCCCCTTGTCTTCTGCTGTCGCAATACGCCAACGACTATGCTCGTCCTTACGAGTCGGGATGTAGAACCCGCCGTCTGCTGCAGAGGTAGGAAATTGATCATGCATCAGAAGCCTCGCGAACCTATCCCACGCTACAGACCTGCCAGCATCGTTGTCAAGGCTTGTAAGACCTAGAAATCGTATCCATGGCGTCAGCTCACTTTGACCCAGCTTGAAAGCTTGAGGCTTGACACCATATGCATCTGTTGTTGTTTTCGACACAACATCGAACTTAGTACCCTGGACAATCAGCACACTTCCATCCTTGCCCACAGTAAAGTCTAATGAATAGCTTTGTGAGGTCGTGGGTAGATTTCTCTTATGAAATAGATGGTTCATAGCGTGACGCCCCTCTACGGTCCAGTCAACGACCCATGTCGGAAGACCTTCCACCTTAGAGGGCTCCTCGTCGTCTCTTGCGCACTCAACCAGAGTCCAGATGTCAAGATTGCCCATCTGCTGAATGACGTTCAAGGTGAAACGGAGGAAGATATCTGTTGCAGATATGGAGTAATCTGCGTGCACAAAGCCCAAGGCATTTGATGCCACTTTGGCAAAGGCTAAAAGCTTGTCTCGAGGGTCTGAGCACTTTCTGGACCGGCACATTTGAAGTACGCTGAGAGCGGCGTCCATTGCAAGTTCCTTTGAAGAGGCTTGATCAGAACAGGCAATACGGCTGAGATCAGCCATGCATGCTAAATGGTTCAGCCGGAGCATTATCGGTCCAAGAGTAGTTTGAAGGTGCTGGTCGAAATGGTTCTGCATCCTGGAATCTGTCTTCAAGCTTGTCGCAAAAGCATTCAGTGTCGTGTACACATTTGCGAGAGCATCTGTGTTTACGGCTTGTCCACCGAAAACAAAGATAGACCGTCTCGCTAATATGTATTCCTGTACTGTCCATGTCCGATGAAACCAAGGCAAATCGACGAATCGATAGAGAGTCATCATCAGAGCGATTATCATTGAATCCAGTGGGGGCGCTGTAATCTTCCGTTTTGCGGAGTAAGCCCTTGTCACCTCTTCTGTAGCCTCCTGAACATCAACATTGTTGCCAAGGCTACGAAGGAACCCACTAAATTCCTCTTCCTCAAGTTCAATGCTCGAATCCCACCAAGACCTCGATTTGCTAAGAGCGCCAAGCCATATGATGACTTGTTCTGCAGTTGCATATATCTTTGCCATTTGGAAGACCTGTGCACTTCTTTCTTGAACGTCGTCTTGATTGATGCATAAAGCATCGATCCAGAGGGCACCAGCTGTACCATACCAGCGTAGACGGCGAAGTGCATACCATAGATTTTTAGAAACAGATACTGGATGCGAATTCACTTCTATAGTGAAGGCGTCCTGCATATCTCCCCACACGTATGAGAGACACATATAATCTTCTTCCTGGTCGATGAAGCGCGTGACCATTCTGCATCTTACAGGATCGCTCCATTTTCCACTTTCAATGTAGCAGACCCGGATGACGTTCTGGTGACCCGCGAGTGATGTATAGAGAGGACAGGCCACTAAGCTCATCTGCTGCTCTGTATTCCCAATAGGTGGTGTCTCGTGATGTAGGGGTGCTTGTGAGCATAGTCGTCTGGACTCTTTTACAGCAAGTAGCCGGCCCTTAGAGCAGCAGACAATGCGTTGAAGGTTAATCTTATCCGACTTCCACTCATGCGAGAGAGTCCGTAGCTCGGCAGATAGTATCGTACCATCCAGACGTACGTTGCGGGCACTAAGCGAGAATTTGTGTCCGTCAATGTCGAACGAGCCATCCCGGTTACCAAGACAGAAATCCAGATTAAACGTGCGACTGACATATTTTTCCCACGGAACAAGCGGACACTTTGCCAACAGCTGAGACGATCCTTCCAGTTGTAGATGGCGACAGGGATCGCCTAGTCCAAGAACGACGGATGGCACAATCCGTCGAGGGGTACGATGGCAGTCATCCCCAACGATAAGGCAGTGAGTCCAGCCTTCTGGTTCTTGAATGTATTGAAGCTGCAGCCCGACATCGGCTGCTTTCGTGTCGCCCTCGATATTCACCAAATCTGCACAAAGCCTGTCATTCGAGATCCGCACATTCCTGGCAGTGAAAGAAAAATCCTTATGAGTAGTCGAAAAGCTGCCATTGTCGTTGCCCAAATAGGGATCAAGCACGTATTGCAAAGTGATCACTTTTCCGTTAGTAAGTGAGGTCGAAGCTTTGACTACGATATATCTTGGTATCTGAGGGGAAGAGCTCCCGATGGAGGTAGGCGCGGTCCGGAGAGCGGTCATATCAGCTAAGACTCATGTCTGAAGATCCTATTAAAGCTCAAGGTAACATATGTTCATGTCGAGTTTCGCATCAGGTTGAAGAGAAGCGTATCGAGTATGAAAGCCTACCGTGCGAGAAGCAAATGGGGCGTTGAACAGACAGTAAGCAGATGCCTTATGAGCTGACATCCCGTGCCTCGACTTGGGCCGGAACCGCATAGCTTCTTTTCATTCGCTGGGATGCTCGATGCAGTCGCGGAGCCTCGCGGTATGCCAGCTCCGAGTACATGACTCGTCAGGCGACGAACGAGCGACTTCAAGTTCTATGCAAGTACATGTAGGGAAGCAGATGAAGCACATCGCTCAGGATAGACGGCACTCAAGACTGTGGCCCGTGCTCAGCCTCGTGCCAAGCTCTACGGGGATCGAGGTGCTGATGTGCTCATGACGACAACCTTCGAAGTTTCTTGCATCCAGTCTGAAACTTGTGCCCTGAACAACCATTACTTGCTCATCAGTCATGAAACAACAGGATATTTCTTTTCTAAAATGCCTAGTGCTGCCATCGATTGGGCAGCAGGCATGCGCAAATCTCCGTTCCGGTATGTGTGTACTGCGATCCGCATATTATTTCTCCGGGGCTTCGCTGTTGATTTCGGACATTGAGGGGAGAGTACAAGTACGATAATTGGGGATGGGTGTTACATAAGTATACCATTTCTATCGTCAATCCTCTATGATTCTGAGAAACTCTGCCTTCCCATTTTTCAAGACTTTCGCCAGAACCCCTCAATCGAAACGAAGCATCCTTTCCATCACATCAAGAACTTACCTATCCACAATGGCGCCAATTCGTCGTATCACCATGTTCAAGGTTCCAAACCCAGACGACATGCAACCTCTGTTGGACAAGTACAGCACAATGCAGAAAGACGCGGTCAAGGTTGGTACATTGAGCAGCGTGCTGCTAGTCGCCTTGTGCAGTCTGGTTCCATATCCGTGGATGTCCGTCGTCTCGGTTCGCCTGGCTGCCGAAGAGAGCACGAGCTAACGAATCACAGGACGGAAAGCCCTACATTATCCAATGCTCTGCAACCAAGGCCATCGAGGACCCTCGCAGCCAGGGATACAACCTGATTGCCATGACCATTTTCTCCAGCTTGGACGACATGAAATATTACGACGAAGAGGATGAAGCACACGCGGCTCTCAAAGCAGTTGGAAAGGGCAAGGTTTCCCCCCCACCAATTGTCATCTACTCCGAGGCTGCCAGCGCATGAGGAGTTATGGAGCATTGTTATGATACCAGATACGGATGTGACAGTCCGTTTTGGACGACCCTGGATTCCTTGAACAACACTTTGACCATTCAATCATACAGTAGAGCATCTCATATGCCAATCTTCCGCTAAATGGAACAATTACGATATGAATTGCATGCCATGTAAATGCCGCTGTTTTCCAGTATGTATGCTGTGATTGTTTTCACTTCTCGAAATGCGGGGTTGGAGAAATCGATGGAGCTTTTCCCCAATTTTGACCCTCTTCGACATGTGACATTTTTTCGATATGAGGACAAAATAAGTTGCTTTCACGACCTTTCACAACGACAAGCCTTCGCAGCGGCTCTTCCCTCGAGAATAGTCCCGCGATGTTATAGCCGCCCGAACCAATATCCCTTGCCCGAGAAGCATGCCAGAAGAACAATATCAAGCCAAAGCCGGGACCGGACAATGATCTCAAACCCCTTCCAACGCAGGACATAAATCAATGCGCAGGTCTGTACGATCTGTTTCAAATCGCCAAAGAGTCATCTTTCGCCAACCGAACCGCAAAATGGCAGCTCCCAAGACAAGCGAATCTGCACCGCCGAGCAAACTCGAAGAACTGGCCGACGATGATGCTCGGTTTGAAGAGTTGTCAGAAGTTGCCGATGAAGAATTCGAGGATGATGAGCAAGAGGCATTTAACGGTGACGACGTTCACGGATGGCTACCTTCGAAACTGAAACCGAGCCTCGCATGGTACTTCAAGCAAGCGCCCGTCCTACAGGATGAATTGGTTACAGAATCGTCAGAGGTACAAGAAGCGGTCGCAGAGATGTGTAGGAAACTCATAAATGGTGAAGAGCAAGAGATCCTGGAGAGGAATAGTCACGGCATACCAAAGCTGCTCCGGCACAAGCACATCAAGTTCCTCAAAAACGTCCTGGGTCAATACCCTGCTCCGTTTCAGATAATGGACGCAAGCAGGCCTTGGTTACTGTACTGGGGTCTCGCTGGTCTTTCGGCCCTTGGATACGATGTCTCCCTTTACAAAAGGAGGACTATACAGACGTTCACACCGCTTCAAAACGCGACGGGTGGATTCGGAGGCGGTCACGGCCAAACGTCGCACTGCGCGGCCTCTTATGCTGCAACATTGAGCTTGGCAATGGTGGACGGGCTGCATATGATTGACCGCAAGTCTATGTGGAGATGGCTTGGTAGAATCAAACAGCAAGACGGAGGGTTCGCAATGGCTGAAGATGCCGAAGAGGACGTTCGAGGAGCATACTGCGCAATGACCATCATCAATCTTCTCAATCTTCCGTTGAGTCTCCCACCTGACTCGTCTGCCAATTCCACCGGCCAGGAGACGTTTCTGTACCGATTGGGAGAGTGGATCGGAAAGTGTCAATCCTTCGAGGGCGGTATAGGAGAAGCACCGGACAACGAGGCCCACGGCGCGTACGCGTTCTGCGCATTGGCATGTTTGAGCATCTTGGATGCGCCACAAAGATCAATACCAAAATACCTAAACACAGACCGATTGCTGTCATGGCTCACATCACGGCAGTACGCACCCGAAGGCTCGTTCTCAGGTCGTACAAACAAACTGGTCGATGCATGCTACTCGCATTGGGTTGGCGGGTGCTGGGCCCTGCTGGAAGCCGCGCTGATGGAAACGAGCTCGAGCAGTCAGGACACAATGCCAGTCACAAGTTTGTGGAACCGTGAAGCGCTCGTGCGATATACCTTGTGCTGTTCACAATCGAAAAGCGGTGGACTTAGAGATAAGCCTGGTACAAGAATGGACGGATATCACACGTGCTATTCCCTGTCGGGGCTGAGTGCCGCACAGAATGTTTGGACACATCAGGAACAGAGTCGCACAAGGCAACCAGCCGACGAGACTGATGTCACGGTCTCCGGGCTTTCTGCTGCGTTCGATTGGACGGCTAGAAAAGCGACCAGGGAGGAGAGAAAGGCTTGGGCATTTGACGAGGACGACACGCTTGGGTTCGTGCATCCTGTGTTTGTGATTCCCCCATCAGCGGTCACGAGAGCGAAGCAGCAATTTCAGGGCAAGATTGGATTTTGAGGGTCAGGAGTTTCTCTGTACAAGGATGGACTTTGGGATCGCCATGTTGCACTGGACACACGTCTAGCGGCGATCGAGCGATGCATTATTGATCATGGATGGGCAGCATTGCTTGGTCAATGGCGTTTTTGCGGGAAAGCATGCGCAGATTCCTATTCGGCGAGATTATAGGTACTGTACTCCAAATGCAAGAGATACCTGCAGGATGGCATCCCGCATCCGCGCAGTAGTGACAGAAAGATACCGATGTGTGACAGTGTATCAAAGTCAGATGCCTATCAGGGTCTGATTGGCTTACCAAATCCGGGTGAGTTTGTCTGCTGCATCTCGTCAACTTCCTTGCTTGGGTCTCGGCGCGTGACTGGCAGATTTTCGGCAATACGAGATAGGTGGTGGAAGAGTGGTACACGCTGGTGAACTTGAAGCTAGTGCAAATCCGATCCGTCGATTGCGAATCGCGGCCCCATCCACAGTACGAAGATAGGCATTGCAGTCTGTATGGGCTCAGGATATCGAGAGGGGCAGTACTCAACATCAAGACTAGATCCAACAACAATGGAGTCGATGCCGTACTTTCAACGGTCGAGAGATCATTCGTGCATGCAGATGCAAGACTATAAAAGACTAGAGGTCCAGGCCACGGCAGTGATATAGCCGGACGGTGCAGTGATCGGAAGGGCTTGAACTTTGAAGACTGGAGCAAGAAACGGACGAGCAGGATGAGAAACGCAGAAGAGATGCGTGTGCAGGATGCTCGCTCCAAATGTTAACGGCCGAACTCGTCGCACTGGCAGCCGTGAAGCCAGTGCTTCGCGCAGTTGGCGATCTTCAACCTCCCCACGCATGAACTCTTGATTAGGGTTATAGGCAGGACCCTGTGGCCCTCGGCAGTAAGCGCTCCTTCCTCCCCGACGACAAGATACAGAATAGGCAGTCGCTCAGGGCTTGTTACGATCCTCCTGGTTGCATCTGGTCATTAACGACAGTTTCGTCGATAGATTGTGCATGTTGCGCCATATTCAAGATACATAGTCTGACTCGTAAAGACCCTCAACAAAGTATGGTGCGAATGGCTGGGTGCGTTCGGATAAATCTTGGGAGGAGGAGATGGGTGCCTTGGATGCATTGAATGGTGCTATCCATAGTGCTTGCAGGCGCGCTAGCCGGCGCTAGCCGGTGATTGGCTGAAATCGCTGACCGCAAGTTCAGGTGTGCCCGCCTTCTACCATTCTATCCCCACACTGCAACATGGACTGACCATGGGCCATTTCTGGTCACAGCAGCTGCGTGACCTGCACCTCTGCTGCATATCTGCGGCCGCATCGGCTGCTGACTCTTGCTATTCACCCTCCTCTACCTTGTCAACCTCGTCTTGCACGTCGCGGTGAGAGGTATCGATACTCTTACCTTTCCACGTCATCTCAGCCTTGCCGACGACTTTACGCCAACCATTTCGTTATACTCGACTCCCAGCTGAACACGGTGTGCGAACTTTCAGCCGTCGAATGACCATCATGAACAACCACGACTATACGAGCCAGGAAGGCTTCTTCTTCCAGGACTTTCCCGAGAACAGTCTCCTGAACAACTACCCGCTCCAACCATTCCTCACGAACTGGTCACTCAGCGAAGAAGACCTCGAGTACAGTAACATGGGACAGAGGGAGATGAACAATGCTGGGCAACAAGAACACAACCCATTTACAACGACACATCACGATAGGCACAATGTCGCAACAACTACTGCTCCCATGTCCACCGCTAGTGTTGGCCTTGCCCTTGCTCACAGCTTGAACGAACCTGCCAGCATTTTGAATCAAGGGTGGCAGTTTCAGTGGGAGAACATGAACATGCCGAGATACTCTCTCGACTCAGCGCCGAATAACAGCTACGATGCCACGCCATATAACGCTCATCAACGAACTTCACCTGACCACTTTCTCCCTACGACTACACAAGGAATGCAATTACCCATGCACGTCTCAAGCGCCTCGATGCCAGCTGCACAGTACATGCCAATGGCTGGTCCGATGGAGACTATGGGTCAGTTGGCCTACCCCCTTGACGGCTATGCGGACATCATGAGCTATCCGATGGCAATAGGTGGACGACTCGAGATTCAGACAAATCTCGCCGGCATACAGTCTTCACTTCCAGGTAGCTCGCCGTCGAGTGCGTCCTTGGAAGTTTGCTCCCTGGCGAGTGACGCTAGCTGGGCGGCTGTCAACACCACCCATGCTAGAAACACTCACGACTCGTCCTATGCCAATGGCAATGCCGTCTTCAACCCAGGCGAGACCCTTCATCTAAGATCCGAGTCCAACTCGTCATCAGAAGGACATGTGGATCATTTGTCCACCGGCCACGGAGAAATGCCCTTTCCAATGTACTCTCCACAAGCAGAGTCTCACAGCAGTTACGATTTTGTCAACGATTATCATGAGGCTCAATATTTTCACGACATGACCATCGCACGCAGACCAAGCGTCCAACAGCACGACTGTGCTGCACATTCACCAGAGGGGATTTCAAGTCCAGGTTCAGCTGTCATGCCTACCCGTTCTGTTCGACCTCGTCCTCTCTCCACTTCTTCTTCATCATCCTCGTCATCACCGTCTGCCACATCGCCACCTTTCTTCAAGTCGCGGAGGGCGCTGCCTGCGCCTCTCGCAAAGACTACCAAAGCAGTCATCAAGAAAGCCACGCCGTCCACCGCCAGTAAATCTGCTGCAGCGTTGGCGGATAAGAAGGTCGGCAAGCGCAGAGGTCCTCTTCGTCCAGAGCAAAGACAGCAGGCACACGAGATTCGCAAGCTTCGTGCCTGCTTGAGGTGCAAATTTCTCAAGAAGACATGTGACAAGGGCGACCCCTGCACCGGTTGTACACCACATCATGCTCGTCTCTGGCAGGTGCCTTGCACGCGTATCGACATCAGGGATCTCGGCTACTTCTTGAAAGATTGGACGAGCGACACTCAGCGTCATGTGAAGCTCGGCGTCTCGATTGCGAACATCAGAGGCTTTGCTCCACAGGAGCGTATCATCTACATCACCCATGGATACGGTCATTTCTTGCCCATCAATGCGCGTGAAGTGTACGTTGCCGACGACAAGGACTTCACCATGGACTGGATCGAGCCTGACATGAACGAGCATGTGTACAACACTGCCAAGCTTGCTACTGGCGTTTCGGGTGTCAATCTCGCCAGTTTGCATGACTACGTCGACAAGCACCTCGACAACGGTTGCTTCGAAAAGTTTGTCAATGACTACTTTGAGGGCACACCGTTCTTGACCGAGATTCTCCACATCGCATACAGGTTCTACCAGCGCACGCAAATTCCCGTCATCCACAAGGCACTCAAGCTCGTTGTAGCCTACACTCTCACTGTGCACCTCACTATGGCTGAAGGTCTCTCGGACGAGGAATCGACTGATAGCAAGATCGACAATGAATCCTCCCGCTGGAACGGCAAGACCGTCGCTCCAGTGATGATTCATTTTCAGATCAAGATTGCTCTTGCAGACATGTGGCGCGAATTGCAAAAAAACGTCCTCGACGAGCTCTCTTCTCTCTACTCGGCCTCCTACCAAGGCGAGCGCTCTAAGAAATGGCCAACGATTTTCATGGTCGGCACGATCCTGCTGGCCGTGTGGGAGCTGATTCAGTTCGATTGCCACTACCGGGAGCCTGACACAGCCAAAGTCGACAAGTTCTGCGCCGACATGGAGAGCACGCCTGTGGGTGTCGTCGTCGGTCTCTTCGCGGCTATCAGCCAGAAGCTGCCGAGTTTCATGGAGTGGGACACGAGCAAACACGGTGACGCTCTGTTGAACGATGCTCCAATCTGTGATGCATTGACTGAGGTCCGCGAGCATGTTTTGCAGCATGGTGAGTTAAACTACTTCTTACTCTCTATTCGGAAATATACATCGTGCTAACGTTGATACAGAACAATACCTCCGCAGTCGCAGCGACGCAAAATACAACCGCAAGGACTTTGACAGTCTGAGCGGCAAGTTCCTCTCCAGGCTAATGATCCGAAGCAACTGATGATTGCCTCTCCTCCCCCTCTCCTGTCTTTTATCCTTGCAACTTTTCGAATTTCCACGAATGTCATAACGAATTCATGAGCTTCACGCCCTCACGGCATGATTACGTGCTCTGCCGAGCATGATTATAACGCAGCGAAAAGCGCCTCTTTTTGTTTTCTGTTCTGGGCGGTGCTGGATGCTTGCTTGCTTCTGTTCAGGACTATGCGCTGCGACTGGTTTAGAGTCCTTTTTTTTTGATTTCGCAGCAATGATGGACATGAACGAGCGATGTCTTTACAGATCAAACGATGGAACATGGGACACGAGATATATTGAGGCTTCTCAGACGTAAATAGTCTGTAGTCATGATTGCAATCAAGGGTGCTCTGCACTTATATTCATCTGTCTTTCCCGAGGTGATGTGTCTGCACAGACTGTGGTGCTCTATGTCTATCCTTCAGGTGACTCGTGGGGTGACGAGCAGGGCGCTCGCCCACTAGGGGTACACAAATGAATCTCACAGCTGTGAGGAGGTCCAGTAAGCTGTCAGACGGCTATCGGAGTTGGTGGACTGGTAGGATACAAACTACACCATGCGCTTGATATACCCTCGTGTAGGCTATCAGACGGCTATCAGAGGTAGTGAACTGGCAAGAAATGTGCTGGCAAAGTATGTTCCATTGCTATCGGCTATTTCATAGCAATTTCCACGCAGGGGTATCATAAATTCCTTCGCCCCTAGCTCCTGCCCGCCTATGTCCTTCTGCGTCTCTGATAAACTCTTAGATCATCAATCTCTCGACCTTGTCCTTCAAGCTGCGAATCTGGCCCATAAGGTCGGAGGCCTCGTTGGTGGTGATCGAGGCAGCGATGACGGCGCGGGAAACACCACAAGCCTTTGAAATGTCAGTATTGCTGCGTCAAGTCATAGTGATTCGATTGTAACTCACTCTGCCCAGCGCCATCTTGGATGGAACGTAAACGTATGGTACGTTCTTGTCCTCGGCGAGAAGAGGAAGGTGAAGGAGAATGGCGAGAGGAGAAGTGTCGGCGGCCAAAATGACAATCTCGGAGACACCTCTGTTGAGGGACTTGGTGGCCTCGTTGGCTCCCTTCTTCAGCTGGCGGTAATGCGCAGACTGTTGGACCAAGTCGAGAATCTCCTGGGACATGGCCTGGTCGGCGACTGGCCAAGCGGCACCGGATTCGTTAGACATGACAAGAGATGTGGTCGCGTAAGATTGTTGGATAAGTGGTGGTCGTGTAGAAAGGCTCGCCCGTGTTGATATTTATGGAGGGTTCACGGCCTGTTGTTTGGAAGGTACCTTAGTGTCGAAGTTGCAAAGTTGCGCAACCCTTCAAAAATTTACTGACGAGGCCGTTTTCCGCTTATCGATTACCACGCGCACGGGACGGGACGTCGGATCACGTGATGAATTAAGCCGGTCTGCGTTCATCATCGAAGCTTGAGTGGCTTCAACCTCCCTGCGCGCTATCGTCACCTTCTGTCAAAGCTATCTCTCACAACACTCAACCACCTCTACCGACTTTTCTGCATCGACTGCCAGTCTCGACAGATTCTATTCGATTCGACCAAGAATATCTGAGAAGTTTTCGCACACTCAACCGCCATCATGTCTTCCGATCTTTGGTATGTTTCGCCTCAGGATTTGCTTTTCGAGTTGGTCAAACAGGTTGGCTATGGATAACACGGTGGCTGCGCATCGACACATGAGATGGGTATTCGTTCTAAGAAGGAATCAGGCTAACGGTACATCTTCAGCCCAGTTTATGCCGTAAGTCGCCTTACCACTTATCACTGCACCAGGCAGCACGCCTTCCTCGACCCGGTCCAGCCATATCAGATCTCGATTTGATGCTTGCGACACATACAGCACGAACGCGGACATGGTACAAGAACTGACACGCTTTCAGCCATTCTTCGGTGCGATGGGTTGCACCTCCGCCATTGTCTTCACCTGCTTCGGTGCTGCCTACGGTACCGCCAAGGCCGGTGTTGGTATCTCCGCCATGGGTGTCCTTAGACCAGATTTGATTGTCAAGAGTCAGTACATGATGAGGGCGGGATCCGTTCGGAGGATTTTTGGCACAAGGGGAGCGGCACGCTGCAAACTGCGACCCGCGTGCCAATTTTCTCTGGACAAGCCTTGTTATCTTGCGATTTGATACACATGCTGATCCGTATGTGCAGACATTATTCCAGTCATTATGGCTGGTATCATTGCCATTTACGGTCTCGTCGTTTCCGTCTTGATCTCCAACGACCTTACCCAAAAGACTCCTCTCTTCACCGGTTTCATTCAGCTTGGTGCTGGTCTGTCCGTCGGGCTTGCTGGTCTTGCTGCTGGTTTCGCTATTGGTATTGTCGGTGACGCCGGTGTCAGAGGTACCGCTCAACAGCCAAGGTTGTTCGTCGGAATGATTTTGATTCTCATTTTCGCTGAAGTTTTGGGTATGTACCGACTTGTCGTTGAGAGATGTCCTTTTGGGATCTTCAATTAATAAACATGACCTCTCGCCCAAAGTTCGCCGCTAACGAATGTTTCAGGTCTTTACGGTCTCATTGTTGCCCTGCTCATGAACTCCAGAGCTGGTGGCGAGTGCTAGATGCCCTCAGGCGCAGAAACCTTTCGCAGCACTTGACAAGCTCTCTGCGTTTGGACGATGAACGGAAAAATAATTGAACAAATTGTATGGGGGCAGAGTCGTGAGATCGCCGAGTCTCCAGGGGGAAAGGGGGAGGCAGAAGCAGTCAGCTGTGGCACATCCCACGTTGCGTGCTTGCTGTGTAGTTGTACAATCATATGAGTAGAGCATTTCTTTGGCATGGTGACGTTTCAGGTCGTTCTGTAATTAGACAAATCGATTTCAGCATACTACCTGTTAATATTGAAGCCAGACCATTTTGAGATCTTGTGGGTGCATTGCTGATCCTGTCGGAACGAAGTTGACACTATGGAATACCACGATGTCGTCCGCGTGTCTGCAGTGGCGGCGTGAGGTAATTGACACTCTAAGGATGAACATATTTACAGTCAACCTCTGGTTAACACACAGTGTTGCTGTAGGGGCCCATGGCCACTATCTCCGAGAACCGGACGAAAATGCATGAGGTGAATACGGTATGGATAGAGATTCGGCAGTTGATGGATAGAATTCCCTCTCTCGGTCAAGACGCTCGCTCTCGCTCCACCCCCAAGGTCGTCCTCTGTCAGGAATACTTGACCGCTTTGGCATGTCGCCCGCGTCTGAGACGATAATAGAACTATACATAATTGACGGGTTCGCTATTCAAGTCTACCATTCTGTAAAGACTCTAGACGACTCGAAAAGTGACAAAGCTGGTGCTTGACGATTGACAGGGACTTGCCGCATCTAGGAGTAAGGCGGATATTTCTCGCTGGACTGCCCCGCGCAAAGAAGAGCCCCCACCTGTCCCCAATCGTCATCAAGCTCGAACTTGAACGTCAACATCGGCAATTGCTTTTAACCTTCAAGTCGCCCTGATTGCCAATTGACTTAGGAATTTCCTTCTCTATCAGCCTTTTTTATATCAACAACACTTATTCAACAAAATGCCTTCAGACACTGTTGGAAAGACCATCACTTGCAAGGCCGCCGTCGCCTGGGAGGCCGGCAAGGACCTCTCCATCGAGGACATCGAGGTCGAGCCACCAAAGGCCCACGAGGTCCGCATCCAGATCTACTACACCGGTGTCTGCCATACCGATGCCTACACCCTCTCTGGTAAGGACCCAGAGGGTGCTTTCCCAATCGTTCTTGGACACGAGGGTGCTGGTATCGTCGAGTCTGTTGGTGAGGGTGTTACCAACGTAAAGCCTGGTGACAACGTTGTCGCTCTCTAGTAAGCTTTCACCACACTACCCTTATAAGCGTACTCTTCTAACGTCAAACAGCACCCCAGAATGCAAGGAGTGCAAGTTCTGCAAGTCCGGCAAGACCAACCTTTGCGGCAAGATTCGCGCAACCCAGGGCAAGGGTGTCATGCCTGACGGAACCTCTCGCTTCAAGTGCAAGGGCAAAGACCTTCTCCACTTCATGGGTACCTCGACCTTTTCGCAATACACCGTTGTGGCCGACATCTCCGTCGTCGCCATCACCGACAAGGCACCAATGGACCGCACCTGCTTGTTGGGCTGTGGTATCACAACTGGTTACGGCGCTGCAGTCATCACCGCCGGCAGGGGCGGTATCGAGAAGGGCTCCAACGTCGCTATCTTCGGCGCTGGCTGTGTCGGTCTCTCCGTCATTCAGGGTTGTGTCAAGAACGGTGCTGGTAAGATCATCGTCGTCGATGTCAACGACAGCAAAGAGGAGTGGAGCACAAAGTTTGGGGCGACCGATTTCATCAACCCGGCCAAGCTCAAGAACCAGTCGATCCAGGAGAAACTCGTTGAAATGACAGATGGTGGTTGCGACTACACTTTCGATTGCACTGGAAATGTGCACGTTATGCGCAGCGCGCTCGAGGCCTGCCACAAGGGTTGGGGTGAGAGCATCATCATCGGTGTTGCTGCCGCTGGTCAGGAAATCTCCACCAGACGTGAGTTTACTCGTTCTGCTATTGATCCATGGACGATCGTTTTCTAACAAATCGCAGCATTCCAGCTCGTTACTGGCCGTGTCTGGAAGGGTTGCGCTTTCGGAGGTGTCAAGGGCCGCACTCAGTTGCCCGACCTTGTTGACGACTACATGAACGGCAAGCTCAAGGTCGACGAGTTCATCACTCACCGTCAACCTTTGGCGCAGATCAACCAAGCTTTCTCCGACATGAAGGCCGGTGACTGCATCCGTTGTGTCGTCAACATGAAGGAAGACTAGATGTATTGGCACGGGGAAAAAGGAAAGAACAACCGATGATTGTATGAGTGATGAGGGGCATAGCGGATAGGCGAGCATTGGAATAGACTGGTGGAAAAGGGTGGCTGGTAGAGCATTGTTGGGCAATGCCAAGGAGTGGGGATATGTGTATATATATGATGTATCACATGAACGTCATCGTCACAATGCATCCATGGTTGTGACAGGTTCGTGTTTGGGTACGTCGGATGTATCACACTCGATGTGGTCACCTAACAGGAACACTGGCGGTCTAACGACGTCCCCCGATGCTAGTGTGCAGTCTGTGTCATCAGATTGCTCCAGCTGGTACGTACATTCTGATGTCTTCTGCGAGCAGATAACTCGTCACTTTCCGACCTTGAAAGACAGGATATCGTTCTTTCCCACGGCCACGAGATCGTTCTCACTCACCCTGACGGCTCCCACAGTCTCGACATAGGCCATCGGCGCGTCTCCCATGACCTTCTTATACACATCACCGACCGTCGAACCCTTCTTGACCAGCACACAGTCCCGGAAGACACCCGATTCCCTTTCTCCAGATGAGAATGTCGAGATGTTTCTCACCGGAAAGACAGGTACCAAACCCAATATCTCGGCCGCTCTTGACAGAACTTGATGCACGCCTGTACTGCCAAAGCGATACAGCACCAAGTCGCGTAGGTTGTCGATCCGGTTCTTGAGTTTCTCATCCAGCTCTTTCAATCCACCACCATGCTCGTCTCCGGCCTCGACCAGATCCTCTCTTGTGTCGACAAACTCGCTTCCTTCGGTGTACTTGACAAACCCCTGTTTGGCGAGCCGGCGCAGAAACACCTCGCTGATAGCTGAGCACAGCACGATCGTTTTCGGATCCTGAAGTTTCGCGATCTTGGCCACGTTCTTATCCGAGTCCGGGTGGTCGATCTTGTTCAGAGCGATGACAGTGGGGAATTTCTCGTCAACAAAGGCGTTTACAACAGCTGAAACAGTCTCGTTGGACCAGGACTCGAGTGGATCTTTGGTGAGATTCAAGCCCATGCGGTCGAGAGTGCGTGCAACGACTGTACTCGTACTGCCGTATCCAGAGAAGTTGGACTGCAAAGTGTCGACAGCATTCGCCTTTGTTGCAACGTGCCGCCTCTTGATGCTGCCCCATCGCTCCATCAGGTTACCCTCGATCCAGCTGACGATCTCGGAGCGCAGCCACGCAATGTCGACGGAGGGGTCGTAGCCACGGGTTTCTTTTCCTTCAGCATTGGTGGTGCCGCTCACGTCAACGACGTGTATCAGGGCGTCGGCGTGTCGCAAGTCGTCCAGGAACTTGTTGCCCAAACCCTTCCCTTCGTGAGCACCAGGTACGAGCCCTGCCACATCCAGCAACTCGATAGGTACTGATCTCGTGCCACCTATGCAGGCTCCATAGTTGGGTTTACATCGTTGCGGTAACGGGGTCGTAGACGGGTTAGGTAAGCCGGGTCGTGAGCAGGCGCATTGTATTTGAAGATAGCCGACTGCGCGGTTCGGGTCTATGGTTGTGAAAGGGAAGTTGCCTGGAGTCAGATGGTCAGCAAGCGATGCGAAGCAAAGAAGAACTCGTGAGGCGCACCTACTTTGGCAGTTGTGTCTGTCAATGAGTTTCTAGGAGATTATAAGCGATTATCCAGAAAAAGAAGGAGCTGGGTTTCTGACAAGGTCGTGCTCTTTCCCGATGAAGGCTTTCCGACCAAACCAATCAGCGGATCACGAGGCATGGAGTGAGGCGATGGGAATGGTGTGTGGTAATCCGAGCAAGCAGTGGTATGAGGATAGAGTAAAGATATTCAGATGTCGTGACTGGTAGGTGGAGGCAATCAGTACTATCGCGGATCTCGTACATTCACAAAAATGGTAATCGCTCCTACGATGTTCGGCTCCCAATGGACGGGCCGTCACGCCTTCCGCCGGCGTCATGCTGCCTCACGCTGTAGAGCCGCAGGACGACGGGGGTTCAGTGGGTCTCTCGAGCAAGATTGCCAAAGTTGATTGATGATCCGTTGACTACACGTACTTTGGCGGTGCACGAAACCTGCTACACCCTAGTTGCACAGTTGTTTGTGGTGACTTCCACATAGGCGTCTTCGATAACCTAATGTAAGGTACAGTGTTATTCCCAAATATATAAACGCACACATAACCATGAATTTGCTGCATCATCAAGGACTTAAGACTCTTGAACAATCCTTCATTGGAAATAAGCTAGACCGCATTGACGTTACTAAATAGATCGCCGCATTTGAACGCAAACCATGAGTCGGCTAGACCAGTCGTAGATTAATAGTCGACCTCCTGTCTGCAAGCACTGTGCTAACCCTAAGTTGTTAATTCGTACGTTACTCGTTGCATGCGTCTCCTGGGTGTGTCGCCGCGTATCACCATAACTCACCTTACTCAAGACTCCGTGCTGCATGCGTCCGTGTGTTGTCATCAGTGTCTGACTTCGACTTTCGGTTCCAAACAAAGCACCGCAGCTCGACATCAACAACTTCAAAACTCCGCCGAACCAGTGCATCCCACGCACGAGCGGGGAAACCGGTAAACACCATCTACGCATCGACTGGTCTCACGAGCTGTCTTTGGTCTTCGGACATGATTACAATGCCTTGACCGTGGCCCAGCCCAAGACCGTCATTGCCGCATCTCACATCTCGGAGGTGCCGGAATTCACCATCTACAGTATACAGGAAATATGCAACAGAGTTCTTCGCATGCCATCATAGTAGTCTCACTGGAACAGGGAATTGAAGCTTCCCTCTGAACGTCGCTGTAACGGTACACTGTTTAACGTCCGTCACACTCCGACAAAACACTTTCACATCAAACGACGCAAACATGGAGCCTCCTCGTTATCAGACTCGAGCTTTCGAGCGTGCGCAGGTCGGTTTGGGAAACGACCAAGGATTGCAATCGGAAGAGTCCTCTGGAACAGAAGGTGCGATCCAAACAATAAACCCCGCTGTCTACAATATCTATTTCCCTTTATTGACACCTCCCTAGCCGAAGGCCGATCGAGGAGGAAGTTCCAACGAACCGCAACAGACAACGACAATGCCGCTTTTCGAAAACCCATCCTTCCAGCATCTGCTATGAAACAGAACCAAGACGCCAAAACAAATCTGGCCAGGAGGAAGTCTATCCAAAGAGAAAACAAGCCGTTGTTAGGACCTCGTCCTTTCGATTCTTCGTCGGGAAAGAGGTGAGATACATATCACGCTGTCAAGAGAACAACAAGCTGATCGGCTGCAGGATTGTCAGTGACGGAACAGCACAGGTACCAAGACCTCCACACGATCTCCGGTCGTCCTTTCTTCCCAACTCTGCGAGTATGCCAGTATTGGACAACAGGAGCAAGGATAATAGACTCAGTTTTGGATTGCTACCGTCAGCCAGGGACAAGCAGCCAGCCTCCACCGAATCGGCATCTTACAATTTCCTGCCCGAGGTCAACTTTGATGACTTTCATAGTAGCATCGACTCCTACGGTCAAGGCCGGAACATCAAATCGACTCGCTTTCCGGCCCCGGGCCCTCCAGCGAATGCTCAATCCGACGATTCGCAAGACGATGTAATATCAAGGAATGCTCTGTATGAAAAAACTCCCAGGAAACACATAATGGCCCAGAACAAGAACCAGCCGATATCGAGACAGGGAAGCGGAGCAAGACGTGACAATACACTTCCTGTCAAGGAAAATATTACAGCATTACCACAACCTCCCGCACAATCCATGACTCTCCGATATCGACGCCAGAGTGCAGCTCCTGCACCAACACCGGCCACTCAAAGTCAAAACAAGATACCACGCAAGTCTGTTGGACCAGGATTGCTATCAGGTATGCTCCAGGGTCAAGGTCAGACCGATCAAACTTCCCAGAATGCTGCGGGGCAGTCGAATATTGCGCGGACACCATCTCTGCCCAAAACCAGTCGCCGGACCCCCTCGACTCAGGATCCCGTACTAGGTACCGAACAAAGCCGAGCCATGATGTCGACACGCAGCTCCAGGGCCAAGTCTATGCAGCCTCCTGGAAAACAGCCTACCTCGACCCATCTCTCAGAGCCAACACCTCCGGCCGAGCAATGCACGTCGAAAAGCCCCGGTCGCACGCCGAACAACAAATCACATATGCAGCGCGCCAATACCCCTTCGTCCTCTGCGAACAAGCGTCAGTCTGGTAGAATGAGCGGCCTTGGAGCGCGAACGGTAAGTCCGACAGACGCTCATAGGCTGAAGCGTATCTCGACAATGCAGCCTCCACCTGTCATGAGACGGCCGTCTTCGCCAGAGCAGGAGCCGATGCCCGAGATTCGCAGTACTGCGAAGTCTCCTTCTTTGATACCCCGCCGCACAAACATGACACCCTCCTCGGCCCGCGAAACACCCGATGCGCTTGCACAGAAATACATGCCTCAGCTTTCTCTGTCGCGAAGCTCCAGCTACCAATCATTACGAAGCATCAACAATACCGGAAGCTCGCGTATCAACCCAAGCCCTTCCTTTTCAAAGCTGCCGACTCCCAAGACCCGTGGTGTATATAGTTCTGCCGACCGTCGTGACGATGAAGAGCTGGTTCCCCCGATCCCGGCGATCCCGAAAGCATACCAGTCTCCATCAGAGCAGATTGATACGCCATTCTTCTCGGACGTAAAATCAGCCAGCTTTTCTCAAGCTACTACTTTGATACAGACGAACACCTATGTTCCCAGCGGACCAGCCTCCTCCACGCCTCGCAGCGCAGTAGAGACACGCAAACCGTCCCTGGATGCTTCAGGTAGTCCACGACACAGGAGAAACTTGACAACGGGCGCAGAAACAGTGGCCGCAGTTCCGATAGAGAAGGTTACTCCGGCGACGCCCGCGAAGAAGAAGTCGCTTCAACCTTTGCGTCTGCCGCCTCTCAACCTGCTGCCAATCAGCACTCCTACAGCCTCCAGGATTGCTTCTTTCCCTGTACCCTCTGCCGAGGTAGACAACCGGGACCTGACTCCACCACCTAGACGCAATCTGGCCAAAACACCCACCACACCGATGACCGCGTCGAAGGCGACCTTCAGCAGGCGCACCGATGACGAGCACCGACCAGCGTACAATCTGCGGAGTAGCAGTTCGCACCACGCTCTTAGGGGTGCCGTGGACCACAGCGCCTTGAACGGATTTGCCAACACTGTACCAATGCCAATGCCGCTGAACGCGAAGCGACAAGTTACGCCTTTCTCGTCAGGCTCTCTTCCCAAGATAGGCGGGACTTTTGGTCAGGACGAAAGACCAGGACCAGACGAATATACGCTCGGCCATCAAGATGTGCACCTGCAAACATCGAAACCAATGGGTTCGAGAGCCAGAACAGTCTCTAAGAGCGTCAAGGACACGAACTCGACTCACACTGCTTCTTCCAACGAAGAACCAGAGACTCCACAGTCCAGCACTTCACTCCGCCGAAGATTCAGTATGAGTTGGAGGAGAAGCTCTTCAAAGAATGCAAATCGCCACGCAGCCGAGCAAAGTAACGAGACGCTTCCAGCAGATTATCCTGAAATGCCACCCCCTAGATTGCCCGCCTCTGCTACTATGAGCTCACTTCCTGACGGGAACAGGAAGACCCCGACAGGGCCGCCTCGGTCGTCTTTCGACATGAATCAACGAAGGCCGTCGCAGCCGAACTTATCTATCGATACGGCACAGAAGATGTCTATACCTGGACCCAATGGTAGTGCCGGTTACAGAGCGCTCCACTCAAATCCCGCTCAGCCAGCGTCCGCTGGTACTAGGTCATCATCTTGGTCAATTCTCGGTGGCAATCGTGTGCCGTCGGTCAAAACTCAGCTATCGACCACCAACCTCAAAGGTTCAGTTTCAATCCCAGTCCAGCGTCTTGATAAAGACGACTTGGTAGCGAACGAAGAAATGAAAAGACTGGCGGCAAAGAGGAAGGACGTTGAATCTGCGGCAAGAGAAACTGATGAACTCAAGAAACTTGCCACTGCAAAGCAACCTTACAGTCCCATGCAAGCCATTCAGTCTTCGGCGAGTCTGCTCAACATCTTCGAGAAGGGCGAGATTATCGACTACAAGGATGGCGTGTACTTTTGCGGAAGCAGGAGTGCAAAGAAGCATGTCGGTGATATCTCTGCCGCTGGTACCACGAACTTTGGTTACGACGACGAACGCGGCGACTACAACATTGTCATGGGCGACCACCTTGCGTATCGTTACGAGGTCGTTGATGTTCTCGGAAAAGGCAGCTTCGGTCAAGTCGTTCGATGTGTCGACCATAAGCTTGGCGGATTGTGTGCGGTCAAGATCATCAGGAATAAGAAGCGATTTCATCAACAAGCGCTTGTCGAGGTCAACATCTTGAAGAAGCTCAAAGAATGGGTGGGTCGTCTTCCGTTCTTGAAACATGGAATCAATACTAACAATCTGACAGGACCCCGATGAGGCACACGCTACGCTGACGATCTCTTCATCCTTCTACTTCCGTTCTCATCTGTGTATCGTTACACCTTGTCTCAGCATCAACTTGTACGAGCTCATCCGGGCCCACTCCTTCCAAGGCTTTTCTGTCCACCTCATTCGACGATTTGCACGACAGATGTTGGCCTGCCTCAAACTTCTACAGGACAAGCGTATCATCCATTGCGACCTAAAACCTGAGAACATTCTTCTCTGCGACCCCCGCCGGGCAGACATCCGAGTTATCGACTTTGGTAGCTCCTGCAAGACTGATGAAAAGGTCTACACATATATTCAGTCTCGGTTCTACCGCAGTCCCGAGGTCATTCTGGGCAGCGAATATGGCTTGGGAATTGACATGTGGAGCTTCGGCTGCATTCTTGCAGAGCTGTATACTGGCTATCCGATTTTCCCGGGTGAGAATGAGCAAGAACAACTCGCCTGCATCATGGAGATTTTCGGCCCTCCGTCTAGAGAGGTGATCGAGAAGTCGACCCGCCGGAAGCTATTCTTCGACTCTGCATTGAAACCCCGCGTCACCGTCTCAAGCAAGGGTCGTAGAAGGAGACCAAGCAGCAAATCACTCCAAGCAGCAATCAAATGTGACGACGAACCGTTCTTGGATTTTATCAGCCAATGTTTGCGGTGGGATCCAGACCGACGTTTGAAGCCCGACCAAGCTATGAATCATCCTTTCATCACGCATGAGGCGGTGCGGCGCATTGTCGAACGGCCCCGTGTACGGACAGGGACCGCTGGGACCGGACCAGTGGCAACTGGAGGTATACCCAGCCCGATCAAACGTGTACCGACGACGACAGCGCCCGTCAGTACATCTTCGACGATTGGCTCGGCACAAACACCGGCCAAAGATCTGCGCAGTCGACCACTACCAGAAACACCTTCCACCGCAGTGCGCAACGGCGTTGCAGTCAAACCTCAACAAATTCAAGCGGACAATGCTACGAAGAGCAGTCCGTTGAAACCAGGACCCAGACGTCAAAGTAGCACTGTGGTTTCCAGTCAAGCCCCATCACTTGCAATGGCAGGAAGCAAACGTGCGAGCAATGGTCTATTACTTCAACAACAGCAGAGCTACGGTTCCGCCTCCGGCACTGCACTACCAAGAGTCGGCAGCGGTAGACTTGGGTTGAGTGTAGACATGGCTGGAGCTGCGGCAAGGCAGAGCATGGGTGTCTCATCTGAAAGATCGAGATAGGATTGGTATTCTAGCATTTTTGGTTTGCAAGAACGTGTATTATACATTGATGATATTCGGTTGGCAACGATTGTCGCTCCTTGGCAAGGCAAGGCATGGCATGGCATACATGGCACGGATGACACGGATATCGAAGGGGCTTGTAGTACGCTACAAGCTACGAATGAGAGAATGTTCAGCATGTCTCTATAGAGATCTGCAAACAGTATTGACTATCGACTTGTCGTCTTTTCGCAGTCGCATTGGCATGAGTACGTGGCAACAGATCTTACAGCGTATCACTGTGCCAGAGGGCAATCAAACGACAAACGAAGTGCAACGGTCAGAACCAGAACAGACGCCGATGCGCCGGAAGGCTCGTCGTTGCCAAAGCTTGGCGGCTTGACCCTCGAATGGGAGTCGGGAACTTCTGTCCCGGACCTGATCAGCAGTCGAGACCAGCTAGTTTTTTCGTATATCCTTTGTCCTGAGACATGATACTACTACTTTCACCAATAGCTCATGATTATCTTTGCCATGCGATCCGAAGATGGTAGAGGCAAAATCACGGCGCGAGCACATGTTCACCCGCCAAGGCAATTTGCACGTCGCACCCCGCAGGGGCATGAACCATGAACAAGCTGAATACAAGACTTCGCCGAGTGGTTTTTATATTACATATCACCTCCCTATCCCTTAGGCGCATACAGATTGCAGTATAGAGCTGAGTGCAATCTCCGGCGGCGTAAAAGCCCTTGAATTGCGGACCGCGTCATGTTTTGGCATTCTGAGAGAAAAGCTGAACGAAAGGCCGGACACCGTTGCAACGTCGACAGTTGAGTAGGGAGCAACAACCGTCAGCCATCGACGGCTAACTCGTCTTCCAAGAGCAACCAGAGACACACGATGAACCACTCGGGGTCGTCAATCTGCTTAAAAGAAAGGTATGTCCGTTGATTAAAGAAAGTAGGTGCTTGTGACTGGCAGACTCTCAAGTCTCCATCAATCTATTATCTTCCTCTTCATACCAGTCACCGCTCATTTATCCTGCCAGTCATGTACATCTCTATTTCTTCTTCTTGTTTGTTTACCCTGACGGCCTTGACTGGCTTGTCAACTGCTGCCAGCATCCCCAGCACAAAGCAGGCCTTTAGTGTTGAGCAGGTTGCAACTGGCGAAAGTCTGGCACAGGAACATCCCGCAAAGGTTCTTCTCAGCACATACAAGAAATTCAATGCAGTCGACCAGGCTCCAGAGGATGTTGTCATGGCGGCCAACACCGCGGGCAATGTCCAATTCACGAGCACTGCCACAGCGTATCCAGCCTCACAATGGGATGAGGTGGGTTTTGACTTAGAATACTGATCAAACTCAAGCTTATGAGATACCAGAAATACTACTGTCCGGTAACATTGGGGACTCAAACATTCAACCTTTCTTTCGACACTGGTTCAGCCGATACCTGGGTCTTTTCAAACCTCATGCCTGCCGATATGCAGCAGGGTCACCATGTCTACAACGTGTCGGAAACAGGCACGCTCATGAAGGGTTACACATGGGGCATTACGTACGGCGATTCCTCCGGCGCATCCGGCATTGTGTACGCAGACAAGGTCGCGGTCGGAGCTGCCACTGTCACCTCCATGGCTGTCGAAGCCGCCACTTCGGCCTCGTCGTCCTTTCTCTCCGACACCCAGGGTAGCGGTATGATTGGCCTGGCATGGAAGAACATCAACGGTGTTTCGCCACAACAACAAAACACTTTCTTTGGCAACGTCGGACCCCTACTCGACAAGAACCTCTTCGCTGTAGCTCTGCGAAAGGGTGCTAGCGGCAGCTTCGACTTTGGGTACATCGACCATAGTAGATACACTGGCGGTATCACATACATGCCCATTGTTCCCAACAGTGGATACTGGATGCTGGACCAAGGTGCGTACCGCATTGGCCAGCAGAAAGCGGTCGTCTACAGCTTCAACAAGATCGTCGACACCGGCACTTCGCTCCTCTTGCTTCCTCTCCAGATTGTCAAGGACTATTACAAGACTGTGGACGGTGCGGGTTACGACGGCAACTGGGGTGGCTACGTCTTCCCATGCGGCAGCCACCTTGACCGCATCGGTGTTCGCGTCGGCGGAACCATGTTCTTTGTGCCAGGCTCTTATCTGAGCTGGTCCCAGATCAACGCGACTCATTGCTTCGGTGGACTGCAGCCCAGTACGGGTCTGCCGTTCTCTATCCTTGGGGACGTATTCTTGAAGGCTGTTTATGCTGTCTTTGACCTTTCGGCCAAGAACCCTAGGATCGGACTCGCGAAACAGGTCCATTTATTGCAGGACTAAAAAGGGAATCAGGATTTGGAGACTGGACTGGCTGGACCTGGACTGTGACTGGAAGTTGGGATATGATACCATTTACATTCGCTTGAGATACTTATTAGTAGATTGTAGACTTAATGTGTGATAATATAATGATATCCTCTATATCTTTCGAACAAGCTGCTCTACTTGTGTTCTCTGCAGGTATGAACTTGGTCGAGTCTGTTCACGATGTATTTCATACTCGTAATCGCATTGGATTATGACCACATCATCACGGGTCCTTCCGGAGACGATGCATCCGGTGTGCCGTGAGAGACGCGGACGTCAATATATTTGCAATTTGAGCTTGACACGTCACCCTGTGTTTCTATCTTGTCGTAGCAAGGCATTGCGTTTATTCAGCGACAGTCGTGTGCCACTGGGAGTACCGCGATATGGTGATGTAAGAATTAGGAGTAGGTCGGGGTGTCGATTCGCCAAGATATCGGTATAGCGGGCTGGTCATGCGGACGGAAGATGTCGGAACGTCGTCGTACACCATTCGGTAAGAACCAAAGTTTCAATTCTCGACCAGCATAGAACATTGGCTGGAGCAACGGCTCTGGCTTTTCTCGGTGGCACTCCGTCCTACTAATTCCATTGTACAATAATAACACTCCCATCTTCGTCCTTCCTTGTTCTGTATTAATATCCTGGGGCCCCGCATCTGTGTTCTCTGTTTCGTCGGTGTCCGTACAAGCACTCTATGCGGCAGTGAGAGCATCACTTTCAAAGTGGCGGCTGCTGTGGAGAGTCAAGATGAACAAACCATCGCGCAATGACGACTGGGAAGTCCACGATGGATGGAATCAGGCACCGCCGCATCTATCCTCGGACCTCACCACAAGGAGTGACATGAATGGCATTGTAAATTCAAGGTCACATCGCAGTCATCGAATACAAGACGCCGAAGATGGATCGCTTGAACTGGAATCGATACCGAACATGTCCTCGAACACTGAACACGAACCGAGTCGTACCAAGGCTGCCTTTAGTACCATTATAGTACAGAGGAATACTCCTGGCTCTGCTGGACCCGCAGCAGGACGACACGACGACAGCAGCGACAGTTCTAGCATTGCTACCGCCCGCCTCGCATCAAAGTCCAAGGATGTGCTCTCACGCACTGGTGCCATCCTGACAAAGTACGCCAAATTCATCGGTCCCGGGGCCATGGTGTCTGTCGCATACATCGATCCTGGAAACTACGCGACCGACGTCGCAGCCGGCGCCACCTATCGCTTCAAGCTTCTCTTCATTGTATTACTTTCCAACATTTTCGCCATCTACCTACAAAGCCTGTGCATCAAGCTCGGATCGGTCACTGGTATGAACCTCGCTCAGATGATCAAGGCGCACACTCCGAAGTGGCTGAACATCATCCTGTATCTCTTTGCCGAAGCCGCTATTGTCGTTACGGATATCGCAGAAGTCATTGGTACCGCCATCGCGCTGAACCTGCTCTTCAAACTCCCGCTCGTGGCTGGATGTGCCATCTCTATTGTCGATGTCCTGATCATCCTCTTCTTCTACCGACCGACTGGCACAGTTCGTGGACTGCGCGCATTTGAAATGTTCGTCATGGCCCTGGTCTTTGGAGTGGTTATCTGCTTTTGCTTTCAGCTCAGTCTTATAAGGAACACCACTGTCGGCGAAGTCTTCCGTGGCTACCTTCCTTCATCCGCAATTGTGCAGAGCCAAGGTCTGTATCAGTCTTGTGGTATTCTCGGGGCTACGGTCATGCCTCATTCTCTCTATCTCGGTTCCGGAATGGTTCAGCCTCGCCTTCTGGAGTTTGATAAGAAGCACAACCCTAATTTCGATCCCGAAACGACACTGTCCGAGACACTCTCAAAATACCGCCCTTCGCTAAAAGCGATCAAAGCATGCATGTCATACTCGATCATCGAGCTAGCAATCTCCCTGTTCACGTTCGCCATCTTCGTCAACTCGGCCATCCTAATTATAGCTGGTGCTGCTCTCTCCGATACACCCTCCGCCGCGTCCGCCGATCTATTCAGCATCCACACCCTTCTGTCCGAGCAGCTATCCAAGGCAGCCGGTGTTGTCTTTGCACTCGCTCTGCTCCTCTCAGGCACCAGTGCAGGAATCGTTTGTACCATTGCAGGACAAATGGTTTCAGAAGGCCAACTGTCATGGTCAGTCAGTCCTTGGATCCGTAGACTCATCACTCGGAGCATCAGTATTACACCATCAATCATCATTGCTGGAGCAGTAGGTGCCGAAGGTCTCAGTACCGCTCTCGAAGCAAGTCAGGTCGCGCTCAGTGTCATCTTGCCATTTGTCAGCGCGCCTTTGATCTATTTCACTTGTAGGGCGAAGTATATGGGTGTTGCCGTCGACGGCGACAACAGTGGTAGTCAGAGAGAGGGAAGCCGAAGCACAGGTATGGTGCAGATGCGCAACCACTGGGTAACAACCGCTTTCGCAGTGGCGATCTGGATTCTCATCGTGATAATGAACGTCGCAGCACTTGTTCTGCTAGGTCTAGGCGCTGGCGGCTAGTATTGTCAAGATAAACGATTCATGCATGGTCGAAACTTCTGATCATTTTTGTTTGTCACACATTTGTATTTATCGTGCGACCAAGACATGACTTGTCATGTCAAAATGTTCCGAACTAGGAGGTACGGCCCTGTATCCTGCCCCCCACTTGAGTAGGCTGCGTACCAGCCGTTCTTGCCCTCGTTATCCGGCAGTGTCATTGGACAGTCGTCGTCGTTACCGTCATGGTCGTCGTCATCGTCACCTTCAAAGTGAGTGTCGCTATGGGCGTACAGAACATCTTTGGACGCTCGTTGATGGGTCCTATGCTGGCTACGAGGACCTAGGGCAGCAAACGAGGTGTCGGGTCTGGTAGTATCAGCATCATACATAACTGTATCATCGGTATTTGAGCGAGGTCCTGCAAACGAGGTGCCGGGTCTGTTGATATCAGCATCGTACATGACTGCATCGTGAGTATTTAAGCTGGGTTCTGCAGGGATTTCTCCCATTACCATGTCGTTGACGGAGGTGCTTGGTTTAGAGACATGTGCAGCGCCCTGCACTGTGTTCTTGGCGAGTTTGGAGGGGTTCCGTCTGATACGAGGGACAGGAGACTCTGGCACATCGATGGCCCTGGCCTTACCCTTGCCAACGTATGTGATGATACGGGGGTTCTCCCAGACAGCTTCCCGGATCGCCTCTGCGTCTTCCCTGGCAACGGAGGTGTGAAATGAACGGGTGAAGTCATGAGGCGAGACATAGCGGGCACGCTTTGCCAGCGCATGATCGTGGTTGAAGTAGGCCGGACGGGCGCGCTTCTGGGACTGGTAAGCGGGCTGATGTTTGTAGTGGTAGTTGGTGGGGTAGTCATTGGCGTGACCTGGTGTGATACCGATAGGGGTGAGCATTATTCTTGTGGGGTTGGGGTACGACTCAGTGGTCTGAAGGAATAAAGTGATATTCTATATGACACGAGAAGTGATGGAATGGAATGATAACTAAGGGCAGGCTGGCATTTTCTACGTAGTGTTAGTATCCATCAGGGTGTTCGAGCACTCTTTGCGCAAGTTATCCACCAAGGTGCTTCGCAAACCGCGCAAACAATCAGCGCAACATATGAGCAAGATAAAAACAGTATATAATTAAGGGTAGACAGAATTGAAGTGATAATAAAAGGAACACTTGCGTCCCGTCTTCTTACCAATATTTCGACCGCAAATCCACTACCACAAACCTCACAATCACCATGGCACCCGTCAAAGTATACGTGCATAAAGGGCTTGACGCTCTAGCAGTCGCCGAGCTCGAGGAGAGCGGGATACAGCAAGTACAGACCTTTCGAAAAGTTGCTCTGTCACCATACCGAACTGGCACAAATTTCAGCCTTTCAAACATCAACGAGAAACAATTTCCGCTACTTCCAGGCACACCTAAGAACCATAGCAGTTTCCCCATCGATCATCACCAGTCATCGAATGTTGGGAAGGCTCATGGCGATCCTGTCCTTGTCCACTGGGCAGTTTTCATCGTCCTAGCTTGGTTGTGGTTCATTGGCTGCATGACTGCTCTTCACGATCATGCGAAGCGAAAGGAACAACGACGGTGCAGGTTGCACAAGGAACAAAGCCATCTTGCTCGGCAGGGGTCCGCGAAGATGCACTGGACTCGCAACGCGGAAGCGGAGGTCAAGAGAGCGGATCAAGAAGTCGAGGTCGAGCTTTTCTCATTGGCAGTGGACAACGATGATAGTGTTTGATCGGACGTGGTTGTTCACTTGGGTTTCTCCATGACCACGATCATCTCTTTTCCTAATCTCGATCCACGGCGCTCGACTAGGGTAGCTCGTTCAAATGCAAAAGCCGCGTCTTGGCTCCGTCGGTTGGCTGTCGCTTGCGCATCTCCATCCTTGTTCGTGACTTTGAAAAGTGCTCGAAATTTTTGATCTGAATGAGCACATTCTCACGTCGTCAAGTCTGAGCCAAGTGGTTCGCCATACATCCATGCATCCTACATACGCGGGAGCAACCGCAGCTAGACCCCGCTAGCGTGATTGGTCTTGGCGCCTCGATAAGGTCTCTTGGTTTCGTACCTGCATGAGACCGTCGGCCAAACGAACCTCTGTTCACGGTTAGATGAACGTTGAGGGAATATGCTTCCGTGATTACCCCACACCTCAATTAACGACACGGGAGTTTAGATGATTACGACGGCAGCCTTGGGGAATCATTGTTAAGTGAATGTTGGTCATTCCTGTAATCAATCTAGGAGTCGCTGTAGAGCGAATGGACGCGATAGAGACAGCCAAGATCAAGGGAAGATATCTCTCCTGCGGGGTTTTATCACCACACGTGCGCGCAAAGCAACATCCCTCCAGTCATCTCCTAACAACTCGCAAATTGCCTGCGCTTATCCCTCGTCAGACATCCTCGTCCTCGCTGCTAGTTGCATTGCTCGCCTTCTTAACGTAACGCCAGCACTTGGGCCAAAAGCAGGACTCAAGCAGCAAATTGACATGATACGTTAAACAGAAATCTATGGTCTTGCAACACGTTCTTCCTTCCCAGGCCGACCTCCTACGACCGGGTCATACACATTGACTGTACGACGGCTCGCATAATGTTTCTACCTTCTATCATTGCCGCCAGTCTGGCCGCTCTACCTCTTTCGAATGCGCAATACCCTCCAATACCTCAGTACTCGAATGTTCTCAAGTCCCCGTTAAATCCAAACATCTCCATCGCCTACACATCCCCGTCACCTGGAACATGTACGACCGTATTCGCCTCGCAGAAGCAGTACACCGGCTATATCAGTATACCGCCTCTCACACTTGCGCCTATTCAGCAAAACTACAGTATCAACACATTTTTCTGGTTCGTTGAAGCGCGCAACAACCCCGAGAGCGCTCCCCTTACGATCTACCTCAATGGCGGACCCGGCGCTAGCAGTATGTTTGGCCTTTTCCAAGAGACGGGTCCTTGTCAAGTTGTACAGATGGCCGACGGTACATATGGCACAGAAGCGCGCATGTGGGGATGGGACAGGAGTTCAAATATGATATTCATCGACCAGCCCGATCAGGTTGGCTTTTCTTACGACACATTGACGAATGGTTCTTATAACATTATCTCGGAAAATTACACATATCCGTCATCACGAGCGCCAGCTGGCCAACCGGCTTATACAGTCATCAACGGCACATTTGGCTCTGGACAACAATTCGCGACACCAAACACCACTGAGATAGCAGCCCACTCTATGTGGCATTTTCTCCAGACATGGCTGGCCGTCTTTCCCCAGTACAACCCTGCCACGACAAGAAATAGCACGCAGACGAATGGTACAACGGGTGTTCATCTTTTCACCGAGTCGTATGGTGGTAAATACGGGCCAGTCTTTGCCAAATTTCTGCAGGATCAGAACGAGGCCATCCGGAACGGCTCTCTGTCTTCGAATTCGACGCTCAAGATTCAACTCTCCTCCCTCGGTATCATTAATGGGTTAATCGACGACCTAATTCAAGATTACTATTATCCGCTATTTGCCTACAACAACACTTACGGCATTCCGGCCATTTCTCAAGTCGATGAGCTTAATTCGCTCGCGTACTACCAGCAGAGCTGTCTCCCTGCCATCGCCGCATGTCGCGAGTCGATGGCCATTCAAGACCCTACCGGAGAAGGCGATGTAAACGCGACAAACACTCTCTGCCAGTCCGCACAGTACGCTTGCAACCAAATGACCGGCCCATATCTCCATGGGGGTCGCGATCCTTACGACATCCGATTGTCATACCCAGCACCAGTGCCACCAAACGCCCATCAGGAATACCTCAACATGGCTTCAGTGCAAAAAGCGATTGGTGCTCCTGTGAACTACACTGAGCAAAGCAGCGTTGTGCAGAGGGCGTTCATCTCAACGGGCGACACAATCCGTGGTGTCTCCCTTTACGACCTTGCTGACTTGCTCCGCATGGGTGTTCGAGTCGCCCTGATGTACGGCGACGCAGACTTTCTCTGCAATTGGATGGGAGGAGAAGCCGTGTCGCTTGCTCTAGCTAGTCTCCTTACCTCTGCTGCCAACACCACGAACACTACCTCTTCCGCGACATCGTCGACCACGACCTACGCGCCCACTTCTTCCAAAGCTTTAGTACCGCCAATAGCATCCCCGACAGGACCACTGGGCTCCTACGCTTCAGCCTTCCCTCGCGCCGGCTACGCCGACATAGTAGTCAATAGTACATACGTAGGCGGCGCCGTGCGGCAATACGGCAACCTCTCCTTCTCACGAATTTATGACGCTGGCCACTTCGTGCCTTACTATCAGCCCGAAACGGCTTTCACCATTTTCACCCGGATCGTTCTCGGCACCGACATCAGCACCGGCGCCCTGATCAATTCCTCCAATTTCAGCACCACAGGCACACCGAGCTCCAACCACACCAATTCAGCGCTCGCAGCCCAGCCGAGTCCGACATGCTGGCTCAGAGCGTTGAACGAGACGTGCAGTCAAGCGCAGATCAATGCAATCGTTGCAGGCCAAGGTGTTGTCCAAGCGGGTGTCTGGTACGCCAACGCAAATGACTATGTCCTGCCCAGTAGCAGTGTTGCGGCCGGTAGTCCAGGCCAACCTGCTACGGCGTCGATGAACGGAAAAGGCTCGTCAAGTACGCCTTTGACTGGTGTGTATACTGCTACGGGCACGCCCACGAGTTCGTCTAAGGCAGGGAGTGCAGCAATCAAGACGTCTGCTCCAGTCGTTGTTCAAGGACTGTTATTTGGTGCTTTGTTCGGAGTTGTTGCTCTATGAGCGTGTTGATATGGCGTTATGAAAAGAGTTACACGGTAAACAAACTAAATGATGCGAACGAAGATACCCTCATCTGTTCTGTTCAGATTACTTTATAAAATGAATGATATCGTTACGAGATACAAACATAAATCAAAAGAGAGCGAAGCGAACCAGTGCAGTCCCTAGAGAACATACAAGCTGAAGAACCACATGAAGAACTGGATCCCACCAACAACGGCGCCTTCATTGATGAAGATCTCGAGACGTGTCATGCCGCGCACACTCTCCATGCTACGTACGACTCGCGAGCCATACCGGATCAGGACCTGACAGATACAGAATGCGCCGCTGTTGCCGTTGCTGGTATCACAAGATGCCAAGTCCGTGTTCGGCAATGAAGCCATGTTGAAGGTGTAGGAATTGTATGGCGGATTCATTCTCAAGGTTTCTGTATAGAAATTCTCGCATGCTTGATCGTTACTTGACGCGGGTGGCCTGACGTAGCCCAGTTTGTCGGTCATGCTTTCTGCGAAGATGGTGAAAGTCGTGGAGCCCATGGCTGGAATCTCTGTCAGTGAGAGCAGACCGCATCGTAAAGCATCTGCGAGATTGACCCTAGTATCGTAAATGACGGCGAATACATATGGACTCATCAAATTTCGATTCAAGTATTTCTTTAGCATGAGTGTGCTGTTGTCTGTAGCCCGTAAGCTTTCATGTACACCACGTCTTATACGAATACTTACAATTCATTGCAAGCTGAAGCGAGATCGTGCTGGAGAGGGCGTTATAGGTCTGGCTCGATACGTTGAGCAGTGTAGAATTGAAGATGTGCGCATCAAGGTTGCCGTAAGGAGAGTCCATAAGCTTTGTAGTGGTTGTGTTGAAGGCAGTGCCGTTACAAAAGTTTGATTCGTTGTAAGAAGGATATGTGCATAGAATTTGACTCCCGAGAACATTCGCCATAGCTGCGTCGTTGTATCCATTGACAAAAGCGAATGCTGGAGGATAGAGCGTCTCGTTATAGTTGATCTTGGAATCCCAGTTCTGCTTAAAGTATTCATGTCTAGCAAAGAAGTAATATAGGATGACACCACCAAAACAGAGCAGCGCGTTAACGAACGCCAACAGATATTTCCCTGGAAGCGTTAACACCTATCAGAAGGAGGTTGAGCGTACTCACATCCGAAACGCTGATCGCCAGTAAACTTGATTGGCCATACAAAAAAATCCTTCTTTCGGCGTAAGTAGCCTATGAACAGTACAACAACCAACGAGAGAAAGAAAGCGCAAACGCAGATCGTGATAGCGATGGACTTATACTTCCGAAAGTCTGAAACATAATCTTCGATTGTGAAGATGAGCCAAGATACGCAGCCCCAGGACGCAACATTAAGGGCTAGAACGACACTTAGCACACTGACATTATTAGCACACATTCCACATGTGTAGGGTTATAGATGTTACTCACACAAACCAGCGGTCCAGCAGGCACTGGTCATCATCTCTCTCAGCCGCATCGTCGTCCACTTCTTTCGTTGCAGGCACAAGTACGTGTACCTGAGCCGCATCCTTGTCCACTTCTTCATTCGCAGGCTCAGCTGCTTCTGGCGGGGCAACCGCCTGATCAGCCATTTCAATCCCGACGGTCTGCGTACGCTCCTGTGGGCCTCGTAAGAAGCGAAGATACCCGTTCGTTGCATTGCCATGAGTAGCATTGTCGCCCATTTCGAATACGGGAACGACTCGACGGATTCCCAAACCGTAAATGACGTCTGTGTATATGAAGGTTTGTAGTAGGGATGATCGAGAGGAAGGCCTGAGACAAGTGAAAGGACCTGGCTTGATGAGGTAGGAAGTCCCATGAAGCATATTTAAGCAGTGGATGAAGAGGTTGCCCAGAGAAGCAAAGTTACGCCCGTGACTTACATTCAAGCATAACCGTGATCACGGCTTGTCGAAGGATTGTACAAGATCACGCATCGAGCGAGGAGGGAACGCCGGCCGGGGTTATTGACTAGCGACCTGGAAATTGGCTGTGGAAGCGACATGTATCAATCTTGGCGGTTCCGTGAGTCACGGTGGACGCTGCTTTTGATAGACCGAAAGGAGGAGTAGAAAACATAAGAGGTTCAGATCCGGATAGCTTTGCGAAATGGTCGGTACTGGAAGAAGATACAAGATCGCCCTCGCCGATGCCATGTGCATGCATCCCGGACGTGGCTGGAAGCCACAATCACTGAAATAGGTGCGTTCGTCTAGAGCAATGACCCGACCTAAACTTTGAGCGGCTGATTTTTATGACACCGAGTTGGTAGAGAATCACGATGTTGGTAGCGTAGATACAGATCCTTTTTTGGCCAGCAACAGATCATATCGAGGTTCTCGGAAGACATGGAAGTATGTTAGTGGTTAAAGGACGAACGGCTCGAGCTGAAGTCCATATGCCCCGGACTCAGAACTACAAGCGGGACACAATATGCGAATGCAACGCCGAAAATATGTATAGCTGAATGCAAGCCCTCTCATCTATCTATTAAATAGCGCACGCCTTGTACCTATTCTCTTCTTGGCATCAGTATCAAATTTCACTTGTGGATGAGGGTTGTATTGTAGCAAGACCGGTCTAGCCATGGAAGCTTGTAACGAGAATCGTTGACTCCTATCGTAAGAATATCGTAAGCTCTGACACAATTGGTCAAATGTGATGAATGCCATTCCGCCCAATCCTCCCGACCGAGGCCTTTAAAATAATGCAATGATACTGATCATATCGTCCTCCTTGCGCCAAATGTGCATACATGATTCCGACATCAATCATCACTCCACAGCAGCACCTCCTCTCCATCCCACATTCATACGAGCCTTCATTTGCGACTCCTTGAACTGCTCCCAGCCAGTAGGATCTAGTTCTTGCAGTTGTCGTAACTCTTCCATGTTGGCGCCCACTTTCTGCATCACTTCTGTCCAACCTCCAGAGTCCAGGATAGTGCTCAGCTCCGGACCAGAGATATTCTCGAGCTTGCGGGCCAGATCTTGAAGATGAGGGTCGGTTTGTTGTGGAGACATTGTGGCCGACGCACCAGGCGCGTTCGGCGTCGATAACCCATGCGAGTCCGCTGGGGAAGGCACATTCATGATGTCTCGTCGAATACCCTGTCCGAGACGATGAATACGGCCTTCTTCCAATGACAACGCGCGAGAAGCCAGATTGACGTCGCTGTTGTGACGGCTGAATCGTGGCTTCATAAAGTTCGAGCTTCCTTCATCTTCATCCGACAGCATCGATGGGTCGCGCACGAGGCCAGGAATAGGCGATCCATCGCTCAGAGTATTGAAAAATGGTGTTGCTTCGACAGAACCAACAGAGCCAGTTGGAGACTCTGCTGCAGCAAGCTGTTTCGGCGATCCTGGCTCCTGCCTTGTTTCTGGGAACTCCTCTTCGAACCGCATGATCATTTTCTCCAAGGTCGAGTCTAAAAATAGCAGTCGTTTGTACGCCAGTGACTCTCCAGAAACTGCCTCTCGAAGCAGCGCAGGTCGCATCTTCGAACGAATCGTTCGCGCAGTCTCCAGTAGGTATTTGCTCGTCTCCTTTGCTTTGCCCTTGTTCTCAAAGTCATTGCCGACTGCAGAATCCTTGTCTTTCGGCGTGGTGTAGCCGGACACGGCCGCGCTGCCCCTGCGGATCTCCTGAGCCTTTTCTCCGAGGCAGTATTGTAGCGCCTTTACGACACCATTGCCACCGACAAAATAGTCATTGTCTGGTGAGGGCCCGTCAAGATCGTGACTTGCTCTGAGACCGTCGACCTGTCCAACGAGATGCATCAGGACTTCGGGTACAGTCATTTCGCTGCTTCCGCTCTCCCTGTGAGGTCTCGTCAATTCAGAGGCAATGCTTGCTTTTGCTTCTGGGTTGGTCATTAAAGGTGATAGCTCCATATTGCGAAGGCAGTACGCGACCATCTGTCTAGCGAGCGCTTTGACGATCTCGCTGTTCTTAGGATCGGGCGCCTGAGAATGTCAGCTTGATTCTTATTGTTTGATCGGACTTGACACTTACAGCTACGTCAATGCAAACGATAGTCGACGATACTCGTACAGCTGCCATCAGTGAAGCGTACAGGGCGCATGCCTCTTCTTGGCTGTTTTCGTCCGTCTTTGAAGCAAGGCCGGTAATCTCTTCGTTTTCGAGAATGTTGACGTGGGCAAGACGTGGGCCTTCTGGTAAGATCTGTATGACAATTAGCACCCTTTCGCGGAGCGTCGATTATGTCACTCACCTCGGCTAGCGCAATTGCCTGTTTTGTATTCAGGCCAACGTCCATCAAATGCAATCGGATCAGATTTCGCATCTTCGGAATGTACTTTCGCAGCAGGTGTACTCCACCAGCTTGCTCATTGTCAAACAGATGCTTGTTGTGGCTAAGGTCGATGAATCTGAAGTCCTGAAGTCCAACCAGTGCGGGAAAGAGCTCTCTCAAGGTTTCAGTGTCGAGATTGCAGTTGACAAGACTCAATCCCCAGACCCGACAGTTTGGAGTCTCGTTCAGGGCAGAAGCCAGGCGGCCAAGCTTACCTCGAAGATCGTTGCTGCCAATGTCGATCGCAAGACAGACACCGGATCGAATGTATCCGAGGATGTGCTCGAGACCTTCGTCGTTGACGTTGTTGCCGGCGAAACTCATACGCTCAAGGCGACAAGTTTTCGCGGCCTCAACGATCTTCTGTATTTGCTGACTGAGCAAGCCGCATTCCGACATGCTAAGTTCTTCAAGCGTCGACCCTCCGAGACGTTCTGCAAGAGCCTTCGAAAAGATACTAGCGGCATCCGAAGTAGAATTGGTCTTTGCAGCTGAGGACCTTGTAAACTCGGACGCCGTGTTTTGTGGTAGCTCAGTCGGAAAATCGACCATCGACAGGTCCAATGCCATGATCGAGCGACACATGTAGAGGAAACAAGAAATGTGCTTCCATCCAATAGGGCTGATGCGTGGGTTGTTCTTCAATACCAAGCGCTCAACAACTCCAAGACGATCCTGTCGTGGCTTGCCGTTAGGTTGGTCACCACTGTTCTTACGCAGCAGTTTCAGAGGTTGAGGCTTCTTCGATGCAAGCAGACCAGCAAGAACACAACGAACGCCCTCGTCAGTAATGTCTGCGTTTTCGAGGATGAGACGTTTGACTGGTACCACAGCAAGCCAGTCACCTAGAGTGACGAAATCTCCCTCTTGCAATTTCGAGTTGGACAAGTCCAAGCAGTCTACTGTCCCAGGATCGTTTGGAAGTGTGCAAGTCGGAGACATGAGCTGCTCGGTGATACGCTTCAAGATTGGAGATTCTCGTAGTTGACAACATCGCCTGTATATCCTGACAGGATCCGTAGTTGGCTTATCCTGCGACTTTGGCTTGTCTGAGCCATTCTTGGTCGGAGATTGTTTGCCATCGTCCTCTTCGCGAGTCAGCTCAACCGGCGCAGCGCCGCTCTCTTCTGCCTTTCGACGCCGCTTCTCTTTCTTTTCCCTTCGCTCTTCCTCGGTCTTGGGTTTCTTCGCTTCCGGACTGCCATCTGTTGTCATATCCGGTGATGACGTTTCTCTCGAAGTACCAACAGGCCCGTCGTTCTGGACGATGTGTTCATCTAGGTTAGTCTTGGTAGTATCCGTATCGTGCTCTTTCTTTTCTGTCGCAGCTCGTGGGTCTTTGAGAGCCTCCCCTTCTGCCCGCTCCTTGAGCTTCTTGTCCTTTGTCTTTTTCTGCTTGTCATCCGGCGATGTTTCGTCATCTTTGTATTTCGGGCCGCCAGCAATCTCGACATCGACGGAAAATGAGACTCTTTTCAGCTTCGCCGGGTCGAACTCCCCGAATTTGCAGCGCTCGCGATTCGGGTCGACATTCAGTACCCGACGTGGGCATACTCCACCATTATCCGCCAATTTTCCAGATCCTCCGGCCTGAGATCCAGAGGAGAGGCGTCGAGTAAGGGAAGACAAGAACGAACTGTTGGACTCTTTCGGCCTCGATGGGATATATGGCTGCAACTCTTCTGGTTCTGTGCCTCTTGCTTGTGTAGTCTGCGCCCCGTTCACTTGCACTGGGCGTGCCGTAGCTGTTGTCGATGCATTCGTGCTGTTTGCCGGAGTCCTGGCAGCTGGAGATGGGGTCTGCGCTTGTGACGACGGCTGCGACTGAGATGACGAAAACTTGGAACTAATATTACTCATCCACGACGCGCGCCGGGAGCTGCTCGTTTCTTTACTATTACCGCGATTCAAAACATTTGGGCGTTTTGGTGCGGGCTTGACCGAGGCTTGTTCGTTACTGGCGGGAGTCGGTTGCTGCGGGGTGGACGCAACTTTGGCCGGCGGAGTGGGTGAGGCTGTAGCAGCAGATTGAGAAGACTGTGGTGGTGAAGTTGCTACGTGTGCTGTCTGGGATGTTGCAGTTGGAGTGATGGGTCTTGGATCGCTTCTCGTTGCGACAGGCGTAGGCGCAGATGCGGGCGACGACAGGGCACGCGACCGACCAAGGTTCTCTGTTTCTCGATCAGTATTGCACGCGAAGTGTGGAGTTGAGGCTCTGGGCCTGAAACAAACCTTTGGTGGGATGGTGAAGCCAGCTAACATCAACACCATGCAGAGACTCCATCGTGAATATGTTGTTTATGGGTATGGAACAGTAGACGGAGTTAGGCCATGGCGGACGTCAATGAACCGAGGTGCTGCTTTAGATTCGAGAAGCCTTTTGCAGTCACTGTGGCATATAATCAGTTGGACGGGTTGAAATGATGCTCAAATGCTTTGCGACAGTGCTGAAAGGGAAAAATAATGTTGTCAGACTCGCGATGCTCAGAGATCTTACACCTAGTGCTCGGCGATGCGCCGTCCGGAATATGGGGGGTCACCCAAAGATGGAGAAGAGGGCAGAATACCGAAACACCACTACCTGTACAGCGCCCCCGGCCACCGACGTCAATGTATCTTTTGATCAATGCTTGTACTCGAGCAGGAGAACGGACAGACACGAGGAGAAAGTCTGTATCCAACTTGGCAAGCTCTGATTCGACACAGAGTAAAGCAACAACAATGTCTCGACTCAATCTGAGACGAATGAAAGCCGCCATATTACTGCACCGGAGAATTTGATATTGTCCGAAAGACCATTCGTCCGGTGTCGGTGGGCCCCCGACAATCACTATTCGGCGCCCGTCACCCGTTGAGACCACGAAAGGCATAAATAAAAGAATATTGACAGCTTTGTTAGATTTGATAGTCACAAGCCATCTGGAAAGACAATTGTCGCGGTATATCAATTATTGGTCTTCCAAATCGCGAAGACGACATTGGTTGTGCGACGGAGCATCCTCATACTGGGATCTTCTCTATCAATACCTGTGTTCCGCGAACGCAAGGCTAGGCGGCAGCAGCTCCCAGCCTCTCATGAGAAGCCTGATATCGGATGAGGCTGATGTGAGTAACACGATCCGGCACTGGGGGTTTAGAGAAGCCCCTCAGCTATCGCGATGATAAGCAGACGAGAAGGCGCGACGTATCTTCATTGTCGAGCGAGTCTACGTAGGACGAAGTATGCAATCATTCGATAGATATGTTCCCACCACTTTGCGCCACTCAGCTTTCAAGGCTGAGCGTCCAGTGCTAATCTGTCCCCTGGACTGCAGCATACTGCACATGTCCAGTGCTAATCTGTCCCCTGGACTGCAGCATACTGCACATATTGTTCTTCAGATTGTACATCCAACCCCTGACAATGTCAAGATTTGAAATGAGGATCTTCAAGGATGAGAACGAAGCTACTACTGTGCATTACATATCGCCAAGGCCCAGTGTGCTCCGCGGCGAGAAACAGAGTTCACGTCGGGATAGAAGCCGACGTTTGGCCATGTGCACTGGACAGTAGAGGGGCACGGCGGGGCACTGCCGGTGCATGCTTCATCATCCATTGTTATTTCACTGTCGCAGCACTCAAAATCCTTGTCAACCTTCGCTGTCACGACTGACGGAGCGTGAGACTGGCTGGTTTATGGAACTGTGAATCTATAATAATTGGTATTTCGCTGTATCCTTGTATAAAATATCGTGCTTGGGTCTTTCAGTGAGGTATCACGATCCCGTCCCTCAAGTCTCGGTAAGCACGAGCGTGTCCCAGAACCCACGCATCCGTAAGCCATGTTCATCTCATCTAGAATGCCGCTGCCTGCGGTATAACGCACGGCTAGTCTCAACGGTGACATGCCTGTGATACGATGTGGGTGAACAAGTTGAAAATGTCAAGCCCAGGACGCCACGGAATGCTATGCTGAAATGTTAAAAGGCTTCAAATCGTCGTATATGCGTATCAATGTGAACGCGTTCATTTGCGAGATGGGCTAGGAGCACGACTGTTTGGAGCGCTCTCTGCAATGGCGGTGCCCTCGAGCTTCTTAGTGATGTCGAGAGTCTCACGGAGGGCCTTCTTCTGTTCCAATTGCATACCGTGCAAGACTGCATCGAGAACAGTGTCGACGGTCGCCTTTGGAGTGTACTTTGGAGTGGTACCCTCCTGGTAGACACCAGTACGGACGAGAATCGAGTACCAGGTATTTTCCGAGTGCTTGTCAAACTCGTTGGTGCCGCGAATGTCAGATTCAGGTGTGTCGCCAACGAAGTAGACGGTCTCTGGTGGCGCATCGATACCGTGAGTCGCCCTACGCCATTGCTTCAAAAGACGGGTAGCGAAGTGGAAGGTACCGATTTGTGGCTTGCCGAAAGCGGTGGTTTCAAGCTCCTTGCCAGTGACGGCCTTGAACATGGCCTCAAGCGAAGCCCGGAGAGCACCCATACCGAGACGAGTCAGCTCGTGGCCCGCAGACCAGACGACATCGCTGTGGGAGAAGAAAACTGGTGGGCCTTCGTCAAAGGTTTCGGAGCGGGTACCAAGGACACCGCCCTTGGACATGAGCAGATCGAGGATGATTTGCTGGTCACCGGCCCAATCGCGACTATCAGCAAAGACAAAGATGGCCTCGATCGCAATGTTCTTGAAATCACGAACTTTGGAGTTGCTCAGCTCCTCCTCAGTGAGCTTGCGGAATGGAGTCGTCTCAGGGTCTGTCTTGATAATGTCACCTGGAGTAATGACATCCTTGAAGCCGTAACCCTCGGCGACTTGGCGGCACTTCTCGCCCTCACCACCGACAACCAGAACGGTGTTGAACTTTTCCGCCATCTCTCTCATTGGGGTGTGACCGCAGATGAACTGACCTGGAGAAACTTCGATCTGCATCTGCTTGCTCAACTGAATACAACGCTCTTGCTCCGATTTTCCACCGCCGTTCGTCAGGAAAATGTAAGGGATCTTGATGCCGTAGTTGTTCTGTCCGTTGAGAACCTTCATGGCCTCGACAGCCTCAGGGATAGGTCTTCCACCGCGGATCAAAACACCATCGATATCGAAAGCGAAAGCGTACTTGTCGGTAACGTTGGTGACTGGAGGTGTACCTGGAGTAGCTTCTGGAGAAGCAAAGTCCTCAAGCTCCAGTCTAGCCATCTCCATAGCAGCGGCGATCTCGTGAGCGCTAGAGGGGTTGTTCATGAGCGAAGGGGGCACAACGACGGTGGGACCACGAGAGATGGTATCGACGGTGGCATCCTCACTGGACAGCCTACGCATAGTGCGCGGCCTCGAAGGGGCAACAACAGTATGGCTCTTGTTCTCAGACATGTTGGCGGTGTGGTATGGTGTGGCTGAGTGTTGAGGAATGAGAGATCTAGAGAAGCAAAAGACTGTAGAGAGATAAGAGAGAGATGTTCCTGAAACAGGTGATCTGGGGTCGAGTGCGGAGAAAGGAAAAACTCTCAAGGACGGCGAAAAGGATGTTCGGGTCTATATATCAGAATGGATGAGCTGAGAAGATGGTTCGGAGGCGGGCCTACAGACTGCAGCTCATCAGCGACGGTAAAGAGTCGACCGGCGTAGTCAATCCAACGCCCGAGTCCTCAAAGGTTAAAAGTCAAGTGGTGGGGCCCATCGATTTCGCAAGTATTAGCGTGATTTGACGTTACAGTTTGTTCGGCCGCACAAGGCTCGTTTGACGACGTTGACTCGCTGTGGCAGAGACGGACGACGGGACGGTGGATAGCTCTACTGTACGATTAAGGAAGAAGAGGATTTAGTCGACTGGCCACAGCATCATCGCACGTACAATTGTGATTCGGTATCTGGAGAGGTGATTCGGAGCTCTGGAAGCTGCGTGGATATGAGGTGTGATAACCTAACAATCAACTGCTAAGCCGTGTAAAAGTAATATGGAAAGAATCACTGATTGCTTCGCATCGCGACGCGAATTTGACCGTCAACAACAACAACATTTGCTGACATGTGCTAGGTCTTGACCCTCTTGTTCTTGTACGCTACATCGGCAAAATATTCAATACCTGCATTTGTCATGTCCAGGGCGGTCTAGCCTATGCTGTTTGTGGCAACTGATCCTCATCGTAAGGGCCTTATGGAAGGACCTGCCACCTGCGCTGGTCCCTGAGGCGTTCGACCGGGTGCATACCGAAATGTGGAAAATACCAGATTCTCGAGAGGTGATTGGATTCGGCATGGCGGTTTGCCATGATACCACGCGGTGAGGTACAGTACTCGTACAATCAATAGTACCACATTATTATACCCCCGTTGTTGCTTGTGTGCTATCGCTGGCGGGCCGCCAGCCGCGCCACGTCACTACACTTCAACCGATCCTCACACCGATCCAACAACACCATTGGACATGGTTCTCACGGGTACCTTACACAGATTAATAGGAGACTTTTACTTGACGAGAAACCAAAGGATGCAATAAAGGAAGCTGCATCTCGAAGCGATGTCTCTCTGGCTTCCGTTGTCTGCGTGATTATTTCCCACGTTCGAAGTAGGTAGATTCAACCAGAAAAACTGAGCTGTGCCTTGTCAGCCACGCCGTCATTATCTTCATGTCACACGGTAAGGTTTTGCTTGATGTACTGTACAGAGCAGGAGCGAACCTTGCTCCTTCTGCGGTAGATAAGGTACACATCCATCCTCGACTCGTAAATCCTTTGCAAGTGACTGTACCATAGAGTATCCTCGACTCGTAAATCCTTTGCAAGTGACTGTACCATAGAGTAACCGGTCAGGCACCTCCACAGAGAGCAAGGATGATAGACTACGATTGCTCACTTAGTCAACCTCGCTTCTGTAAAGGCCTGCATACCTCGTAGGTCATGGCCATACTTTCACAGCGCTGATGGTCCGCGATATATCTTACTTATCCCTTGGAGTATGATAATTTAACAATATCTCAGCTTTGCGTCCACAATACATCGATCGCAAGCTACGATTGGCCGCTTTCCATCAGTCCCTGTTCTCCATCATCCGGTCTTCCAGTTCCCAATGGAGAATATGTCTTTCCAGCTTGCTTGTGTTGATCTTCTAGGGAGTACTTGTCCGCGGCAAAGGAGCCATCATTCTGGCTTAATTTGGCCCTGCAGCCGCCTGAGCAAGGCCTGCAGCACACACTTGTCAGGGACGAATACCTAATCGCGTCCAACGTCTCCAGGGACAAACCTACGGGTTTCCAAGGTAGGTAGGAAATATGACAAGGACAAATTCGGCCGATTCCATTCTTGGCAAGAACCCGGCGCTGCTGCCTGTATATAACTTCTATCCTGCCGGAACCGTCTCACGCCATGTTCATTAAGGATACACCGACAGCGATCAATCGCAACACCAGACATGAATTGGATTGGAGGTAGTCTTCATCGTCACTCCAGAGGCGCACGCTCTGCCACTCTGCAACGACAGAAAGCCCACTTCGCGAGAGTACGAAATGGCCAATCTAAGGATGCGAGTCCGTTCCAGCCGAGCCAGATATTTTGCGAGTCTGATATAGCAGAACAGGGAAGACAGCATAGTGCGGTGGTTCCAGCCGCTTCTCGTACCAGGCTCAACACCGCGACACCTCGATCCCACCTTCCTTCTGCTGGCTCTCGCTCGGGCGGGAGCAATCGAGCGCGGCTTCGCAATGACCAGCAGCAACAACAACATCATGATTATCAGCCTCGTCATCGGCATCATCAACACCAAGGTCCACAAGGACAAGAGCACGCTCATTTTAATACGGACACCACGTCCTTCGAGATCTCTTCCGACGATAAGCCAGCTCCCTCGCTGCCACATATTGGTAATGAAACCGACGATATCCTGGACCTTGAAGCTGAAAAGGAGAGATTATTGTCAAAGTCGGACTGGCTGGGTTTGCAACCTATAACGTTACCAGAAACTCGGTGTGCCCCGAGCTCGCATACCGGCCGCATCGCGAAACGACGTAGGCTTCGCTCTTCAGAAAAACGGTCAAGACCTTTGAGAACAATTGCTGCAGTACCACTGCAGGTTGATAACTCTTTTCCCGAGGCCATCGATATACGTATTGGTAGCGAATCTCTGGTGAGCACCGGCTACAATGCTCGTCGACAGCGTCGGTGTCTCTCTCCTTGGATGTCTGGTGCTTTGGGCCCTCGTATCATGAATGAAGTTGGCGATGCAGTCGACGACGATGGCAATATACAAGAAATGGCAGCAGATCTCGCATCAGGGAATCTAGCAATGGCAGAAGCCGCTGTTAGCGAAGAGGAAGTATTTCATGCTGAAGCCCAACGTCATAGAGAAAGCGATTCTTTCCTGTTTCCATCAGAGCAGATCATACCCAACCGATCAGAGTACGATCAGCAAGTCTCAGGGGACGAAGAAGAGTGCCAAGAATCAGGTCCTCAAGAACATCAGGTCGCACAGAGAATCGCAGAAGACGATATCCGAACGACTGATCGAGCTTGGCTCTCTTTCCTTGGGCTGGAGCAGCGTATTGTCGACGTCGTGCCCGAACCTATACGTCCCACACTGACAAACTCGTCTCAAGTTGAAGCTTCTGAACTTCTATCTAGCAGTGACATGCCTGAACATGGTCAGGCTGCCACTCCCCGAGGTGTACCATCGGAGTTCAGCAATACCCTCCTGTCCCTGGCAGGCGTAGTGTCGCCCCAAGATAGATCAAACAGAGGCCAACAGAGGCATCAGATTGATTTTCCGTATCACGTCAGCGCCGTTGAAAACCTGAGACCCAAGGGTACGTCTCGAAACCACAACGCGACCAAGATGGACGATCCCAATGATGTCTGGCGAAGATTTGTGTTTGGCAGTGATGAAACAGGCTCGGAATCAGAAAGAGCTGCCGGTGCCACCTCCTATGCAGTGACTCTGCATCATGGAGACAAGACACCGTCGCCAAATTCAGTAGAAGGTCAGTGTTCAACTCGATCGTAACATGGCTCAACTCTGCCTCAACAGAGGTCCTAGATCCGGCGACTACGGACTGACCAGTGTCGATGTTCTTGTTCGAAAGGAGAAGCATGCTCAGTTCTGCATGAATAGACAGCACGAGTGAGGATTCCTCAACTCGGACAGGTTTGAGGATATTCTTAACATACATGTACTCCTTGAGCACCCGTGAGCCAAGAGAAGCGATAGTACTGTACCAAGACATACAAAGACTTGACCAACACTGCTACCGGCAAACACCTTCCATGTTGGTTTCTTTGCGGAGCTCGGCCACGGCCAAGGCTGGTGGATGTTCTGCTAGGAAGACTACAGGTACGAGTTTCACAGCCACACATGCATCCTGCTCGTGTCATGATCTCAGAAGACCCGCATCCGGACCGTGACATTGACTCTTTCTCAAATTGTTTTGTATGTGGTAGTACGACGAAAGGGTGACAGTAGTCTCGTTCTTCCTTCAATTTCGAACTCGGATCTGAAACGCTACCGAGTGAGAGGTTATAGAACCGCCATACGTCCCTTGCATTCCGGGGGACCGCACGAACCGTTCACGAGCGCTCATGTTATGGTGATACAACAAGCCGCGCAGAAGAGTGCATGTTGGAAGTGGGCATGCATGTCTGCGGTCGTGCGATATGCTTGGCCCATAACATACATGTACCTGCCCTACAATGGGATAATCGAATACGGTTTTTTGCTGTATATCGAGAGGATCATTAAGGGATCGAGGAGAATTCATCTATCTTCTCGATTCTGAGTCTAGTATAACACCTTTACGTAGTGACTCTAAGGGATTCACTCTATCTACCACTTTACGAACTAATGCCCTGTTCTTAAAGGCTTTAGTAACCTTTATTAGTAGTAAGCGTTATATTGTT